>Ga0315554_1001751_pt1 | contig 12760 bp, 13 predicted proteins | sample SalMarSW160370MG_FD_202114 | JGI IMG/M metagenome (GOLD analysis project Ga0315554, IMG submission 202114) | Salt marsh sediment microbial communities from the Plum Island Ecosystem LTER, Massachusetts, United States - Salt Marsh Sediment SW1603-70 ... | reverse complement strand
TGAAAATGTTTTTTTGCGTTTACAATATCACCGAGCTCTCCATTAATAGTTCCTACCAGGTTTTCACATACAGCAACACCAAGATTATCGTTTGCGTCTTTGTATAATTCTTCAGCCTCAGCAATTATATTTAAACCTCTTGACCAATTTCCTCTTTTGATATGAACGTTTGCCAACCCCGTTAAAGATTCAGCTTTATAAGTTTTCGCTAAACCGGAACTGCATAGATTTGCTTTTTTAAAGACTTCGGCGGCCAAATTTAATTTGCCGCCGGATATACATACTTTTCCAAGTTCGATCAAAAATTTACAGAACTTACTTGCTTCCAAGTTTTTCTCTGAGAACGTAATAGTTCTATCTATTTTGATTCTTTCATTATAAGTGCCAATATTTATTTGGAGCTGATCTTTGTAAAAATTATTAATCTTTTCAGATACTCCATTTACTTCTTTTTCAGGATAATCTATACTCAGATTAATGTTGCCGCAACAATCATCTCCAAGATATTCTTTAAGAAGCTTATCTAATTCTATATCAAATGTATGGTTTAAGTTCGACATTTTTTTCTTCTTTGAAAAAATTAGTTAATAAAGCCCCAGCGTGAAAAATGGGGTAATTCTGCATTGACAATCTGTAATTTACCGGACTGCTTGTCAACATAAATACTCTGGTATTTTGCTTTATAATAATTACCATCGGGTGCCATGTATACAAAGCTGACTGTAGACGGATCTACATTGCTCAGGTCTATACCTTGAATTGTTAAATTATAAATAACAGGTTTTGCCCATGTACCGGAAGGTGTAAACGTAGCGGCTCCGAAATCATCATTAATAGACATTGTTACATACCTTGAACCGGTAAATGAATATCGCTGGAATCTTGCGTTTGCAGTAATTGATATCCATCCAAAAGGACCGCCTGCGTAGCCGGTATTAATCTCTAATAAAGATTCATCATCTCCTTCTATAATTTTACCAACAGTGATATCTTTCTTAAGTGCCTGATTTTGATTAGCTGGTAAAGTAATCCAGTTTGGATTGGTTACTAATTCATCATTATTTATATTATTTCCAACTGGTGAAAGAATATTTGATTCATCGGTACAGCCAATAACAAATAATAACAGAATCGCAATAATTGATAAATATTTATACATCGTTTATTCCTTCTATTTTTTATTTCACATTTTTTTATTTGTTTCTCATTATACAACGCAAATACCATTAAACAACTTGTAAATTTTACTTATTGATTTTTTTACAAAATTGCATTCGGTAATAAATTCTTAATGATTTTGTAAGAGTTACTGTAATAATCTTGTACCTTGTTTTATGATGATACACTATATTAAAACATTTTAATTTTAAGCTTTATTTCAACAATTTTAATTTGGGTAGGATGTGGTTAAAAAAAGGACTTAGATTATTCCTAATTTATGAGACACTGTTATAAAGGTTTATTTGCAGGAGAAATTTTTTTGATGATTCTAAAGAGATTCATTCTTATTTTTGATTAGGAAACGAAAAACTTTTTTAATATAGTTACATATTTGAAACAATTAATCTTAACTATCAAAAACAGCGGGAAATCAAAACAATGAAAGGGCATGAAAATATATCAAAAGATAATGTGGATAAGAATAAAGAATATTTTTCTGAGTTAATTGAACTTTTCCCATCAGGATTTTTTGTTTTGGATCAGGAAGAAATAATAATAGATGTAAACAGATTAGGACAATCTTTAGTCGGGGAAAATAAAGAAGAAATTTTAGGGAAAAATTTTTCCAAATTTGTTATTGAAAATGATCAGAATCAATTTCAGAAGATATTGGAAAAAGCAATTCAAACTTCACAAGCACAGACTATAGAGATGATAATTAAAGTTACCGGCAATAATTATTTTCCTTCCTTTACAATAATTAAATACAAAGTACTCCCGAATATTGAAAAAGGATTCTACTTTTTAACCATAGTCGACTTTACGCAACAAAAAGTAAAAGAGGAATTAATCAGAGATAGTGAAGCAAGATTTGAAAATATGGCGAATACGGCTCCTGTTATGATATGGATTGCCGATGTTGAAGGATTGTTTAGCTTTGTTAACAAAGTTTGGCTTGAATATTCGGGAGATAAAATCGGGGATCAATTAGGTATGAATTGGCTAAAAAATGTTCATCCGGAAGATCTGGAAAATTTATTGAATAATTACAGGAATGCATTTAGAACCAGAAATCCATTTACATTCGAATTTAAGTTTAGAGGTAAAAACGGTAAATACGAATGGATGATGATTAAAGGAACACCCCGCCGGAGCCGTGATAATATCTTTATGGGATTTATTGGTTCCTGCACTAACATTAATGCACAAAAAGAATTCGAAGAGAAAATCAAAAAAGTAAACTCAGAACTAGTTGAAATTAATGCTGCAAAAGATAAATTCTTTTCGATTATTTCACATGATTTAAGAAGCCCGTTGGGCGGATTAATGCAAATTCTAGAAATACTTGATGAATCTTATGAATCACTTGAAAAAGAAGAAAAGCTGCAGATTATTTCTGAAGCATCAAAAACTTCAAAAATGGTCTTTACTCTTATGGAAAATCTTCTTGAATGGTCAAGAATACAAACAGGAAAAATTCCTTACGAACCTAAAACAATAAAATTAATTCCGTTCATAAATGAACTTGAATCTTTATATAATCAGAATTTGAAAAACAAACAGGTAACATTCCAGGTAAATATAGAACCAGAAATATCTGTTTTTGCAGATATTAAAATGACAAATACCATTTTAAGAAATCTAATTTCAAATGCAATAAAATTTTCTAATCCCGGCGGTTCTATTTCAGTCTCATCAGAATCAAGCAAAGATTCTATAACAATAAAAGTGAAGGATACCGGTGTCGGAATAGAAGAAAAATATCTTGACAAATTGTTTAAAACGGATGTTAATTATTCAACAGAAGGAACTGCAAAAGAAAAGGGTACGGGTTTAGGTTTGGTACTTTGTAAGGAATTAGTGGAAAAGCAGGGAGGGAAAATTTGGGTTGAAAGTAAAAAGAACCTCGGTTCAACTTTTTATTTTACACTGCCTGCTGGAAAACAATAATTTTTTTTGTGAAAATTTAATATTTATTTTTATTTTTCCTCATCTCTTCAACCAGCTTATTCCCTTGATCCCAGACACGAATATCGATCCGTTTCATATTATGAAGCTTCATTGCAGTTATAAAATCATATTTTAATGCCAGTGAACGGCAATCTGCAGCACGACATAATACCGGAGCATTATCGTGAATGCTGCAGCCGTTTTCAATTAAATAAATACAATCACTATTCTGTTTATGTGCTATCATTAATGCCCCAGGTATATAAGGATGAGGTTCTGCATGATAATCTTTATCAAGATCTTCCTTCTCTATCTTTACAGCATCACCTTCACAGCAAAGAGTGCAACCATTGCAGGGGACATAGACTGTTTTAAGTTTCTTTGCCATACTTTCCCCAAAAGAATTAAATAATGATATAAAATATTTAATAAATGATTCACATATAATATTCTTTGAGATCTCAACTATAAAAATGCAGAAAAATTTTTTAATCTATTCAATCCTTCTGCCATTTTTAACTTCTATTTCTTTTAAAAGATGAGGAAAATCGGTTTGAATTCCACCGACACCTAATTTAACTAGGCAATCGAGCTCTTTTTTCTTGTTGACTGTCCCCCAATTAGATAACTGATTTTAGAATCAGGATTTTTTTTATTGTATCTGTATCTAAGTTTTACATCATAGCTAATAATTCGTCTGTAAGTTGTCCAATTAGCAATTGTGATTTTTCTTGGTCTGAATGCAATCGCAAATTTATTCCCATGATGAATAGCGGCTTTTACACCGCTAAACCTCCATGGTTTTAATACTAATCCAAAATTGGATTCCTCATCCAGGCTGTAGTTGAAACCGGGGAATTCTTTTTTCATTTTTTTTAAAACTTCAGTGTGAAATGTTTCTATAACCGAATTATATGTAATATTATATCTGGATAATAAACCGGATAATTTCTTCAAAATTATTGGAGCTAATATGCTGTCTTCAGAAGGAGTCTTAATATTGAAAAAACATACTTTAATCTCTTTTTGTTCATAGACCATTTCAAAAAATCCTCCAGAGTTGGTTTTTCTGCTTTGGAAGAATTACTATTTCCACCCCGTTTCTTGTAATCAAAATTCTCCATAAACTCATGCAGGGTAAGTTCACTTATTTTTTTCCTAAAAGGATTTATCAAACCGGGAGGATACGGCTTATAAGCAACCCATGGTTCAAATCCGGATTCACGGAGAATAGCTTTTGGTGCATTTGGATTCCAATCATGCCATATTTTGAGGAAGTGAAAGGGAAAAACCCCCGTTTGCTGAAATCAGGAAATAGGCAAAAAGAAGAGTATGAAGCTTTATGGAAGACAATTCTTGATAAGAAAGACTGGCACGGAGAATTTCTAAACAGGAAGAAGAACAAGGAATTATACTGGGAATCGGCATCAATCTCCCCTATCCTAAATGAGCGAGGAGATATTATTAATTTTATTGCTGTAAAAGAAGATATAACTACTCGTAAAAAGATGACTGAAGAACTTATAGAAGCAAAAGAAAAAGCCGAGGAAATGAACAGGATTAAATCTTATTTCTTTGCAAATATGATTCATGAACTTAGAACCCCGTTTGTAGGTATAGTGGGTTTTTCCGAATTGCTTGCCGAATCAATTCAAAATCAAAAAGAAAAGGATATGGCTAAAACTATATTAAGATCTTCTAAAAGACTAACCGATACCTTAAACAAAATATTAGACATCACTAAGCTCGAATTTGATAAAATAGATATAAAACAGAGTGCAGTCAACATCTCCAAGGTTATTGAGACAATTGTTGCTTTAAATTCTAAATCTGCTTTGCAGTATAATGCCCAGATCAAAATTACAAATAAATGCCAAAATAAAATTTTTAAAACCGATGAAAATAATCGCCATAACAGCATATGCTTCAAAAGAAGATAGAGATGAATTTTTATCTAAAGGATTTTCACATTATATATCAAAGCCGTTTTCGTCAAAGGATTTAATTAATCTATTAAAAAATATCTAAGTTTAAAGCATTTCAATTTGATTTTATTTTTCAAAACATAAATATTCATATCATCACCAAATATGAAGAAAGCCGGAAAATTAAAAGTTAATAAAAGTAAAACCAAAAAAGAAGATTTCTTCGATAGGGTTTACAAAATTGTTGCAGAGATCCCTTACGGTAAAGTTGTAACTTACGGTGATATAGCTGAAGCCTGCGGAATAAGATCTTCTGCTCGAACTGTTGGCTGGGCCTTAAATGGCACAAAAAATTCAGGACTCCCCTGCCATCGCGTTGTTAACAGGTTTGGAGCATTGACTGGTAAGATGCACTTTGGCAGTTCTGATTTAATGAAAGATCTTTTATTATCGGAAGGAATCGAATTTGATGAAAATGATTGTGTGATATTAGAAAAATATTTATGGAAGCCAAAACATATTAAAGAAAAATCAAAAAGATTAAAATAACTTTAACAAGTACAAATGATATAATTTAAATTCCATTTAGTAGTGATTTGAATAATATTTTTATAAATTTAATACAAATTGGATCAAAATATTATTATTGATATTTTTGAAAACACTATTCCCAATTTAAGTAAGGAAAGGATTAATGCCGATAAGTTGAGTTATAGGGAAAAATTAAGGCTTAAAAGAAGTTTGATATAATTGTTAAAAAATATAGGGAAGTATAATGATCACAAAAGGATCTATTGAAAAATTTTTTTCTGGGAGGAATATAGCTGTTGTTGGGGCTTCAAGGAATAATAAAAAATTTGGAAACTCTGCTTATCGTTATTTTAAAGTAAAAGGATATAACGTGTTTCCTGTTAATCCTAATGCAGAAAAAATTGATGGCGATACATGCTATAAAAATCTTAATGAAATCCCGGCAAATATTGAAAGCGCCTTAATAGTCTTACCACCCGACAAAGTTGAGGATGTAGTGAAACTTGCTCATGAAAAAAACATTAATAATATCTGGCTGCAGAACGGAGCAGAATCAGAAGAAGCGATAAAATTTTGTAATGAAAAAGAAATGAATGTAGTCTACAAAGAATGTGTCCTGATGTTTACCGAACCCTCATCGTTTCCTCATAATTTTCACCGGTTTGTTAACAAAATTATTGGGAAAGCACCTAAATAATATTTTTTGATAAAGGTAAGATTGGAATTTTTACTGCCAATCCGAATACCTGTTAACTTTAATTGATGAAATCCCTGTATTGAAAGATAAGTAGATCTTGTTTGAAGCAGTATCAAAATTGGTGGTTCTGAAAAGTCCTGAAGTTATTTTGTCAAATCCGTTAAAATGTTTATTTGATAAGACCGTTTCTGATTGTATTTCACACCCCGAAGATTCGGGTACTAAAATTTCGATAGAAGAAACACCGGCTTCCAGGTGAAACTTAATACTATCATTCTTGTCCCCTAATCTAACTTTCAATTTGGCAGCACCCATCCCGATATCAACATTTTCAATTTTATATGGGGATAAATCCAAATAAACACCTGCAGCACCCATTTTAAAATCCAAATTCCAGACGGGACCGGTGTTTAATTTCATCTCCACATCGTTAATTAATTTTCCATGCCCGAATGGAAAATGTTTTTCCCTCATAAAAAAATTTATATTTGCGTTATTACCATAAGTATCAGTATTAATTGAATAATTGTTTTTTACACCTGCCGTACGTGCGGAAAATAATCCTTCCGAAGTTCCGTTTATTTCAAAATGCCCCGCACCGGATTCAAATTCAAGCTTGGAATCTTTAACATTTAAATTGAAAGGTTCGAAATAATTAGTTGTATCTACATTTGAATCATTATCTATAACTATACCGGTAAATGATCTGCCGTTTTCATAATGAACGACATCAAAGAAAAAATTAAAAGTAGAAAAAATTGTTAATGCTATTAATACAGCGAGTAATGCTATAATAAATCCTTTTACAAACCTGTTATCTTTTACAAACAAAGATAATCCCCAAAGAATAAGAACCACAGGCCAGAGTTTTGCAAGTGTTTCCCAATCAAAGTATATGTATGTAAAATTATTTAGGAGTATCAAACCTCCAAGGGCGATAAAAAAGATCCCCCAAAATATGTGACTGTTTTTCATATTAATTTATTTTTGAATTAATTAGTAATCCTATTCCCACAGCAATAAGAATTAAAGGGAAGAAATCGGAAAAGTGAATCCGCGGAATAAAATTATCCGCTAAAAAGATCAAACCTAAAACAACTAAAATGACACCGGTTATTGTAGATCTTTTCTGTCTTCGCTCATCAATACTTCTTTGATACTCTGTATTTGTATTTGTATTTGTTTGAGAAAAGTTAGGTGCTTCGCCTTCTTCTTTTTTTTCTTCACCTTTTCCCATATAAAATGCCCAGGGTTCTTCGGGAACTACAATCCAAAGAATAATATACGCTAAAATACCGGATCCGCCTAAAAAAAGAGAAACAATGAATATTATTCTAACAAGTGTAGGATCAATATCAAAATATTCGCCCAAACCACCTGCTACCCCGCCAATCATTTTATCTTTCCTGGAACGATATAATTTTTTGTTCATTTTAGTAACTTAATTTAAACTTACAATTTCCAATGTAATTTTAATAAAAAAATTCGGGATCTTGTAATGAAATATTATTGCCGGTAAAAAAGTTTGAATTGCGGAAAACCACACTTATAGATGGAATTAAATCTATTATTATATTTTTTACCAAAAATTGGATTAATGAAGTAAAATTAGAGTGTAAAACAACCAACATCGCATGGATGCATGATCGGTATGGTTGCATGCTCTTGAACTTACTCTTTTATAATTACGTTATAATTTCGTGAATCTTCTTTATTCAAAATCGACCGATTTGTGATTTACTCTAATTATCTTGCATTGTAAGAACTTGATTACTTTTATATTTTTGTGGAAAAGATTTACATATCCGCAAAAGGATCAAGATGAAAATAGCACTTTGTCAGATAAATACAATAATTGGTGATCTGGAATTCAATAAAAAGAAAATCTTAGAAGGCTATCAAAAAGGAATAAATGATGGAGCTGACCTGGTGATATTCCCGGAATTGGCACTTATCGGATATCCTCCTTTGGATTTAGTTGAAAAGGAGGAATTCAGAAATGCGGTTTCTGCTGCATCCAATGAGATTGCCGGAATTACATCAGGAACCGGATTAATTTTTGGAACCATTACCGAAGATAATGATAGGATTGGAACAGATATTCACAACTCTGCTGTTTTATGTTATAATGGTAAAATCCAATTTGTCCAGCATAAATCTTTAATTCCAAATTATGATGTTTTTGATGAAATGAGATATTTCGATCCGGCAAAGGATATTTTTACTTATGAATTTAAAGGAGAAAAACTGGGAATATCAATTTGTGAAGATATCTGGAATGATGCCGATTACTGGTATAAAAGAAGATACAGCACGGACCCGGTAAAGAAAATAATAGAAAAAGGTGCTACCATTTTGGTTAATATTTCCGCAAGCCCTTATTCTTACGGCAAAAGAGAGCAGAGAAAAGAGATGCTTTCCGTGCTGACAAAGAATGAAAATATTCCTTTGGCTTATGTCTGTACAGTTGGAGCACAAACAGAATTAATTTTTGACGGTGCAAGTATGTGCTTTAATAAAAAAGGTGAACTGGTTTTGCTTGGCGATATCTATAATGAAGACTATTTCATTTTTGATACGGACAAAAAATATACTTCGATAGATAAATCAGAAGAAAGTTTTGAAAAAGAAGTGCTTTCGGCATTGATATTCGGAGTAAAAGAGTACTGTGATAAATTAAAATTTAAAGAAGTTGTTTTAGGATTAAGCGGCGGTATTGATTCCGCACTTGTTGCTTATATTGCAGTTCAGGCTTTGGGTAAAGAAAACGTTCATGTAATTCTTATGCCCTCTCAATATTCAACCGAAGGGAGTATAAAAGATGCGGAGAAACTAATTAAGAATTTAGGCATCTCATCTGAAAATATTTCAATTCAACCTGTTTTTGATAAGGCTCTGGAAATGCTTGAACCGGCTTTTAAAAATTTACCGATGAATATTACGGAAGAAAATATTCAGGCAAGAATTAGAAGCATTTATTTAATGGCATTTACCAACAAATTTAGTTACCTGCTGTTAACCACAGGAAATAAATCGGAAATGGCAGTCGGATATTGCACGCTTTACGGAGATATGAGTGGCGGTCTTGCAGTAATCGCGGATGTGTATAAAACCGATGTTTATAAAATAGTCAACTATATAAATAGGGATAAAGAAATAATTCCTCAGGAAATAATTACAAAAGCTCCCTCTGCAGAATTAAAACATGAACAGAAAGATGAGGATTCTCTTCCGCCTTATCATTTACTTGATAGGATATTAAAAATGTATCTGGAAGAGAATAAAGAATTTAAAGAAATATCCGAAATTATCGGGGATGAAAATGTAGTGAGAGATGTTTTGAGATTAGTCGATTTAAACGAATTTAAAAGAAAACAGGCTGCTCCTGCTTTAAGAGTTTCGAAAAAGGCCTTCGGGTTTGGAAGAAGGTACCCGATTGTTCAAGGCTGGAGAAAAAATATGCCGCAGCCGGCACCAATTGTTAAATAACATAAATTATAATTATGAAAACGAAATTATCAATATTATTATTTGCCGTTTTATTTTTTACCTCATTAAGCTATCCCCAATTCGGTATAAAGAATAATCTAGTAAAGATTAAAACATATAGATCTTTCGATAAAGTTTACCCAGGCGGCGAAATAAAATTAGCTGTGAAAGCAAAGATTGACAGCTCGTGGCATATTAATTCCAACAAACCGTACGATGATTATCTTATCCCTACTAAGTTGACAATAGAAAATAAAGATTTTAATATAGAGAAGACTTTATATCCGAAGGCACATGATTTAATATTAGCTTTTTCAGATAATCCTTTATCTGTATGGCAGGACGATATTTTAATAGCAAGTCTTGTTAAAGTTAATAAAAATTTGTCCCCGGGAGAACACCCGGTTGTTGTTACATTAAATTATCAAGCGTGCAATAATGCAACATGTTTACCTCCGACCTCAGTGAAAGACACAATTAACATTGAAGTTGCAAAAAGTACCTCGGCCATAAGTGAAATCAACCAGGATATTTTTAAAGATATTGATTTAAGCTACTCTTCATTAGCTTCAAATAATGAAAGCAGTAGCAATTCAATTTCTTCCACTTTACAAAGTTCGGGTTTATTGCTCGGATTAATTTTTGTTTTTCTCGGCGGACTAGCTTTAAATCTAACACCGTGTGTTTATCCCCTTATCCCTATTACAATTGGCTACTTCGGCGGGCAGAGCGAAGGAAGCACAAAAAAGCTTTTCTTTATGGGATTGATGTTCCTGGTCGGAATGTCGATTACATATTCCGTAATTGGAGTAGTTACATCATTAACCGGGTCAGTCTTCGGCTCACTGCTTCAAAATACTTTTGTAATAATTTTTGTTGCCCTGGTCTTTGTAATTCTTTCATTAAGCATGTTTGGCGTATACGAGTTTAAACTGCCTAATGCTTTAGTTGCAAAAGCCGGAGGTGCAAAGGGTGGATTGTACGGTGCTTTCTTTATGGGCTTAACAATGGGAATTGTTGCCGCTCCCTGCATCGGTCCCTTTGTTTTAGGATTGGTAACCTATGTTGCTGCAAAAGGAGATCCTCTTTACGGCTTTTTAATGTTTTTTGTTTTATCGCTTGGATTAGGATTTCCTTATCTATTCCTAGCAATATTTTCAGGTAAAATTAAAAAGCTGCCGAGAGCCGGTGAATGGATGGATGGTGTAAAACATGTTTTCGGATTTATACTTCTTGGAATGGCAATTTATTTTCTTGTCCCAATACTGCCGGAATCATTTTCCGGTTTTGTTCTGCCGGTTTATATGATTTTAGCAGCTTTATATCTTTTGTTTGTTGATAAATTAGCTAATAAGGTTAAAGTATTTAGAATTTTTAAAATAGCCTTTTCAGTAATTTTAATCCTGGTTGCTGTTTATGCTTTAATCCCATCCGAAAAACAATCAATCGACTGGCGGCATTACTCGAATAATATTGCACTATCTAATACCGATAAGCCAATTATAATTGACTTTTATGCCGATTGGTGCATACCCTGCAAAGAGCTTGATGCATCTACTTTTTCAAATCCGAATGTTATAAAAGCTTCTAAAGAATATATTACATTAAAAGCAGATATGACAAAATCATTATCTCCCGAAGTAGAATCATTAAGAAATAAATTCAATATTGTCGGAGTTCCTACGGTTCTAATTCTTAATAAAAAAGGGGATGAAGTGAAAAGAATTACCGGTTTTGTTAATGCAGATGAGTTCTATAAAATTATTAAAAATGTTGATTGAATTCCAGAACGATATTACAAAATAAAAAATTCTTGATTAAATGAATTTTTATCCAAGCTTTAAGAAAAAAATCATTGATTAGTTTTATTCTATTTGTTTCATATTTATAGTCTTAACTTTATAAAATACTTTCTTGAATAAATAGTTAATCCAATTGTTAAAATTAATGGGATGCCGAAAATTAAAGATAAATGAATACTCTCCAATGGTATATTCAATAACGCGTTAGCTTCTGTTGGGGGAAATTTTAATATTGTAATAATTTCTGTTAAATTCGATGAAAATAATGTTATAATTAAAGATATTATGAAAAAACTAAAATATATTACTGATGCCCACCAGGATAACAACTTATAATTTATTGTCCCGACAATAAGTGCTATTAGGTACAATATTGATATTGTAATAGTTATTGCTCCTTCAATACCAAATAACCAGTTACCAAAGAATGGAAAAATACCCTTGAATAAAAGTAAAAGATGGAGTACTAAAATATAGAATAAATATAATGTGATAATTACTAATAATGGAACCGGATATTTTCGAATTATATTAAAATTATTCTCATTGTTAAGTAATATTAACGAAGTAGTCTTGCTTTTATAAAATTTTATTAAAAGATAAGGAATTAATGTATAAAGCAGGATGCAAAGGATAATGCTAAATAAAACAATTAAAACCGAAGGCTGTTTTGTAGAGACAAAGACAAATAGAAAGAAGGCTAAAATTGGAAGTCCGATAATCAACCAAACCCACAAGAAAGTCAAAGAGACCTTCTGAATCCATTTTTTTTTCTTTAAGTGTCCATACCCAAGAGGGATAAATATTGCTGCAATTATGTAATAACCTATAATCTGTACAGCAATACTGCCGAACATAAATGAACCGAAACCAAAACCTTCATAATAGAATCTGCCGCCTTCGGTAAAAAAATAATAGCTGTATATTTCCAAAGGTGCAAAGAAAGCGGTAATAATTCCAATAATGATCAAAATTATGCCGATAAAATTAATAAGATACTGGTTTACAATATTTCCATCTTCTCTCATAATTTATCTAATTAATGTTATTTGCAAATTAATCAACCACATGTTTTTGATTTCAGAACTAATTCATTACGCTGTAATATATATTACTTTTATGGCCATTCTAGATTTAATAGTATGATTATTCCTTAGCATTAACATATAGATAAATAAGCCCGATAATACCGTGCACTAACAAGA
>Ga0315554_1001747_pt1 | contig 12768 bp, 10 predicted proteins | sample SalMarSW160370MG_FD_202114 | JGI IMG/M metagenome (GOLD analysis project Ga0315554, IMG submission 202114) | Salt marsh sediment microbial communities from the Plum Island Ecosystem LTER, Massachusetts, United States - Salt Marsh Sediment SW1603-70 ... | reverse complement strand
CCAGAGACAGTTACTCACAGTGCCCTTGTTGTATCCCACCAGGCCACCGACGTCTGACTCGCCATTCACCCTGCCGGTGGAATAGGAGTGAGTAACGCTACCGTAATCATTCAACCCTACCAAGCCACCAACACGCCGCCTGCCAAACACGTTGCCCGTGGCATAGGAGTTGCTCACAGTGCCATTGTAATACCAGTTATCCCCCACTAGGCCACCAACACTCGAATTGCCAGTGACGATGCAGCTGGAATAGGAACTGCTCAACGTAGCCTGATTCCATCCCACCAGACCGCCGACCCGCGAATCGCCAGTCACGCTGCCACTGGAATGCGAATTGCTCATAATGCCGTCATTGTGTCCCACAAGACTGCCGACATTCTCCTCGCCGGTGACGTTGCCGCTGGAATAGGAGTTGCTCATGCTGCCCTCCGTATGTCCCACCAGACCGCCAACGTAATCGTTGCCAATCACAGTAACGTTCACTACGCCGACGTTTTTGGTCACTCCTTCCTGCCCGACTTCACCAAAAAGCCCTACATAATCTTCGTCAGGGCGATTGACAAACAAGTCTTCTACCTCATACCCCTGACCGTCGAAGGTGCCGGTAAACTGGTCGTCAGCGGTCCCAATTGGCTGCCAGCCTTTTCCCTGATTGGCTGTCTCGCTCGCCAGCTCAACATAACCGGCAGTAGCGGGACCGAGGTCGTTCATCAGGATGTATCTGGCGCTCAAGTTGTCCCTGATGGCATTCAAGTCATGCCAGGTCCGTATTTCTGTTACTTCCAGGCCAAAGTTAGCGAGGATTGAATAGTGGCCGTTCATGGTGATGGTGGTTACGGCGGCATTGAGATTGGCAACGGTGTCCACATCACCAGTCCAGTTGACGAATCGGTAACCCTGTTCAGGCTCGGCGACCAGGTCTATCACTTCTCCCTTGCCGTAGGTAAAGGTCGCCTCACCGGGGGTAGTCACCTGGCCCCCTTCGGTGCTGGAGACGGTGAGGTCATACCGGACAAAGATGCAGCTTACCATCCCCGCCGCTAAGGCTACAGTAATCAAAAGAATGCTAACTTTTGCCACGTGGCAGTCCAATCTCACCAACATCTCCAGCTTGTAGCATATTGTATATCACGCCGCCACACTATCAATGGGACGATTTGGCATCTACAGCAACCTGGATATCACGTCACAGACGGGCCCACTTCCCTTGTCGTATAAATAAGAACGTGAGCAGGGCAGCGATGCTTTTAGCATCGCAGATTTCGCCCGAGGCGATGAGTCCGGGTATCTCATTCGGGGAAACGCGGACCAGCTCGATGTCGTCAGTGTCCTCAGCCACGAGACGAGCGGGCACAAGGTCGGTAGCCAAAAAGCAATGGAGATACTCTGTGCCATAGCCTGGGATGGAATAAAAGCCACCCAATTTGTCTAGCTTACGGGGGAAATAGCCAGTCTCCTCCTGCAATTCGCGGCGCACAGAGTCGACGGGCTCCTCACCGGGGTCGATGCCACCAGCCGGTATTTCCAGAAGAGACTTGCCCACTGGATGACGGAACTGGCGAACCAGAAGAACATCGCCTTGTTCATCGAGGACCACTACAGCTACGCAATCGCTGTGCTCCACCACCTCTCTCGTGGTTTTTGTGCCGCCGGTTTTCTCCACGGTGTCCACGTGTATGTTTACCGCGCGCCCCTGATAAATCTGCTGGGTAGATAACGTCTTTTCCGGCTTCAACATGTTCGACTCCTACCTATACTCAATTGCCAAAGTTCTTATTAACTTTCCCTCCCTTGGTGGGAGGGGGACTTCACCCTCACCTCAATCCTCTCCCATCAAGGGAGAGGATTTCTACTATGAGTCTTGCGATCAGCTTTAGCTACAATAGCGTCGTGCCGCTTGCAGGGCTTCAAAGGTGACAAATAAGAGCCACCTCATCGCAGTCAGGAAACTTGGGACATCGATAACATTCCGCCCATACCTTCTGGGGCAGTTCTTTCTTGTCGATTAGCTGGAAACCATGTTTCTCAAAGAAAGCCGGCTTACGAACGAGGCAAAACACCTTGGGTATCCCTAGCTCCTTCGCGTCGTTAAGACAGGCCTGGATCAACAAGGAGCCAATGCTCTGGTTCTGTTCTTTTTCATCTACAGCCAGAGACCTGATTTCCGCCAGATCAGCCCAGGTAACTTGCAATGCCGAACAAGCGATAACCCGGCCCCCTTTCCTGACCACGAAGTAATCTCTGATGCCGTCATATATCTCAGATAAGGCGCGGGGTAACATCTCCCCCTTGTCGGCAAAATGACTGATTAGATGGTGCATGGAATTAGCATCGGTGACCCTTGCCCTATCAACCTTTATATCAGCCTTCATTTCGTCTGCCTCCCAGCTTTTGCCACAGCGAACTATAGAAATAGGTTGGCTCGTGAATTCTTAAGAAGCGAGCTACGTGAGGGCTGAGCTTCACTCTGACAGTCTGCCCATCTGACAACGGCAATTCAACTTGTCCATCGATGCTAAGTAAGACCTTTTCTCTCCGGCCAACCTTCAAATCGACTGTGCTCTGTGGAGGCAGTATCAGGGCATGACTCAATCCCAGGTGGCAGGATATTGGTTGGAGGACGATTTCCTTGGATTGAGGATGGAGAATCGGTCCGCCAGATGCCAGGGAGTAGCTGGTGCTCCCGGTAGCGGTGGCCACAATCACACCGTCGGCCCGGTAAGTGGTCAGCACTGTGCCGTCGATTTTGGCTTCTATGTTAACCAGCCGGACCGCCACGCTGTGCAGCACGACATCATTCAAAGCATGAAAGCTTCTGTCTGCAACCTGAGCCTCAAGCATGGCCCTGTCCTCGATCCAACCTTTCCCCTTGAGCAAACCGGGCAAATGGGACAAGATCTCGTCGCCATCTATCTCAGTGATGAATCCCAGCCTGCCCAGGTTTATGCCTAAGATGGGCACAGACAAAGAAGCTACGATTCGAGCAGAATGGAGGATAGTCCCGTCTCCGCCAATACTGAGAATTAATTCTGTGCCCGCCACCTGTGGTTTAGCTTTATCCTCGTCCCACGCTGAGCATCGCCACGAAGAGACGCCCCTGGAGGATAAGAACTCTTCCAGTCTCTGGCTTAGGTCTCGGGCCTTCTCACGTAGAGGGTGATAGAGAATGCCAATACGCTTCACAGGTGAACGAAGTCTAGCACTGGGGAATTCTGACTGTCAAACTATCTAGCAGATACGGGGTAGCAGTTCCCCGGACAGCATATCTACGATTCGGGAGGGGCCGAGCCTTGTCTTCATCACCACCTTCCCCGGGTGCTGCTTGGTTACCTCGCCGATGATGGCAGCGTCTCTGCCATAGCGGTTCTTTCTCATTCGCACCAGAATCTTGTCGGCATCGGCGGGATCAACCATGGCTACCAGCTTGCCCTCATTGGCCACATAAATGGGGTCCAGGCCCAGGAGCTCGCAGGCAGCTTTGACCTCTTCCTTCACAGGTATCTTAGCCTCTTCTATCACAATGCCCGCATTCGATTGCCGGGCCAGTTCGTTGAGCGTGGTGGCTAAGCCACCCCTGGTAGGGTCGCGCAGGCAATGAATCCTGGGCGAGACGTCCAGCATCTGAGACACTAATTTATTCAATGGAGCACAGTCGCTCTTCAAAGTCATGGAGAACCTCAATCCTTCGCGCTGACTCATTATGGCTATACCGTGGTCGCCAATGGTGCCGCTCAGAAGAACCTTATCGCCAGCTCTGGCGTTAGCTCCTGAGATATCAACTCCGGGAGGCACTATCCCTACGCCTGATGTAGTGATAAACAATTTGTCGGCTTGCCCTCGATTTACCACCTTGGTGTCCCCGGCGATAATACTTACACCGGCTTCTTCAGCGGCTTTCTTTATTGATTGGACTATCTGCTCAAGCTCTCTCAGGAGAAAGCCCTCTTCTATGATTGCCGAGAGGCTCAGATATAGAGGTTTGGCTCCGTTCATAGCCAGGTCGTTCACCGTGCCGCAAACAGCGAGCTTGCCGATATCGCCGCCCGGGAAAAAGATGGGATTCACTACGTAGCCGTCGGTGGTGAAAGCCAGCCGCCCACTGGCTTCGAAAATAGCTGAATCGTCCAGTTTATTCAGCGCCGGATTAGCCAGGAAGGGCAGGAATCTTTTCTCCACCAGTTCATGGCTCAATTTGCCGCCGCTGCCATGGGCTAAAAGAATCGTGTCATCCATAAGCTTGCTTCAAATAGCCTAGTTTCTCCGTAGGTTCCATCCTAAAATTAAGGGGTCTCCTTTCATAACTCCCCTGGCCCCTCTTATCTGAAGAGCGGGAATTTTAGACTCCCTTGCCTCGCTTGCTCTTAAGAGGGGGAATCTTAACATAGAGATTTCTTCCTTATCCCCCTTAAGGAAAGTGGGAATAAGAGGGGGTTATGGATGTTGCTTAACCTCTTCATCTACATTAAAACATGGTGAATTTTCAGGAGTCCCGTATTGATAATAGGCGGCGCAGGCGCCTTCACTGGAGACCATGCAGGGACCGACAGGGCTTTCTGGAGTGCAGACCCTTCTAAAGAGTTGGCACTCCAGCGGTGTCGCTGCGCCGCGGATTACATCCCCACATCGGCATCCCTTAGGCTCTTTTGAAGGTTTAAGGCTCACTGAAAAAGCCTTATCGGCGTCAAACCGCTCGTATTTTTCTCTAATTTTCAAGCCACTCTTGGGGACAATGCCAATGCCCCGCCAGTTAGCTTCACCAATCTCAAAAACATCCTCCATCAGCTGCCGGGCTTTCTTATTTCCTTCGGGCTTCACTCCCCGGGGGTAAGCTATCTCCACTTTAGGCTCGCCCTTTTCAATTTGCTCCACCAGCTTATCGATGCATAGCAGGATATCTAATGGTTCAAATCCCGAGATGACACAGGCCACTCCATAGTCGCGGGGGATAAACTCATACGGATGAGAACCAATTATAACACTGACATGGCCGGGACCAACGATGCCATCTAGCTTTACCTCGCCTGAGTCGAGCAGCGCTTTCATCACCGGCGGGGTCAGCTTATTAAGGGATAGAACGTGGAAGTTTTGTATTTTCTCCTGTTGTGCCTTAAGTATAGAAGCAGCTATGGTTGGCGCCGTGGTCTCGAAGCCGATGCCGATGAAAATGACTGAGTTCCCGGGATTGGCTTTGGCTATCTCCGCAGCATCCATGGTGGAATACACGATTCGGACGTCCGCTCCCTCAGCTTTTGCCTGCTGCAGGCTCGAATAGCTGCCGGGGACTCTTATCATGTCCCCGAAAGTAGTGATGATGACGCCTGGCAGCTTTGCCAGGGCGATGGCTTTGTCCAGGTCAGCGGTGGCGGTGACACAGACGGGACAGCCCGGCCCCGACCTCAGTTCTACTGTCCTGGGAACCAACTGGCGAATCCCATATCGCAGTATGGCATGCGTATGCCCACCGCAAAATTCCATTAGTCTTACAGTCTTGGTGGAGTGCTGAGCGATTCTGCGTGCTAGCCCTCTGGCTAGCTTGTTGTCCTGATACTCGTCAATGAACTTCACTTAGACTTGCTATCTCTTCCAGGAGCTTCAGGGTCTCCTCGGCTTCAGCTTCATCTACAACGGTTATGGCATACCCGGTGTGGAGCAGGACGTAGTCGCCCACCTTGGCCTCTGGAGTAAAGGCGATGCTAACTCGACGCCTTACCCCGCCGATTTCTGTTTCCGCTTCGTCTCCGTTTATAGAGACGATTCTTACTGGTATTGCTAAACACACGGCCCTGTATTTTAGCCCAAATTCGTCTGTAGTACAAACTCGATATTCTTCGCCTCTATTACAAGCCTTCACCCTTTCAATTGTGAAGAAAGGAGCATTCGCGCCTCGAAAACCATTCTGTAGTCGTCTGATCTGTCAGGCCTCCCTCGTCATTGCGAATGCCGATCTGTCGGGGCGAAGCAATCCTGTTGGGAAAATAGAGCTGGCCACTTTTTGTATATTTGCCAGCGCGAGCACGATATAGTCCATATAGGATATAGGACTTCGAGCAAGGGTAACATATATCAAAAATTAACAGGATCTTAACAAAGGCAGCATATCATATTATGTGGCGGAGATTTTAAGAAAACTGAACCTTGGAAAGGCGAGGCTTTCATATGCGCGAGACGTATCTCGGTTTTCAGATAACGGATAGTGGGAGGTGACAATGAAAAATAGGAAAAAGCTTTTGCTGGTTCTTCGCTGTGTCGCTCTCGTCTTTACCCTTATTCCTGCTGCGTCGATGCTGAATACGGCTCCTGTTGTGGCTCGGTGGCAGGTAACTCCTGTGCTCGCCGCCGACACCGTGGTGCCTGCGATATTCTATCACCCTCCCGAGTGCGATGTCGGCAATTGGACAGACATCGTCCAGGTCGCCGCAGCCTGGCATCACACGGTTGGGCTTAGGTCCGACAGCACCGTGGTCGCTGTGGGAGAGAACCGCTGGGAGCAGTGCAATGTCGGCGGCTGGACAAACATCAAGCAAGTCGCTGCGGGCGGCGATCACACAGTCGCTGTTGAGTCCGATGGCACAGTGGTCGCCGCGGGAAGGAACGAGTACGGATGTTGCAATGTCGGCAACTGGGCGGACATCATCCAGGTTTCTTCAGGCCACTATCACACGGTGGGGCTTAAGAACGACGGCACCGTGGTCGCCGTCGGAGATAGCCGCTGGGAGCAGTGCAATGTCGGCAGCTGGACGGAGATTGTTCAGATCGCCGCAGGAGGCTATCACACGGTGGGGCTTAAGTTGGACGGTACCGTGGTCGCTGTGGGCCGAAACGATTGGCAGCAGTGCAATGTCGGCAACTGGACGGGCATCAGCCAAATCGCCGCAGGCGACTATCACACGGTGGGACTCAAGTCGGACGGTACGGTGGTCGCCTCGGGATTGTGCAAGCACGGGCAGTGCGATGTCGGCAACTGGGTGGACATCGTTCAGGTCGCCGCAGGTTTTGTTCACACAGTGGGACTCAAGTCCAACGGCGCGGTGGTCGCTGCGCCAGACGACGAGGACTGCGATCAGTGCGACGTCAATGCTTGGAGGGACATCATGAAGGTTGCTGCAGGCCACGAGCACACGGTGGGAGTTAAGTCAGATGGCACGGCGGTCACCGCCTGCATTTGGCTCACCACCACTGCTCCAGGACCCGGGTGCTTCATCGCCACCGCAGCTTATGGCACCACAATGGCAGGGGAAATAGAAATCCTCCGTCGGTTCAGAGATGAGTACTTGCTCACAAACCCGGTGGGACAAGTTCTGGTGGCCCTCTACTACAGGGTCAGCCCGCCGATGGCTGAGTTCATAACTGAGCATCCCAGCCTCAAGCCGATAGTGAGAGCTGGGCTAGTGCCCGCTGTGGCCATGAGCACTCTAGCCATCAACGCTACCATTACCGAGAGAGTGACCATAGCGACCTTGCTTGCGCTGGTTTCCGTGGCACTGGCTGTCTGGGCAACGAGGCGGCGAGGCAGAGGTCCAGAGTATACCCGAGGGTGAAATTGAACATCTGGCTGTAGTACCGCCACTACCCTTCGGCAATGCTCCCGCGGTATAAGAGCTTTTTCGTCTAAGGTCGCGTAGTTATCGTCGTCTGGTAAATAACCTTAAGAAGACATCGTATTGACGCTAGATAGCTGTTATGCTATTTTATGTGACATAATTCCTTTGAGGAGCATAAGTTAAATCAACTCCAAAAAGTCGCAAGACTTTCTGGGGACCCCGATAAAGGCTGACCTTGGTCTACCGGTGTCTCCACGAAAACTGTAGGATTTTCATAGGGTGAATTAAATGCGAAGCGACATGGTGAAGAAAGGAGTCGAGCGAGCGCCTCACAGGGCGTTACTGCGCGCTGTCGGTTGCTCTTCAGATGACTGGGATAAGCCATTTGTCGGAGTAATCAATAGCTTCAGCGAGATTGTCCCTGGGCATATCCATCTCCAAACAATTGCCCAGGCGGTTAAAGAAGGGATTTGCAGTCGGGGCGGAGTGCCCTTTGAGGTTAACACCATAGCTGTTTGCGATGGTATTGCCATGAACCATCCCGGAATGAAATACAGCTTGCCCAGCCGGGAACTTATTGCCGACTCAGTTGAAATTCTGGCTCAGGCTCACGCCTTCGATGGCCTGGTATTTATTCCTAATTGCGACAAAGTGATTCCAGGGATGCTGATGGCCGCGGTCAGGCTTAATTTACCCTCTGTTTTTGTCAGTGGTGGCCCCATGTTGGCCGGGAAATTCATCCAGAGAAACGCTGCCAGGTCAGTTGACCTTATTACAGTCTTTCAAGCTGTAGGCGAAGTGACTAAGGGCAAGATGACCAAGGCTGAGTTAGAAGAACTGGAGACGGTCGCCTGTCCTGGTTGTGGGAGCTGTGCCGGGATGTTCACTGCTAATACCATGAATTGTCTGTGCGAAGCCTTGGGCATAGCCTTGCCGGGTAATGGGACGATACCCGCTGTGGAAGCACGACGTAGGCAACTAGCCTATAAAGCCGGGCAGCAGGTCATGGAAGTATTGACCAAAGGCATCCGGCCTACTGATGTTATCACCAGGGATTCTCTTTACAATGCCTTTGCCGTGGACATGGCTCTGGGTGGCAGCACGAATTCCGTGTTGCATCTGACCGCTGTAGCACACGAGGCTGGGCTGGATTTTCCCCTGTCTTTGATAAATGAGATTAGCGACTCCGTTCCCCACATCTGCAAATTAAGCCCGGCCAGCGATTATCACATCGAAGACTTGGCCCTGGCCGGTGGCATTCCGGCCGTAATGCACGAGCTATCGGGACTGCTGAAGCTCGATGCCAGCACCATTTTGGGCAAGCCGATAGGCGATGTAGCCGGGAAAGCGAGAGTTAGGAATAGAGAGATAATCCGTCACTTGTCACGGCCGCATGCCTCCACCGGTGGCATTAGCATATTATTTGGCAATTTGGCACCTGACGGCGCCGTGGTGAAAAGCGCTGCAGTAGCTCCTGAGATGCTGGTTCATCGAGGACCAGCGAGGGTTTTCAACAGTGAGGAAGAAGCTACGGCAGCGATAATGAAAGGCGAATTCAAATCAGGTGAGGTAATAATCATTCGCTATGAAGGCCCCAGGGGAGGGCCGGGAATGCGGGAAATGCTAGCAGCTACCTCCCTTCTCAGCGGTATGGGCATGGACAGAAAGGTGGCTCTTATTACAGACGGACGCTTTTCCGGAGGCACTCGAGGAGCAGCCATCGGTCATGTCTCTCCTGAGGCGGCAGAAAAGGGTCCGATAGCGGCTTTGAGGAATGGCGATATTATTAAGATAGATATACTTAAACACAAATTGGAAATAGAACTAAGTCAGAAGGAGCTAAAACAACGACTGGCTTCATTGCCTTCCTTTAAACCCAAGATTAAAACTGGCTATCTCAAGAGGTATAGTGATAAAGTAAGCTCGGCCAGCGCTGGCGCGGTGTTTACCGAATAAGGATCAATGATGAAGAAAACCGGTGCTCAGATTCTGTGCGAGAGTTTAATTAGAGAAGGGGTAGAGGTCATTTTTGGCATTCTCGGTGGTTCTGTCTTACCGATATATGATACTTTCCCCCAATATCCTAAACTCCGACATATATTGGTTCGCCATGAGCAAGGAGCGGCTCATGCCGCCGATGGCTATGCTCGAGCCACTCATAAGGCCGGTGTTTGCATAGCCACATCGGGACCGGGAGCTACCAATCTGGTTACGGGCATTGCCTGCGCTTACATGGATTCCGCACCAATGGTGGCTATAACTGGCCAGGTAGCCAGACCCGTTATTGGCAGGGACGCCTTTCAGGAGATGGATATCACAGGAATTACTATCCCGATCACCAAGCATAACTACCTCGTTACCGATGTTGGTGAGCTGGCTAGAACTGTTAAAGAGGCATTTCACATTGCCCAGACAGGAAGGCCGGGACCTGTGCTTATTGATATACCGCGAGATGTCCAGCAAGAGCAAATAGACTTCGTTTATCCTGATAGAATTGATTTACCCGGCTATAGGGTTATCTCTCGTGGGCATCCAGCTCAAGTTAAAAAAGCAGCCAAGCTCATTAACGAGGCTGAACAACCTGTTATCATCGCTGGCAGGGGGATAGTTATTTCTCAAGCCTATGAAGAGTTCAAGGAATTTGCTGAGAAAGCACAAATACCAGTGGCTCACACCCTCCTTGGTCTGAGTTGCTTCCCGGGAGACCATATACTTGATCTGGGCATGATGGGGATGCATGGGACAGGTTGTGCTAATATGGCAGTGCAGAACGCCGACCTCCTTATCGCTGTTGGCATGAGATTTGATGACCGGGCTACAGCAAATACCAAAGAGTTTGCTCCCAATGCCCGCGTCATTCACATCGACATCGATCCCGCGGAGATTGGAAAGAATATCCCCACCGAGGTTCCGGTAGTAGGGGATATAAAGAGTGTGCTCACAGCCCTGAATGAGGAAATTGAAAAGAGGGAGCATGTCGTTTGGCTTTCGCAAATAGAACAGTGGAGGTGTGAGTATCCATCGCTAGAAATCAGGCAAAGCGATGAGGTATTGCCTCAATATATCATTCAGCAGATTTGCGAAGCCACACGGGGTGATGCCCTAATGGTTACCGGGGTGGGGCAGAATCAAATGTGGGCGGCACGATATTTCGTTTATACCAAGCCAGACAGCCTTATCTCTGCGGGAGGCTTGGGGCCTATGGGATTCGAACTACCCGCGGCCATGGGAGTTAAGATTGGTCGTCCCGAGGAGGTTGTGTGGTGCATCGCCGGCGACGGCGGCTTTCAGATGACTATCCAGGAGTTGGCCACCATAACTCAGGAAAACGTTGCTGTAAAAATAGCTATCATGAACAACGGGTATTTGGGCATGGTAAGACAGTGGCAGGAGCTATTCTACGGACGGCGCTATGTTGGCACGAAGCTCTGGAATCCCGATTTTGTCAAAATTGCCGAGGCATATGACATTCCTGGTGTCAGGGTGAGACGGAGAGAAGAAGTCATTCCCGCTATACAGAAGGCCATGGAGTACCGCGGAGCTTTTCTTATAGACTTTCTTATTGAGCCCGAGGAAAACATTTATCCTATAGTGCCGCCAGGAGAATGTCTGGCCAGGTTTTTCCAGCCATCGAAGCCGGAAGTATTGGGGGGCAAATTCTGAGCATAAAGCACGAGATGCTAACCAATATTAAAACCCCAAGCTCCGATAATCAGAAGCAGGTGGGTTGAATTTGGCAATTCGGAATTTGAATTTGTTTACAGTTTGGGTATTGGGATTTAGAATCTATCTATTGGGGGCAAAGTGACTGATACAAAACATACTCTGGTAGCCTTAGTGGAAGATAAGCCAGGGGTGCTTAATCGAGTGGCTAGTTTATTCCGACGGCGCTCCTTCAATATTCAGAGTCTTGCCGTAGGTGGTAGCGAACATCCCGGCTTATCTCGCATGACTATTGTAGCTGTCGGCGATTCTGCTCAAATAGAGCAGGTAAGGAAGCAGTTAGAAAAGCTAATCAACGTGGTGAAAGTCTCTGACATAACCGAAGAAAACATGGTGACCAGAGAATTGGCTTTGATTAAGGTAAAGGCCACTGCATCGACAAGAAGCGAGATTATGCAGATCGTTGGCATTTTCCGGGCCAACATAGTTGATGTTGCTCCAGGTTCAGTGACGGTGGAAGTGACTGGTGACGAAGACAAAGTGAATTCTCTGCTCAGCCTGCTTCGCGACTTTGGTATCAAGGAAGTCTCTCGGACCGGCAGGATAGCCCTGACGCGGGGAAGCAGTTCTTAAGTAATATGTGATAGCTGACAACTGAAGGTTAATATAGGAGGAATTATGGCTAAGATTTATTATGACAAGGATGCTAACCTGAATTTGCTCAAAAGGAAGACAATTGGCATTATTGGTTTTGGGAGTCAAGGACACGCCCATGCTCAGAACCTAAGAGACGGCGGCTGCCAGGTTATCGTAGGTGCATTACCGAGCGGCCAATCATGGAAAGCAGCGAAAAAAGCTGGTTTCGAAGTAGCCACGGCGGCTGACGTAGCGAAGAAGGCAAATATAGTTGTTATGTTAGCCCCGGATACCATGCAACCCAGAATCTATCGGGAGTCAATTGAGAAGGAGATGACCCGGGGCAAAACACTTATGTTCGCTCATGGTTTCAGTATCCATTTCTCTCAAATTGTGCCTCCAGCCGGGGTCGATGTTAGCATGATAGCGCCTAAATGTCCGGGGCATATGCTCAGAAGGCTTTACATTGAGGGTTTAGGTCCCCCGGCGTTGGTGGCTGTCCACCAGGATGCCTCGGGAAAAGCAAAAGAGACAGCTCTGGCCTATGCTAAGGGGATTGGTTGTGCTAGAGCCGGGGTCCTGGAAACGACTTTTGCTGAAGAGACTGAGACCGACCTGTTTGGCGAACAGACGGTGCTTTGCGGCGGAGTCTCTTCTTTGATAAAAGCTGGCTTCGAAACATTGATAGAGGCGGGCTATCAGCCGGAGATTGCCTATTTCGAGGTCTGCCACGAGCTAAAGCTCATTGTTGACCTCATATATCAAGGTGGTCTGGGTTATATGCGCTATTCGGTGAGTGACACGGCAGAGTATGGAGATTATACGCGAGGCCCGCGAGTTATTGATGATTTGGTCAGGGAGGAAATGCAACAAATCCTGGCCGAGATTCAGGATGGGAGCTTTGCTACGGAATGGATTTTGGAGAACC
>Ga0315554_1001743_pt1 | contig 12775 bp, 9 predicted proteins | sample SalMarSW160370MG_FD_202114 | JGI IMG/M metagenome (GOLD analysis project Ga0315554, IMG submission 202114) | Salt marsh sediment microbial communities from the Plum Island Ecosystem LTER, Massachusetts, United States - Salt Marsh Sediment SW1603-70 ... | reverse complement strand
GGAGTACTGCCTGTTGCCCATACAACCCAGTTTGTGAGGTCTCTTGCATCTCGGCCATTTACGTTTACCGTCGCCGGGAAATTACCGGAGGTTGCACGTGATTTTGTAGCTTTGAGCTTGTCGCTTGGGTCCTGCGACATAGCCGTCCATGTAATTGTATCACGGGTTTCCTCTGTATTCGGATTAATAGTTGCCTTTAGAACAATATTATCGGTGATTCCTTTTACTGTAACAAAGTGGTCGTCCGGTACTTTCGAAGGGGGCTTAACACTGGGTATCTTATGTGAATCACTATCACTCGTATCAATAGCTATAGACTCGACGTCTATCGCGGTTACTTTGACCTTATCGTTAAATGTTTCACCGGCTACAGAATATTCTAAGGTTAGTGCGATATCACGAACACTTGAACTTGCTGTAAAACCCTCTACATAAAGTTCTTTAGGTAAATCTGACGGTGTGGAATAAGTCTTTGGCAAAGTTATGGCAGTTCCTCCTTTGGTAGCACTTTCCCATATATTGATTTTAGGATCATCTTTAAGCACTACGTCACCAGTAAGTTCAATTGGTTTGACTTTTTGTAACGTTATCTTTATAAGGTTGTCTTCATTTGTGATAGGACCATTTTCATTGTTATCAGCATTCTCGTTATCGTCATCATCATCATCGTTTAGAGCTATAAAGCCCCCTTTTGCAGTTTCTTTATTGTCTGACACACCATCCATATCTATGTCAACCTGCAGGACTGTCATTTTTATTTTGTCGTCAAACGGGTGGCCACTATAATCGAATACAAGCTCGATATCTCTGACTGTCGAGCTTGTATCGACTCCTTCTATCCAGAGCTCTGTTGGCAAATCTGTAGGAGTTGAGTAGGTTTTCGGTAGAGTTATAGGGCTTCCTCCTTTTGTTTCGCTTTCCCATATCTTGATTTTTGAGCCGCCGGTGGCTTGTAATGTAATAGGGCCTGTAACGGTTTCCGGCTGAACTTTCTCCAGCGTTAATTTTACGAGGTCATCTTCATCTGTAATAGGCCCACTTTCATCTTTGTCGGGTATTTCATTATTATTGTCATCGTCGTCATTTAGAGATATAAATCCGCCTGGAAATAGTTCTTCCGTTATGCAGCCATCAATCACGTTCTCCATATACATTTCCACATCTACAATACTTATTTGTATGTATTCGTGGTCGAGGTTTTTCCCCTTCATTGGTCTATAGACTGTATCTATAATTACAGCTCCCTGTGGTGTATGAGATATGCCTTCAACATACATTGTTTTTGGTAGCGCTGATGCAGAGAACTCGGTGACGTAACTGCCTTCGTTGGTCGGTAGTATCTGATTTTGCTTATCTGGATGGCTCCAGACTTTAACGCAGCCGCTGTAAAGTTCGGGGCCCACACCAAATCCCACTTTTCCAGGCAGGCCATCCGGCTCAATTGAGATTGAGATCTCGACTAGGTCGTCTTCCTGCGGATTTATATCATCACAAGAGTCTTTTACTCCATCTTCATCGTCATCGTCGTCATTTACCGCAAGAGTTGCAGTTTCAATTATTATGTCCACATCTACAGCTACAACTGTAAATGTTTTCGTAGCGCTCTTATCCCCATAATCTCCGCAGGACTCGTAGTAGTCGTCATCTGTGACTTTTAGTTTTACCTCGTATGTATCCGGCGGCGAGAAAACAACCGTAGTTGCTCCGTTAAAGTAATCTTTATCATACTCAGCGTCTCCGGGTTCATCTTGATTGATACAATCTTCTGTGTAATCCCAGTTGCCGTCTCCATCAAAGTCCCACTGCCACCTCTTTATTTCATTCATCCACCAAGGCGGCCAGAATCGATTGCGACACTCCACAAAAGTGTCCCGGTCGTAGGAACAATATTGGTTATTATACTCTGGGCAACCAGACCAGTCTTCGCCAGACCAGGAGCTGGCCTTCAAATATACCGTTTCTTCTGCCTGGACATATGTAACGCCAGTTGTTGGGTCATCTATACCGAGAATAATATCCATATTGGCTACCGGAATATCGCTACAGCCATAGCTTTTATTAATAAAGGAAATTATGGCGATGTAAATCAATACGCTGACTAAGAAATTTTTGTTCATTTTGTCCTCTCCTTTAATCTTCGATCCTTAAATTTTCCCAGTCTTTTAGCATTCCTCCGGCAGGTTTTGCAGATAGACTGTTGGGATAGTTATCAAGCACGTTCTGGCAGGCCTGGCGGATTTTTTCAGCGCCTTCAGCTAATGAGATATCTCCCGACCTTATCAGTTTTTCCGTGCAGCAGGCGATTAGATATTGTGCATCACAGGCGAATTCAAAATCCGGCCATTTACTAACTACGGCATTATAGTGTTCAATCGCTTGTTTTGCCTGGCCGAATCTCTGGTAGCAGCGGCCTGAGAGATAATGGGCATATGGAGTTGTATCAGTCTCAGGTAATTCTGTTGTCACTTTTTCCCAGATGGCTATCGCTTTCGTGAAATACTCTTTGGCTTTCTGTGTCTGGCCTTCGTTTTCGAAATAAAACGCCTCTTCATAATAATCTTCTCCAATTTTAAAAACTAACTGAGATAAATCAGGATGGTCGTTAAAGTCGGAAATTAAGTTGGCAAGAGATTTCTCGGCCTCGGTTTCGTTTTCAAACAGAATATTTAACTTTGCCATGCTTGTTTTTGCCCATATCGAATTCTCGCTATTAGACCGGTTATCGATGATATGTTGGTAAAGCTGACTGGATTTGTCATATCTTCCGATTCTATTGTATAAATCTGCAACATTATAGACTTCTTTTAACAAGGTTGGTTGATTGGAGAACGCCGTTAGAAGTTTATTGCACGCTGCGTCGGCGGCTGGCTCATTAAAGTCGCGTATGTGAAAGTAAACAACCTCGACCTGGGACCACATCGCGTGTATATCTTCTGGGAAGTTCTCGACATTGTATTGATGGAATTGAAAGGCCTTATATGGCTTCTTTATTTCTTCGTATTTCTTTGCCACACGATAAACCGTTTCTGATATGTCCGGACGTTCGGAAAAATCGGCAATCAGTTTATCAAAAGCTTCTTTGGCCTGTTCGTCTTTTTGCGAAATAATAAGAGACATTATCTCTGCTTTTGAAAAACCAGACTTTGATTCGTTAATTATAGGGCTATCAGGATAGTCCTGTATTATTTGCTGATAAATGATTTTCGCTTCTTCATATTTATTAGACCAGTAAAGTCTTTCTGCGACCCAAAATAGTGTATCCGATATATCTGGATGACCGGCGAAATTATCAAATAAGTTATTGAGAGCTTCTTCTGCCAGGTCATTATTTTGTGACATAAAATTGGAGATAACATCTGCCTGTAAAAATCCCAACTCTGCCTTGTCTGCGAATGGACTGTCTGGATGGTTTGTTATGATTTGTTCGTATAGGTCCTTCGCTTTTTCGGGTTTCAGTGACAACCTGTATTGTTCTGCAAGGATATAAAGCGTCAATGGCAGCTGAGGATGCTGTGAATATTCGGTGGTCAATGTATTTATCGCATTCTGGGCCAGAGAATCGTTGCCAAGAGCGATATTGCAAACCGCTAATCGCATTTGCAACCATATGTTGGACGGTGTCTGAGGCCAATTTTCTAAAGCGTATCGGGAAAGCTCAATGGCTTCGACAAATTTCTCGCTCTCCTGATATTGTTGTGCTATCTCGTGGATGGCTTCGGCCAAGTTCTTTTCTGTGGAAAAATTAGAAATCAGTTCCTGCATTTGCACATCGGCCTCGGCGTAGTTGCTATCTCGAATCAGAGAAATGATATTTGATTTGGCCTGCTCAAGCTCGGCGGACACTTCTGCGAAACAATCCTGTGATATACCAACAGACAGAAGACAGACGGAAACTAAAGTCGTGAGAATAGTTCTGGCGAACATCGCGTTTTCTCCTAAGTGATTACAGACTTGAATTTGTCGCTTCTCTAAATTACCATTCTACAGGCTTTGCCCCCCCCCATAGCAATAAAAAAAATTAAAAAAAAGAAGATTTTTTCAATTGTTATAACGCTCTATTTAGCAAATGGTTGTGTCTTGTTGATAATAGTGTTTTTTGCTTGGCTGGAGATTTTGGTGCATAAAGCAGTTTTATGAGCTACTGGGCGAGGACTGCTATTATGGTTATTGCGTTGAAGAAGGAGTGGATAAATATCGAGCGCAGCAACGAGCCACTTTTTTCGTATGAATAGCCCAGGCACATCGCCAGTATAAACAGCGCCGGCCAGTGTCCGGCATTTGCGTGGGCCATTGCGAACAATCCGGAGCTTATCAGGATTGCCAGCCAGGGAGTGTAACGAGGTTGGATGTTCGAGAATCTGAACTCTAAAAATGAGCGCATCATCGTTTGAAACAGGCCTCGAAAGAGCATCTCTTCAAGCACAGGCGCTAACACAACGGCGATAATAATAATAGTTATCCTAACCGATAATTGCGAATATGCCGTTATCAGCTCAAGCTCCTCGTGCTGCTCAAGCTTGAAGTCCTGGCCGAAGATGTGCCTGCCGATGTATATCGTTGCAAGTATAGCGGCTAACATAAGCGGCCAGATTGACAAAAGGTTTATGCAGGCGGCAAAGAAGTCCCTGTGGATTGTTTTTGCGTTCAGGCCGAAGCCCTTTAACCGGCGGACAAAACTGATTCCTGCCAGATAGATAATTAAGATTATTGTTAATATCGCGCCGGCACAGAGGATAAGATTGTCCAGTAAAGCGTTTTGCCAGTCCGGCAAATCGGGAAGAAGTTGTTGAGTGATAAGCATTATCAGCGGGACGGAGCCGAACCAGAGAAACAATAAGACGAAGGGCAGATAAAAGGGCATATTGTTCCGCCGGGGTATGGAGTCCGCGAGGGCGTTTCTGCCCAGGGATGTTGTCAGAAGCCAACGGGCTAATAAGAACAGTCCTGTGAGGCAAATAGCGGCCTCAGTTATATTTATATTGTTGAGCTGTTTTATAATCTCTAAAATATTCATTTGCAGTATTTATCGAATCTTGAAATCAGGGCCTTCTTATATTACATTAGCCGTATCTTTTCAAGGATAATGGATTATGGATGCATTCCACATTGAGGGGCCGGTGCAGCTTAGTGGCTCGGTGAGGATAAACGGCTCAAAGAACGCTTCTTTGCCGATAATGGCGGCGGCAGTTCTGGCAGGCGGCAAATCGGTTTTGTCTGCGGTGCCGCATCTTTCTGATATTTCCGTATGTAGCGAGCTGCTTGTTGAATTGGGCTGTGAAGTAAGCCGTGAGCAGAACGGTGATTTGTGTATAGATTCGTCGGTAATTGATAAACCTGTCGGCGATTACGAAATTGTCCGCAGGATGCGGGCGAGCATTTGCATACTTGGCCCATTGCTTGCCCGCTGCGGCAGAGCGGAGGTATCGATGCCGGGCGGTTGTGCGATTGGCTACAGGCCAATAGATATTCACATCAGGGGACTGCGGGAGCTTGGAGCCGAAATACATATTAAAAACGGTTATATAATAGCCGAAACAAAGAATGGTTTGAGAGGCAGGGAAATTTTTATGGGAGGCCCGTTCGGCTCGACAGTCCTGGGGACGGCGAATGTTTTGATGGCGGCGACGCTGGCGAAGGGTAAAACTATTATTGAATCGGCTGCCTGCGAGCCGGAAATAGCAGACCTTGCAAACTGCCTTAATAAAATGGGGGCAAAGATAACAGGTATCGGCTCACCTCGGCTGGTCATTGAAGGAGTTAGACAGTTAAATCCGGTCGAATATGAGGTGATTCCGGACAGAATTGAGGCAGGAACGTTTATGGTCGCCGCGGCTATCACGGCAGGCCGGTTACAACTGCATAACTGTCGGCTTGGAGATATGATGGCTGTTGTGGATAAATTAAGGGGTATCGGGGTAACAATTGAGCCGGACGGTGATGGCTGTGTCGTTGTCGGCAATGGTCGACTAAAGCCGGCTGATATTACCACTCAGCCGTATCCGGGATTTCCCACCGATTTGCAGGCGCAGTTTATGGCCTTGTTGTCGCTTGCCGAGGGCAATAGTATTATAATAGATAAAATCTTTCCCGACAGGTTTATGCACGTTGCCGAGCTGAGTCGAATGGCGGCCAATTTGCGGAAGGAAGGGCCGACCGTCATTGTTGCAGGCGTTAAAAAGTTAATGGCTGCCCCGGTGATGGCTTCGGACCTGCGTGCGTCGGCGGCGTTGGTTTTAGCCGGGCTGGCTGCCGAAGGAACAACGACCGTCAACAGGGTTTATCATATCGACCGCGGCTATGAAAAAATCGAAGAAAGACTAAATCCCGTCGGTGCAAAGATAATGCGGGAAAGTGCATGATTTATCTTCAACAGTGATTATTTTATTAAATATCGAAAGGAACGAGAAATGAAAAATGTAAAGGGCATCGCATTTTACCTTCTGCTGCTGTTATGCTCGCTGATTGTTCTGGGTTGCAGCCAAAAGGCCGGTGATGAGAACAAATCCATCGACGAAATCAAGGCGGAAGCAGAAAAAATGGACACGGCACAGCTCAGGGCGATGGCAATGAAGTACAAAGAAGCTATCGTAGCCAAAAACGAAGAGATTGATAAATTGCTTGCCGGACTTAAAGACATTGCCGCTGCTGACGCACTGGACGGCAAAACAAAAGAGATAAAGACAGAGATGGAGAGCATAAATAAATCTCTGTCAACGCTGGAAGAGCGATTCGAGGTCTATTACAATAAGCTGAAGGAAAAGGGCGGCGATATATCGGGCCTGGAAATCTAAGTCGGCAATATCGATTATTTGAGCCATATAATTATACTGTTTACCAAAATAAGTCGGTTTGATAAGGAGGCGATATATGAGGAAGAAACTGATAGCAAGTTGCGTATGTATGCTTGTTTGTGTTGCTGTGCATTGAATTGCTCTTTTGTAATGTCTGACAAAAAACCTATTACAAAACAATGAGAAAGGAAGAGACAATGAAGTCTCCATTAAAAATCGTTTATATTGTTTTGTTGGTAATTATTGTCCTGGTCATTGTTGTCGTTGCTTTAGTTCATCTCTTCGGCAATCAGGCAGTAAAGGCCGGGATTGAGACAGCCGCAACTAAAACATTAAATGTTGCAGTGGAAGTAGGTGATGTGGACATGTCAATAATGGGTGGAAAACTCGGCCTGCAAAATCTCGTAATTGATAATCCGCCCGGCTATCAACACGAAAAACTACTTGAGCTGAAATCTGCCAAAATTGAGGTTGATGTCTGGTCGCTTTTGAGTGACACGGTTAAGATAAAGGAAATCAAACTCGACGGAGCGAACGTTGTCCTCGAACAGAAAGGTTTTTCCAATAATATTAATGATGTTATAAAGGCAATCCCAACTAAGGAAGAGCAGCCATCTGAACCATCCGGGAAAAAATTGCATATAGATAATCTTGAAATTACCAATACAACAGTCAACGTGAAATTGCTTCCCATTCCTGGAAAGGCAGATACTCTAACGTTGAAACTTGCGCCAATCAAAATGATTGACTTAGGCGGTGATAACAAATTAAATACCGCCGCTTTATCCAGTAAAATCTTATTAGCCATCACCAAAGGGATTGCCGAGCAGGGGGCCGGTTTGCTGCCAGAGGATATAGTTGGCTCTTTGACATCGGAGCTAAAGAGACTTGAATCCCTGGCCGGCACTTTGCTTGGGCAAGGCGGTGAAATCCTCGGAATCCGGCAGTCCAGCCGGACCGGCAAAGAGGCGATAGAGACGGGAAAAGACGCTGGCAAAGAGGCGATAGAGGCGGGAAAGGATGCCGGAGAAGCAGCAACAGGTGCTCTGAAGGGACTATTTAAGCCAAAAGAAGAATAATACGGCTGCCCTGCTGCGCAGCAAGAAGGCCTAATTTTGGCAAAATAAAGCGGCTCTGCGCAATTGGTATCTTTGGCGGCGTTTTCGCACTGCTGTTGTGCGGTTGAATGGGAGAAAATTATGGAGCGGCTTTTATTGAAAGGCCGATGAAATAAGTGTATTGTGATGTCGCTTTTTGAAACCGGGTTTTTATTGAAATTGGAGGCACAAAAATGGCCTGGGGTATAGGAGAAAAAAAGGTAGAGACGAAGAGAACAGGGCCGAACAAGATGGTTGAGGTGCAAACATCAGTAAAAGATACTTCCGATGACGTGCAGTCGAAAATCCAGCCAGACAAAGAGAGAGAGCTGGGCGGCGGAATGGAGATACTGGGACTGGATTTTTTGCTGGGCGTTGTTGAGAATATTAGGGGTGCTGATAAGAATGATGTGATAATGAGAAAGCTTGTTTTCAACGAGCTGCTTCGCAGGGAACAACTGGATGCGATAGACAGTAATTCGCTTAAGGTGTATGCGATTAATGAGGGGAATCTCTACGGCAAAGATATCCAGTGCGAGGCAATGAAAGTTCTGGCAGAGAGGACCGCTCGAAAGGTCGGAGATAACGGCTGAGCGGGGATATGAAGTATCGGTCTGATTGTGCAGGAGTTTTAAGGTTTCACTGCTGACATTGGGTCTGTGCATTGGTCGGTTTGGCGGCGATTGTATTGCGAAATCCGGCTTATTGATGAGAAGAAAATATGAATTATTTTTCGGCACAAATAATCATAGTCGCCGGCAACGGAGCCGGTGAAGATGCGTTCTGGATACAGATATTGATGCTGGCTGTTTTGGGGTTTGCGGTGGGGGTTGGCAGTTTTTTCAAGACAAGGTCAAAGAAATTGCCTGCGTCGCCGCGAGGCGCGAAAGAACAACGGCAGTATTACCTCGAAGACATCCGCAACTCTCAGAGCTGGTACTATCGGCGGATAAAAGCACTCAGGGAGCTAAGGAATAACCTGCTGCGCCGAGTTCGCAGCACGGTGAGGTGGCTTGGTGTTTTCCCCAAGGCATTAAAACCGAAGGCGATTACTCAAGGCCGATTATTTAATTTCAGGTTCGCTAATAAGGCGCGCCCTGGGGAAAGGCAGAATAAGCCGGGCAAAAGAACAGAGAAGGATTTGGACAGCGGTATGGAGCTATTAGAGCTGAACTTTCTGCTGGGCATTATAGAGAACACAAAGGGTGATGATGCGAAAGATGTGATGATGCGAAAGCTTGGTTTTAATGAGCTGGTTCGCAGAGGGCAACTTTATGCGGTGTCCGGCAAAACGCTTAAGGTATATGCAATTGACGCCGGCAATCTCTACGGTAAAGATATCCAGTGCGAGGCGATGAAGGAGTTGGCAGAAAGAACCGGCCCTGTATCAGATTATAGTTTTGAACCCAAAGAGATATCCAGGAGTTCCGGCGTGAAGGAGACTTCGACGATACGCTGCTCATAAGGCGCAAGAGGCATATCCAGCCGACATCCTTTTTTCGATATTTCCAGCGTATAAGATTTTTCGAGGCAATTTTTCTCCTTGCATACTGAGTGTTTTAGTGAATTAAATGGGCCGGGTAGGATTCGAACCTACGTAGGCTTACGCCAACGGGTTTACAGCCCGTCCCCTTTAGCCTCTCGGGCACCGACCCATATCACATAGTGTATGCCAGATGAATTATAAACAATCAACAGCCGCCAGTCAATCGCTCATCGCCATCGGGAAATAGTTTCTGGCATTATTGAAGCAGATATCTTCGACCATTTTTCCCAGCAGGTCTAAATCTTCGGGCAAAAGGCCGGCTTCGACGTCGTTGCCGAGCATATTACAGAGAATCCTGCGGAAATACTCGTGCCTCGGATATGACAGGAAGCTCCTCGAATCCGTCAGCATCCCTACGAATCGGCTAAGCAGGCCAAGATTCGAGAGCATTTTTAGCTGCTCTTCCATCCCGTCTTTTTGGTCGAGGAACCACCAGGCAGAGCCGAATTGCATCTTGCCGACTGCGGTGCCGTCCTGAAAATTGCCTGTCATAGTGGCGAGAAGAGCGTTGTCCCGGGGATTCAGATTATAAAGAATGGTTTTAGGTAGCTCGTTATTTTTATCGAGCGAATCGAGGAATTTTGCCAGCGGCCTTGCTATCTCAAAATCACCGATAGAATCAAAGCCGGTATCGGGGCCGAGTGTTCTGAACATTCGCGTGTTGTTGTTTCGCAGCGCCCCGAAGTGCAGCTGCTGGACCCAGCCGGACTCGTAATCCATCAATGCGAACTCGAACATCATAGCCGATTTGAATTTGAGACACTCAAGGCCATCCAGCTTTTTACCCGACCTTATCTTGTCGAGAATCTTGTCGATTTGGCTGTCGGTATAATCTTCTGCGTAGGCGGTTTCTATTCCGTGGTCTGAGAGTCGGCAGCCGTTTTCGTGGAAATAGTAGTGCCGCTGGCGTATTGCATCGATGTATGAATGGAAGTCGATTATTTCGATGTTGCAAATCTCCTGTAGCTTGTCAATCCAGGCATTCAGGGCGCGAAGGTCTTCGACCGCCATTGCCTTGTCGGGCCGCCAGGCGGTGTGAACCCTGATTTCGAAGCCGTCTTCCCGGATTTTTTTATGATGCTCCAGGGAATCGAGCGGGTCTTCGGTGGTGCAGACCAGCTTTACGTTCATTTTGCGCAATAAGTTGCGGACGCTGAATTTCGGCGTTCTTAGTTTTTCACTGCAGGATTCGTAAATCTCTTTTGCAGTGTCCGGGCCTAATAGTTTGTCGCCGATGCCGAAATAGCGCTTGAGCTCGAGGTGAGTCCAGTGGTAAAGGGGGTTTCGCAGGCAATACGGGACGGTCTGTGCCCATTTTTCGAATTTTTCATAATCGGATTTTTCGCCGGTGATATATTTTTCATCGACACCGTTGGTTCGCATTGCCCGCCATTTGTAGTGGTCGCCATAGAGCCAGACCTGTGTGATATTGTCGAATCGATGGTCGGCAGCGATTTGTTCGACAGGCAGGTGGCAGTGATAGTCGTAGATGGGCATCTTCTCGGCGTGTTCGTGGTAAAGAGTTCTTGCGGTTTTGGTTTGTAAAAGGAAATCTTCTGTTAAAAATTTTTCAGCCATTTATGTCCTCACAGCATCGTGCATTTCTGACCGTTTATATTTGATTATTCTGGTTGTTTTGTTCGTGTGTTTTTTTTCGTTTTGGCGGCTGAAACTTTGCCATCTTTTTTGCCCAGTCGGACACTTCGCTTCGGGTTTTGTACAGGTGTTGTGATACCTGTTTTGGCCTTTTCTTTTCCTCTGCCCGCATCTTGCGTTCCCAGAGCGCGTATATTATCCACCCAACTGCCAGAACCGGTATGGCAATCAGCATAAAAATCTTATACATAGCATCTTTCCTTATTTATAGATAAATATCTTCACAATTATGGCTGGTTGCGAATTCAATAGTATGATACCTGAATCGGCCGGCCAAGTCAAGCCGGTTAAATGTGCGGGCTAGTATGGTGTGAAACAGAGGCGCAAATGGTAAGGGCACAAAGTGTATGCGTTGTTTTTTGAGACAATATAACGGCGGCATCAGACAGTATAGGTTGAAGCGGCGGTATGGCCGCCTCGGCCGGTCCAGTTCGTGTGGAAGAATTCGCCTCTTGGTTTATCGACCCGTTCGTAAGTATGCGCACCGAAGTAATCCCGCTGGGCCTGTAACAGGTTGGCAGGCAAGCGGCCGCTGCGGTAGCCATCGTAGTAGGCAAGGGCGCAGCTTATAGCCGGCATTGGGATACCGAGCTTTACCGCCATATTAACAACACGCCGCCAGGAGGCCTGCGCTTTTTGGACGGCTCGTTTGAAGAAGGGGTCTGACAGCAGGTTATCCAATTTAGGATTTTTGTCGAAGGCCTTTTTGATTTTGCCGAGAAAGGCCGAACGAATGATACAGCCGCCCCGCCACATCAAAGCGATGCCGCCGTAGTTTAAGTTCCAGTTGTGCTCTTTCGCCGCCGCCCGCATAAGCTGATAGCCCTGTGCGTAGCTGACGATTTTTGAGGCGTATAATGCCTTTCGCAAATCCTCAACAAATTTAGTTTTGTCGCCTCTAAACGTTGCTCTCGGTCCTTTTAGGACTTCGGATGCTGCGACGCGTTCTTCCTTCAAGGCCGACAGGCACCGGGCAAAGACGGCCTCGCCTATCAGCGTCAGCGGCTGGCCGAGATTCAGTGCCTCGATGGCAGTCCATTTGCCGGTCCCCTTCTGGCCGGCTGTGTCGAGAATGAGGTCGATTACTTCATTTCCCTCTTCATCTTTATAGGCGAGGATGTCTCGTGTTATCTCGATAAGGTATGAATCAAGCTCGCCTTTATTCCATTCGCTGAGGACATCGTGCATTTCCCGGTTGGTCATTCCAAGGCCCTGGCTCATCATTTGATAAGTCTCGCATATCATCTGCATATCGCCGTATTCGATGCCGTTATGCGTCATCTTGACGAAGTGCCCTGCCCCGTTTTCGCCTACCCAGTCGCAGCAGGGCTCACCCTCCGGTGTCTTGGCGCAGATGGCCTGGAAGATGGGCTTGACGTGCTGCCAGGCGGCAGGCGAGCCGCCGGGCATCATAGATGGGCCTCGCAGCGCCCCTTCTTCACCGCCGGATACGCCTGTGCCTATGTAGAGCTTGCCCTTGCTCTCGACGTATTCGGTGCGGTGGATGGTGTCGGGGAAATGGCTGTTGCCGCCGTCGATAATGATGTCGCCCTCTTCGAGGTGCGGCAGCAGTTTATCGATGAAGGCATCGACCGCTTCGCCGGCTTTCACCATCAGCATTATCTTGCGCGGTTTTTTCAGATTGGCTGCAAGCTCTTCGATGGAATGACAGCCGATTATGTTTT
>Ga0315554_1001742_pt1 | contig 12778 bp, 8 predicted proteins | sample SalMarSW160370MG_FD_202114 | JGI IMG/M metagenome (GOLD analysis project Ga0315554, IMG submission 202114) | Salt marsh sediment microbial communities from the Plum Island Ecosystem LTER, Massachusetts, United States - Salt Marsh Sediment SW1603-70 ... | reverse complement strand
ATGCCCGGACCTCAGCGCGGTGACCCTTGTCGACATTCGAGAGCTTAAACTCGCGCTTCTTGCCTTGCTGGTAGAGCGACAAGCGCTGAAAATTGTCGATCACCGCCGTCCGGCCGGTCGAGGAGATTTCGATTCGCTCCTTCGGAACCGAGAGGTCCCCGTTCGCAAGATACGTGATCGTCCCGACGGAACCGTTGCGAAACTTCAACGTCACCACCACGGAATCGTCTTCCCCGGCTGCACCCCCGCCGGACGAAAGAGATTCAGCGTAGATCCTCACCGGCACCGAATCGGTGAGGTATTGCATCAGATCGACGAAGTGGCAGACTTCGCCGATAATTCTGCCTCCGCCCTCGACGGGGTCGCGCGTCCAATGCGTGCGCGGAACAAAGCCGGCGTTGATTCGATACTGGATGGTCGATGGCTCGATGGCGTTCTCGAAAAATCGTTTCACATGCTGGGCGTGAGGCGCGAAGCGGCGGTTGAAGCCCACCATGACAATTGTCGATTGCCCGTGGTCGATCGCCGATGCATAGGCCTTCTGAATGGCCTTCAGCTCTCCGGTATTCAGCGCGAGAGGCTTCTCGACGAAAACGTGTTTGCCGGCTTTTAACGCCTCTATTGAGTACGATGCATGGAGATTGTGCCGGGTCGCGACGAAGACCGTGTTGATCGATTCCTGCCCCAGGATCTCCTTTGGATCCGTCGTCGCGAACTGGAATCCGAAATTCCGCGCAATATTCGTCGCATTGAGTCCATTGGCTGTGCACACTCCCATCAGCGAGATGTTGCTCGCCTGCTGGATCGGAGGGAGCAAGAAACCCTGGGCGAAGTTCCCTGCCCCGAGGAAACCGACGCCTACCGCTGCAGGAGTTGACGTGCTTTTCGCAGGAGTGACCTCGAATCTCCGCGCTGGCGCCTCGGCTTCTTCATGCCCGCCTTCTCCGTAGTCAAGCAAAATCCCGATATAGTGCTCGCGTTTCTTCGTCTTGCTGCCGGTGATCAGAGAGTAGGCCGACGGAGCATCTTCGACCGTGAAGCGGTGCGTCGTCAGCCTCTTGACATCGACCGCTTTCGTGGAGAGCAAGCGGAGAAACTCCTGCAGGTTCCGACGCTCCGTCCACCGCACGTACCCCACGGGATAATCCTGACCTTGCTCCTCGTATTGACTGTCGTACCGCCCCGGTCCATACGAGCGGGAGAGCCGAAAATCGAGCTCCTTCAGATAGTACGGTGCCCGCGGGAGCTGAAGGCCGACGTCACCGACGAGGACCACCCGACCTTTGTCACGACAGAGCTCTCCCGCAAGCTCGACGGGATCATCGCTCGGCGTGGCAGCAGTGATGATGACGGCATCAGCGCCGACCCCCTTCGTGAATGAACGAACGACGTTCTTCAGGTCATCGGCCGTGCGCTGCAGAGCAACGTCCGCGCCGCACTGCTTCGCCAGCTTCACCGCGTGAGGATCGAGGTCGACGCCGATGACCGGGCATCCGTTCGCTTTCAAGAGCTGAACGGTCAACTGCCCAACGAGACCGAGGCCGATGACGACAACGGTCTCTCCCAGCGTCGGCTGGGTCTGCCGAACACCCTGGAGCGCAATCGCCCCGAGCGTCGCGTACGCAGCCTCGTCAAGCTCGAGCCTCTGCGGGACTTTCGCGCACAGGTTCTTCGGAATCAGCATGTACTCGCCGTGACTGGCGTAGCCGCCGCCGGCGCACGCCACCCGATCCCCCGGTTTGAAATCGCCAACCCCGCTGCCAACCGCTATCACCGTCCCGGACGCACTGTAGCCGAGCGGCGCCGAGGTCTCAAGTCTCGATTTGGCTCTGCGATAGGTGGGCAGAAGGCCGTACTGCCGTACCTGCTCGAGCACCTTCATCACAAGCTCGGGGCGTTGTCTTGCTTTCTGAAGCAATGAAGACTTACGCTGGCTGATTGAGGATTTTTCCGTCCCGGCACTGATGACGGAAAACCGCGTCTGAACCAGGACATGACCCGGCTTCAACGCGGGAATGGGGACCTCTTCCACCCTCACCTCACCCGTTTTGTTGTGTTGAGTGATCTGTTTCATGCTCTAGAGCGCCTTTTCATCAACAGTCTGAAGGGTGACATCGGAGACCTTCAGATGATCTTTGAGGAAATAGTAAAGGCCGACAAAAGTGGTAATCAGATAGCCGGACTCGTGAGTGATGATCGCGTAACTCAAAGCGGTTGTCTGATCGACCCCGTAGAGCCGCATCAGCGCGACCGTCAGGAAGGTATGATACGTTCCCAAAGCTCCGGGTGCAGGGAGGGCAAACGCGATCGTTGAAATGGTTAGAAGGATGATCGAAGCGCCGAAATTGAGATCGTGATGCGCGAGGTTGCTGAATGCGAAGAACGGAACATAGAGGCCGAGCGCGTAGAAAGAATAGATCGAAAGGCTCAGCACAACGATCATCAAGAATTTGTCGTGCCTCCGGGTCACGCTGAAACCCATCAGGAACGAATCGACCAGCCGCTGGTAGCCTCCCTTGTATCGTGCCGGGACAAGCGGCCGAATCACATTCAACAACCGGAAGATGGACTCCCCCTTGAAAAAGAGGGCCGCAAAGATGGCAAGCATCACCAGCGACCCGGCCAGGAAGAAAGGACGGACGGCGTCGACGTTCTCGACAAACGGATCCAGGGTCTTCGGGTACAGAAACAGGATGACGCACAGGACGAGCAGGAACGTCAGCATATCGATGATGCGTTCAACGACAACGGTACCGAACGCCGAGCTTTTCGAAATTCCTTCCGTTCTTCCGATGGCGAACGCGCGGGCAACCTCACCGACGCGCGGCAACAGGTTGTTGACCATGAAGCCGATCATCACCGCCGAAAAGAGATTTCGCAGGGACAGGTCCTTCTTCACCGGCGCAAGCAGGTAGGCCCACCGAACCGCCCGCAGCCAGTGGCTGATCAGGGCAATCGGGACCAGCAGGACAACCCAGAGGTAGTTGACGTCCCGGAGGGACTTCCAGAGATCGGCGAGATTCGCGTTGCGGAATGCCAGATAGAGGAAGACGGCAGCGAGCAGAAAGCCGAGGAGAGTTTGAACGAGCTTCTTGGATTTCGACGACATGAGAGGGCGTACGATCGTTAACGGAGGTCCACCACTTCCGTCCCCGGCGGCGGCGTGAACGTAAAGAGACTGTCCTTGACGTGCGTATTCACCTTCACGTCCTGAACCGTGTAGGTCGTTTCCGTGTCGTTCACGTCCACGCTCTCGACCTTTCGAATGATCCAGCTCCCTTCGTCGATAGTAACCTTCATAGACTTCACGAAGGACTGATCATCCTTCGGCACAAGTTTCAGGGTCACCAGATGCGCGTCGCCCGACTGTTCTCTACCGAGGATGGTGGCATAGTAGTTCGCCGGAAGGTGAAGCAGAAACTGATCCGGCGAGAGCGTGTTCTGATTCTCTTTGTAGCGATCGATCAGAACCTGTTTGTTCGTCGGCGAGTAGGCCCAGACCGTGGTCCCGTCCGTCACGAAGGTCTGCTGCTCCGACTCCACCCGGTACTTATTCGGCTTCTTCATCGTCAACGTTCCGGAAAAATCCTGCTCAATCTGCGAGAAGCCGAATTTCACATGTTGCGTGAAGCGAGCCGTCGCGTCCTGAATCGTCTCATACTTCTGCTGCAACTTCTTCGTAATTTCATCCACCGTCATGTCCTGCTGGCGCGCGAACGCCGCCGAGACGGTCAGGATGAGAAGAAGGATGGAGAGGTGTCTCATGAGAGGTTCCTCAGAAGCACATCGAGCTCGGCCTCCGTCTCGACCAGGACTTCCCGCGCCTTGCTGCCGTCGAACGGGCCGACGATGCCTGCAGCTTCAAGCTCGTCGATGAGGCGTGCGGCGCGTGAGTACCCGACCTTCAGACGCCGCTGCAGCAGCGATACCGATCCTTGTTGGTGACGGACCACGATCTTGGCAGCTTCCTCGAAGAGCTCATCCCGCGATCCGTTGCTCGATGCGCCCGCTCCCCTTTTCTTTTCGAAAACCGACGGAAGCACCGTGGGATGGCTGTAGCCTTTCTGCTTCGCGATGTGGTTGACGACGCGTTCTACCTCATCGGACGAGATGAACGCGTTCTGAATCCGGATCGGCTTCGGGCTTCCGGCCGGGAGATACAGCATGTCCCCGTTGCCGAGGAGCTGCTCGGCCCCGTTCATATCCAGGATCGTCCGGGAGTCGATTTTCGAGGCAACCTGGTAGGCGACGCGGGCGGAGAAGTTCGCCTTGATCACGCCGGTGATGACATCGACGGAGGGCCTCTGGGTCGCAAGCACGAGATGAATCCCTACGGCACGGGCCAGCTGCGCCAGCCGCGCAATCGGCTCCTCCACCTCCCGCGCAGCTGTCATCATAAGATCCGCGAGCTCATCAATGACGATGATGAGGTACGGAAGCTTTCTGTGCTTGATCGATTCCGTGTCGTGCAGACGGCCACCCCTGACGCGGTCGTTGTAATCCAAAATGTTCCGGACGCCCGCCGCGGCCAGCCGGTCATACCGCTTCTCCATCTCTGCTTCCACGCTCTTGAGAACCAGCACGGCATTATTCGGAGTCGTGACGATCTCCTCGTCGATGTCCGGCGATACCGCCAGGTAGTGGTTCCGCAACTTCCCGTACAGCGAGAGTTCGATCTTCTTCGGGTCGATGATGATGAACTTGACGTCGCTCGGGTGCAGGCGGTAGATGAGGCTCGCCAAAATCGTGTTGATCCCCACGCTCTTTCCGGACCCCGTCGCCCCTGCGATCAGGAGGTGCGGCATTCTCCCCAAGTCATCAACGTACACTTCGCCCGAGATCGTCTTTCCGATCGCCAGCGGAAGAACCCCTTTGTAGTCGCGGAACTTTGAAGAGTTGATGACGCTGCGCAGCGTCACGAGCGCGGGGTTGTGATTGGGGATTTCGACGCCGACGGTCCCTTTGCCGGGGATCGGCGCGATGATGCGGATCCCCTTCGCCTTCAAGGCCAGCGCGATGTCGTCCTGCAGACTTTCAATCCGGCTGATCTTCACTCCCGCCGCCGGAACGATCTCGTAGAGCGTCACAACCGGCCCCGGCGTGACGGAAACACTTTCGATCTCCACTCCGAAATCGGCCAGCTTCGACCGAAGAAGCTCCGCGTTCGCTTTCAGCTCGTCCTCATCGACCTCCTCGCCGCCGCGCACCACATCCAGCAGCTCGACAGATGGGAAGACATAGTCGATCTCCTCCTCTTCAACCTCGACCTCTTTCCCACCCACTTCCTCTTGCGATCGTTGGTCGAAGTCCACCTCCTCCTCCCGAACCGGCTCATTGATGTCCAGCGGCAGCTCTGTCTCACCCGTACCGCTCGGTTCCTCCTCCACCTCCTCATGGAGAATCGGCGGTTGAACTTCCGTTCGTACTTCGCTCGGTGTCTCCCGTCGTCTGGCGGCCACCGGCGGAGGAGGCTCCTCCGGCTCCCGCCTGATCTCAACCCGTCGCGGTGCAGGCGCTTGTCGTTTCCTGGCTTCCGCTCGTTCGCGCAACTCGTCCCGCTTAGCGGCAACCCATGCGCGCACGCGCGCCATCCAGTCCCGAAGCCGCTCGTACGATTGTTGGAGGTCGAGATCGACAAGCAGAATGAGCACCACGGTGAGCAGACCGAAGAGCAGTACGAAGGTCCCTGTCAGACCGATCAGCTTGTAGAGCGTGTTGGCAGCGAAGTCCCCGACCGCGCCGCTCCACTCCATCGGCAAGATCGGGATCTCGCCGATCAGCCGGATGGAACCCATCAGAGCCGAAAACAACAGGGAGAGAGCGAGCACATAGTTCGTCGCCAGGATGAGTTTGTGAAGCTTCTTCCGCCGCAGGATAAACCACGACCACACCAAACCGAGGACCGGAACGACCATGATCGCATAGCCGAGCGTCGAGTTGATGAACCAGTTCGACATCGCCGCTCCGAGAAGCCCCAGGAGGTTGTGCGTCCGGTCGGCTTTCGCCTGCAAGTCCTCGTCCGGCGTGATCACTTTCCACAAATCCCAGAACCTGACCTCCCCGTTCGCCTGATCGGCGGGCGTATAGGAGATCAGGCTGAGCAAGAGCATGAACGAGAAGAGGATCCCCAGAAACGACGTAATCTGACGGCGTCGGTTCGGATTCTTCTTGGAAATCGTTTGTGAGTGCGCCTCAGACATGGCTCGTTGGAAAGAGTGCACTTCCCTTCGCGGTTAGATCGCGGTAATCGAGGTCGAATCTGCCGGGCGCGCCTCGTCCTTGCGGAGCCGGATGACGTTGCCGCTCAGGACGGGCAGGACCGGGACGGAGTCCACAGCCGCGCAGAGTTTGATATCCTCCGAGAACCCGATTTCAATGAGGTAGCGCCCGTGTTCGGTGTTTTTCAACATCTTCAGGATGGAACGGCCGTACGACTTCTGCAGCGCCAGCGTGGCAAGCGACGCATCGGTGAATTCGATGGTGAGCGACTTATCCTGGAGCAGCTTCTGAATGATCGTGCCGGCGCAGATGGCATCCTCGAGGCTGAAGTTGCTGAACGCGTTCGCGCGTCCGGCACAGATCAGCAGGAAATCTGAATTGATCCCCTTAATGAAATCGATCACCGCCGAGACATTCACAAACGATCCGACGGCAAGATGCCGTGCAAACCGGCTCCGATACATCGCCACCGAGCCGTTCGTCGTGCAAAAGATGATCGACTTTCCCTTGACGGTCGCCTCCGAATACTCCAACGGCGAGTTGCCAAGATTGAACCCCTGGATGATTTTTCCGTTCCGCTCGCCGCCGCGGAGCGTCACGTCACCGAACAGGCTGCCGGAGATTTTCACGGCGTTCTCGATGCTCTCGACCGGAATGATCTCGCGCGCCCCGTTGTTGAGGGCAAGCGTGACCGTCGTGCTCGATCTCAAAACGTCGATCACGACAACGTTCTTGTCACGAAGCTGTAACTCGTCCAAATCAAGCGAATTGAAGGTCACATCGATCTTCATACACCAAGTCCACGTAGTTTACTTATGGTTTCTGCAAAAAAGGGATCTTCACGATGGAGGCGGATACTTCGGTCCCCCTGATCAGCACGTTCACCGTACGCCCCGTTTCGGCGTGCGCCGCCGCCACGTACCCCATCCCGATGCCCCTCTCGAGCGACGGGGAGAACGTACCGCTCGTCACCTGTCCGACCTGAGATCCGTTGACGGAGAGCGCGTAGCCGTGGCGCGCCACGGCCTTCTCCGGGAGCGTGAAGCCGACGAGCTTTCTCTTCATCCCCTCCTGTTTCGCTTTCACGAGGGGAGACTTGCCGATGAACTCGCCCTTGTTCAATTTGGTGATCCACCCCAGTCCGGCCTCAAGGGGATGGGTCGTCTGGTCGATGTCGTTGCCGTAGAGACAATAGCCCATCTCAAGCCTCAGCGTATCGCGAGCGCCGAGCCCGATCGGAGCGATGTTGGACCCCTTCCCCGCATCGAACACTGCCTTCCACACTTTCTGGGCAGCGGCGGCGTCGGCATCGAAGTAGAGCTCGAACCCCAACTCCCCCGTGTAGCCCGTGCGCGAAATGAGCATGGGAACGCCGGCGAGCTTCCCCCTCGTGAAATGGTAGTACTCGAGAGCGGAGAGGTTCACATCGGTGAGCTTCTGCAGCACGACGAGCGACTGCGGCCCCTGAACGGCGAGCAGCGACGTGGCATCGCTGACATCCCGCAATTCGACCTCTCCCTCGAGATGCGACTTCAGCCATTCGAAATCCTTCTTCGTGTTCGAGGCATTCACAACCAGCATGTACCGGTCGCCGCAGTGATAAACGAGGAGGTCGTCGACGATTCCCCCGTCGTCGTAACACATCGCAGAATATTGAGCCCTTCCCTCCTCGAGCTTCGAAACGTCGTTGATCGTCATCAGTTGCAGGAACGCGAGGGCATCCTTCCCCGTCACCTCAAACTCACCCATGTGGGATACATCGAACACACCGACCCGCTTCCGCACGGCAAGATGTTCCTGGATGATCCCGGTGTACTGCACCGGCATCTCGAAGCCGCCGAACTCCACGAGCTTCGCGCCGAGCGATCGATGAATATCATTGAATGCTGTCTTTTTCATGGCTGCTTCTGCTGACCTTTCTTCCAGTCCGCAAGGAACCGGTCCAATCCGATGTCTGTCAGAGGATGTTTGATGAGCTGGTCGATCACCTTGAAGGGGATCGTGCAGATGTCAGCGCCGATCATCGCGGCCTCAACGACATGCAACGGGTGACGGACGCTCGCGACGAGGACCTGGGTGTCGTAGTGGTAGTTACGATAGATCGTGACGACCTGCCGTATCAGGTCCATGCCGGAATGGCTGATGTCGTCCAGCCGGCCGATGAACGGGCTGATGAAGTAGGCGCCTGCCTTTGCAGCGAGCAGCGCCTGGTTGGCGGAAAAACAGAGCGTCACGTTCGTACGAATCCCCTCCGCCTTCAGGGCCTTGACGGCTTTGAGCCCCTCCTTGATGAGAGGGACCTTCACCACAATGTTCTTATGGATTTTCGAAAGCTCCCGGGCTTCCTTCATGATCCCGTCGAAGTCCACTGCAACCACCTCCGCGCTGATCGGGCCGTCGACGATAGCGCAGATCTCCCCCAACAGCTTCCGAAAATCTTTCCCTTCTTTCGCTACGAGGCTCGGGTTGGTCGTCACACCATCCAACACTCCGAGGCTTGCAGCTTCCTTGATCTCTGCGATATTAGCCGTGTCGATGAAGATTTTCATTGCCAGTCTTCCTTGCTTGTACGTCGCACTACGTGCTGTATTGATCTGTGATGTCCTTCTGTTGCTTAATGGAGCGGAACCGGTACTCATCCATCGGCAGCGAGGAATCCTGAACAAGCTTGATCTTGACGAAGAACTTGAACATGATCTTCGTAAGCCGGCTGATGGTCCCCTGCGTGAGATATCCACCGACGTTCGGATTGACACACAGCTCCAGGCGAAACTCGCGCGACTCGGACTTGAACCGCCGGATCCATCGCTCGATCTGGTTGATGGTGGTCCGCTTCGATTGAACCAGGCCGGTCCCGCCGCACGTCGGGCATGCCTCCGTAAAGCTGAGCTGGACGTTTTGGCGGATGCGCTGGCGCGTCATCTGCATCAGCCCGAATTCCGTCAGCGGGAGCGCGGTCACCTTCGCGCGGTCCTTCTTCAGCTCCTTCTTCATCTCGTCGTAAACCTTCTTCTTATTCCTTTCGTCTTCGAGGTCGATGAAGTCGATCACAATGATCCCGCCGATATCGCGCAGGCGAAGCTGTCGGCAGATCTCGCGGGCTGCCTCCATGTCCGTCCGCAGCGAGTTGAGCTCCTGCTCCTTCTTCGCCGCATACCGGCCGCTGTTCACGTCGATGACCGTCATGGCCTCCGTCTTCTCGATGAAGATGTACCCACCGCTCTTCAGCCAGACCTTCTTGCTCATCAGCGTCTGGATGTCCTTCTCGACGCCGTACTTGTCGAAGACGGGCTCCCTCCCTTTGTAGTGCTCGAGCCGGTCGACCATATCGGGCGAGAGCCATTGCAGGTATGCTCGAATTTCCTTGTACAGTCTCTTGTCGTCGACGACGACGTGCTCCACCTTGTCGCCGAAGAGATCACGGATGACGCTCGACGTCGTTGTCAGATCCTTGTAGACCAGTGCAGGAGGAGCCTCGGTCTTCACCGCCTTCTCGATGTTGCGCCAGACACGGAGGAGCTCCTCGAGGTCCTCACGGATCATAGCGTCCTCCTTGCCGTCAGCAACGGTTCGAATGATCGCGCCGAAACCGGCCGGGAGCATCGAGCGGACAACGCGACGCAGGCGCCGCTTCTCTTTGAAATCCGTCAGCTTCTTGGAGACGCCGATCTTTCCATCGAAGGGGAGTAGCACCAAGAATCTCCCGGGGAGCGAAATCTCGGACGTCACGCGGACCCCCTTCTTGCCGACGGGCTCCTTCGTGATCTGGACGAGGATATCCTGGCTCTTCTGGAGATTGATGACGGGCTCGCGCTTTCCTTCCGACTGCCTGCCGCCATTCGATGGTCCAACCCTTCGACCCTCCACCGCCGGCGCCGCGGTCACACCCGTGCTATTCTGAGCAGCACCAACCGCAGGTGCGGACGCGGGGGGTGAAGAGTGTCCCTCTTCTTCCTCCTCCTCTTCGAACATCGCATTGTACTCGGCAAGAGAGGATCCGATATCGGAGAAATGCAGGAAAGCGTCTTGCTGGAGGCCTACATCGATGAACGCCGCGCGGATGCCGGGCATCACCTTGGCGACTTTGCCGAGGTAGATGTCCCCGACCATGCGTTCTTTTTCGGGGGTCTCAACGAAGAGTTCGGCGAGTTTGCCGTCCTCAAGAATGGCGATACGATGCTCGTTCGCCGTCGAGTTGATAATAATTTCTTTTCTCATATGGGCATAAGGTCCACCTTAGGCTCGACTCAATGGAATCAGAACAGACCGCATCGGACGACGGTGGACGAAGCCCCATAAAGAGCGGTTGAGGACCGCAGGGAGAAACTTGTCTTTGGAATTGTCCATATCGACCAACACGCTGCGCTCGCCTGAGCGGCCGACCGCCCCGAATATTGAACGGAGCCGGAAAGGCTTGTTTGTCCCTTCTTATTTCAAAGAACAGGACGCACCAAAGTAGCGCAAGACTGGTGGCAATCAAGTAGGTTATGAAATCGGTCACAATGACCATTGCGTTTATTGTGCTTCGCCTTTGATCGCCCTGTTTGGTCGGGCTGAGGAGGCGGCAAAGCAAGCCTCACGTTCTAATGCAATCACTTCCCCTTGCTGCAACAAATACAAAGAGGTCAAGCGACCCTGTGTCACACAAAACTCTTTGCCGACCGTTGCTTCCTTCCGGACCTGGCGGGTTTGAGCAACGTTTTGTTGCACAGGACTTGACCTCTGACACTGTAGGCAAAAACAACTACACTCTCCGCAGATACTCAGAAAACCAGTTAATTGGTAACGGAATGATCTCCTCCCCCCCTGCCGAAACTCCTCATCAATTCACCGATTACTCATTGCCAATCACGACCTTGTGGAGCTGAGGAGGATCTCCGCCAAAGGCGGATCAGCCTCCGGCTGAGAACCGATGCCTATCGTGGAGCTGATCGGGATCGAACCGACGACCTCTTCGTTGCGAACGAAGCGCTCTCCCAGCTGAGCTACAGCCCCAGTTACTCCGTTTAAGGTAGAGATAAAGTCTCAAAAAAACAACGAGGAGACGATAAATGATCGCCGGAGGCACCCCGTCCCTCGGGCACGGCATCTTTTGAGAGCTCACGCGAAAATGGACGCCCGGAAGATCGGGTACCGCCCTACTTCTCTCGGCTGTCACGGTCCCCCGCCAAGAGATGTGGGGTACGCACACCGTGACCGCTTCTGCAAATTCATGGTGAGGGTCACGAACTGCTACATGACCGCCTCAGTAAATTCAGGGTGAGGAGACCACGGAAGATCAACACAAATTGACTCTGCTACGAGTTTTCATTAAGATGAACCAGTTTTGAAGGAGGCCAAGTTGAAGAAGACACGAGCCGAAGCGAGATTCGTCGAGTTTCTAGACATTGTCCGCAGGCTCCGGAAGGAGTGCCCCTGGGACCGCGAGCAGACCCACCAGTCGATCCGCCACAGCCTGATCGAGGAAGCATATGAGGTCGTCGAGGCAATTGACCAAAACGATCTCGTCGAGTTGAAAAAGGAGCTTGGAGATCTCATGCTGCATGTTGTGCTCCATTCGATCATGGCAGAGGAAGAAGGGGCCTTCACAATCGATGAAGTGCTCGCAAACATCAATAGCAAACTCATCCGCCGGCACCCCCATGTCTTCGGGGACACAAAGGTCGAAAACTCGAGGGACGTGAAGCTCAACTGGGAGAAGATCAAATTGAGTGAAGGGCGCCGCTCCCTGATGGATGGGATTCCCAGGGAGATGCCCGCCCTTCTGAGGGCTCACCGGGTTCAGGAAAAAGCGTCAAAAGTCGGATTTGACTGGAAGAGGAAGGAAGACGTGTGGCAGAAGGTCCGTGAGGAGATCAACGAGCTCCACGCAGCGGAGGTCTCACCCGGGCGTGACCACCTTGAGGAAGAGTTCGGCGATCTGCTCTTCGCTCTTGTCAACTACTCCCGGTTCCTTCAGGTCAATCCCGAGAGTGCTCTCGGCAAAGCCACGCAGAAGTTCGCCCGGCGGTTTCAGCGCATCGAGCAAGAGCTCCAGAAACGCGGGAAGAAGCTGGAGCACTCGACGCTGGAAGAAATGGATGAATTATGGGATGAAGGGAAACGATCCGAGAAGGGTCCGCGACCTACGTAACATCCCCCCCTGTGCCGGCTCGCGGGCGAGACTCCTCCTGACCGCCGTTCTTCTTCGCACCGTTGCTGTTCGTTTGAAACCGGTCGTACGCATCGATGATCTCCTTCACCAGACGGTGCCGCACGACATCATTGCGATCGAGATACGCAAACGCCACCCCCTGCACCGACTTCAGCACCTCTTGAATCTGCACCAGGCCGGAGACTGTTGACTGCGGAAGGTCGATCTGCGTGATATCCCCTGTGATCACGGCCCTTGAGTGCGCCCCAAGTCTCGTCAGGAACATTTTCATCTGGATGGCCGTCGCGTTCTGCGCTTCGTCCAGTATCACGAACGCATTGTGGAGCGTTCTGCCGCGCATGTACGCCAGCGGCACAATCTCGATGATCCGCTTCTCCATGTAGTTCTTCAGCTTCTCGACCGACA
>Ga0315554_1001737_pt1 | contig 12812 bp, 9 predicted proteins | sample SalMarSW160370MG_FD_202114 | JGI IMG/M metagenome (GOLD analysis project Ga0315554, IMG submission 202114) | Salt marsh sediment microbial communities from the Plum Island Ecosystem LTER, Massachusetts, United States - Salt Marsh Sediment SW1603-70 ... | reverse complement strand
ACCAGCTGCAGAAGGAGAAGGTGCCGGTCCATCCCGAGCTCATGATCCCCATCATCATGAATGAGAGCGAGCTTAAGCTCCTGATCTACGGAAAGAAGATCGAAGGGGGATCCATCCGCGGTCTGGTGGACGTGGAAGAGGAGGTTCGGGCGGGTGCCAAAGCACAGAAGGTGGCGTACAAGATCGGAACCATGATCGAGCTTCCCGTGGCCGCCCTGGGCGCCGGAGAGATCGCCCGCTACGCAGAGTTCTTCTCCTTCGGCACCAACGACCTGACCCAGACCACCCTCGGACTGTCCAGGGATGACTTCAACAGCTTCATGCCCGACTACACCCAGTTCGACGTGCTTGACGGAAATCCCTTTCAGATTCTGAATGAGCACGTCAAGGAGCTGATCGAAGTGGCCGCGCGCCGGGGTCGTCTGACCCGTCCGAACCTGATCGCCGGATTGTGCGGTGAGCATGGAGCTATCCCTGAAAACATCCGCTTCTGTATGGAGGCGGGGCTGAACTACGTGTCCTGTTCCTCCTACTCGGTGCCGATCGCGGCGCTGACCATCGCCCAGATCAACATAGAGAGGGCGGCGGAGAAAAACTAGGGTAGCGGCTTAAGGCAGGGATTTTAAGGCAGGTCCTGCCAGATTGTAAACTTTTGCAGTCCCGCTATAATGAGCTTGGCCGCTTTGGCGGCATCCGCTTTGGGTATGGCGGCTTCCCCGTTCAGGGTTTTCTGAAAGAAAAGCTCGATGGAGTCCAGGAAATCCCCCGTGTGGTAGAAGATCAGGGCAAAGTTAATCTCAGTGGGCTTGATGATTGTGAATGACGAGTAGGTCATCACCGGCTCCCGGCTAACCATCACTCGGGTCTGATTGTGCGCCGTGATGGTCTCCACCTCGCTGAAACGATGGGGAATTTGATACTCCTTTTCCCGTGTGTACGGCTCCAGGTGTTTTCTCATATAGCTGGCCGGCTCGGCCAGCACGAACAGCTTGTTTCCGTCCGCCTGAAAGGTCAATCCTTCGCTGGTGGGATAGATCGCTTTTACGCTGTTGTAGGCCACGATCTCGTATTTCGAGTAGGCGGAGGTTTCCTGAAAAAACGATGAGATAATGTACCCCCCTTCAGCTGGCAGTTTCTCCGCGGCAAAGGCTTTGAAAAGATCCAGTGCTTTGACAGCCATATCCTCTCCTTCCTCCTTGTTGACTTTATGCTCTTCTGACTAGTATAACGGTGAAATCCCCGTTTCTTTCAACTATTTTTCTTCTCTCCCCGTGACGCTCCGGCAACTCCGACAGCGCGGCGCTGCGATTCGTCTTTTAGCTCTTTAGAGCGCTTGCGAAAGCGTTCGGCGAACTGGTTGTTTCCCATCTTGCCGTACAGCTCGCCCAAGCTGCCGAAGGCCTGCCAGTCCTCCGGGTCCAGTCCGATGACGCTGCGGAAGGTCTTGGCCGCCTTCTCCAACTGCCCCGCGGCCATGTACAGCGATCCCAGGCGCTGCTGCAGCCAGGCATCCTCCTTGAACAGTTTGACGGCTTTCTCCAACAGCAGGATCACGGTCTCCCGGTTCCCGCCTTGCTCCATGCAGCTTACCAGGGACTTCACCAGCCCCAAATCCCTGGGTGTTTCCAGAAGGAGCTCCCTGTACAGGAGGATCGCCTCCGGGAATTTAGCTGTCTGCCGGTAGCTGTGGGCCAGCATGATTCTGAACCGGGTGTTTTTTGGTTCCCTGGGAAGGATCATCTCCAATTGGGTGCAAGCCTTGGCGTAGCTGCCCTGATCGTAGAGCTGATGGGCGTACTCCTTCCGCAGTTCCAAATTAGCCGGGTAGGCTTTCAGATAGGCGGCGTAGGCGCGAAGCAGCTTGCCCTTGTCCTCCAGGCGTACGTACACCTCGATCAGCCGCTCCAGAGCCTGTTCGGAATCGGCGCTGCGTTTGAGGGTGCGTTTGAACCACCCCTCGGCCAGATCGGGAAGATCCGCCCGCAGATACTCCTGCCCCAGGGCATTCATTAAATGAGGATCCGGTCCGCTTATGCGAATCTGCTCCTGTAGTGCGGGAATGGTCCGGCGGACGTCGTCGACCAGGCAGGGCAGGCTGAGGGCCTTGTAGTAGAGGGCGTATTCATCCTCGGGATCGAGGCGCAGGATCCGATCCAACACGGAGCTCAACTCGCCATATTCCCCCTGCTCCCATAGCACGGCGGCCAGCCCATAGTTGAACTCCAGCCGGTTTCTATCCGTATCCAACGCCCGGAGGTAGTGGTTCTTGGCCTTTTTCAGCTCCCCCAGCTTGCTGAAGGATTCCGCCATAATGGCGTGCATGTCCCCATCCCGGTAGGAGATCCGAAGGACCCGGCGGGCGCTTTCCAGAGCCTCCCGGTGCCTCTGATTTTGAAACAGCACGATCGTCATGATCCGCAACAGGCTCTGGACGTCCTGGGTGGAGATCTTTTCACTGCCCAACCGGTTCATGGCTTCGGCCATCTCTTCAAAGGCGGCGGGGTTGTTTCCCTGCTGCAGATGGAGGATCGCCTTCTGCAGGTGCAGAACAGGATCCCCGGGCGCCAGATGGCCGGCCTCCTCGAAGTGATACAACGACAGCTCCCGATCTCCCAGCTCGCGGAAGATGCTGGCCAGGTACAGATGGGCCACCAGGCTATCCGGGCGGTGTTTGCGGATGAACAGGAGGGTGTCCCGGGCTTCCTCGAATTTTTTCCTCCGGAACAGGCGGATGCCGTCGGTCAGGAGCGCGTTGAGGTACCCCGTGAAGATGCGCTGGTTGTCCGGTTCCAGGGTCAGAGCACGTTCGAACACGGAAACAGCAGCCTGCGGATGGCCCCGTTTGAGCAGGGTCAATCCCAGCAGACCCAGGGCGGGTACGAACGAACCGTCCAGCGTGGTGGATGTCTTGAGGTGCCGGAAGGCGTGACCCAACAGTCCGAGGGTGAAATAGGCCCGGCCCAGAAAAAAGTGACCCTCTGCTGAGTCCGGCTCCAGCTTCAGGTAGAACTGCAGCGCCTGGATCGCCCGGTTGAAGTCACCAGAGGCGTGGTAGGCGCGGCCCAGGTACAGCAAGGCTGCAGGGAACCGATCGCTTCGCACCAGGACCTCTTGAAGCAGCTCGATCGCCAGCTGATAGTCACGGTTGCGTCCGGCTTCCAGAGCGCTGTCGAAGAGCTCCTGTATATGCTTTTCACTCATGAGTTGGCAGTTTACAAACAGGAGGATATCATATAAGTATTAGCCTATGGTAGAGGGGGTTACCCACATCGTTTTCCTTCAGGTTGCGAAGGTTGAGCGTCGATTTGCGATTTTCCGAATCCTGTACATTACCTGCCTCTTTGCCCTGTTCAATCTGATCCGCAATCCCCTGATCAGCCTTAAAATCGATCATCCACTGGCCATGCTCGGCTTCCTGCTGCTGGTAGGTTACTCGATCCTCGTGATCGTGCTTACGGGCCGGGATTCATTCCAAGAACGGATGGGACATCTGTCGAACGGACTCGATGCGATCGGCGCCGCGATCTTCTTCGGAATTTTCCTTTCCATTCCTCCGGAGGGGCTGCGCAATCTCGCCGTTGTCCTGGCTGAGGTCTACTTCTTCGCTCCCGCAGTATCCTCGGTAGTCAAGGTGAAGCCATCCCACACTAGTTCAGCCGCCGTGTTCTCCATGTTCGCTTCGGGTATCGTCATCGCCATCCACCTGCTGTTCACCACGCCCGGCACCAGCATCGGCTATTCTCTGTACGTTCCGGGAATCGTGCTGGCGGCCGGAATTGCTCTGTGGGCTACCGCGGTTTCTTTCAACAAGTTGTTCAGGCAGCATATGGTCACCGAAGATCTGGCCCGATCCTCCCGTCGCCTGCGCCTGGCCATGGAGATCGTTCAGATTTCGGTGATGAACCTGGGCGAGTTCGTCAACAACCTGGAGCGCATCTCTAATACCCTCTACACCGGAGCCCACAATCAGGCAAAGGGCGTCGAGCAGATCGCCGCTTCGGCGGAAAGCCTGAAAGCGGCGATGGGACGGATCACGGAGTCGACTAACAGGTCCACCAACGCACTGAAGCAGACGGTGGATGTCTCCAGCCAGGGCAATCAGACCATGCATAGGATGATCGCCGAAATCGCCGACATCCACGAGGTTGCCGAGCAGATGGATGCGGCACTGGATCTGATCAATGAGATCGCCAATCAGACCAACCTCCTTGCTTTAAATGCCGCTATCGAGGCCTCTCGAGTGGGGGATGAAACCACCGGTTTTTCGGTCGTGGCCGGCGAAATACGGACCCTGGCCGAGCGCTCCGCGGAAACCTCGGGAGAGATCAGCCGACTGGTTAAGCAGATGGAGAAGGTAATTCTGGTGGGGGGGGAATCCTCCAACCAGGCCGGGGAAATCTTCGAGCGCATCAATGGCGATTTGGGCAGCTACGCGGATTTTATCCGCGGTCTCAACACGGCGGTGCAGGAGCAGCAGACCGCCAACCGGGCGGTGAGCGAATCCCTGGACAAAATTCACGCCGTCACCCTGGAGAACAGCAAAGCCGCTGATCGCGTCAGGGAGGTGATCGGAGAGCTGAAAAAAGAGGTGAGCAAGCTCAAAGCCCTGGTGGACGGCAAGCTGGTTGAAATTCCGCTGATCCGCAGCGGAACTGGCGGAACGATTCCTCCCCGCTGACCGGAAGTGTAAGATAGAAAAAAAACAGGCGGTAGAACTATGAGACTTGTAGTAATCGGAGCCCAATGGGGAGATGAGGGTAAGGGGAAGATCGTCGACTTCCTGGCCGAGGATGCCGACATCGTGCTCCGCTACTCCGGCGGGGCGAACGCCGGTCACACGGTGGTGATTCGCGGTCAGACCTTCAAACTCCATCTCATCCCCTCCGGTGTCATTACCCCGAAAAAACAGGCGGTTCTGGGGATCGGTATGGTTGTCGATCTGGAGAACCTGTTCCAGGAGCTCGAAGGTTTGGAGAAAAGCGGCATCTCCTGGCAGGGGAGGGTGTTTGTATCCGACAGGGCACACCTGGTGCTGCCGCAGTACAAAGAATTGGACCGCAAGCGGGATGCTGAGCGACGCATCCCTATCGGCACGACGGGCAGGGGTATCGGCATTACCTACGCCCTAAAAGCCCACCGGGACGGCATTCGCGTCGCAGATCTATTCGATCCCGAGGTCTGGAAAAGGCTCACCAAAGAGGAGAAGAGCTTCCTGCAGCCATATAGGGAGAAGATCCGGGATATGGTGGTGGATGTATCCAAATTCGTGTTCGACAATAGGGATCGGAACATCCTGTTCGAAGGTGCGCAGGGGACCCTGTTGGATTTGGACCTCGGAACCTACCCCTTTGTTTCATCGGGGATTTCCTGCGCCGCCGGCGCGGCAATCGGCGGCGGCATCGGACCGCAGAGCCTGGACCGGGTGGTCGGGGTGTTCAAAGCCTACAGCACCCGGGTAGGGAACGGACCCTTCCCCTCCGAGTTCACCGCGAAGAGGGACGGCACACTTGGCGATAGCATCCGGGAGATCGGCAGGGAATACGGTGTGACCACGGGTCGCCCCCGCCGCTGCGGTTATCTCGATCTGGTTGCTTTGAGCTACGCCTGCCGCAGCAACTCGATCGACGCGCTGTGCCTGACCAAGCTCGATGTGTATGACGGGATGGAGGAGATCAAGATCTGCACCGGCTACAGAATTGGGGGCCGGGAAACCCGGGATTTTCCCGCGGCGATCGACAGCCTGAACAGGGCCGAACCGGTGGTGAAGAGCTTTGCCGGCTGGAAAGAATCGGTGAAGGATTGCCGCCGCTACGAGGATCTGCCGGCTGAAGCAAGCAGCTATATCGAGTTTATCGAGGAGCACCTGCAAACTCCCGTGGAGATTGTTTCCGTGGGTCCCAACCGAAGCGAGACCATCCTTCGCAGCAGCCCATGGACACCATCCTGATCCTGGATTTCGGCAGTCAAACGACCCAACTGATCGGACGCCGCATCCGGGATCTCGGCGTCTACACGGAGATCGTTCCCGGCGACAGTCCTTTAGACGGGCTGATCGGCGCGGATACCCGCGGTCTGATTCTCTCAGGTTCGCCCTTCTCGGTATACGATCCCGATTCCCCCCGACCGGACCCCGACCTGATGACCCTCGATATTCCCATCCTGGGTATCTGCTACGGAGTCCAGCGGCTGATCCAGGATCAGGGAGGGACCGTGGCGGCCCTTGCGAAACGGGAGTTCGGACGATCGGCTGTACGAATCCAGAGCCCTTCGCCCCTACTGGAGGGTCTACCCGACGGTTTCCTTTCCTGGATGAGCCACGGCGACACGATCCAAAGCGTAGCTCCGGGCTATCGAATCGTGGCAACCACGGAGAACGACCTTCCTGCTATCGTGGTCCATGAGGACAGACCGATCTTCGGGCTGCAGTTCCATCCCGAGGTAACCCACAGCCAGCACGGAGAGCGGCTGCTGGAAAACTTCGTCGTGGGTGTATGTGGGGCCAAGAGACTGTGGAATGTGGAGGCCTACCTGAAGAGCATCCGTGAGCAGGTCACCGATGCGGCGGGGGACAAGAAGGTGCTGCTGCTGACCTCAGGCGGTGTGGATTCAACGGTTGTCGCCGCCCTGCTTCTGGTCACCCTGTCTCCCGATCAGGTATACCTGATGTACATCGACTCGGGTCTTATGCGAAAGAACGAATCCGAGGAGGTTGCAAAGCTGCTGGGCCGCCTGGGAGCGCGGCACCTGCACATCATCGACGCCTCCGGCCGTTTCCTGGACGCACTGGCCGGAGTATCCGATCCCGAGGAGAAACGACGGATTATCGGAGACATGTTCATCAGCGTACAGGAGCAGGAGATCCGCCGCCTGGGTATCAGGAACTCTGTTCTGGCTCAGGGCACCCTGTACACCGACATGATCGAGAGCGGTAAGGGAGTGGGGAAGAAGGCGGATGTCATCAAGTCCCACCACAATGTGCGCGCTCCCCTGGTGGAAGACAAGCGGGCGAAGGGGCTGCTCCTGGAGCCTCTGGCGACCCTGTACAAGGATGAGGTGCGCCGCCTGGGGGAGAAGCTCGGGCTGGCCCGGGACACGGTCTGGCGCCATCCCTTTCCCGGCCCGGGGCTGGCCGTGCGTATCCTGGGGGAGGTGACCCGGGAGAAGGTGAGGATCCTCCAGAACGCCGATGCCATCTATATCGAGGAGCTGAAGAAGCGCAACCTGTACGATCAGATCTGGCAGGCCTTCTCCGTGATGCTGCCCCTGCGCTCCGTCGGTGTGGCCGGGGATATTCGCCGCTACGGCTTCGTCCTGGCCCTGCGAGCCGTGGTATCCCGGGATGGCATGACAGCTGATGTGTACCCGTTTCCGACCCTCGATCTGCTGGAGATCTCCTCCCGGATCACCAACGAGGTACCGGAGATCGGCCGGGTCGTGTACGACGTGTCCAGCAAGCCTCCGGCAACCATCGAGTGGGAATAAAAACCTTTTTATAGAAAGCGCTACGTAGCCGATAATCTTGTTGATGAACCCCAAAGAAGAACTCTCCGATGATCTTCCCGTGTCCACGATGATCCGCTGGATCGCAGACAAGTACAACATGAGCAAGGCGGATCTCTCCCGGATGTTTCAGACAACCCAGTCTACAATCCACTACTGGCTGAAGGCGGATCGCATATCCTACAAGAACTTGAAGAAAGTACGGGCCAGCTACTACTACCTCCACAATACCACCGATCCCCATGTGGGGGAGCGCAAGTGTGAGGATTGCCAGAAATGGCAACCCGTGGACCAGTACCGTGACGGCAAGGCCATCTGCCGCGGCTGCGAGAACAAAAAGACCCTTCGCCACTACTGGGAGAACAGGGAGCAGGAGCTGAAGCGCAGAAAAGCCAAGAACTGGTACAACAAGCGGGCCCACGCCTCGTAGGTTTGTTTATCGTTCCTCCAAATTACAGTTTTCCCAAGTTACAGTTCCCCCAAGAAAGGTGATAAAATCAGCGCGCATCCTTGACAAGCTTCCAAATATGAGTAATTTACATATGTTTAGAACCCGTGCCGTAAAATAGGAGGAGAATATGTCGGATCAGAACTACGCCTTCGAAACATTGGCGCTCCATGCCGGCCAAGAGCCGGATCCCACCACCCTTGCCCGGGGTGTCCCGGTGTACCGGACCAGCTCGTACCTGTTCAGGGATACGGGCCACGCGGCGGACCTCTTTGCACTCAAAGAGCTGGGCAACATCTACACCCGGATCATGAATCCGACTCAGGACATCCTCGAGAAACGTCTGGCCGCCCTTGAAGGGGGTGCGGCAGCGCTGGCTCTTTCCTCCGGTACCTCCGCCATCTACTACTCGATTATCAACCTATGCTCCGCAGGGGATGAGATCGTTTCGGCGAACAATCTGTACGGCGGAACCTACACCATGTTCGATGCGATCCTGCCGCAGTTCGGAATCACGGCCCGGTTGGTCGATCCGAAAAACCCTGAAAACTTTTCCGCGGCTATAAACGACAAGACCCGGGCGCTATACGTGGAAACGATTGGCAACCCGGTCCTGGATGTAGTGGATCTGGAGGCCGTGGCCAAGATCGCTGAAAAGCACCACCTGCCTCTGGTCGTGGATTCCACCTTCACCACCCCCTATCTGCTGCGCCCCTTCGACCACGGCGCGACCATCGTCTGTCACTCCCTGACCAAATGGCTGGGCGGACACGGAGCCGGAATCGGCGGGGTCGTCGTGGATGTTGGCCGCTTTGATTGGACGGATGCCAGGTTCAAGCTTCTCAACGAGCCGGATAATGGCTATCACGGGGTCCGCTTCGCCCATGATCTGGGGGAGCTCAACCCCCTGGCCTTCATCATGCGCATGCGCCTGGTCCAGCTGCGCAATCTCGGGGCCTGCATCTCCCCGGACAACGCCTGGATATTTTTGCAGGGAATCGAGACCCTGCCGCTTCGCATGGAACGGCACTGTGCAAACGCGGCCAAGGTGGCGGAATATCTGAAGAGCCACGGTAAGGTGAGCTGGGTGCGCTACCCCGGGCTCAAAGACGATCCCAGCCACCCGATGGCCAAGCGGTATCTGAAGCGTGGTTTCGGGGGCATGGTCGTATTTGGGATCAAGGGGGGACGAAAAGCCGGAGAGACCTTCATCAACAGTCTGAAGCTTTTTTCCCACCTGGCCAATGTCGGGGATGCCAAGAGTCTGGCCCTCCATCCGGGCAGCACCTCCCATTCTCAGCTCTCAGAAGAGGATCAGCTGGCCTCGGGCCTCACCCCGGATCTGGTGCGTCTCTCCATAGGAATCGAGCACGTGGACGACATCATCGCCGATATCGAACAGGCGTTGGCTCGGGCATAACGGACTGGCAGCGCGTGGGCCAAACTTCACGCTCACCGTGTTCGCCGGCCGCGTGCCATGTGCCAGGCAACACACGCCAAACAATGCACACAACACACTGCTCGTATTGACAATCCTTGGAGCCCCGTGCTACCAATGTCCTGATTTCGGGCGGTTAGCTCAGCTGGGAGAGCGTCTGGTTTACACCCAGAAGGTCAGTGGTTCGAGCCCGCTACCGCCCAATAAAGTTATACATTTTCAATAACCCGAGGATGAAAACCCACGGCTTGAATACCCCGCAAGGGCGGAAGGTTACTCACGACCGCAAGTGCTTAGAACTGATGGCGTGGTTATTGGCTACGGGTCGAAAACTGATGTGCTCGCTCGGTTGAATCATCTAGTTAGTGCCAATCTGTCGGACTTGGTCGTTGACGGCTACATGGTGGCCGAGGGGAGAAATCTGCAACGGGCCGTGTTGAAAGATGCACGGTTGCATAATATTCGAGTTTCTGGATGGCAGCTCCAGGGGGCCGACTGCTCGGGCATGAGGGTTGAGGGGTGCGACTGTCGAAACTGGAATCTCGAAAATGCTCGGGTCCAGGGATTGCGTTTTATCCGTTGCCAAGTCGATGGTCTCAAGGCTTCGGGTTTGAAAGCCTCGGCGCTCCAGGATTGTGTCGGGATTCCTGCGGAGACCGGAACTGATGAATAGAAACGGTCAGAATATACCCGGCAGCACTTTCGGTGGATTCTCCACCGGCAAGGCGCCGGAATGGAAAAACCGGGATGATTGGATTCTTGAGCTCCAGGTGCAACGGCTGAGGGCGCACCAGGAGGAGCAGCGCCGGCGTCCGGGTATACTGACTAGAAGCATAGGGGCAAATTTGACAGTGGCTAAAAGATAGCTGCGTTTACTTGTGCAGCGCTCATGCTTGATGTTGTCGGGTGTGATGTGGGTTGCATTTTTTCTCCTGCTGAGAGGGGCCGGTCAGTTCGGCGATGTCCGGGCCGATGAAAACCCAGCTCATAGGGACGGAGTCCATTGGGCTTCGTCCCTTCTTTTACTTCTAAGTGTTGGTCCGTTTGTCTAGTATGGTTAGATTTGTTGATGGATTTTGTTTCGCGGGCCTTTTTTTGTTCCATACTAATTTGCCTAAGCATATCTTGGAGCTGCTTTTCATTAATGTCTCTTTGCGATTCACTCACAACGCTACCTCCATGTTATATATGAGTTATTAACTAATATAAAAAATATGTGGCTAGAATTCCATTACTTTCTATTAGCCAACAAACAGATTCCAAAGGTATATTGCTGAAATAGATCGTCGCTCAGAGACGTCGTATCAGCCTCTGAGGGGCATTGAGCGTACGGGGTGAGATTCAGGAATCGGATTTCTTGATCTGGCTCTTGTCTTCGAAGGAGGCGAGCTGGTCGCCCTTTCTCGCGCATGAAAGCAAAGATCACGTCTTGCATACTGAGTCCGTGGCACTTGCACAACCCATTAGCCCGTCGCCGTGACGGGGCTTGTCTGGTAGTCTCGAAGCGTGGGCGCTGGGATTACCAGGGAAGATATGGTTGACCAAAGGTTGTTGTCGAGCACTCGTGCTGCCTGCTGAGCCGGTCTGAGCCACATACCGGCTTTTGGTAGGTCCGTTCGGCGATGTCCGGGCCGATTTCTCCCAGCTCTGGAGCGGAGTCCGTTGGGCTTCGCTCCTTTTTCTTGTCCAAGAGTTCGAGAGGCTATCGGGGCTTTGCCTACGATGGCCGAGGGCTTGCTGAGGGCTTATAAGATCATGCAGCAAGTCGGTAGTTTCGAGGACGTCGAGCGCTTATTTTTGATGGGCGCTGGACTGAGCCGCAATACCTACCGGGCTTATCTACAATCAGTCAAAAACTTCTACGGCTACACCGAGGGGCTTAATCCGCTCCAGGTCCGGCCAGCGGACATCGAGGCGTATTATGACGAGCTGGTGGACCGTGACGTGAACGACAAGACTATTGCCCTGCGGATTGCCGGCTTGAAGAAGTTTTTTTCTGGTATCCGCAACGTCATCCCGGCTTATACATCACCGTTTGAAGTGATGAGCGACAAGCTTAAAAAGAAGCTGGGCAAGCGGGAGAAGGACAAGGGAACCAAGCAAGCACTCAACAAGGAGGAGATTCGCCGGACACTCAAGCATCTGCGGGAGAACGAGGACCCGGTTGACCATGCGATGATTTTCTTTCTGCTCACGTCGGGCCTTCGGGCGGCTGAGATGCTCTCGCTTCGGTGGGAAGACTTTGACTTGAACGACGGGGCCTGGACGGCTTGGTTCGTTGCCAAAGGTGGAAAGAGGACAGAGCACGAAATCTACGGGCCGGCTGTGGAGGCTGCCCGGGCCAGCTATCAGCGGGTATTCAGGCGGGACCCGAAGCCGGACGATAAGCTGTTCTGGATTCCGGCCAATGGTGATATTGCCCGACCTATGAGCTACGCAACTCTGTGGCACCGGTGCATGAGGATTGGCGAGCGGTTGAGGGCTGCGGGGCTCATCCGAAAAAGTTTGCAGTTCACGCCTCATCTGTTCCGAAGGTCCTACATCACGGGCCTGTACCGCTCTGGGATGAAGCTCAAAGCCCTGCAAAAGAAGAGCCGACACCGGAGCACGGAAATCCTCATCAATCACTATATTGATGACTCAGAGGCAGCTACGCCCTACTTGGACAAGATTTTTACGGACATCGAAGAGCGGACAGTCTGAGCATTGATGATAACAACGGGAAGTCTTTGATCGAAGCAGAGGTCCGTGACTAGCTGAGGATAGCGCAAGGAGGTAGCCTCCAGAGGAAACCTGAGCAGCTTTTGTTGAAATCGAGTTACATTTGCAGTACATTTTATGTACATCTATTGACAAATACATCAAAGTATCCGATAGTATTTGTGAAGAGTTGACTTATGCGATCTGCTCCCCGCTGGATCAGCCTTTGGGCCTCTGGCGGGGTTATTTTTTGATTATGACCGAGCCTACTGTCAAACGTACGAGTGTTTTTTTTGACGGACAAAACCTGTTCTACGCTGCTAAAGAGGCTTTCGGTTATCAATATCCGAACTACAGCCCTAACGCCCTGGCAAGAAGCATTTGCACAACTCAGGGTTGGAGACCTGACGAGATATACTTTTACACCGGAGTGCCTGATAAGAATGAAGATCCTTTCTGGAACCACTTTTGGAATGCCAAAATGGCGGTTATGGGTACTCGTGACATTAAAACATATTCGAGGTCGCTCCGTTATCGAAACAAGACAGTGACACTTCCTGATGGGAACCAATCAACAATACTTGTTGGACAGGAAAAGGGTATAGATGTCCGTATCGCCCTTGATGTCGTCCGATTCGCACTAGATGGATTGTATGATGTTGCTCTTGTTTTTAGCCAGGATCAGGATCTTACAGAAGCCGTTAAGGACGTGAAAAAAATAGCTGG
>Ga0315554_1001736_pt1 | contig 12819 bp, 10 predicted proteins | sample SalMarSW160370MG_FD_202114 | JGI IMG/M metagenome (GOLD analysis project Ga0315554, IMG submission 202114) | Salt marsh sediment microbial communities from the Plum Island Ecosystem LTER, Massachusetts, United States - Salt Marsh Sediment SW1603-70 ... | reverse complement strand
ATATGTTTATTATACAGAAAATACAAATATCAATTTCATTGAACTACAGAGCTCACAGTATTATTGTTTCAAAATAAATAGCTATAATTATGCTGGGGAATGTGATTCATTTGGGGATGATATCAGCACAATTACACAAGAAGCATATGGTATAATTAGATTAAGAAATATTAGTATATATCATAATACATTATATGCAGATGGTAACTTAATAGGCGGGACACCTGCACATACAACAAGGGATTTTGATTGCCTGGCTGGATATAGAGATATTTTAGTTAGTAATGATATTGGTACCAATTGGGAAACATATGAGTATTTACAAAAAGATCAAATATTAATTGTGCCATATATGAAATAAATTACAAGTTTCCAATAGGGGGGGGTAAAGGGAGATGGGATCATGGATAAGTTAATCGATTCAACAAAGATTCTATTTGATTTTGATAAATTGAATAAGAAAGGTAATAGAAGGATTGTATTTGGTTTATTGTGGTTTTTTAGCGGGTGGACTTTATATCTGGTTCAGACAGCATCACCGGATCCCGGAGATAAACCTCTTTTAGGATTAGTAGCAGTATTTATTGGTATATTTCTTTTGATAGCGGGTCTTGTTGATAAATCAAAAGCAAAAGGATTATTTTATGAATATCTAAAAAAAAGAGAAGAAGATAAAATACAAGAATAGCTACTGAAAAGAGTAATTATGTCACACAGTCTACAGGTAAGTTGAGGGGGCCGGGTAGTTGCTTTTATGCACGTGTTATGTGTAATGGACAAGGGTATACTTCCGGTTGAAGTAGCCTCCCTTGCTTATGCCGTTTCCGTTTCCTTATACCTGTGTAATTCACAGTCCAAAGGTTCAAGCCTAACGTCATTCCGGCGGGTTACCCTGTTTTCCCCTGTCGCCCCCCACACCCCCAGGCATACCCCTTTCTCATAGGTGTCCTCTCGGCGTAGTAGATCGGTGGGTAATGGCATCGCCTAAAACCGTGGGGGCTCTCTTAGGGGCACACAGGTTTCCGACTCGCTACCCCTCTCAGTAAATACCTCGGGCCTCGGGGTAGTTCGCCGCAAAACCCACCTTCATGGCTAAGCAGTCCAGGTGCAGTACCAAAGATTAGGTTTAACGGCTCTTAGGCCTCGTCTTCCTTGTCTCGGTCTTTCGCTCGGCTTCCTTGCCTCTCTTCCGCCTAAGCTTTTAGAATGCTGCCGGCAGCGCCGGTGTCCATATCTCTTCAGCGGTATGTGGGGGGGCTGTATCGCTTGATTGTAGGCGGTTCGATGGTTTGCTGGTATGGTGGAGAGCCGGGTCAGTTCATGTGACGGATAACACCCTTTCATAGTGGTGAGGGTCCGCCTTGAGCTGCTCGCATTTATAAGGCGCTCATAGCTTCTCTCTAAGCGGTTTATTTAAGGTAGGTGGTAAGTTTAGTACACCTTATTTTTTCATATCTCGTTTTTTTTTCTTGTCATTCTTGTATGGAATTATTTTATAGTGCGTAGTAGTGTGAGCATGGCGGCCGTATTTAAAAACAGGTTTCCCCTAGGCGGGTAGTTCTGGTTTTATATGTTTGTGGTTTAGGTGTGAACGTGTATCTTGTTTTTGTATCATCGTTCTTGTTTTGTTGGTAGTATATTAATAATTCATTATCTATTCTTATCATTATCATTGTTCTTATTTTTGTATACTGCATGGTTCTCTGTTCTTATTGATAGCTTTTCTTTTCCGGTATTCGTCATAGATACAGTATTCTTTGTTGTCTATGTTCCAGTATATAGGGCAGTCCTGTCTTAAACAGAAGCCTGGCTTATGATCCTTGAAAATAGGGCATTGAAAATTGTCAGTTATTTTTTTCATCCTTCCGCCTCTTCTTATAAATCTATGAACCAAGCTAATTAAAGTATGAACTAATGAATCAAAACAATGTATTTAAATCCAGTTTTTGATTCTTGTGTGGTAGTATTTACCATTTCATTTTTATATTTATCGAAATAACTGTATGAAAAATTATACAAGTATGAACCAAGCCTATGAACCTATGAATCTAAATCTAGAAAGTCCCTATAAGGATTTTTACAGATAAAAGTACCCCTTTTTAGGTTCATTTTCGTTCATAGGTTCATACTTTATCATTTTTTAGCCCAATCCCAATCCAGTTGTAACCGTCAGTAAAACGCTTTGAAGTGAATCCTCGCTCTTTTAGTCGTATGTTAAAGGTCTTTTGATAGGTTTTATCACCTGTTGCATTGGTATAAGCTTTGTATAAATCATTTGCTTTCATATATTTTATTTTTAATCGTTGTAGGTCGTATTTGCTAATGGAATCGATGTCAATTTTATTCATGGTCAATTTATCTGTAACTTCGCAGAAATCCCGTAAAAAGGAAGAAATATCATCCATTTCTGTCTGGTAATTCAATGTTGCTTGCCTTACTGCCGGAGGAGAGCCGAGTCCCTCCAATCTCCATAAAGCAAAGCCTTCTACGATCCAGTTTAATATTCCGGAGCCTTCCTTTTGGAAAAGGATTTTAGCATAATCTTTGATCCGTTTTTCTTCTGGTATTTGTATTTCAAAAGGAATCATTCTGATCCGACGCCATGTAGCATAATCTGAGCCCGTTACCTGGGGCTTGTGATTCGCTGAAATCCATATTTTAAACTGTGGCACAAAATCGAAGTATTCGGAAAAAAGGAAACGTGCGGTTATAGGATCGCCTCCGGTGAGTTCTTTCATTCGCGACTCATTAAGATGCCGGCCCTCTGCAGGTTCAAAGGAGGTTACAAACCGTGCACCTCGCAGGCCTGCCAAGTCATTCGGTATTGCTTCGTTATTGCGAATGAGAAAAGTTTCCGTGGGAGTGTTTTGAGCATAATCGTTTAAAATTGACCGGATCACATTTAGGAAAGTGCTTTTTCCATTTGCTCCAGAACCGTATAATAAAAACCAACATTGTTCAGGGGTATCACCGCTTGCAGAATAACCAACCGCTTTTTGAATCCATTTTATAAGCTCCTGGTCATCGTTCATGATCTCAGTTAGAAATTCCAGCCATCGCGGACACTCAGCATTAAAATCAAATTCGACTGGGCATATTTTTGTAATGAAATCATCGCGGTTATGTTCTTTCAGTTTACCGTTATTTAAATCAATAGTTCCATTCAAGCAGTTAAGCTTATAGAAATCTGAATCTAATTGATCCGGTAAGATGGGCACCCCGAATTCCGTTTTAGCAAGCTCTATCATTGCCTTAAGCCGATAATTTGCCTCTGATCCCTTCGCATGTTTGACGATCTTTCTCCGCTCTTCGTCATTAGACTCCTCAGCAGCTACTTGATACATATTGCGGATCGTTTGTTTTGCATAACGGGCTATTTTCATAGTAACATCAAAGTTCCATCGGTTGCCGTTCCATATAAGAAATTTTTTTACCGGGCAACAGTAACGGAAATCCTTCCCGTATAGTTCAACAAGGCGTTCAGCATTGCCCAGGTCAGTCTGCTGAATCTTTTCAAGTTCAAAAGACTTCTCATCGGTAGTTTCATAAATGTTGAAATCCGGCAGTTCACTCATTTTGCGACCTCCCGGAGAGGATCAACACGTTGTTTATCGATCCATTCATTAAGTGCCTGCTCGTCAAACCGAACAGCGGAGCCGATCTTGATATACGGGATACGTCGGCAACAGATGTACTTATAAATCGTTTTCGGTGCCAAGTGTAGCAGTTCAGAACATTCTTTAACATCGAGGAGTTTCATAAAACCTTCTTTTGATGTGTGGAGGAGGGTGCTGTCAGGAATTATTGCCCAGGTGGACAGAAAGGCGTCAATAAGGGAAGATATTTATACCGAACAGATAATTTAAAAAAGCAGCTGCAAGAGGGTAAATGAAATATAATATAAGGTGTTTATCTACAAGTTTCTTGCAGCAATCCGGTTAAAGCTGCCGATTCAAAGCCGGGCTTTTTATTTAAGATTTCATCCAAATAGCATTGAAACATGTTGAAAATCTTGGACCTTTCTTTTCTTAATAATATAGACAATTATTATTTTTAAAACAAGTAAAAATACAGATATAATTACAACAATTGCATCATTACTTTATCTATTTTCAAATCACATATAACGGCTTTCTAAGCGGTTTTTTTATCCCATCCTTACTGTACACTACCCCCTTTTATGCATTCATGGGAATGATGTTCTAAGTATATAAATATAAGGAGTTATTGGGATACTAAAATTATACAATACTATATACTTCTGTATTCGTAATTTAGGTAATATAAAGAGTTGCAGCACTGGAAAGGAGTTTTTCGTTTGAAAGTGTATCTTCTAGTGTGAAATGAAGGTTTTTTTTTAAACGGCTAAAATGTTGGTAAGCTTCTTCTCGACATCGAGGAGAGGTTCAGGGAATTGTTGCCACCGTTTCCTCTCTTAAGAGAAATAATTTTCCTGAACCTGTAATACGTCCTGAAAGTCCTCGATGTTAAACTTCGTGTAATGGTCAGTCATTATAAGCGTTTTATGACCGGTAAGCTGTCGTAGCTTTGAATCGTGAATCTTTCCGCGCATTAATGAGTTATAAAAATACCGCCATGAATGGAATGTGATATTTCTTTCTCTTCTATTTTCTGGAGAAATGCCTATTTTTTCAAAGGCTTTATATAACTTGCTTGTTATTATTTCATTGCGTATTGGTGTCCTTGCATTCTTACCGAAGAAAATAAAGTCCTCTGGCTCCTGAAAAGGTGAGAGTTCAATAAGTTCGTGCAAGTAATCCGATGTTTTTGAAGGTATCGGTACTTCACGCTCAGAGCTCCATTTTGCGCCTTTAATGCCGTATTTCCGGCTCCAGCTATGCATGACAGAGATATATTTTTCATGTACATGCTGTATCTGTAAAGCCTGTACTTCACCCAGTCTCATACCTGTCGAAGCAGCTATTAAGTTTATTGTGTAATGCCTGCGATCCCGGTCCCATATGTCGTTTATATTATCTTCGTGGAGTATCTCTTGTGCTTCCTCAAGGGTGAGAATAGATTTTTCTTTCGGCCTTGTCCGTAATTGTTTGATAGGGTCGGCAGGACTTTTAGTTAGATACTCCAGCCTTACCGCTTCTTTCAGCATGATTTTAAGACAGGTTAAACAGTGGTTAACGGTAGTATGGGATAAAGGCATTCCATTTTTCGAAGGCTTGTCTTTTAAATCCATAACCCATTTTTCAATCATTCGAGGGGTGATCTTTTGCAGTTTTTTATTATCGAAGGAAGGTAATATTTGACGTACAAGATATGACTTCATCGAATCAGTGTAGTCTCTTGAGATATTCGCTCCCCGGGCTATCCTTCCTTTTACATATGGGCACTTGTCCCATATCCACCAATCTTTAGCAAATTGAGCAAAGGTTATGTTCTTGTCGCTGGTAATAACACCCTTTTTTAGCTGTTCAATTGCCCAAGTTTCGGCAGCTGATTTTGAGGTTTGCCCGGTAGTGCGTGCAGTAAGCCGGTTCCCGTAATCGTCGTAAAATTGAACGTAATAGATAAACTTATTGTTCTTTGTGGTAGGCCGTTTATAAAGATTGAAAGGTTTGTGTGCCATAATATATTGCTTACAATATTGCTTACAATAGTATTTAATAAAATATTAAAAAGAATTATTGTCCAAGTGAGTTTGTAAGTAAGAAAATATAAGGAGTTATATTGCCCGGAGGGAGATTTGAACTCCCATGCCCTATCGGGCACTAGATCCTGAATCTAGCGCGTCTGCCAGTTCCGCCATCCGGGCGCTTCATTAATGTACTAGTTCTCTTGGTAATTATCAACAGGGATATTTTCTACGGATTGCATCCCAACGCAGGATTTGTGGGTCAGCAGGCTTGGTGCGCTGCCCAGGCGTGTGTGGCTTGCTAGCACAATTCAACTTACAGGAGGTCGATTGATGATGTTGGTTGGGCATCTTGCCGTATAATTCATCCCCAGGGGGTTTTTCCGAGTATTCGTCCAAAAAGTTCGAGGCCCATTCCGAATATCACATCCAGGGGAAGGTGCTCTTCGATTGTGGGGTCCAGAAGAAGCTTTGCAGAGGCGTCGAACTCATCATCTGCGTACCAGAGAACAACCACCGCCTGAATCCTGGGAAGGATCTGAAAACGAAAGGCCGCATCACCCATTTGCTCGGGCACACCGCCCAACTGCATGCAGGCTTTTTTGAAACCTTCGATATCGTGGCCGAATCGCCCGGCGATCTCGTCGGTGCGAAAGGCATGGGGACCACGGAAAAACATAGCCCCGCCTTTGAGGCTGTATTCGTTGACCCATTTTCCTGCAGGCGGAATATTTTTCGCTTCGAGGAGATACATAAGAATAAGGAGGCCGAGCTCTACACTCACGGGATTCGTGTTTGCGATGCTCTTGGGAAGGATTGTGCATTTCTCCGTGTTGATTTCATACTCTTGCCCGAGAGCTGTAATCCGGTATGCATGACGGTCGTTGTTGTACGCCGCCCTGCTTCTCCTGCAGACATCCGCCGGGTTCATACCCGTTAATCTCGAAAAGAATATGGGGTCAAGTTTGTGGCACATCGAATATCATTTCCTTCTCTTATTGCACTGAAATGTAAAACTACTCCTTTTTCCACTAGTGTCACGTCGTCGATATTTGCTATTTCTATTTCATACGCTCCAGCAAGAATGGCATCCTTCCTTTCGAGGATGAACTCGCCGGTGAGACCAGATCCTCACCAGGGCTCGTATCTTCTGTGAGGAATATCTTTGTTTCCATTATGCCCCCGGTGCACTGTTTTCGGCACTTCTAACAATATAATTATTTCCACGCATAAAATAAATAGAAGTAAAAAGCAGTGATTAAAAGGTGTATTTCTTCACATTTTCTTCACAGATGATTCACACAGCGCACATTTTCGTATGGTATTATATAGAATAGATACTATACTTCAGGAGGAGAAAAAAATGAGAAAGATATATTTTCCGATCGTTGCTTTGATGTTTGCGGTGAGCGCGGTGATACCCGTGTTTGCTGCTGATGAATTTGGCGCAGGGGCTGCCAGAATAAATAACGACCCCTCCCTGCAGGAGATGCTCACCTATGCACTGCAGGATGAGTACCTGGCGCATTCAGAGTACGATAGGATAATCGAGGAGTACGGAACAATCAGGCCCTTCAGTAACATTATCAGGGCAGAGGAGACGCATATCAGTCTCCTGCTTCCGCTTTTTAAAACTTATGGATATTCCGCCCCTGCGGATACTGCATCAGAGCATGCTGTTATGCCGAAGGATTTGAAAACAGCTTTTGAAATCGGGGTGCAGGCTGAGATTGATAACATAGCCATGTATGAATCCTTTCTCGGCAGGAATATTCCCGATAATGTCCGTGATGTCTTTCAGAGACTGAAGGCTACCTCGGAAAATCATCTCAGAGCTTTTCAAAACGGGCTCAAGCGGTACCAGTGACATGTTCGCGCATCCATGCTGTCACAAAGCAGTTCTAATGCGCGAGCGGAGGGGCATGTGCCCCTCCGTACGGCGGCAGATGTTTTGCGTATACAGCACCTCCGTTAATCGAGTTTTTCCTCTTTACAGGTTTTATCTTTGTTGCTATACTGCAGTTCTCTTTTGTTTATGAAACATCGGCGCCTTTTAGTAAAGGCGGGTTAGATCGTCATGATTTTTGAAAATCAGACAAAACAGGTGCTGTGGAAAAGGAAAACGCAATGCCGCCGCAAAAAAGTGACAAGAGGCTGCAGAAAAAAAGCAAAACGACACGGCTTCTGGTTCTGATTGCCGTGCTCCTTATTTCAACCACGCTCGGAATTATGCATCAGTTTTCAAAGGGATGGGTGCCTGCAGGTGTAGACGCATTCTGCCCCTTCGGCGGAATCGAGTCGGCATTCTCACTCATCTTTACGGGCACCATGCTCAAGCGGATCGCATGGAGCAGTTTTACCCTCTTGTTTGTGACCATCCTCATAGCGGTAATATTCCGCAGGTCTTTCTGCGGGCTCATCTGCCCTCTGGGGGCGCTGCAGGAGCTTTTCGGTATGTTAGGAAAAGCCCTGTTCGGCAGGCGGTTTCACGTCAACAGGACAGTCGACAGGCCCGCACGGTATATCAAATACGCTGTTTTTGTTGCGTTCGTCACTCTTACGTACATAACAGGTGAGCTCGCCATCAGGCCGTACGACCCGTGGGTCGCCTATCACCATCTTACATCACCCGACCTGCTTACGGAATTCAGCATAGGCTTCGCCGTATTGATGCTGACATTTATCGGTTCTATGTTCGTCGACCGTGTATTCTGCAAGTATGCCTGCCCGATGGGTGCATTTTTGGGTTTTATCAACAGGATCGGGATATTCCGGGTAAAAAGAAACCAAGACACATGTATACACTGCATGGTATGCGACAGGGTCTGCCCTGTGGAGATCAAGGTAGAGGCTGTCGAACAGGTGCACTCCTCCGAATGCATCAACTGCAATTTATGTGTCGATGCCTGCCCGGTTCAGGATACGCTGTATGCAGGCGGTCCGAAAAAGGCGCGAATCAAACCGAAGAATATCGTTCTTATTACTGTTCTTCTTTTCGTGGCTGTCGTTTCTGTCGCAAGTTTTACCGGCGGATTCGACTGGAAGGTTAAGGGCATTGCAGAACATGTTGAGGAGCGGGGTTCTTTTAACCCGGACGATATACTCGGCCGCGACACCTTCAGAGCTGTTTCCGAGGCTTCGGGTGTATCGAAAGAGGCTCTGGTGAAAAAATTCGGCATCACCGAAGAGGAGTTTGAAGGCCCTATCAAAGACGCCGCGCACAAAGAGGGCTCCGGTTTCGACACAGAGGATGTGCGCGAGTTCATACGTGAAAGGATGGGGGAGTGAAGTCCTTCTTTTTGATTCAGCAGACCTTGGGCGGATGAACAGGTTCTTTCGCTCAAATTGATACAACTCTTAAAAGTATTTTTTATGCTAATCAATATCATCTTTTAGTAACAACACATTCAATAATACCTTTTTACTTCTTTTTGTGAAAATATTTCAGAAACCGTGAAAAAAAACTCTTGACAGAAATCCGATCGTCTTTTAAGATTATGCAAATTGCATTAAAAAAGTATGCAAATAATTAGTAAATATTCTGCAAGGAATTTAACTTGATGGATGACTACATCCTGACTCTTGACCTGGGCACGACGAACATCAAAGCCGGCATTTACAGCTCGACGCTTGATGAAGTTGCTGTTTCGTATACACCGGTACAGTACATAACCTCGGATAATACGGTCGAATTTGATGTGGACGACTACTGGGATTCATGTAAGAAAGTAATAATGAGTGTTACTGCTGACTCCGGTATCGATCCGGGGCGTATTGTCGACATATCACTCACAGGGCAGGCAGAATCTTTAATCGTTATTGACGGTAAAAACCGCCCGTTGAGGAACGGAATATCATGGATGGACAACAGGTCTGTAAAAGAATGCGAATTGCTTAAAAGAGAATTCAAGCAAAGAGAGGGGTATCGTGTAACCGGACAGCCGGATATCATTCCAACATGGCCGATTACCAAGATTCTCTGGCTGCGGGAGAATGAAAGTGATGTGTTCAGGAAAGCAGGCAAATACTTGCTGCTGAAAGATTACATCATATACAGGTTGACTGGAAACCTGTTTGGAGAGTGCACGATTTATAACTTCTCCTACTATTTTGATGTGCTGAATAAGAAGTACTGGGACGAAATACTGGAATTTGTCGGAGTAAAAAAAGAACAGCTTCCCGACCTTATTGAACCGGGTTCTTCTGCAGGCGGGGTAACAAACCGGGTTTCGAATGAGCTTGGATTTCTGGAAAGTGTTACCGTCAACGCGGGTTCCCTTGATCATTTTTCCGGTATGATCGGTTCGGGAAATGTGAGGGAGGGCGTGGTAAGTGAGACCACTGGAACTGTTCTTGCCATCGCAACGATGACACGCAAATCACTGGTAAGCGATGAATACATGATATCGCGCCATTACGGCGTATTAAAAAACACGTATATTCTTATGCCTGTCTGTGAAAGCGGAGGGGTCAGCCTTGAATGGTTTAAAAATAATTTTTATCCAGATAGGTCTTTTAAAGATATAAACAGAGAAATTGAAACATCGATAAATAAAAGCAATGATATTATTTTTCTGCCCTATCTGACAGGCACGAACTCGCCCGAGTACGAAATAAATGCAAGAGGCGTGTTTTATGGTTTGAACATAACGCACACAAAGGCTGACCTCGCACGGGCCGTAATGGAGGGCGTTGCGTACCTTTTGAAAAAGAACATTATTTTTCTTGAAAATCTGGATGTGAAGACGGAGAACCTCATTTCTATCGGCGGTGGATCGAAATCGAGTGTATGGAATCAGATTAAGGCTGATATTACGGAAAAAGAGATTATGGTTCCTGAATATGAAGAGGCAATTTCTTTAGGAGCGGCGATCCTTACGGCAGTTGAGAAAGGATATTTTAAAAGTATTGAAGAAGCGGTAAAAAAGCATGTGAGAATGAAAAAGGTGTATAAGCCCGTGATTAAAGATTTCTATAGAGAGGGCTACGGTAAATTTATTGATATTTATGAGAGGCTTACACCTGTTTTTCGAGGAGAGCGGATACGCTGAATTTTTATTGCCAGGGAAAGTATGTATCGAGGTACGGCATGATGTAAATTAATTGGAAAAGAGAAATAATAGTTCAATTTCGTACTATTGCATTTTAATGGGTAAAAACGATCAGATAAGTGGTAAATCGGACAGTGTGTGCTCGATAAGTTCACTTACCTTTTCTAAGTGACTTCTCGCGAAGTTACTTTATGATATTCGGTCCTGAAAGAACGCAGACCACTTCTAAGTAACTTCTCGCGAAGTTACTTGTTGATACACAGTCCCATCAGGACAGACTCCGCTTTCAAGGATGTTAGAGATGTCCATTACCATGAAAGAAATAGCAAAAATTGCCGGTGTGGATATATCCACTGTTTCCAGGGCGCTCAACAACGAGTCCACCATATCGAATGATGTAAAGAGACGAATTATAAATATCGCTCAGAAAAATAATTATAAAAGACGCAGACCCGCAGCTAAAAACATCTCCTATGTAATCGATAAGAGGTTTTTTCACCTTACAAGCCACTTTTATAACAGGGTGATCGAAGGCATAGAAGAAGAGGTGAAAAATAACAATCTTATCTTTAGATTTAATTCTTTGGATCCGGAAGAGTTTTCATTAAAAAAAATCAATGTAAATAATCTTGCCGGGATGATCATTACAAGCTGTTACCATGACGATTTCATTATCGAAGTAAAAAAGCTGGGGATCCCAATTGTTCTGGTGGATTACTATCTACCGACTGAGGATATAAGTTCAGTGTTGATTGATAATATTGATGGGATAATTAAGGGCATGAGGTATTTGGCCGGTTTTGGGCATAAAAGAATCGCCTATTTAAAAGGAGATGTAAATGAAATAGGGAGCCATGACAGGTTTATCGGTTACAGGAGGGCTGTTCAATTGTTCGGCCTCGACGATGATGAAAACCTTATCATGGATTGTGACTTCAGCATTACAGGCGCCTATAGTTCAATGAAAAAGTTTCTTGAATCCACCGTCGATTATCCGACTGCTCTTTTTGCGGTAAATGACATTGTTGCGATAGGAGCAATGGAGGCAATCAAGGAAAAAAACCTGAAAATACCTGAGGATATATGTGTTCTGGGGTTTGATGATATTGATCTGGCAAATGAAGTAATCCCGCGATTATCAACCATGCATGTGAGAAAGAGAACGATTGGCAAGCTTGCCGTTCAGAGGCTTTTACAGCTTATCGGCAATGAAGAAATTGAATACAGTAAAATACTTGTTTCCCCTGTCCTCTGTGAGAGGGAATCGACGAAGAGAATAGGTGAGGAGGGCTGAGCCATGGAGAATGTCGATCTGGAGCTGGTAGGCGATAGTAAACAGAAAGCTCTTGATGAATGTAAAAAAAATTTTGCCAGGTGGGGTTTGACGCTTCCCGATGTTCCAGCATGTGTATTTCATTTCGGACTGCACGATTTTTATAAAATCGGTGAAATCGAATTTGATATCAATAATAACGTAGCGGAAGGCTACTGCGGAAAATTCATTTTTATATTAAAGCAGCAGACATGTCCCATGCACTACCATAAAATCAAGCATGAGACATTTTATATAGTGAAGGGGAAGGTGGAGATGGAGGCTGCCGGGGTAAAGGTCGTAATGAACCAGGGTGACATCAAGATCATGCCGCAGAATACGAGGCATCGTTTCGTGGGATTTGAGGACAGCCTCATTCTCGAGTGCTCAAAACCTGATATTATAAGCGACAGCATCTTTGATGATGAAAGAATAGCGAAGATTATTGCGAAATATTCCTAGGCTGCATTTTGATGGTATGTAAAACCGGTAAAAAGCATTTACCCATTTCAGAATACAAAGCAGAGATGTGTGGAGCGTTTTTTAAATGAGGAGAGTTTTATGAAGGGAGAACTTCTGGTCATACCCTTTTCTTATCCATACTACCCCGAAAAGATTATTGCTGATCAGATAGGACGTTCAAAACAACTGCTTAATAAATTGTCTCCCGTTTTCATTGGCCCGGTATCCGGGAGAAAACAAGTTCAAAGGGTAAAAGATACAATTCGAAATGAGAACCCCGATCTCGTTGTAGCGCTTCTTGTCTCATGGATGGAAGCTCCGCATCTTATTGATTCGCTCAGGGAATACTTTGGAAGACCTCTGGTTCTCTGGAGCCACAAAATGAT
>Ga0315554_1001735_pt1 | contig 12821 bp, 8 predicted proteins | sample SalMarSW160370MG_FD_202114 | JGI IMG/M metagenome (GOLD analysis project Ga0315554, IMG submission 202114) | Salt marsh sediment microbial communities from the Plum Island Ecosystem LTER, Massachusetts, United States - Salt Marsh Sediment SW1603-70 ... | reverse complement strand
GATCTGGAAACGATCGAAAACGTCGGCTATGAAATCGAGAAGCTTCTCAAGGACGTGCCGTCGGTCGAATCGAACACGGTCGTGGCCGACCGCATCGTCGGCAAACCGTATCTCGAAATCAACATCGACCGGGAAAAAATCGCCCGCTACGGTCTGCATATGGCGGACGTTCAGGATGTCATCGAGGTTGCCGTCGGCGGAAAACGGCTGACGACGACCGTCGAAGGACGAGAACGGTATCCGGTGCGGGTGCGATATCAGCGCGAATTGCGTTCGACCATCGAGGACATCGGCAAAATTTTGGTGCCGACTCCGGGAGGAGCGCAGATTCCGCTGGGTCAACTCGCCGAGATTCAATATCGGCGCGGGCCGATGGTGATCAAATCCGAGGATACTTTTCTCGTCGGCTATGTTATCTTCGACAAGAAGCCGGACAAGGCCGAGGTCGAGGTTGTCGACGCCGCCGACCGGTATTTGAAATCCAAGATCGCCTCGGGCGATCTGGTATTGCCCGCCGGTGTCAGCTACACCTTCGCCGGCAGTTATCAAAATCAGGTGCGGGCGCAGAAGAAGCTTGCGGTGGTGCTTCCGCTGGCCCTGTTTGTCATCTTCATGATCCTGTATTTCCAGTTCCGCCGGGTATCGACGACGCTGCTGGTTTTCTCGGGTGTTTTCGTAGCCTGGTCGGGCGGATTCCTGATGCTGTGGCTCTACAGCCAGCATTGGTTTTTGGATCTGTCGCTGCTCGGCATCAATCTGCGGGATATTTTCCAAATCCACGCTTATAATTTGTCGGTCGCCGTGTGGGTCGGATTTCTCGCCCTGTTCGGCGTCGCCACCGACGACGGCGTCATAATCGGCACCTACATCAACCAGGTCCTCGAACGGGAAAAACCGACCAATGTAACCGACGTGCGCAATGCTATCGTCATTGCCGGAAAAAAACGTATCCGCCCGGCATTGATGACGGCGGGAACGACCATCCTGGCCTTGATCCCGGTGTTGACCTCGACCGGCCGCGGCGCGGATATCATGGTGCCGATGGCGATCCCTTCATTTGGGGGGATGACCGTGGTATTGATCACGACTTTCGTCGTGCCGACGCTGTACAGCGCCATCGTGGAGCGTCAGGTAAAGAAAGCGGCGGGCAAATTATGACGAACAATGGCCTATTCGGCCGGTTTTCTTCCCTTGATGACGTAGAATAAACCACTGCCGCAGGCGTAATACGTCTTGGCTTCGAGCTGCTGCCGGAAATCCTCAACCAGTTCATCGCTTATCTTCCGGAGTTTATCATACTCCTCAGGACTGCCGCCTCCTGCGATAAAATGCTCCCGCTCTCGATCCATCACGGTTTTTCGCCGGTCTTTGTTCAATACCTGCTTGGACACGTTATCGTAGGCGGCCTTCTGCAGCGGTGTATCGTACGGCGGCTCCAGATGATGGACTTTGTCGTTCATCCTGATTCCGATATCCACCATTCCCAGCATTTTTAGCATATGCGGCACTTTTGTCCCGAAGCTGGCGTCGCCCTCGCCCCGTGCGATGCGGCCCTCGTTGCTCACCAGATGGACTTTGAGGCTCAGTAGCTTATCCTCGAGGCTCAGTTCATGCATGGAATTGAAATGCTGCACGAGAGCCGACGACATATTGTCCGGCTCCTTGCACATGATCAGACCTCCCGGCTTGAGGACGCGGATCATCTCTTTTAGAGCCGCCTCGGGATTCTCCAGATGAATCAGCAACACCTGGCACATGACCCAATCGGCGAAATTATCGGGCAATGGCAAATCGTAGGCGTCGCCCGTGAAAAATTCCGCTGTGCCGCCCTCGGCCCATTCCTCGGCGGCCGCGGCGGCGTCGTTGACGAGGTCCGGAGATGAATCGATCCCGATGTACCGCCCGCCCTTCCCGAAATACGGCCAGTAGGTATATCCCAGGTATCCCAACCCGCATCCGACGTCGACCGCCGTCATTCCGTGAGATATGCCCATCCAGGCCGCCAGGCGGTCAAGCGTGTCATCCAGCCAGAGCATTTTGCGCTGATAGACGAGCATTTCCTTCCAGCATGGCTCGGACCAATCCGGTTTTGTCGTACTTTTTCCCATAGCTATCCTTCTCCTCTGCTGTGGCGATGTGTAGCTATCGATAATCGGTGGATGTCGTCGCGGGGTAAGCCGCCCGTCGCCCTAATTGCACCATCATGGTACCACGATTCCCCGGGCATGGCAAGCGGAAAATGCGACAACATCGTCTGCTCACAGCCCCGTGCCGGTATCGGATTTCCGGCGCGCCCGACATTACCGACATCGCCTCGGAGCACGGATTGATTACCGAGTCACAGGATCGTAGGCAGATCGGGCGCGAAAAGCGGTCAAAATCCCACAATCCGATCGAATTGGCGATAATCAGGACAAAAAAGACCTGTTTGTGATATTTTTCACTTGTGTTTTCGGGCGAAAATGGTTAGTTATCGATAACTAAAGGTTTGATGAGATGACCGTCGAGAGAAAAAACCAGATTGTCCACGAAGCCATCCGGCTGTTCGGCCGCCACGGCTTCGACGGCGTAACCATCCGGAAGCTGGCCGAGGCCTGCGGCATAACCGAACCGGCCCTCTATCGTCATTTTGCGTCGAAAGAAGCGATCTATGACGCCGTGCTGGATGCCCTCAAGACTTTCCAGAACTACGAGGAGTTGTTCGATCGTCTCGGCGCCGAAACGGAATTGCAGCCGGTCCTGCACGGTCTGGCGTCGCATATCCTGGGTTTCTTCAGCGGCCACCGGGACATCTACCGGCTGCTGTTGTTCTCGACGCTTCGCGAGCATTCCAAGGCCCGGCAGGTATTCCGCGAAATCCGCGGCCCCTATGTCAATTTCCTGATCGGACAATTGGATCGGCTGTACGCCGAAGGCAAGATCAGAAAAAAGAACAACGAAATCACCGCCCGGTGCTTCGTCGGCATGGTATTCGACTGCGCCCTGGCGGCCACCTTATGGCGGGGATTCCTGGGGAAACATTACGCCCCCAAGGACATCATCGCCAATAACGTGCCGATCTTTGTGGACGGCCTATCGCCGAAATCGTCGCCTACGGCGAAATGACGGCGAAATCGAGTGTTGACGAGTATTCGGTTATGAGGAAGATCGTTACCAACGGGAGACTGCATTCACAGCGGGTAGGGAAAGGTCACGTCCGGGAGGTTGAGATATGAGAATTTTTGGATCATTGACGGTAGCGGCCGTCGGCGCGATGTTATTGTTCGGCCCGCCCGTCCTGGCGCAGGATAAAAGCGAGTGCCTGACCTGCCACGAAACGGCGGTCGGCGAGGTCGGCGGGACGTACGGCGACGCCCTTGCCTATTCCATCCATGCCGATATGCAATGCATCGACTGCCATACCGGTATCGATGAGTTGCCTCACGCCGATAGCCTGCCCAGGGTTGAGTGTGGCACGTGCCACACTGAGGAGGCGGCAACCTACCAATGGCACGGGCGGTTCCAGGTGAACGAATGCGTGGATATCCCCACCTGTTCCGACTGTCACGGCAAGCATGATATCCTCCCCTCCCGGGAGAAGGAATCGCGGGTGAACCCGCAGCATCTTCCGGAAACATGCGGCCACTGTCACGAAAATCTTGACCTTACCACCAAATACGAAATGCTCTACGGCAAAGCCGTCGAATTGTATCAGAGCAGCGTGCATGGGAAAGCGTCGCTCGGCGGCGTTTATGTCGCGGCCACCTGCAACGACTGCCATTCCAGCGGCGGCACGTCGCATCGGATCATGGGCCCCGGTCTGCCGGAATCGTCGATCAACCATTTCAATATTCCGCACACCTGCGGCAAGTGCCATCGCAATGTCGAGAAGGACTTTTACGAGGGTATCCACGGCAAGCTGGTTTCACGCGGCGAAACCGACGCGCCGGTGTGCACCAACTGCCACGGCGAGCATGGCATTATCTCCCCCAGTGATCCGGCCTCTCCGGTGAGCCCCACCCGCGTGGCCACAGCGACCTGCGCCCCCTGCCACGAATCGGCGTTCCTGAACGAAAAATACGGCACGCCCACGGGACGGCTGCAAACCTGGGTTGATACTTATCACGGCCTGAAGAGCCGGGCCGGCGACGTCACGGTCGCCAACTGCGCCTCCTGCCACGGCGCCCATCGCATCCTGCCACAGAACGATCCCGGCTCCTCGATCTATCCGTCGAATTTGCAGAAGACCTGCGGCCACTGCCACCCGGCGATCTCGAAAACAATGGCCACCACCCCTATTCATGAAACGCCGGGAGTCCAGACACCCATAGCGCGCATCATCGCCAACGTCTATGTCGTGGCGATCGTGCTTATCATCGGCACCATGATCGTCCACTGGCTGATCGACCTGCGCAAACAAATCCACCTCGTAAATCTCAAAAAGCAGGTCCAGCGGATGACCTTCAACGAGGTCTGGCAACATACCTTCCTGATGATTACGTTCGTTACTCTCGCCATCACCGGCTTTTCGCTGCGGTTTTCCGACGCCTTCTGGGTGCAATGGCTGTTCGGCTGGACGGGCGGCTTTCCTCTGCGGGGAATCATTCACCGCGTGGCGGCGGTCGTGTTCGTTTTCAGCGTCATGTGGCACATGCTGTATCTAACCACCGCGCGCGGCCATATCTTCGTCCGCGATATCTTCCCCGTGAAAAAGGATTTCGGGCTGTTCCTCGACATGATGAAATACAACCTGGGCTTGACCAAAAATCGCCCCCGCTTCGGGCGGTTCAGCTATGTCGAAAAAGCCGAATACTGGGCCCTCGTCTGGGGATCGATCCTGATGATCATTACGGGATTCTTCCTCTGGTTCGACAACATCGCGGTGCAATGGTTCCCCAAAGGTTTCCTCGACGTCATGCTGGTGATGCATTATTATGAAGCCTGGCTCGCGGTATTGTCGATCGCCATCTGGCATTTGTATTCGACGATATTCAGCCCCAATGTCTATCCCATGAACCCGTCCTGGTTTACCGGCAAGATGCCGGCCGAAATGTATTATCATGAACATCCGGAGGTGGATGTGAACGCCGAGGGCGACGACGCAGAAATGGATGAGAGAATTGCCGATAAAAGGAAGGAAAGCCGCATTGACAAGCCGTAACCGATACGACATACTACCGGCGCTGATTGTCCTGATAAATTCCGATTGACGATATGATGAATGAGGCATATACATGAATGAAAATAAAACCACCCGGCGCACGCTGTTCCGCCATCCTCTCGCCGCCGTCGGCGGCGCCCTGTTTATTGCCGGCGGGGCCCTGTTTATTGTCCTCCTCCTGATCACCTTTACGGCCCCCGCCGAAAACCCGTACCGGGCCCTGGTGACTTTCATCCTGGCCCCCTTCATTATCACCCTCGGCGCCGTGCTGTTTCTGATTTCGGTCTGGCTGCAGGTGCGCAACGCCCGCGTACGCGGCGAAAAGGTTCGATTCAATCTCCGTATCGACCCTACCGACCCGAAATACATGCGCAACCTCTGGCTGTTCCTGAGCCTCGTGGCGGCGCTCGTCATCATCGTCATCTATAGCGGCACCAAGGCGTACGATGCGACCGACTCGGTCACCTTTTGCGGAGCGACCTGCCATACTGTCATGCGCCCGGAGTTCACGACTTATCATGAGTCTTCGCATGCCCGCGTGCACTGCGTCGACTGCCACATCGGCCCCGGGGCGTCGTTCTGGGTAAAATCCAAGATCGACGGGTTGCGTCAGGTCTGGAAGACGATATTCAACACGTATGAACGCCCGATCAAGACCCCGATCGAAAATCTCCGTCCCGCGCAGCAAACCTGCGAACAATGCCATTGGCCGAACAAGTTTTACGGTGACAACCTGGTCACCCACACCTTTTACCGCACCGACGAGAAGAATTCTCCCTGGACGATCAACATGCTGGTTAAAATCGGCGGCGGCAACCCCCGCACCGGCGCTCTGGAGGGAATTCACTGGCACATGGTCGTATCCACCCAGATCGAGTACATGGCCACCGATTTCGAACGGCAGGACATCCCCTGGGTCCGTGCCATAACTCTCGACGGCGATACCGCGATCTTCACCCGGCCCGGCGACAGCATCCCCAGCCTGGATGATCCCAATGTCGAGGTGCGGCGGTTTGACTGCATGGACTGTCACAACCGCCCCAGCCATGATTTCACGCCGCCCGCGATTGCGCTCAACCTGGCGCTCTCCTCGCGGCGACTTTCGCCGGACCTGCCGTATATCCGCAAAGTCGGGCTGGACCTGCTCAACGCCTCATATGACACTAAAGAACAGGGCGATGACAGCATCCCCGTGCAACTCATGGAATATTACCGGAAGAATTATCCGCAGATCGTCGATTCCAGCCGGGGCGCGCTCGAACAGGCGCAAAAGACATTGGTAACAATCTACGACGAGAGTTTCTTCCCTTCGATGAACACCGACTATCGGGGCCGGTTCAATAATCTCGGTCATTTCGTCAACGACGGCTGTTTCCGCTGTCATGACGGCGAGATGAAGGACCAGAACGGCAATCCCTTATCGCACGATTGCAACACCTGCCATTTGATCGTCGCCCAGGGGCCGTCCGAAAAAGTCGACAGCCTCCAGGCCAGCATCGAAGGACTCGAATTCAAACATCCGGAGGACATTGGCGGCGCCTGGCAGGAGGCCAAATGCACCATGTGTCATGACCCGGAATCCGGTTATTAATTGCACCGGGATTTGGAAATAGTTGTGAAACAAGATTCCGATAACCAGAGTTCAACAGCCGCCGGTCGCGGTAATGGCCGGCACGGAGGATTCTGTTACCCGCGACGCCGATCATTGCTGTATATAGTTTTTCTGCTGGCAATCCTGTCAACGCTGGGCTTCGATTCGCTTCGGGCCCAAACCGCCGACGAATGCCTGATGTGTCACGAGGATCCGGGCCTGACGACCGAACGCGACGGCAAGGAAATATCTCTGGCGGTCGATCCCGGCAAATTCCACCTGTCGGTTCACGCCGCGCTGGAATGCGTCGATTGCCACATGGATCTGGCCGGGGTTGAGGATTTTCCGCACAAGGAAGATGTGGCGCCGGTCGATTGCGGCTTTTGCCACGACGATATCGCGGCCATCTACAAGGAAAGCCTCCACGGTCAGGCAGCGGCGGCCGGGGAAAAGCTGGCGCCCCGCTGCTGGGACTGCCACGGTTCGCACTATATTCTTCCCCCCGATTCGTCCCAATCGACGGTCACGAAATTCAACATTCCCTTCATGTGCGGCCGATGCCACAAAGAGGGCACGCCGGTTACGCGGACCTACGACATTCCCCAGGACAGCATCCTGTCCCATTATTCGTTCTCGATTCACGGCGAGGGTTTGTTCAAGAAAGGCTTGACCGTCGTGGCCGTCTGCTCCGACTGCCATACGGCCCATCATGTGCTGCCGCACACCGATCCCCGTTCGAGCATCTTCCGCAATAACATCGCCAAAACCTGCGAGCAGTGCCATAAACGGATCGAGCAGGTGCACACCAAGGTCATCGAGGGCCAGTTATGGGAGAAGGAGCCGAACAAGGTTCCGGTCTGCGTCGACTGTCACGAGCCGCACAAGGTGCGCAAAATTTTCTACGGCGAGGTGTCCGACCAGGAATGCCTGAAGTGCCACGCCAAGCCGGACATCACCATGGTGCGCGAAGGCAAAACGGTATCGTTGTATGTGGATTCGCTGAAGCTGCATGATTCCATGCACCGCAGCGTCACCTGCGCTCAGTGTCACACCGGCGCCAGCCCGCACGCGAAACGCCCCTGCTCGACGGTGATAAATAAGGTCGATTGTTCCATCTGCCACAACCAGGTTGTCGAAACGTACAAAACCAGCACCCACGGCCAGTTGGCCGAGCGCGGCGATCCCCAGGCGCCGGCCTGTGTCGATTGTCACGGCACCCATGGTATCCTCGGCAAAACCGATCCCAAATCGCGCAGCTATCCGAGCAATGTTCCCAAATTATGCGGCGACTGCCATGTCTCGGGCGGCGTGGCCGCCGAACGGCGGGCGGAGCGGGGCGAGGCGCCGATGGCCGACCTGTATCCGATGAGCATTCACGGCAAGGGGCTGCTGCAAAGCGGCTTGGTCGTGACGGCCATGTGCACCGACTGCCACACCCCCCATCATGAACTGCCGCAGGAAAATCCGAATTCGAGCATCAGCCACGAAAACATCCCGAAAACCTGCGCCAAGTGTCATAACGGCATCTACGAGCAGTTCGTGAAAAGCATCCACTCGCCGGAGGTTAGCCATACCACCGAACGGCTGCCCAATTGCGCCGATTGTCACGAACCGCATACCGTTATCCGCACCGATCAGGACGCCTTCAAACTCAAGATGATCAATCAATGCGGCGATTGCCATGAGAAACTGACGGAATCGTATTTTGAGACGATCCACGGCAAGGTGTCCAAACTCGGCTATACGGACGCCGCCAAATGCTATGACTGCCACGGCTCCCACGATATCCTGCCGCCCGACAATCCCAATTCGCATCTGTCGCGGCAGAATATCGTCAAGACCTGCGGCAAGTGTCATCCCGGATCGCATCGGCAGTTCGCCGGATATCTGACGCACGCCACCCATCACGAACGCCACAAATATCCGTTCCTGTTCTATACCTTCTGGTTCATGACTTTCCTTCTGGTGGGAACGCTGGTGCTGGCCGGTATCCATACGCTTCTGTGGCTACCGCGGTCGTTTCAGGCCATGAAAGAGCACAAGAAACTTCAGCAGATTTACCACGGCAAACTCGAATACCGCCGTTTCAAACGGTTCCACAGCATCCTGCATGTGCTCGTGATTATCAGCTTCCTCGGATTAGCCGTGACCGGTATGACCCTGAAGTTTTCCTATCTCGCCTGGGCCCAATGGTTGTCGGGGTTTCTCGGCGGGTTTGAATCGGCCGGCTATATCCATCGTCTCTGCGCCATTATTACCTTCTTCTATTTCGGCGCTCACCTGTTCGACGTGATCCGCACCAAATTCCAGAAGAGGATGTCCTGGAAACAGGTTTTGTTCGGACCCAACTCAATGCTGCCGAAAAAGGAAGACTTCCTGGAATTCATTGGATCATTGAAGTGGTTCGTCGGCATCGGGCCTCGGCCGGCCTACGGCCGCTGGACGTACTGGGAAAAATTCGATTATTTCGCCGTGTTTTGGGGAGTGGCGGTGATCGGCGCCACCGGCTTGATGTTGTGGTTCCCGGAATTTTTCACCCACTTCCTGCCCGGATGGTTCATCAACGTCGCGACCATCATCCATTCCGACGAGGCGCTGCTGGCGACCGGCTTTATCTTCACCATCCATTTCTTCAACACGCATTTCCGCCCCGAGAAATTCCCCATGGATACGGTGATCTTCACCGGCCGGGTCCCGGTCGAGGAATTGAAATTGGATCGTCCGCGGGAATATGAGGAACTGGTCAAATCGCGTGAACTGCGGAAACACCTGGTCGAACCGCTGCCGACCGTGGTCGTCAAAACCATCCGCATCTTCGGAACGGTGGCGTTATCGATCGGCCTGATACTGATCCTGCTGATCATTTACGCCGAGATGTTCGGCTACCGATAATGATTCGGCCGGGCCGGGGGCGCGGCGCTATCCGATAATAGGCATAAAAAAGGCGCCTTCCGTGTGAAGGCGCCTTTTATTCAATCGAATTTTACTTCTTTTCCATTTTCTCTTCGGCCTTGGGAATCATATGGACGCCCTTGGCTTCCATCTTCGCGAAATCGAAATCCTTCGCGGAGGCTTTCAAAGCCTCGGTGGGGGCATCGGCGTTGTGGCATTTCAGGCAGGTGTTGGCATCCGGTATGACGAGGCCGTTGGCGATGGCTTTTTCCTTGTCCTTCATGATGCTCATCGTTTTGTAATCGCCGCCCGGACCATGGCAGGCTTCGCACTGCACGTTGGACAGCAGGGTGCCGTCGGCAAGTTTGCCGGTGGCATAATACTTCTGGAACTTTTCATCCTTCTTCTGCTCGTCGGTCAGCTTGTCCCATACGGTAGCGTGGGGAGTCTTTTCCCATGATTCATAAATCTCGTCTTTGGCTATCCCGCCTTTTTTGTGACACATTTTGCACACTTTGACGCCGACGTAGGCGTGTTTGACTTCCATCTTGGCCGCCGGCTTGGCTTCCGTTTTGGCCTCCTGAGCCATAGCCAATCCCGCCATCGAGATGAGGAAGATCAAACCCGTCAAAATCGCGATCGCTCGCATCCGCATAAATCCTCCTACGATTTGTTATCGTATGGCCACGTATTGCCTCGCAGTGACCCGTTTGCATGTTGTACGCCGAAGATACAATATCGGATGAAAAAACTCAATAATTAATTGTGGAAATTTTCACAAGAGATCAAATTCCGCACGAAGCAAACGGCGTTAATCGATCAATAATTGAAAAATTCCCCACGGTGCCTATAGCGCCTCCGGCCGCCGTAACTCCAAGTAAATGATTTTGTTACAATGATACCCGGACGGCTCGGCCCACATGCCCCCTTCAAACCGATTCGCGCATCGGGATTTCGTGTTTTATTTTGTTTCGCGTATCTGCTGAAGTTCGACCAGTATCCCGGCGGTTGATTTGGGATGGATAAACGCGATCAGCGCCCCCTCGACCCCTGTCCGTGGGGTCTCGTCGATGAGACGAATTCCGGCGGCTTTTAACCGTCGTAATTCGGCCCCGATATCGTCGACCTGCAAGGCAATATGATGAATGCCGGGACCGCGCTTGTCGATGAATTTGGCGATGGGGCTGTCCGGGGCGGTCGCTTCGAGAAACTCCACGCGGCTTTTGCCGGCGGAGAAAATGGCCGTGTGCACCTTCTGATCGGCAACCTCTTCACGACTGTCCGGCTCACGGTTGAATATAACGGAGAACGCTCCGACGGCATCGGCGAGATTCTCGATCGCAATTCCGACATGTGACAATTTCATAGACATTTCCGCTTCTCCTTGTCGAGACTACTCGGCCTTATATTCCCCCCACACCCGCCGCAGGCATCCCGAAATTTCCCCGACCGTCACCCGGTTGGCGACGGCGTCCAGCACCGGATAGACCATATTCTCCGTCGAATTAGCGGCTTTCTCCAAATTGGCAAGGCACTCCTCGACCTTCTTCTGATCGCGTGAAACCTTGATTTCGTGCAGCCGCCGAATCTGTTCCTGTTCGAGTTTCTTGTCCACGCGCAGAATATCGGGATGCTCGACTTCATCGACCTGGAACCGATTGACGCCGACCTCGATCTCCTCGCCGCTCTCCAGCCGTTTTTGATCCTCATATGCCGACCGCGCGATGGCATTCTGGAAATACAGCGTCTCGATACATTGCAGCGCCCCGCCGCGCCGTTCGACCTCGTCCAGCTCGACCAGAATTTTCTTCTCCAATTCGTCGGTCAGGTATTCGACATAGTACGATCCCGCCAGCGGATCGGCCGATGACGCCGCGCCGGATTCATAGGCAATAATTTGCTGCGTGCGCAGAGCTATTCGGGCCGATTTGTCGGTCGGCAGGCCGAGCGCCTCGTCATACGAATTGGTATGCAGCGATTGCGTCCCACCCAGCGCCGCCGAGAGTGCCTGGAGTGTCACGCGGACGATATTGTTCTCCGGCTGCTGCGCCGTCAATGTCGATCCGGCTGTCTGGGTATGAAACCGCAGCAACATCGATCGTTCGTCTTTGGCGCCGAATCGTTCCTTGACGATTCTGGCCCAAATCCGCCGCGCCACGCGAAACTTGGCAATCTCCTCGAAAAGGTTGTTATGCGCGTTGAAGAAAAACGACAGACGCGGCGCAAACGAATCGATTTTTAGTCCCGCCTTCAACGCCGCCTCGACATAGGCGATGGCATTGGCGAAGGTAAACGCAATCTCCTGTACGGCGGTCGCGCCGGCTTCGCGTATATGATATCCCGAAATCGAAATCGTGTTGAAATTGGGCAGATTGTCTTTGGCATAACTGAAAATATCGGTGATCAGCCGCATCGACGGCCGCGGCGGATAGATATACGTCCCGCGCGCGAAAAACTCCTTGAGGATATCGTTCTGGATCGTCCCGCGAATTTTATCGTTGGGCACGCCCTGCCGTTTGGCCACGGTGACGTACATGGCAAGGAGGATAATCGCCGTCGAATTGATCGTCATCGACGTCGACACTTTGCCCAGCGGAATCGAATCGAACACCGTCTCCATGTCGTCGATGGTATCGATCGCGACGCCGGTTTTGCCGACCTCGCCCAGCGCCATCGGATCGTCCGAATCGTATCCGATTTGCGTCGGCAGGTCGAACGCCACCGACAGGCCGGTCTGGCCCGACTTCAGCAGATAACGGTACCGTTCGTTGGTTTCCCGCGCGGTGCCGAAACCGGCATATTGGCGCATCGTCCAGAATCGGCCGCGATACATTTCGGGATAAATGCCGCGCGTGAAGGGATATTCGCCGGGCGGGGGACGGTCGCCGGTTCGTTTGGGCGCCACGACCGGGATGTCGATCCCGGAACTGGTTTTCATCGGCTTAGCCATGATGATCGTATCCTCCGTTCTGCCGCAAGGTATGCATTCCTAATGTATCGGTCAAGCCTTTCGCGCACCCGGACACGTGCCTCAGGGCCGCCTCGAAACGCGGTGAGCCCGGCCGGCCCGTTGGATTGAAAGGTTGTGTAAATTCTTGTGTGTAAATTTTAGGTGATTTTGGCTAAATAAAGAGGGCATATCCAATTGAGAACTTTTGAGAGGAGGATATGCCCATGCGTGAAATGGATTTCACGGAG
>Ga0315554_1001733_pt1 | contig 12829 bp, 9 predicted proteins | sample SalMarSW160370MG_FD_202114 | JGI IMG/M metagenome (GOLD analysis project Ga0315554, IMG submission 202114) | Salt marsh sediment microbial communities from the Plum Island Ecosystem LTER, Massachusetts, United States - Salt Marsh Sediment SW1603-70 ... | reverse complement strand
CACCGTGTCCGATGGGGCTCTGACCGACGCCGGTGTCATCGTGACTCCCGCCGAGACCTCTGCGGTGCGAACCGTGACCGAGCAGGATCTGGAGACCGAGATCATCACGGCCCGCTCGTACTCGGATGCTCAGAAGCTGGCCGACCAGCTCCGTGCCAGCGTCCCCGTGATCCTCGACCTCCGCAAGGTGGAGCCGGCGATGGTGCGCCGGCTGGTGGATTTCGCCAGCGGTCTGACCTACGCGCTCGGCGGCACCATGAGGAAGGTCGCCCAGGGGGTGATCCTGGTCACGCCGGCCAACGTCAATATCACCCGGGATGAGCGACGACGCTTGGAGAGTCTGGGCTACTACGACTCGGGCGAGATCTCGTAGTGGACGTTGTCGTCTTCGCCATAGAGATTTACATCCTGGTCATCATCGTGCGGATCATCCTCGAATGGATCCCCGTCGACTACGACCACCCGGTCGGTCGCGTTCGCAGCGTCCTGCGCGCCGTCACCGAACCGGTGCTGGCTCCGGTGCGGGTCCTCGTTCCTTCGATACGTATGGGGGACGCGGCTCTGGATCTGTCGCCGGTGATAGTGGTGATCCTGCTGGGGCTGATCGCCGGCCTGCTTAGGTGAATCCAGCCGGTTCAGCGGGTCGCGATGTCGATGGCGGCGGCCTCACCCTCGATTTCGACGGTTTCCCCGATTCCCGTGCTCTCGACGACTTCGACGGCCAGAACTTCGGCGGCGATCCAGTCGCCGTGGAGGGCCATGGCCTCCGCCACCCGCGCCGATTTGCTGGACCAGCCGAGAACGATGCGGTCCGAGACGTCGAGACCGTGGGCGCGCCGCAGGCCCTGGACCACCTTCACGATCTCACGGGCCAGCCCTTCGAGTGAGAGCTCGGGAGTGACCGCGGTGTCCAGGGCGACGGACACCAGCTGGTCCGCGGCAACGACGACTCCTTCAAGAGGCCGGCGCCCCACGGTGACGTCGTCGAGGACGATCACTTCACCGGCCACGCTCAGCTCCTGGCTATCGAGAAGGCGGGCCACGGCGTTTTCGTCGAGCGCCTCGATGGCCGCGGCGATTTCCGGCATGCGGGCTCCGAACCGGGGGCCGAGCACTCTGTAGTTGGGTTTGGCGCTGATGTGAGCGTGCGCCCGCTCGTCTTCGCTCGTGGCCACCGTCTTCACGTTGAGCTCATCGCCGATGAGGTCGGCGTGTGCCTCGACGACGGCGCGCACGTTGTCGTCGTGGCTCACCACGGTCAGCGTCTGAAGGGGCTGCCGTACCCGGAGCCCGTGGGAGCGGCGCAGGCCGCGAGCGAGAGTGACGACCGAGCGGACCACGGCCATGGATGCCTCGAGCGCGGGGTCGATGAGTTTGGCCCCGGCCTGCGGGTAGTCCTCGTGGTGCACGCTGGCGGGGCCGTCTGCATTGGATCGCTGTCCCACCACGAGTCCCTGATACATGACTTCCGTGACGAATGGCAGCACAGGGGCCATGAGCTTGGTGAAAGTGACAAGAACTTCATACAGGGTGGCAAACGCCGCCTCCGTGTCGCGTCTGGCTGCCGTCGATTCGGCGTCGCGACGGCGCCAGAAACGGCGGCGCGAGCGACGGATGTACCAGTTCGTGAGATCGTCGACAAAGTCGACGAGCGGTGGGATCACGTTGTAGAGGTAGTACCCCTCCATCTGCTCGTTGACCTGTTTCACAAGGCTCTGGAGCACGGAGAGGATCCAGCGGTCGATCTCGGGGCGATTGGAGGGCGGTGGGGCCGTCTCGAGATCGACGACCGAGATGTCCTCGGCCGAGGCGTAGGTGGTGAAGAATGAATAGGCGTTCCAGAGCGGCAGCATCACGGCTCGCACCACGTCGCGCACCCCCGAAGGGGAGAACCGCAGCGGCTCGGCCCGCACCACCGGCGAGTTGATCAAGTAGGTGCGAAGGGCATCAGCGCCGTACTCCTCGATCAGCTCGAACGGGTCCGGGTAGTTCTTCAGGCTCTTGGACATCTTGCGGCCGTCTTCGGCGAGGATGAGGCCGTTGACGACGCAGTTGCGGAACGGGATGTCGTCGAAGAGGGCGGTGGCCAGCACGAGCAGGGTGTAGAACCAGCCTCGAGTCTGGTCCAAGCCTTCGGCGATGTAGTCGGCGGGGAATCGACGGGCGAATTCGTCTGCACCCTCGAACGGGTAGTGGTGCTGGGCGTAGGGCATGGAGCCCGACTCGAACCATACGTCGAGTACCTCTGGCACCCGGCGCATCTCCCCGCCGCAGGCACATGGGAATGTGACCTCGTCGACGACGTGCTTGTGCAGGTCGGTGAGGCGGACGCCTGATCGTTCCTCGAGCTCGCCGATAGAGCTGATACAGACCTTGTCGTCGCACGATGAGCACTCCCAGACCGGGATGCACGAGCCCCAGTAGCGGTTGCGGCTTATGGCCCAGTCGCGGGTCTGCTTGAGCCAGTTGCCGAAGCGCCTCTCTCCAACATGATCGGGAACCCAGTGGATGCGCTCGTTGAGCTCGACCATGCGCTCTCGAATGCTCTCGACCCGGATGAACCAGGTAGGGATGGCCTTGTAGATGAGAGGCGTGCCGGTGCGCCAGCAGAAGGGGTAGGCGTGCACGATGGTTCCGCTCTGCACCAGGATGCCCCGCTCCTTCAGCAGCCCCATCAGCACGGCATCTGCGTCTTTGACGAACATGCCCGAGACGTCGGGAACCTGGTCGGTGAATCGGGCCTCGGCATCCACCGGGTCGACGAGAGACTCGATCCCGGCCGCTTGAAGGGCGTAGAAGTCGGCTTCGCCGTAGGCGGGCGCCATGTGAACCAGCCCGCTGCCCTCGTCGGTTGTGGTGTCCTCGCTGTCTATGACGACGAAGGCGCCGCGTTGCCTCTCGTCGGCGAAGTAGCCGAAGGGCGGCTGGTAGCTGGTGCCCAGGAGATCCGCCCCCGCTCCTTCGGCAGAAGGAGGGGGCGCCTCCGCGCCCCAGAAGGCCTGCACCAGATCGGCTGCGACCCAGTAGCGGCCCTCGAGGCCGTTGATAGGCGCGTCGATGCGCACGTAGCGGGCGTCGCTGCGCACGGCGACCGCCAGGTTGGCGGGGAGTGTCCAGGGGGTGGTCGTCCAGACCAGCAGATAGTCGCCGAGCTGTGCCGGTCCGTGGTCCTCTATCACGCGCAGCCGGACCGTCAGTGACGGGTCCTCCACGTCGCGGTAGTCCAGGTTCGCCTCGAAGTTGGAGAGCGGTGTGGAGGCCCCATACGAATAGGGGAGCACCTTGAAGTCGCGGTAGACGAGGCCCTTGTTCCAAAGCTGTGCGAACACCCACCACACCGATTCCATGAAGCTGAGATCCATGGTCTTGTAGTCGTCTTCGAAATCGACCCAGCGGCCGATTCGGCGCGTGATGGCTTCCCAGGCCTCGGTATTGGCATCGACCCGTCTGCGGCAGGCTTCGTTGAACTTGGCCACTCCGTAGGCCTGGATGTCGGAAGGACCCGACAGGTTCAGTTCCGCCTGAACCTCCATCTCGATGGGAAGGCCGTGGGTGTCCCACCCGAAGCGGCGCTCCACCCGGTGGCCTCGCATCGTCCAGTACCGGGGAACGATGTCCTTGAGAACGCCGGCCAGCAAGTTCCCGTAGTGAGGGCTGCCGGTCGGGAAGGGAGGGCCGTCGTAGAAGGTGAATTCGGTCTCTTCCGGGCGCATCGCCACCGATACCCGGAAGGCGTCAAGGCGCTCCCAGAGGTCGAGGATCTCCTCCTCCTGCGCGGGAAAGGAGATGTGGGGGGAGACTCGTGTGAAGGGTGTACGCCTCGCCATGGTGTCCTCGGTTGCCGTCCGCCGGGACGAGCGTGGCCCGCGGTACCACCCGGCTTGCCACCCCGCAAGGTGACCGCTCCTCTTCCCCATGTCGGCGGGGGATCCGGCGGGCTCTACTGAGGCGACCAGGCCTGTTCTTCCCGCAGCTCCGGGGTGATGTCCGCTCCGGCTGTGGATCCCGGGCGGCGCGTCCCCTTCAACGCCGTGGCGGGGGATGGTAGCGCACCACCGTGGGCTTGCGGCGCTCCTCCCGGCGGCCGGCGACGTTAGCCTTTCAAAGCGTGTCCGAGCTGAGAGATGTGGTTCGGGCCGCTCCCAACGGGGTGGTCGTCGCGGTGTGGGTCGTGCCGCGTTCGAGTCGCGACGAGGTCAGCGGCCTTCACGGTGGCGCGCTGCGAGTGCGCGTAAAGGTGCCTCCGGAGCAGGGCCGGGCCAACAAGGCAGCCGCGTCGCTTGTAGCCGGCGCTCTCGGGGGGCATTCCGGCGAGATCCTTTCGGGCGGAACCTCGCGGCGCAAGCAGATTCTCGTCACCGGAGTCGGCCTGCCGGAGGCGTTGCGCATCCTGGAGTCCCTACTGGGCCGTTAGGCGATCCTGGGCGGCTTCGGCGTGCTAGCCTCTGCGGCCGCCACAGGAGGTCATGTGGGTAGAGATCTTGCTCGGTCCACACTCGAGCGGTTCCGCAAGAAGCTCGAATTCGAGCGCGAACGCCTCTTGCAGGTCATTCGCGAGATCGAGGAGGAGCGTGAGGAGGTGCGCCTCACCGAGACCTCCTCGGAGCGCAGTCCCGATCCGAACACCGCCGAAGGTGGCTCGTTGGCGTTCGAGATGGAGAAAGAGCTCTCACTGGCCGAGAACGCGGCGAGCCTGCTCGATCAGGTCGACGAGGCGCTCGAGCGTATCGACGGCAAAGGCTACGGCAATTGTGAGGTCTGCGGGGGGGCCATCCCTGTGGCTCGCCTGGAGGCGCTTCCCTACACGAAGCTCTGCATCGAATGCGCCTCGAATCGCAAGTGAGAGTGCGCCGGACCGCGCTCCTGGTCGCCGGAGCGGTGCTGCTCGTCGACCAGCTCCTGAAATGGTGGGTGGTGAGCACCCTCCCAGGGAAGCCGGTCGTGATCATCAAAGGCTTTCTTCAGCTCGCCTACATCACCAATTCTGGTGCCGCCTTTGGGCTCCTGCGCGGCGCCGGCTCCGTGATTGCCCTGGTGGCCATCGCCGCCGCGGTCGTCATCGTCATGGTCGTGGGGCGTCTCCCTGAGCGGTGGGAGACAATCGCCATGAGCCTGGTGCTGGGTGGGGCGTTGGGCAATCTGGCGGACCGCCTGTTTCGCGGGCCCGGATTCCTTGACGGACAAGTGGTCGACTTCATCGACTTTCGCCACTTTCCCGCATTCAACGTTGCCGACAGCGCTATCACGGTGGGCGCTGCTCTCATAATCCTCCTCGCCCTGTCGGGGCGCCGTACTCTTGAGCCCGATGGAGCTGATACGGACTGAGGTGCCCGATGAGCTGGGCGGTGACCGGGCAGATCGAATAACCGCCGTGGTCGCCGATATGGGCCGATCACTGGCTCGGCGGCTGGTTGAGGAGGGCAAGGCCCTCTTCGACGGAGAGCGGGTCGCTCCACACCAGCGCATCGGAGCGGGCGTCGTCGTGGAAATCGAAGCCCCTGAGCAGACGCCGGTCCTGGAGCCGGAGCACGTGCCGTTTGCCGTCGCATATGAGGACGAGCACCTCGCGGTGGTCGACAAGCCTGCGGGAATCGTCGTGCACCCGGGCGCCGGAGCCAAGCGAGGGACACTGGCCGCCGGGATTCTGCTGCGGTGGCCTCAGGTGCGCGGGGTGGGCGACGAAGATCGCTGGGGCATCGTCCATCGGCTCGATCGGGGCACTTCGGGGCTGCTCGTGGTTGCCCTCAGGATGCACGTGCTGGAAAAGCTGCGCGAGATGGTGGCTCGTCATGAGATCGAACGTGGCTATCTGGCCCTGGTCCATGGGGCCTTCGAGGCGACAACCGGGAAGATCGATGCCCCTATCAGCCGGCATCCTCGGCGACGGGGGCGCATGCGTGTGGACGCGGCGGGACGCCCTGCCCGGACCCGCTATCGGGTGGCGGCCTCTTGGACGGGGCCGGAGCTCTCATTGATCGAAGTTCAGCTCGAGACAGGGCGCACCCACCAGATCCGGGTCCACTTGGCGTCGATCGGGCACCCGGTGGTCTCTGACCCGACCTACGGGCGCCGGGACGGGATCGCCGGACGGCAGTTCCTGCACGCGGCGAGCCTCGCTCTCCGGCATCCAGTGACGGGATCGCGAATCGAGGCAGAGTCGACGCTTCCCGACGATCTTCGATCCGTGCTGGACGCTCTAGGCGGCCCAGCGACGGGAAGAGTCGACGCGTTCTAGCCGAAGAACGTGCGCGCCACCTCGAACAGCTCGTCGTCGACGCCGCGTGTCTCGGCGCAGGCTTCGGCAAGGGGGATGGGGACGATCTTGGCGCCGCGCAGAGCCACCATCAGTCCCCCTTTTCCCACCACGGCGAGATCGGCCGCGGCGGCTCCCAGCCGGGTGGCGAGCACTCGATCGAAAGCCGTCGGGGTTCCTCCCCGCTGCAGGTGACCAAGCACGGTGACCCTGGTCTCGAAGCCGGTGAGATGTTCGAGCACAGGGGCAACCTGGTAGGCGACCCCGCCGAGGCGCTCGAACCCGAAGATGTCCTTCTGCACCTCGAGCTTCTGCGGCGGCTGGATGCCTTCGGCCACGACGACGATCGAGTAGTGGCGGCCCCTGCGGTGGCGGCGGCGCACCACCTTGGCCACCTCTTCCAGGTCGAGCTGGATCTCGGGAATGAGGATGGCGTCGGCGCCTGCGGCCATGCCCGCATACGTGGCGATCCAGCCCTTGGTCCGGCCCATGACCTCCACGACGATGATGCGGTTGTGTGCCTCTGCCGTCGTGCTGAGCCGGTCGATGGCCTCAGTGGCGATCTGCACCGCGGTGTCGAAGCCAAAGGTGAAATCGGTTGCGGCGATATCGTTGTCGATGGTCTTGGGCACACCGACGACGGCGAGACCTTCTTTGGAGAGCTCCAGGGCCGTCTTCAATGTGCCGTCTCCGCCGACGACGACGAGTGCGTCCATGTCGAGCGACTCGATGGTCCGGCGGACGCTCTCGTAGCCCTTGCCGTGCACGTAGGGGTCCTTGCGGGACGTGCCGAGGATGGTGCCCCCGCGAGCGAGGATGCCGCGGACCGCGTCGCGATCGAGCGGGATGGTGTCTCCGTCCATGAGGCCTTCCCACCCGTTGAGGATGCCGACGGCCTCGGAGTCCGCGGCTACGGCTCGTGCCACGACGGCGCGGATCACCGCGTTGAGGCCGGGACAGTCACCCCCCGCGGTGAGCACTCCTATGGCGGCCATTCGTCTCTCCTCAGTAGAGGAACATGGGCTTGCCGCCGACGTGGCGGACCTTAGGACGGTACGACTCGACATCGTAGAGTTCATCCACGTCCACTCGTTTCACCCCTTCCCGGGTCACCGAGATGGGCACATTGGTGTACGTGCCGCCGCGCAGGGCCACCATACGCCCTGAGGCATGCTCGATGGCGAGGTCCGCAGCCATTACCGCATAGTTGGTGGCCACCATGAGGTCAAGCGAGTCGGGGCTTCCCGAGCGCATGAGATAGCCGACCTGCTGGTAGACGATGCCCTCGCCGGTGATCCGGCGGATCATCTCTCCGGCGAGCACACCGACGCCGCCGAGCTTGCGATGCCCATAGGCATCGGCTTCGCCGGTCAGCACCATCTCGCCGCCCTCGAGCACCGCTCCCTCCGAGATGGTGAGCATCGAGTAGTTGCTCGGGTTCGCCTTCTTGTCGGCAACCAGGAAGCGGGCCATTCTGTTGATGTCGATGGGGACCTCGGAGATGGCGGCTCGATCGACACCGGCCAGGTAGGCGGTGACCAGAGAGGTCTCGCCGCTGTAGCGCCCGAAGAGCTCGATGACGGCGATGCGCTCGTGGGAACCCGTGCTGGTTCGCAAGTTGTGGATGAACTGAACTCCGCGGGTCACCGCGGTGGAGAAACCGATGCAGTAGTCGGTCCCATGGACGTCGTTGTCCATCGTCTTCGGGATGGCGATCACCGGGACGCCCTCGTCGTGGAGCCGGAGCCCGTAGGAGAGGGTGTCGTCACCCCCTATGGGGATGAGCACATCGATCCCCAGCATCTCGATGACCTTCAGCACGTGCGGGGTGAAGTCGTGCGGGGGGTCTCCTTTGACGGTATCGGCCAAGAAGTCGGGGACGTCGGCCTCTTTGACCACACTCGGATTGGTGCGCGAGCTGTGCAGCATCGTGCCGCCGGTGCGGTCGATGGTGCGCACCGCCTTCTTGTCCAGCGGCATGTAGCACTTTTTCGAGGTCTTCTTGTCGTCGGGGTTGACGTACAACAGACCCGCCCAACCCCTGCGGATCCCGACGACCTCGTGGCCTTCGTCGGCAACGCGGTTCACCACTGCCTTGATGCATGCGTTGAGACCAGGGACGTCGCCGCCTCCGGTCAGGATTCCGATCTTCACGGTCAGCCTCCTGTGCTGGACGGCGCGCCGCTAGCCGGCGGCTTGCTCGTAGACATCGATGAATCTGCGGTATGTGTCGGCGATGAGGGCGATGGCTTGATCGCGATCCATGGCGCCGTCCTTCCAGCCCTCGACACCGGCCCACCAGATCGTGCGCCCGATGGCGAACCCAATGTAGCCGTCCACCGGAGCTCCCATCTGGAGCCAATGCGCAACCTTGGCATCGTCGGCGCCACGTCCGAGCACGACGGCTTTCACTCCGTCGCGGCCGTCGCTGCGTACCAGACGCGACACCAGCTCGCAGTCTTGCCGGGTGTCGATGCCCTCGATCTTCCATACGTCGGGCTCGACCCCGGCCTCGTGAATCTGCTGGATGACCTCGAGCATGAGGTAGGGCCGCACGTGTGAGTCGTAGTCGGCACTACTGCCGCCGACCAGGGCCAGCTGGCGCTTGGTCGCCGGCACCAGCAACTCGAACAGGTACTTGCGGTCATGTTCATGGAGCCAGTCACCCAGGCGCTTGAGGCGCTCACCCTGGATCTGGCGTGTGTCGGCATCGTCGTCCGGATTCCAGCGCACCAGGACCTTGGCGAACGTGGGGTCAAAGTCCTCGATATGGTCGCCGAACCGGTCTCCGTATTCGAAGTCGAAGACCGGCTGGCCCGATGCCTCCACCGGCATAGCCAAGGTAAAGCCATGCTCCTTGGCTTCCCGGGCGATGTCGGCGCCCATCTCCTCGTCGACGAGCACGCCGGCGGATTCGGGGGAGGCGCCGGCGTCCACGGCCGCCTTGAGACCTTCCCAGACGAGCCGCTTGGCCTCGCTGAGGCGAGCCTGTTCGTCGGTAGTGGGCTCGCGCCCGTCGATGCCGAACATCTTCTTCTTGAAGCTGCCGCGATGATCGAAGGCAAGAATGAAGAGCTTGCCGTCGTAGCCGAGTTTCATGGGTTCTCCCAGACACCTAGACGTGTTGTCGCAGCGGGATTGTAGGTGCCTGTGTGCGCTCGCCCCGCACGGAGCGTCGGCCTAGCGTGGCTGGTAAGGTGCGCGGGTCTTACAGGTCTGTAGTTCGGGAGCGGTCCGCCGGGTGAAGAAGTCGTTCGTCCATCTGCATCTCCATACCGAGTACTCGATGCTGGATGGAGCCGCCCGAGTGGCCGACGTGATCGATGCGGTGGCCGCCGACGGCCAGCCGGCGGCGGCGATCACCGACCACGGAGTGCTCTACGGAGCCGTCGATTTCTACAAGGCGGCCACCGCCGCCGGCGTCAAGCCCATCATCGGCATCGAGGCGTACCTGACTCCGGGGTCGCGCTTCGACCGTCCGCCCCGGCGCGACGACATCCGCTACCACATCACCCTGCTCGCCCTCGATAAGACCGGGTACCGGAATCTGGTCAAGCTGGCGAGTCGTGCCTTCCTTGAGGGCTTCTACTACAAGCCGCGCATGGACGTGGAGCTGCTCGCCGAGCACTCGGCCGGCCTGCTGGGGACGACCGGGTGCCTGGGCGGCCACGTGCCTCAGCTGCTGGCACCCGATGCCTACGACGAGGAAGGCAACGTCGGGGTGGAGCGCGATTACGAGGCTGCTCTCGAGGCGGCGGCCATGTACCAGGATATCTTCGGCAAGGAGAACTTCTACTTCGAGATCATGGATCACGGCGTGCCGGCCCAACAGCGGGTGCTGCCCGACCTGATGAGCATTGCCCAGAGGATCGGCGCGCCCCTCATCGCCACCAACGACTGCCACTACACGCGTGCCGACGAGGCGGAGACCCATGACGCCCTGCTCTGCATCCAGACGGGAGCCGAGATGGCCGACGAAGACCGGTTCCGTTTCGGCGGTTCGGGCTACTACGTGCGCACGGCCCGGGAGATGCGAGACCTGTTCCCGGATGATCGGTATCCCGGCGCGTGCGACAACACACTGCTGATCGCCGAGCGCGCCAGCATGAAGATGGAGTTCGGCCAGATCTTCCTGCCCCAGTTCCCGGTGCCTGCACCCCACACCGAGGCGTCCTATCTGCGGGAGCTGGCCGTCGAAGGGGCGCGTGAGCGTTACGGCGATCCAATCCCCCCTGAAGTCACCGAGCGTCTCCGCCACGAGCTCAGTGTCATCGAGGACATGGGTTTCCCCTCGTACTTTCTGATCGTCTGGGACCTGATGCGCCATGCCCGGGAGCAGGGCATACGTACCGGCCCGGGTCGGGGGAGCGCCGCCGGCTCGATCGTGTCGTACTGCCTGCGGATCACCGACCTCGACCCACTTGAGTTCGGGCTCATCTTCGAGCGTTTCCTCAATCCGGGGCGTCGTCAGATGCCCGACATCGACATGGACTTCGACGAGCGCTACCGGGGAGAGATGATTCGCTACGTTGCCGAGCGGTACGGCTCCGACCACGTGGCCCAGATCGTCACCTTCTCCACGATCAAGGGCAGGCAGGCCGTGCGCGACTCGGCTCGTGTTCTCGGATACCCCTATTCGGTGGGTGACCGCATCGCCAAGGCAATGCCGCCGGCCATACTCGGTCGTGAGGCCACGCTGGGTCAATGCCTCGACCCGCCGCCCGAGGACGCCGAGTCGATGATTCGGGACTACTTCGTCAACGCCGCCGGGCTCCGCGAGATGTACGACGCCGACCCCGACGCTCGCCGCATCATCGACACCGCACGAGGGCTGGAAGGGCTACGGCGGCAGGACTCGATCCACGCAGCCGCCGTCGTGATCACGCCGGACCCGATCACGGACACCGTGCCGGTGCAGCAGAAGGGGGAGGACGCCGAGGTCGTCACTCAGTTCGAGATGCACGCCATCGAGGAGTTGGGGCTCCTCAAGATGGATTTCCTCGGCCTACGCAACCTGTCCACCATCGAGAGGGCGCTGGAGCTGATCGAGGATGCCACGGGCAGCCGACCCGACGTCGACTCGCTGCCGCTTGACGATCCCTCGGTGTACGAGATGCTGTCCCGGGGGGACTCGATGGGGATCTTCCAGCTTGAGGGAACCGGGATGCGGGCCCTGATGAGGAGCCTGCGGCCCGACCGATTCGAGGACCTGATCGCTTTGGTTTCGCTCTACCGCCCCGGTCCTCTGGGCGCCGGCACCCACAATCTCTACGCCGACCGCAAGAACGGCCGGGTCGCCGTGGAGTATCCCCATCCCGATCTACGCGAAGTGCTCGAGGCCACCTACGGGATCATGGTGTACCAAGAGCAGGTCATGGAGGCGGCCCGGATCATGGCCGGCTTCACCATGGTGGAGGCGGACACATTGCGCAAGGCCATGGGCAAGAAGATCCCGGCCGTGATGGCACAACAGGAGGAGCAGTTCGTTCACGGCTGCATGGAACAGGGGCACCCGGAGGGCCTGGCCCGGAGCCTCTTCGAGGCAATCTCGCATTTTGCCGGATACGGCTTCAACCGGTCACATGCCGCCGGCTACGCCATCGTCGCCTACCAGACGGCATGGCTGAAGGCGCATCACCCGGCGGAGTACATGGCGGCGTTGCTCACTTCAGTGAAGCGGGACAAGGAGCGCACCGCCGTCTACTTGAACGAGTGCCGGGCCATGGACCTGCGGGTGCTGGTTCCTGACGTCAACAAGTCGGAGTCGGACTTCGTCGCCAGGGACAGGACCGTGCTGTTCGGGTTGTCGGCGGTGCGCAACGTCGGTGAGGGTGTGGTGGATCTCATCACGGCGGAACGGGGCAAGAACGGGGAATACGCAAGCTTTCGGGACTTCGCCGAACGGGTCGACCTGAGCGCACTCAATAAACGGACCGTGGAGTCCCTCATCAAAGCGGGGGCCTTCGACGGCACCGGAGCGCCTCGCAAGGGCCTGCTCGCGGTGTGTGAGCAGGTGATCGACGCCGTGGTGGCGCGGCGGCGAGCCGAGGACATGGGCCAATTCAGCCTCTTCGGGTCCGAGGAGCCTTCACTCCAGTCCGCCGCGGTGGACGTACCGGACATGGAGTGGGAAAAACAGACGCGGCTCGCATTCGAGAAGGAGATGCTGGGCCTCTATGTGTCCGATCACCCGCTCTTTGGCGTCGAGGGTGCGCTTCGGGCAGTGGCCACCTCCACCGTCGCCGGGCTGGCCGACGCCAAGGACGGGGAGGCGGCCACGGTGGGGGGCATCGTGGGTGGGATCACCCGGCGCTACACCAGGAACGGTGAGCCGATGATCTTTTTCCAGCTCGAGGATCTGGAAGGGAACGTCGAGGTGGTCTGTTTCCCGCGGACCACCTCGACGTATGGCGCCCTGGTTCGCCCCGACACCATCCTCGTCGTGTCCGGGCGGGTGGACCAACGCGGCGACTCGGTGAAGCTGATCGCCCAAGGCATCTCCGAGCCGGATCTCAGTGTGGATCGGTCGGTGCGGCTTCGCCTTCCGGCGGCTCGGATGTCGCGCGATCTTGTGGC
>Ga0315554_1001731_pt1 | contig 12834 bp, 11 predicted proteins | sample SalMarSW160370MG_FD_202114 | JGI IMG/M metagenome (GOLD analysis project Ga0315554, IMG submission 202114) | Salt marsh sediment microbial communities from the Plum Island Ecosystem LTER, Massachusetts, United States - Salt Marsh Sediment SW1603-70 ... | reverse complement strand
GAGAATCTGGAGCCACTTCCTGCGGCTAATCATTGAGAGCAGAATCAGAGCTGCAAAAACCGCTATAAGTACCAGTCCAATCGGAACGAGCGGCGGGTGGGGTGGTTTTCCGGCGTTGGGCCAACCAGCGGCGAGGGGCCTGGCGAATGGGCCGAAAAGGTTTGCGATGCCGCCTATGATGCAGGCCCGTAGATTTATGTAGTGGGGACGGCCTATGAGATGAAGCAGGGCTGCGAGCAGGCCCGGGACCAGCCACAGGATAAGGTAAATCAGAGCAATTTTGTGTTTTGCTATTGGTTTTTTTGTATTTTTTTCCATGATATTATCCAATCGTAGATTCCGATGAGCGCAGGTGGCAGATTTATTTAAGTTTGATACCCTTCACTTTGACCGGAAACCTGGAGCTCTTGTACTGTCGGAGGTGTTTGGTGGCAGGCGTGGACAGCAAAGTATAGGTACGCTAAAGTGATTACAATGTATAACAGGCCTATGCACGGGAAATAAACACCAGCCAACCCAAAAACCGTTTTGACTATCATGCATGGGGTCATAGCTACTACTGCCAGACGAAGCAATGCACCATACGAGAGCGATACCCTGCACATAGAGGCAAACAGCAGGCCTATGGCAGCTAATATGAGTGCCTGAATAATTCTATAGACGTAAGAGCTTAGAAGGGCGATGGGATACAATATTATACCGAGATACTTTTTGGTGGTATTCAGGAATCGCATTATACGGTCGCCACTTATAGTAAAACTTTTCACCTGTGACAGATCAAACGTTCGCGTCTCAAAATCGCTTTGTTTCATTATTATACTGGTCTTTGTCAGCAAGCAGAAGGCATTTGCATCGTGAGGTGATGTGATTGTGCCCGTCGTATCGATGACGGCCAAGTTATCGTTGGTATCGGGGATTTTAATGTAATAGGGCTCGGGCTCATCTATCGATACCTGGCCGTCGGTGATAGTGATCTCCGGGACCTGTTCAACAAAGGTAGGGGCATCCTTGTTTACAAAGCCGGTGAAGCCTGAGTGTATCGTGACCATAGCGGGTATCCAGCAAACGGCCAGGAACAAGAGCAGATAGGCGAAGCATAGCCCTTTCCAGTTTAAGCCTACATCTCTATAGAGGTCTTTCGAGAAAAACGACAGAACGGGGATATGGATAAACGAGAACTTTTTCATAATCTTTTGTACCTTCACTTTGCTTGTTGGAACAGTTTGTATTCAGGGCTAATCACTGATGTTCGATTGTACGGAAGAATTTTCATATTTGCCAAGGTAAAGTTTGGCTTTTAGGTAGAAAATTTGCAGCACATTCGGCGGGAGTTTGTGGATTTCTTGACATTGGTCGAGGGATTTGCCATACTGGTGCGAAAGATATCGGTATTTAGTTTGTGTTTTTGGAGTACACAATGAGAGCATCTGAAATGAGAAAAGGCCAGACGGTCAAGATTGACGGCAAGCTGTATGCGATTGTGGATTATCAGCACGTCAAGTTAGGCAAAGGCGGCGCGGTTTTCCAGACGAAGCTGAAAACTCTGGCGGACGGTACGATTCAAAATATTCGGCTGCGTGCCGAGGAGATAGTCGAAGAGGCTTATCTGGACAAGAATACTTACGAGTATCTTTACTCTTCGGGAAGCGAGCATGTGCTGATGGATATCAAGAGCTACGAGCAAATCAGTCTTGATGACGACGCCTTCGGGGATGGGCCCAAATATCTCAAGCCGAACAACCAACTGCAGGTTACGATGTACGAGGGCAAGCCGATTTTAGTTACGCTGCCGACTACAGTGGATTTGGAGGTTACGGATACACCACCGGAGATTAAAGGGGCGACGGCGACGAACCAGAATAAGCCGGCGACACTGGAGACGGGGCTTGTAGTGCAGGTGCCGCCTTTTATTAAGGTCGGCGAAATGATCCGTGTCGATACGCGCACCGGGGAGTATGTGACGAGAGTGTAAGGAACGACAAAAAAATTCGAAATTCGAAATACGAACCAAATTCAAATGACAAAGATATAAAATTCAAAACAAGACGTTTTGAAGATTTTAAGTTCAGGTTTTTGTTCTGATGATTGATAAAGTAAGCAAAATCCTGTTGAAGGTTTTTGGCTCTCGTAACGAGCGGATGGTAAAGGTATATTCTGTTATCACTCAGGAGGCAGGGCAGTTCGAGGAGACTGTCAAACAGCTCAGCGATGAGGCGCTGAAAGCGAAAACGGAGGAGTTCAAAGCGGCCCTGCAAGGCGGGGGCCGGCCTGAGAATATTTTGCCTGAAGCTTTCGCGGTGGTACGCGAGGCAGCAAGACGGAATGTCGATATGCGTCATTTCGACGTTCAGCTTGTCGGGGGCAATGTCCTCTATGAGGGCAAGATTGCAGAAATGGTTACCGGGGAGGGTAAGACATTAGTGGCGACGTTAGCGGTGTACCTTGTATATCTGACGGCCAGAAAGGTCCATATCGTTACGGTCAATGATTACTTAGCGAGTCGCGATGCGGAATGGATGGGTCCGATCTATCAAGCCCTGGGGATGACCGTCGGTGCGATTCAGGCGGACATGGATACAATGGGTGACGAGAGGAGGGCCCAATACGACTGCGATGTGACATACGGGACGAATAACGAGTTCGGCTTTGATTATCTTCGCGACAATATGAAGGTATCGCTTGAGCAGATGGTCCAGGGGCCATTGCAATTTGCGATCATCGACGAGGTGGATTCGATTCTGATTGATGAGGCGCGGACGCCTTTGATTATATCCGGACCGAGCTTTGATGATGTGAGCCGATATAAGGAAGCGGACCAGGTGGCGCGAAAGCTGATTCAAAAACAGAGCAGCTATGACCGCCTGAAAAAACAAATTGATTCGGCCCAGCGCCGCCAAGCCAACGCTCAGGGTGAACTGACGGAAGCGAAAAGAGATAAGGACAGCAAGCGAATTACAAAGGCCCAGAAGGTAATCGAAGATAGCCAGGCAGAGATTGAGAGTGCTGAAGCCAGATTAGCCGGCGCAACGGAGTATTATGAGGTCGAATACGACAAAAAGTCTGTTCATCTTACTCATGAAGGTGTCGGGGCGGCACAGGAGATAGCGGGAGTCGGGTCGTTTTTTACGGGCTCGAATATGGAATGGCCCCATCTTCTGGAGCAGAGCCTGCGAGCGCATGTGACCTTCGAAAAGGAAAAAGATTACGTCGTGATGGAGGGAAAGGTCATCATCGTGGACGAGTTTACGGGGCGATTGATGCACGGGAGGCAGTGGTCGGACGGGCTGCACCAGTCGGTGGAGGCGAAAGAAGGTGTGGCAGTCAAAAAAGAGACCCAGACATTAGCTACGATCACGTTACAAAATTTCTTCAAGCTCTATGACCAGATATCGGGGATGACGGGTACGGCGGCGACGGAATCCGAAGAGTTTATGAAGATATACAAACTGGAAGTGGTTGTGATACCCACTAACGAACCCTGCATCAGAGATGATATGGAAGACGTAATCTATAAATCGATGGGCGAGAAGTTCAATGCGATATTAGAAGAGATAAATGAGGTTAGCACGACTGGCAGGCCGGTGCTTGTTGGTACGGTCAGTGTGGAGAAAAACGAGGCGCTGTCCGAAGCGCTGGAAAAACGTATGGGGCTGGAGCACGAGGTCCTGAACGCCAAGCATCACGAACGAGAAGCAATGATTGTTGCCAAGGCGGGTCATCAGCACAAAGGCAGGGACGGTCGAATGAGAGGCAATGTGACTATTGCAACGAATATGGCCGGGCGCGGTACGGATATTAAACTCGGTGAGGGCGTAGCCGACATCGGGGGACTGCACGTGCTCGGTACGGAGCGTCACGAGGCCAGACGCATCGATAATCAGCTTCGGGGGCGGACAGGCAGACAAGGTGATGCGGGTTCGAGCGAGTTTTTCCTGAGCTTCGAAGATGATTTGATGCGGGTTTTTGCGCCGGACTGGACGGTGAAGGCGCTATCGTGGATAGGTTGGGAGGAAGGGCAGCCCATCGCGCATAAACGGATAAGCAAGGGTATCGCAAGAGCACAAAAAAAAGTGGAAGAGCGAAACTACGAGATACGCAAGAGCCTGCTGGAATATGATGAGGTGATGGACTACCAGCGGAAGATTTTCTATGGTCGGCGTCGGAAAATTTTAGGCGGCAAAGGGCTCAAGAATATTATCGAGGAGATGATAGAAGCCACCATCGAACAAAATTGTGAGACGATACTCAGCGAGCAATATCCTCTGACGTGTATCATTGAGTGGGCGAGGACAAATTTCGGCGTTGAATTGAAGCCCTCGGATATCTCGGGTATTAAGGCGGATGAGATTGAAAAGATAATCAAGCGTCAGGCAAAAGATGAGGTGGAGAATAGTATATCGCTTTCTTTAGGGGAGTATTTAGAAGACTATGACGATCCGCAGAGCTGGGATGTTGCGGGTTTGTGTAAGTGGGCGATGAGCGCCTTTCGTGTGAGCTTGAGCCAGGCTAAAGTCAAACAACAAGAGCCGGAAGAAATTGAGGTGAAATTGGTTGCGGCGGCCGCGGAACAAATAGACAAAAAAGATTGTTCGAAGCCGGCTGAATTTTTGAGAGAAGATTTCGGGCTCCGGACATTTGCCGAATGGGCCCGTGCGAAATTCGATGTCAAACTGAACGTTGACGAACTGGCGGAGCTGAGTATCTCTGAAATCCGTGAGCAACTTGTAGAGGAGACGGCAGCGAAATACAGACGGAGGGAGATTGAGTATCCCGTTGAGTTTGCGATGAATATGGTTTACGGGCCTCAGGGCGCGAATGTGTATGCGTTCGAGGCGCTGGCCGACTGGGCGAACAAGAAGTACAACGCCGACCTTTCGGTGGAACGGATCCAGAATACAAAACCCAAGCATCTGCACAGGCAACTTCTGGAATTGAGTGAGCGTTTTAACAACGGCGAGCTTGAACGCGAGGTAGACAGTAAGATTTCCAGTTTGGATACCAATGGATTGGTGAACTGGGCGAATGAGCGGTTCGGAGTGAGCCTGAGCGAAGAGGAACTCGGCGAAGAGGAGGAGCGGAAAGAAAGACTGGCTGAGGTGGGAAGGGAGTTTCTACGCTCGGAGCTGAGAGACCTTGAACGATACGTTTTGATACAGGTGTATGACAGCACGTGGAAGGACCATCTCTATACGATGGACCATCTGAAAGACAGTATCTGGATGCGTTCGATGGCGGAGAAGGACCCGAAGGTAGAGTATAAGCGAGAGGGACATCGGATGTTCCAGGAGATGTTAGGCACTATCGAGGACCGTGTTACAGATATTATCTTCAAGGTGCGTCTTGAAGCGGGTACTCGTGCGAGGAGCGTGTGGAATGTGAGTCAGACAGCACACGACGAGGTTGGTCAGTTTGCGATGGCCGAGCAGCAGCGGGCGGCGGCGCAGGCTCCTCAGGGTGAGGTCAAAGTCAAACAAATCCGGCTGGAAGGTCCGAAAGTCGGGCGGAACGACCCGTGCCCGTGCGGCAGCGGGAAAAAATACAAAAGATGCTGTGGAAAAAACGTATAGAGTAGTATTGTTAATTTTTTATTAAATGCTATTCAAATATTTTGTTCCATTGTCTTTGGTATCGCGTTTCCCAGCCCCGCACATGAAAGACGTAGCTGACAATGAGGGGCAGGACACTGGTTGCTTCTGCATACACCATTTGCTCATAGTTGTTGTCGACCTTACCCCAGGAGTGTGCTTCTTTAAGTGTCGAGCCTGAGCAGGCCCCATCCCGGACATCAGCGACGGTAATCTGGACGGCGTATTTGTGCATATCGGTTGTTTTGCCGAGTACCTCAGCGCAGATGACGGTATCCTGTGCGAAATTTTTTGGGACACCGCCTCCGACGATAAATAAACCTGAAACGGGTGAATCGACCTTGATTTCGGTCAGCTCGCGAAAATCTTTGACGGAATCAATAGAGACATATTGCTCTTCGTTTTCGGCCTGATGCTTTACGAGGCCGAAGCCGGCACTGGAATCTGAAAATGCGGGACAAAAGATGGGCACATCATTTTCATAAGCGGCCTGCACCAAAGAATCCTTCTTTTTTGCCTTATCGACGAGATATTTGCCCATTTTTCTGATAAACTCTCTTGAAGAATAAGGTCTTGGAGTCAGCGAATCGGCTATTTCCTTGATAGTGTTGTCGCAGATTTGTAATTGTTCCTCGTCGATGAACGTATCATAGATTCTGTCGATGTACAAATCTCTGAGCGTTTTATCATCGGCAGATGGGGAGCCTTTGTAATGCCTGAAGCCAAGTGCCTCGAAGAAATCCATGTCGACGATTGCGGCCCCTGTTGTGACAATGACATCGACCATGTTATGTTTAACCATATCGACGTAGATTTGCATACAGCCAGCAGCGCTTGTGCTGCCGGCTATGCAGAGGATAATGGTGCAGTCGTCATCGTTTATCATTGTGTTAAAGATGTCCGCGGCTTTGGCAGTATCTCTTGCGGTGAAGGACATATCCCTCATCGCTTCGATTATCTGAGTCGAGTCGAAGGACTTTATGTCGATATGCTTAACGGGGTCTTTGAGGAAATCGCTCTTTTCCATTTTTAAGCTCCGAATTTATAGCTTAACAGCTTGTAAATCAGCTTTGCAGCCAGGAAATCAGGTGCTTTGTTTCTTTCGTCAGGGCACAATTCGACGACATCAAAGCCCACAATATCAGTGTTCTCAGAGACGGCTTTAAGGAGTGACAACACATCATACCAGGACAAACCTCCGGGCTCCGGTGTTCCTGTGGAAGGCATTATGGAAGGGTCAAACACATCCAGGTCGATTGTTATGTAAGTGGTTTTGGATAATTTTGAGACTACTTTTTTGATCCAGTTTTTGTCAGCATGGATGTCTTTTGCAAACAAGGCACGACTGTTTTTCATTTGTTTTTTCTCGGATGCATCCATACTTCGGATGCCAACCTGAAGGAACGGGCAGAGTTCGCCGATCCTTGCCATAACGCAGGCATGACTGTATTTTGAGCCGTTGTATTCGTCTCTGAGGTCAGAATGGGCGTCGAGCTGTAAAACGGTGAGGTCGTTATGATTTTGAGCGTGTGCTTTGACAGGGCCTATACTGATGGAATGTTCACCCCCTATCACGACGACAAACTTTCCATCTTCTATGTGATATGTGACTCGCTCAGCAAGTGTTTCGATGACGCCTTCAGGAAAAGACAGACCCTGGACGGGTTCATCCGTAAATATACCCTTTCTATACACCTCCGAGTCTGTCTCTATGTCGTAGAGCTCCATATTTGCAGAGGCTTCGATAATTGCTTCCGGACCCTTGTCAGCTCCTTTAATCCAGGTGCTTGTTCCATCATAGGGCACAGGGATGATGACTATCGCAGCATTATCCGGAGTTGAGTATTCATCGGGAAGAAAACCGAAATTTAAATCCTTTTTCATTGCAGGTATCTCACATGAAGGGTATTAGTCAAACAAAAACACTGCTATTGCCACGGTTGTTGTCCAAAGGTCCTTGCTTCCGCGAGCGGTCTGCGTTGCGTTGGAGGTCCTAATAATTAAACCACTGGTCTTATATAGCTGCTCTTTCTCCGACCATGCTTGATCGGGGTCGATCTCAAGGCCCAAGGTTGTACCGAGCATCTCTGCGGCGAGGTCTTCAGCCATGTCTGCGGCCTCCTTAGAGTTCATTCCAAAGCCATGCACTTCGCTGAGGTATCCCCATCTGCTGCCGTCTTTCGGAATGGCGATTCCTACGGAGGAAGCGATTAATCTTTCATGCTCGTCGGTGTCAGCCTTTGCAAGGACGCAGTGGCATATCTCTCCCGGAACCAGCCTTGCCAATCCCTTTTCACGGCTAATAACCTTGCATTTGGGTGGTATAATAGATGAAACCTGGACCAGGTTTTGTTGCGCGACACCTGCCTGCCGCAGGGCTTCTTCGAAGGATTTCAGTTGGTACCTGTGCCGCCCGACGCCCTTTGTCAGGAACACTTTAGTTGGAACAAGACGACTCATTGAAAACTCCTTATTTTTTTTGCATTGTTTTTTTATGAGGCGCTTTGGCCATCACATCGTTACATTCTGTTTGCGGCCAGGTTGCTTGATAGGCAGTTCTGGTTTTCAACTTTGGATACCATCACGCTATTTTGGCCAGCGGATTTTCGAACGATGCATCCACGTTACATATATTTTTAGCAGACACAAGATAATATTTATTTTTGAAAAGTCAAATTTTTTATTGACTATATAGTCAGTTTTGACGTATTAGTCAATATATGGAAAGAAAAAGCACAAAAAATGAAGGTAATCGTATGCAAAAAAGGGCCAGAATGACCCGCAGGAAGTTGAAGAAAGCCGCTCTTGATGTTTTTACCGAGAAGAGTGTGGACGCTGCGACGGTAGAAGAAATTACGGAGAAGGCGGACGTGGGGAAGGGTACGCTGTACCAATATTTTGCGGACAAGGAGGAAATTGTTCTGACACTTGTGGAAGATGCGGTGAACCATTTGATTGAGGCAATTCGGTCTTACGAGACTGAGCCAGAGACGCTGGAAGATATGCTGGAGCATCTTCTGAATGCTCATTATCGGTTTTCTGTTGAAGCCCGTGAAGAGTTTCTTATGCTTTTCCAGGGCAAGTTGTTACTAAGGCTCGAATCGGACACTCTGGACGAGCTTGAAGAGCCTTATATGCGTTACTTGGAGGAGATAGAAGAACAAGTATCGTCTTATCTTTCGCCGAGGATAGCGGCTATAAAGATACGTCGTCTGGCGTGTGCGGTGGCCGGATTTGTGTTTGGCTTTTTCTCTTTTGCCATGATTGGCATGACGGCGGAGGAAGTCGAATCGAGTATCAAACCGATGCGGCGAGCCTTCGTACACAGTCTTTGTACATTCCTTGGGCGGGAACCCTAATAGAGGCCGTTATCGTTAGACAATAACAAAGGGCATACACGATATTTATGAGTTACAAAGGTGCAATGAACGAAATGAAAAGGAATAAATGTGAACTGACAGAGTCTGAAATACGAGGATATCAGGCTATTTTGCTCGCTAAGCGCGACGAGATCCTTAGCAATGTCAGCGTTATGGAGCATGAGGTGCTGCTGCGAGAAAGAAGCGACCTGTCGAATATGCCTATCCATATGGCCGACGCGGGAACGGACAACTACGAGATAGAGAATACGCTGGGGCTCATGGACAGTGAGCGAAAGTTATTGGGTCAAATCGATGAGGCCCTGCAGCGTATCGAAGACGGGACCTATGGTGTTTGTGCGGGTGATGGACATGCGATACCCAGGCAGCGTCTTGATGCGATTCCATGGGCGAAGTTCTGTGTTGGCTGCGCGACCCTTTTAGAGAAAGGAGTTATGAAGAAAGAGGATTTTTTTAACAAATATGATTATGCCTCCGGGATCGATGATAAGGATTACGAAATAGAGACTTTTGGAAAAGACGGTTAGGACGATGAAAATTATCAGAAAAGGATTTATAACACCGAGTGCGGCACTGGCTATTAAGCCTCGCCAAGTCAGGTATTATGAATACGTCGATAAGAGGCCTCTGGTAGGCGATGTTGTCTTTGGAGTCGTGACTCGCATTGGTCAGCACACATCTTTGGAAAATGTGTCCGGCCGAATACATATGATACACCATGGTACAAGGGCGGTTTTCGTATTTGGGAACAGGTACGCTCCGGATTATTATGAGGGAGTGGTTCCGGATGAAATGACAGAGGAGGCCGACCTGCTGGCTCGTTCGGGAATGATTGGCATTGTCAAGACGAAGAATTCAATGGTAAAAGATCCGACGAAAGTAAAGGTTTTAGGATATGTTTGTGATGAATCGGGTCATGTCCTGAATACGCGTGATTTTCCTCTTATCAAGCCGCGTACGATGGTGAAGAAGCAGCCGAGAGCCAGGATGATACTGGTGTGCGGCACTTCAATGAACTCGGGTAAGAGTTTGGCTGCTGCTGCATGCTGTAGAGCATTAACATCAGCCGGCTATAAGGTCAGAGCATCCAAAATAACCGGGACAGCGAGCCTCAAGGACATCCTGCATATGAATGATGCAGGCGCAAGTCGGTATGCTGATTTTACCTATTTGGGTTATCCATCTACGTACCTCTTGGAAAAAGACCAGCTTCTTGATATTTTTAACCAGCTTGACTTGAAATATGCCAACAATCCTAAAAATTTCTGGGTTGTCGAGCTTGCTGACGGAGTTATCCAGCGTGAAACAGCTATGTTGCTAAATTCTCGTGAAGTGACATCAAGGATGCACAAATTGATTTTTTGTGCCAGTGATGCGTTTGGTGCAATTGGTGGATTAGGCGTATTGACCGGGTATGGGTTGGAGCCTGATGCATTATCCGGCGTCTGCTCAAGCTCGCCACTGTTTGTGCGGGAACTGTCTGAATTTACAACGAAACCCTTTTTCAACAGTATTGAACCCGAAATAAATTCGTTGGTTGATATTTTGCTGCGTACAGGCAAATATCCGATGGTATGTAAAACCGGAGTTTAAGCGGGGCAGCAGAATTGGAACATGGTGTGAAAATGTTCGTGTTCGGAAGCGGAGTTGATGGAATCAGATCCGCTTGTTAATTCATATTTATTACATGGAGGTCTTACAATGGCAAAGAAAAAGAAAGTAGCAAAGAAGAAAACAGAGGAAAAGAAAACAGCTAAGAAGAAACCAGCCAAAAAGAAGAAGAAGTAGTTTGCTAATTGTTTAATTGGCAAGGCCGCCAGTGCTTATGCATTGACGGCCTTTTTTCTTCTGCTTGTTGATCGAATGCCTTTGATTGTAACATTGGCGGTGTGAGTGGATAAAAAAGAAAACATCGAGCAGCACCAGCTACGCGATGTTTTCCGGAGGGGAGAAAATTTTGTTTTCAGCCTATTTATCGGCAACATCAGGGGGGGTACTTTAGACGAAAGTGAGCAATTTTCGGGATATAGGAATCAAAGTGTTTTAATAAATATTGAGTTTTTTGGCCAAAAGCTCATAATCAAGCCGGAGCGGGTAAATAAGGATAGCTAAAATAGGAGTTTTGAGTTTTTTGGGATTTAATCCAGGCTCATCGGCTCTTGGGTGCGGCTGTGGCGGCGATAAATTGTGATGCCCTTGCAGCCGAGCTGGTAGGCCAACTTGTAGGCTTTGTCGACTGCGGCGGGGTTGGCATTTTCCCTGAAGTTTATTGTCTTGCTGACAGCGGCGTCACAGTGCTGCTGAAAAGCGGCCTGCATTTTGATGTGCCATTCGGGCTTTATATCGTAAGCGCATTTGAAGACTTTCCGTATTTTGGGTGGGATTTTTAGGATTTTCTGGATACTGCCTGCTTTGGCAATCTGTTTTTCGAGCTCTTTGCTGTAAAAGCCGGCCTTGGTGGCGGTTTGTTTGAAGACCGGATTAACCTGGAGCATTTTTTCCACGCCTAATATACGGCGTATAAAGACCGGAGAAAAGACAGGCTCGATGCCGGAGGAGCAGTCTGCGATGATACTAATGGTGCCGGTGGGGGCAATACAGGTAACAGCGGCATTGCGGACCTTTTTGTTTCTTTGAGTTCGCCAGATGCTGTCATTCCAGTTTGGAAAAGGGCCTCGCTGATTAGCGAGGGCGGTGCCGGCCTCGCGAGCTCTTTCGTTGATGAAATTCATAACGGTAGATGCGAACCCGACTCCCAGCTTCGAATCGTAAGGTATTCCGAGCAAAAACAAACAGTCTGCAAAACCCATAACTCCAAGACCGATTTTGCGGTTTGCCTGGGCGAGGCGGACGGTATCTCTGACGGGGTAATTGCATACATCAATAGTGTTGTCGAGGAATCGAACCGCTAATTTGACGGCAGCAGCCAGCGCCATCCAGTCCATTTCGGTTTTGCCATCGGTGTAGGTTATAAATTTTGTGAGATTGATACTGCCTAATGTGCATGCTTCGTACGGGAGCAGAGGCTGTTCGCCGCAGGGATTGGTCGCTTCTATGGGGCCCAGTGAGGGGGTTGGATTGTCGCGGTTGATTCTGTCGATGAAGATTACACCAGGCTCACCTGTTTTGTGGGCGCAGTTGACTATCATTTTCCAGATGTCGGCGACGGTATAGAATTTTCGTGCAGGGCCGGACGGCGGTTTTTTGCTGTCTAACTTATGCAAATCGTTTATTGTGTAGGTTTCGATGTTAAGGCGGCGCGGCAGTAAGAACCTGCGCTGCGTTCGAGGATTTTTGACGATGTGCAAAGAGCGGGGAGATTTGAGCACATGCTTCATCCAGTCATCCGTGATTTTTACGGATATGTTGAAGTTTGTAAATGCCTTTAGATTTTGTTTGGCGTGTAAGAATTTAAGGATGTCGGGATGATGGATACTCATCGTGCCCATATTTGCACCGCGTCGAAAAGCTCCCTGCTGAATTGCATCCGTGGCCTCTGAAAAGACCCGCCAAAAACTTATTGGGCCTGATGTTGTCCCTCCGCTGGAGGCGATGCGGTCTCCTGTAGGCCTTAACTTATCGAGAGAAAAGCCGGTGCCGCCGCCGGCCTTTTGAATCAGAGCGGTCTGCTTAACGGCCTCGAAAATGGCATCAATACTGTCTTCAATTGGAAGGACAAAGCAGGCACTCAGCATTCCATTTGGACGGCAGGCATTCATAAGAGCAGGGGAGTTTGGCAAAAATATCAGCGAGGCGAGAAGGTCGTAATATCTTCGGTGCCAGCCTTTGACCTCATCTCTGTTTGCCCCGTATTTTGCCTCGGCGCCAGCTATAAGCGAAGCCACCCTGCTGAACATCTGGGCAGGTGT
>Ga0315554_1001730_pt1 | contig 12837 bp, 12 predicted proteins | sample SalMarSW160370MG_FD_202114 | JGI IMG/M metagenome (GOLD analysis project Ga0315554, IMG submission 202114) | Salt marsh sediment microbial communities from the Plum Island Ecosystem LTER, Massachusetts, United States - Salt Marsh Sediment SW1603-70 ... | reverse complement strand
TTTAAAGGATAACTTTTATATTTTCAGAGTTCTATATCGGATTTGAGGTTTCATACATTTTGCCGGAAATATATGAATTACAACTGTATTAGATAGATTTTTAAGGATTATTTTTTATTGAAGGTTTCTTTATATTTTTCTTGACCGTAGGTTTAACTCCTGTCCATTTAGCCAGGGGATTAGCAATTAATATTTTATTTAGCCCTTTATTTGTACCAACCCATAAATTTGTTCCATCAAAATACAGGCAGGAAATTTTAGAGGTTTCGATATCAGTTTTATTAAGATCAACAGGTGTTACTTTCCCGGTAAAACGGTCAATTATCACAAGACCTTTCCCGTATTCTGTTTTTTCATCTCTGTCAAAAGAATAAAGGCTTGCCCAAATTTGATTACCGGTTCTTTCAAGACAATAAACCCCGTTAGCCGGTAAGCCATTATTTTTTGAAATCCTATCCCACCTGGACTTTCTATTATACCTGTATATACCGCCGATATTAAATCCCGGCTCTGTGCGTGTAATAAATTCATCGGTAGCAAACCAGACATTATCACCTTCAAAAAGAATATCCGAAATTGAAACAGCATCCCCGTCTCCGTTAAAACCATTATCAATTTTGTTGTTTATATAACGCCATGCACTTTTATCTGCCGGATCTTTTCCTTTTTGAAATATATGCACACCGGATTCAGTACCAAACCAGATTAAGCTGTCGCCGTCAAATTTAATTGTTTTAATATTATTTGATTTAGGATCCTTGTTGATGGAAATATCATAATCGATATAACGGTTTTTTGAAACTTCCAGCCTAGTTAAATCAATAAATCTGCCTATCCAAAGAATGTTATCGGATTTATCATATAATAAAGAACGGATCCAGTTTCCCCATTGACCGCCTTGTGCAAATTTTCTTTTTCTCCAATTATTTCTTTTTTTATCATAGATAAATAAACCATCCCCCGAACCTGCCCAAACGTATTTGTCATTTACTTCGATATTATAAAAAAGATCATTATCCAGATTGTTACTCTTTGTTGAAAAATTAGTCCATTTATCATCTTTTAATGAATATTTGAAAATACCATTGCCGTAAGTTGAAATCCATAATTCATTACCGAATTGTTTTATATATGTAATGCTGGCAGCCTCAAGATATATTTTAGAGTTGACTTGAGAAAAAATAGAAGAGTTATAAAAAAGGAGAATTAGAAATAATAATGATATATTCTTTTTTAAGTTTAATGAACTGTTAAACCGGACCACATAACTTTTTAAATATTTTAAATAATAAAATTCATTCATCAATTCACCAAACAAACATATCTTTTTTTGCTGTTTAAATTAATTTGAAAAAATTTAACAAAGAAAAGGATTAACTTTGATAGTTTATAGTCAAAAAAAATTCCAAATTATCAGTACAAATAAAAATATATTTTGAAGAAAAAAGAAGGCTGACAGTGTGAGCTGTTAAAAAAATAATTAGATTTTAATAACTTTCTTCTTCCGAAGGGAAATTTTTAGTTTTAACATCATCTATATAATGCTTGACTGCTTTTAGTATTTCATCTGCAGAATTAGAATAATGCCTGACAAATCTTGGGTGAAAATCTACATTTAATCCCAGCATATCAGGAGTTACGAGTATTTGACCGTCACAAAAAACACCGGCACCAATTCCAATAGTAGGAATATTAATTGATTCGGTAATCTGTTTAGCAAGTTCAGCAGGAACTTTTTCTATTACAATTGAAAATACACCCGCGTTTTCAAGAATTTTTGCATCTTGAATCAGTTCGTCTGCTTCTTCTTTATCCCGACCTCTTTCCCTGTAACTTCCGAATTGATGAATACTCTGCGGTGTTAAACCAAGGTGCCCCATTACAGGAATTCCTGCATCTGTAATTTTTTTCACCATCTCTGCAACTCTTTTACCGCCTTCAAGTTTCACTGCACCTGCAGAAGTTTCCTTCATTATTCGACCGGCATTTCTAAAGCCTTCGTCAATGCTAAGCTGGTAAGACATAAAAGGAAGATCAACAACCACCATTGCTCTTTCTACTCCCTTGGTAACAGCTTTGGTATGATAGACCATTTCATCCATTGTTACAGGCAGCGTAGTATCATTCCCCTGAAAAACATTGCTTAAGGAATCTCCAACAAGAATAATATCTATTCCTGCTTCATCTAATAATTTAGCCGTAATAAAATCATAAGCAGTTAAAGCAGATATTTTAATTCCCTTCCGCTTTAAAATGAAAAGGGTCTTAGTAGTAACTCTTTTAAATTGTTTTTCTGTGCTCATAAGTTGTTATATAATTTAAGAATAAAATCAAAACGAGAGTAAGAAAGATTTATACATATTGCAAACTATCAATATTAAAATATTCCTGGAATCCCAAAGCAAGAAATTCCGATAAGCTTTCAAAATCGATCTTTTCTTTTAAAATCATATTTAAATCAATAGTCTTCTCATTTAATTCTGTTTGAATTATTCCTTTCTCTTCTTCCGGGATTTTCAAATAATTAATAATATTAGTATGAAAATTACCGCACAAAATAGAGCCATGCTGTAAAATTGAATCTTTAAATTTCCTTTGAGCACTACCGACAAGTTTTTTTCCATCATATTTCAACTCGCTTTTTGCAGATGATGCAAAGCAAATTGAGCCGGAGGTTTCTTTATAGAGTTTAGAAAAATCAGCCTGGGAATTTTCTAATTCTATTTCACTTAACTTGTTATTATATTTTTCTAATCCTTTTTTTAAAGCAAAATTAATATTCGTATATAACTCCCTCGCGGATGTATCCTGAATTGCAGGATAAATTACAGAATAAGTAATTTCTTCCGCATGAAGAATTGCTTTTCCTCCGGTTGGACGTTTGACAACATCAATATTATCTTTTTTGGTTTCCGCATAATCAATAATGCTTTCATCTTGGTTTGCACCTAATGATATGCAGTAAGGCTGCCATTGGTATAAACGGAACACTGCTTCATCCGTTTCGCAGTTCATAGCCAGGTATGAATCCGTTTTCATATTAAACTTACCGGAATTCAGTCCGGAGCTTAAAAAGAGCCATTTCATTTACCGATAATTCCTCTTTTACTATCGTTCAAAAAATTTAAGACATTTTTAATATGAATATTCTCGGTCCCAATTTCATTAATTATTTTTTCTTTGGCTTGAGAAACATTTAATGATTTACTATAAATAAAGCTGTAGGCTTTTTTTAGAAGCAAGATATCAACATTTGAAAAACCTCTTCTTCTTAATCCAATGGAATTTATCCCGGAATATTTTAAAGGCTCACTTGCAGCTAAAATGTACGGAGGAACATCCTGTGTAATTCTAAATCCGCCGCCGGTTATTGAGTGCCTTCCAACTTTACAAAATTGATGTACCGGTGTTAATCCCCCAATTATTACATAATCCTCTAAAACACTGTGCCCTCCAACCTGAACACCATTAGTTAAGATACAATTATCGCCGACTACTGAATCATGGGCGACATGAGAATATGCCATCAGGAAACAGTTCTTCCCCACTTTCGAAAACCCGGTTGATTTCGTTCCTCTATGAAGAGTTACAAATTCACGAACAATTGTATCATCATCTATAATAAAAATTGATTCTTCACCTTTAAATGAAAGATCTTGAGGAAGGTGAGCAACAGATACGCCTTGATAAATTTTTACCCTGTTTTTTATACGTGCACCATCATAAATAATCGAATGAGGTCCGATATAACAATCGTTGCCTATTTCTACATTTCCTTCAATTATCGCATAAGGTGCAATCTCAATATTATCACCAAGTTTGGCTTTGCTGTTTACTATTGCAGTTGGATGAATTTTATTCATATTATTAAATTATTTTATACTAGCATCACGATCCACTACACCTGCCATAAATTCCGCTTCAGCAACTAAAACATCATTAACATAAGCTTTTCCTGTCATCATAAAAATTTTGCTTCTTTTATTCACAAGTTCAACTTCAAGAAATAATTGATCTCCGGGTACAACAGGTTTTCTGAATTTTACATTGTTCATCTGCATAAAATAAACAAGCTTTTCTTCAAAATTAGGGAGGGAATTCAAAATCAAAATCCCGCTGGTTTGTGCCATCGCTTCAATTATTAAAACTCCTGGCATAATCGGCTGCCCTGGAAAATGTCCTACGAAAAAAGGTTCGTTTATTGTAACGGATTTTACTCCAACAACTTTTTTCTCTAATTCCAACTGGATTATTTTATCGACCATTAGGAAAGGATACCTATGCGGTAAAATTCTTTGAATTGCATTTACATCTAATACAACACCTTCTTTTTTAACGAATTGAAATTTCTTAACAAGTTTTTTCTGCTGGTATAATTTTCTAACCTGCTTCGCAAATTCAACGTTAGATTTATGACCGGGACGAGCAGCAAGAATTTGTGCTTTAATCGGCGCACCTATTAAAGCAAGATCTCCAATTAAATCTAACAGCTTATGCCTAACCGGTTCATTTCTAAATCGAAGCTCTTTATTATTTAATATACCATTATCACCCAAAGTAATTTTCTCTTTAATCCCAATTTTATTTCTTATCTGTTCCAGTTCTTCAGCCGAAGCTTCCTTATCCACAATAACAACAGCATTATCAATATCTCCGCCTTTTATAAGACCATTATTCGCGAGAGATTCAACCTCGCTTAAAAAACAAAATGTGCGGGAAGGAGCAAATTCAGTAACAAATTCTTTTTCAAGATCAAACAAACCTGTATGCTGGCTCCCTAACGCCGGGTTTTGGTAATCTACCATAACAGTAACACGATACCCATCCAATGGAAGTGCAACTATATCAACCTGTTTATCTTCTTCATGGTAGATAACCGTTTCATCAATTATTAAATAATCTTTTGGAGCTTGCTGCTGAACGAAACCGGAATCTTTTAAAATTTTCACATAAGGCATTGCACTGCCGTCACCAACCGGGGGTTCAATGCCGTTTAATTCAATAGTTATGTTGTCTATTTGCAAACCTACTACTGCTGCAAGTACATGTTCAACAGTATGAACTTTAGCTTCACCAATTCCAAGTGTAGTCCCTCTCGACATATCAATAACATTATCTGCATTTGCGGGTATTTCGGGTTTTCCGCCCAGATCAACTCTTACAAATCTAATCCCATAATTTTCAGGAGCCGGCTTAAAAGTCATTGTACATTTTTCACCGGTATGTAAACCTACCCCAGATATTGAAACGGGGTTTAAAATAGTTCTTTGCAATTCAAGCATTGGTTATTCCTAAATGTGTTATTAAAATATTATTCTCTATGCAGATTTTATGTTAAACCATAATTCGGGATAAATTAAAAACATTTAGCTATCATAAAGATGCGGTTAAAATAGTAAGTTGACGTGTGAAATTCAATTAAAACGAAAAGCTTTAGATTTTTTAAATACTTATTAAAGAAAATATTTAAAATGAGAGATAAGAATGAATATTAATTGTTCAATTGTTTAAGAACCTTGATTGGAATCAGTATTCTTCACAATTAATTCTTTTAAAGTTTTTATCTGTTCTTCAAGTTCTTTTATCTTTTCCGCATATTGAGGAAGCCTTCTTAAATGCGCTTCAATTTTTAAAGAAGTTTTTATATCCTTTGCTGGATAACCAAAATAAGTTCCCGGCTTATTTATGTTAGTCGAAATTCCTGATTTAGCATAAATAATAACATTATCGGTAATTTCAATATGGCCGGCTAAACCGACCTGTCCGGCAAGTAAAACATGTTTCCCAATTTTTGTACTTCCTGAAATCCCGGTTTGAGAAGCTACAGCGGAATCTTCACCAATGCTGACATTATGTGCTATTTGAACGAGATTATCTATTTTTACACCTCGCTTTAATATTGTTGAACCTAATGCAGCTCTATCGATTGAAACGTTTGATCCGATTTCAACATCATCTTCCAAAACAACATTTCCAATTTGAGGAATTTTCTGAAAAGCACCTTTCTCATCATTATAATAACCAAAACCATCGGAACCAATTACAGAGTTAGCATGAATAATTACTCTTGCTCCAATTTTACAATTTTCCCTAATGCTGACGTTTTGATAAATTATAGAGTCATCACCAATATCCACATTTTCTAAAATAACAGCGTTATGAAATATTTTAACATTTTTCCCAATTTTACAGCCTGCAGAGATAACTACATTTTTCCCAATTGCAGTATTATTACCTAATTTAACCGAAGGATCAACAAAAGCGGTTTTGTCAATTCCTTCAAGATTTATTTTAGGGGAAAAGAATTTAACAATTATTTTCGCAAAAGCTTTATCCGGTTCAGGTACTTCAATATATACAATATCATTTCTTGTTTTTTTAAAGTCGGGCTTAACTACAATTGCTGTAGCTTTAGTTAAAGGGAAATATTTTTCGTAGGATGGATGATATAGAAAAGTTAAGTCGCCGGGTTTTGCTTCTTCAATTTTTGCAGCATTATTTATCTCTTTTTTTTCATCGCCGGTAATCTTACCACCAATAAAACCTGAAATTACTTCAATTGTTATATTCATTAAGCTACTTTAATTTTAATTTATCCATAACTTTAGTTGTAATATCATACTGATCTTTCGCGTAAAGCAGCATAGCGTCCCCGCCGCTTTTATCAAAAACAAAATCGAGATCTTCTTCTTTGGCAACATCCTGGATTGCATTAAAAACTTTATTTTGAACCGGTTTCATTAATTCATCCTGCTTTTGAAATAATTCACCGTTTGTTCCGAATTTTTTTTCTCTATAGTCGGTTATTTGCTGTTCAAGTTTTACCAGTTCAGCTTCCATATCGGAACGTGTTTGATCGGTCATTATCAATTTTCGTTTTTGATAATCATCATATTTAGTCTGCCATTGGCTTTGCAAGTCGCTAAGTTCCTTCTGCCAATCCTGGATTAAACCATCCAGCTTTTGCCTTGCATCCTGTGCATCAGTAAGATTATCCATTATAGTATTTGAATCTATAAACCCAATTTTTAATTGAGCTAATGAATTGCCGGCAAAAATAAATAGTCCTCCGAAAAGGATAAGAATTAATCTCTTCATATCAAATCTTTCAAAGCATAAAATGCTTTATTATGATAGGGAAATTTTTTGACTTAGCTAAGTTAAAAACCTTTTGGATATAATCGCAACATAGAATATTATCCATGCTGCGATTTACCCGAATAGCGTTTTAATAAAAATCATTTGCGTTATTGAAATTCATATAACAATAATTTTAGTTACTTTTTTAAAATCACAACAACTGCAATTATTATTTAACTACTCCTCTTTTCAAAATATCAAGAACCTGGTAAGTAATATCATAAGATGCATCTGCATAAAGAAGTACAACATCCCCGGCTTTATCAAAAACGAATTTCATTCCTTCTTTTTTTGCAATTTCTTCAATCGCTTTGAAAATCTTTTTCTTTATGGGAGCAAATATTTCTTCATTTTTCTTATAAATTTCACCGGTTTGTTGAGCAAACTTGTCCCTTCTGAAATTTTCCATTGCCTGCTGTTGTTCAACCAAATCCTGTTGTGCGGCAGTTTTTTTAGCCTCTGTCATAGTGTTGGCTTGTTTTTGATAATTTTCGTAAGACTGCTGTAAAGCTTTATTCATACTATCCAGCTGTGCAGTCCACTTATTTGTTAAAGCATCAAGATCCCCCTGAGCCTTAATAGCTTCAGGCAATTGAGTTAAAATTACCTGTGAGTCTACATAACCGATTTTCTGACTTTCCTGTCCAAGAACAAATCCGCTGCTTAATAACAGGAATGAAAAGAACAAAAGATATTTTTTCACTATTACTACCTCTACTTTAATTAGAAAAAAATAAATTAATTAAAATCCTTTACCGAATTGGAAATGGAAAAGCCATGAAGGATCATTCCCGTCAACTGCTTTTCGATCGAACCCGTAACCAAGATCAAATCCAATTAGACCAATCGGGTTAATTAAGATTCGTGCACCAAAACCGACAGATCTTCTAAGGTTAAAAATATCAGTTTTGTTAAAGTTTTCAAAAACATTTCCGGCTTCAGCAAAAGCAAGTACATAAAGAGGCATTGGTTCCAAAGTTACCGCCAATCTTAATTCGGCAGTATATCTTTCCATAACTCTTCCGCCAATAACCTGCCCTGCGCTATTTGTAGGACCGATGCTTCTATCATCGTATCCTCTTAAAGGTTCTGTTGCTATATAAAGACCATTTCCACCCATATAAAATTTATCATAAGGATTAATTTTAGTTTTTGTTGCTTCATTTAATTCCTGCAAATATCCTAAGTTAGCAACCGTGTAAAGAGCAATCCGGTTTGAGTTGAATAGTCTTTTATACCATTCCGAAGTAAAACCTAATTTATAATAATCAACATCACCGGGTAAAAAAGGACCGCCCGATAATTCAGCGCTGAAAGTTAAATTCGAACCCTTTGAGGGGAAAATCGGGTTATCTATATCCCTTCTAGATATTGTAGCACCAAGCGTATATTGATGGCTAATACCTTCAGGATAAACACCTAAGCCATTTAGAATATCATTGTATTGGTACCTGAAAAATCCCTGTACATTAAAAAAATCATCAGGCCATTTTAACCTTCGTCCAAGTCTTATTGTTCCACCGGATTGGCGCAAATCGAAATTATACTGTTCACGAGTATCAAAAACTTCGAAGCCTAACAAAGTAGGAGTATCAAATAACCATGGTTCCGTAAAACCTAATGAAAAAGTTCTATAAAGACTTCCGACACCGAATTGCCAGTTAAAACTCAATACTTGTCCTCCACCAAGGGAAAACGGTTTATCTATGGCAAAATTCGAAAGTGTTACACCTACTGCACCACTAAATCCAAAAGACCCGCTGTAACCTACCGAGGCGTTCAGATAATCACTAGATTTTTCTTCGACCGTAAAAGAAACATTTACAGTACTGTCATTAGCCAATTTATAATTTACAGCATCCGGACCATAAAGTTTTTCAACATTAAAATATTTTAGATTTGCTAATTGCTGTATACTCCGGATTAAAAGAGCACGGTTAAAATAATCCCCCGGGATCGAATAAAGTTCACGCCGGATAACCTTGTCCCTCGTCTTATCGTTACCGGCTATATCAACGCGTCCGATTTTAAATTGATTTTTTTCATCTATTTTAATATCAATATCTATTGAATCTTTCCCAACTTTCGTTTCCGATTCATCCAGATTAAAAGTTAAATACCCGTTATCCAGATATAATGAGGTTACATCGGTTTGATTTTCATTTCCATGTAAATTTCTCTCAAATTTTTCGTAATTAAATATATCGCCTTTTTTAAAGTCCAATCTCTCTGTAAGAACCGACGCAGGATAAATAGTATTCCCTTCCCAAGTTATATTTCTAACTTTATATTGAGGCCCTTCGTATACATCAATTAAAATAGTAAGATCTTGCTTATTATTTGAATAAATTAGCGAATCGGAAATAATTTCCGCATCTCTATAACCGTTCTTTAAATAAAAATCCCGGATTGATTTTTTATCTTTTTCAAATTTTTCCTTATCAAACTTGGCGCTGCTCCAGAACTTCCACCATTTAGCTTCTTCTATTTCATCCATTGCCCCTCTTAAATCACCATCCTCAAAAGCTTTGTTCCCTTTAAACTCTATATGTCTCACAGTTACTTTATCATTCTCCTGTATATCTATTTTAAGAAGAATACGGTCTTTAATTTTTGGTATTAAGTTATATGAAGAGACATCATCTTTATCATAGTCTAATCTGTATTCATCCGAGAAATCTTTCTCATTTCTCCAAATTACAGTTATTTTATCTTCTGATGTATCGGCAGTGAAATAGACATAATATTTCGGTTCAACTTTTGCATTCAAATAGCCGTCATCTTCGTACATCTTTAAAATTCTTAACTTTAAATTATTTACTTCTTCAGGCGTAAGGATTTGCCCCCTGCCGAAATGGATTTTCTCTTCAATATCGCTAGTACTTAATTCGTCGTTTCCTTCGATTACTGTTTTCTCAATGCGCGAATATTCGGTAACTTTTATTGTAATAAAAATACCATTGCCTACTTTTTTATCTTCCAAAATTTGTACATCCGAAAAGATACTTAGATTCCATAAATTCTTAATTGCATTTAAAGTTTGGTCGCCAGGAACCTGGATTTCATCTCCTACCTTTAAACCGCTGTTAACAATTATAGTGTTTGCATCTGCAGTTTTGTTTCCCTCAACAGAAATCCCCAATATTTTATATGTAACAGGATTAGTAACCTGAGGAAAAACTACAGAATGGAAACTAATAATTAATAGAGGGATTAAAAATTTATATTTTCTCTTTGGAGAGGCCTGAAACATTCTTTAAACCTTTTTTATTTTTTTGAATTTGTTCACTAACTTTCCCAAATCTTCGTTCCCTGCCCTGAAAATTTTTTATTGCTTGATAAAGATCTTTTCTTTTAAATTCCGGCCAGTATACATCTGAAATGAAAAATTCGGTATAAGCAATTTGCCATAATAAAAAATTACTTACGCGAAACTCTCCACTAGTTCTAATTAATAAATCCGGATCGGGAATATTTTTTGTATTTAAAAAACCGGATATACATTCTTCACTTATATCACTAACATTTAAATTGCCATCAGCTACCTGGCGGCTTATTTCCTTTATTGCTTTTAGAAGTTCCCACCTTCCACTGTAGCTAAGTGCTAAATTCAATGTCATTTTTTTATTATTCTTTGTTTTTTCAATCGAATCATCCAGCTCTTTCTGTACTTCAAACGGAAGTGCTTTTACATCTCCTATTGTAGTTAGTTTTACATCGTTTTCATTTAGTTCATTTACTTCTTTTCTAAGAGTTCTCACAAGCAACTGCATTAGAGTAGAAACTTCATCTTTGGGCCGGTTCCAATTTTCGGTGGAAAAAGTATAAAGAGTTAAATACTTCACTCCAATTTGAGCACAAGCTTTAACGATATCTTTTACGGTTTCAACCCCCCTCTTATGTCCTGCTACCCGTGGAAGCCCTCTTTTCCTTGCCCATCTCCCGTTTCCATCCATTATAATTGCAATATGAACAGGAATTTCCCCAGATTTTTTGAGCTCATTTTGAAGTTTTTCATCGGATACTATTTCTACTTTACCCAAATTCTATCCTAAAATTTGATAAAACATGTAAAATTACCCTTATGTAAATTTAATGTCAAGAATTGTTAATATTCATAAATTATATCCTGGTAAAAATAGTAAAGAGTAATTTTATAATAAAAGGTAAAAACAGGGTAAGGTTTATAAAATATTATGGTAAGTCAAAAGTCTCAGCCAAAAGGCTTGAGCCATAGGCTCATCCTTATTTGGAGGAGATCAGCCTCCAGCTGAAAAAGTAAAAATTCAAAAGGGAAAAAACTTCTTCGTGTTTATTTTAATATAATTGTATGTTAATTATGATTTGATATTTAAAGATAATGCTAAGCTTTTCAACCTTAATAAAGTTTAAAAACTTAACCTAAATTGGAAATGATTTTCTACTCAAATTTATTGAGTAATTATGAAAATAGGACTTTTTCTTTCTTTTTTATTCTACTTGTTGAAATCATTGACCTATCAATAATCTCAAATAATTTTATGTTATTCCTTATTTCGGGATTTAATATATCAATTAATGCTTTTGCATTTTTATAAAAACCTGTCGGTACACCAACAAACAGTACGACTCTTTTATTTGAATATTTAGTCTGCCTGGTTGCAAGGTAATTTAATTTATCAATTAACGAAGGATCATTAAGATCAGCATAATTTAAAGTAATACCGATAGCATAATTCTTTCTTTGTCTTGCAACAATATCTACTTCAAAGACTCCAACTTTCGAAGGTTCCGGCAGATATGTTCCGAATTTACGGCTGATTGTTAAATATCCCTGTTTCCAAAATTCTTCAACTAATAAATCTATATTTCTTCTTTTTATTGTATTCATCATCTTATACCTCCTATCTTTTAGTTCATTTGAGCTATGATAGGTATAATTGGAGAAAACTTATTTTGCTTTAATACTTTTATATTTACAATTTTATCGAAATCAAATTTTCTTATTTCACTTGAATTATATGCTTTTCCATAAATAATTTTTTTCCCGGATTTATTCAGTGAAATAAAATACGGATCTATAGTTACTTCGTTCAGCATGTATAAAAACTTAACTGTATTGCGGTTATAAATTGCTCTTGTAAAAATTTCCGATTTCATATAAAACCTCTTTTAATTAAACCATCTAATAACACCAACTACTTTCCCGACAATTGAAAATTCTTTTTTATCATCAACTTCAATTGGTTTGTAGTTTTCATTTTCGGGGATTAACCTAATTTTATTGTTTTTCTTTTCTAAAGTTTTAACCGTAACCTCATCATCAAGACGGGCAACAACTGTATCTCCGTTTGCACTTTCTTTACTAGGTGAAACTATAACGAGGTCTCCTTCAAATATTCCAGCATTAATCATACTGTCACCTTTAACTTTAAGAGCAAAACAGTCATCGGATTTTTTCATAAATGAATTATCTATAACAACACTGCCTTCAATATTTTCAATGGCTAATATAGGTGAACCGGCCGCAACCCTTCCAACTACCGGTATCTTTCTGAACAATTCATCAACCTGGTTAAAATTGATGCTCTGTGCAGAATTGATATTATGAATATGACTAATTCCCCTGCTGGCATTGCTTTCAATATTTAGGTATCCTTTTTTAACCAAGGCATCCAGGTGTCTTTTAACTCCAAAAGTAGAGGATATATCGAATTT
>Ga0315554_1001727_pt1 | contig 12847 bp, 10 predicted proteins | sample SalMarSW160370MG_FD_202114 | JGI IMG/M metagenome (GOLD analysis project Ga0315554, IMG submission 202114) | Salt marsh sediment microbial communities from the Plum Island Ecosystem LTER, Massachusetts, United States - Salt Marsh Sediment SW1603-70 ... | reverse complement strand
CTATTAAGATGAATAATCGTTCCCCTGTTAAGCCATGCGGTTGTATTAGGAGCAGTAAATTCAATCTCTTCAACAGTATCACCGTTTACTACAAGATATTGAGTTTTTGGAGACTCAAAATTTAATAGGTATGCAATTTCAAAAAGATAATCCCCTTCTTCCGGCATGCTTATATTATTAAAAGTTAAAGTCCATGCATCACGCATTTCCATATAAGCTCCCCCGCTTCGACCTGCAGATGTAATTTTATTCCCCTGCCCTGTATATGATGCCTTCTCAGCTTCAAACCTTGTAAAAGTTGCGTTTTCAGTGTAGACTGTTAGCGTATCAGATTGAACCTCAAGTCCTTCATGATCGGTAACAACTGCTATAATCGAATACTTTTCATTCTCTCCGGGTGTCCACTGAATTTGAAATGGTTCCGAAGTAATTGTTCCAAGTAATTCACCGTCGGAATAAAAATCAACCTGCTGAACCGTACTGCTAGTATCTACAGTTGTAGCAGCCGTTAATGTTAATTCTGTATTCGGTGATACAACATTTCCTTGGTTTGTATTTACCTTTATTGTGGGTGGTTTTTTAACAGCAATTAAACCATAAACACCAATTTCAAAAAGGGAATAACCAAATTGTGTTGCGCGATTAATACAATGAAGCCTGACAAATCTTCCGCTTTGCGAAGGAGCAAATGTTATATTATCTTCCCCGCCGTTTCCGGTTCGCTCTTCGTGAACCGTACGCCAGAGATGCCCATCATACGATAAATCGATATCATACTGTGAAGCATATGCTGATTCCCATGAAAGGATAATCCGATCGATATCGATAGCTTCACCAAGATCAACAGCTATCCATTCATCGTTTGGATTATCATCTAAATTAGGATCCGGGGTATTACCATTATCACCTGTCTGCCATGCGCTGCTCCACCTCGTATTCATTTCACCGTCAACGGCAAATTTAGGCAATCTATCCGTTCCGCAACAGGCTTCATATGTTGAAGCAGTAACAGGGTGATTAGTTGCCCTATTAATTTGGCTTGGATCTAAAACTGTTATGGTAACTTTTGCAGTATCCTTTTCTCCGGCATTTTCCCTATTAACAGCAATAAGAATATATGATGTATCTGAAGAAGGTGAAACGCTCTTTGTTCCGGATGTATCAACATCAACTCCATCAAGGGTAACAGAAGAAGCACCAAATACAAGCCAAGTTAATGTTGTGCTTTGCCCCTGTTCAATAACAGTACGGGCTGCTGAAAACTTTGCTATTTTAAATCCCGGGTTAACATTAGCAAGAAATGGAGCCGTAGGCAATCCTTCTTCATTATATAAATTTACATTTGCCGGATTATATTCCCATGCATATCTAACAATACTTGGTTCAGGGATTTGATCGCTCCAGACAATAACCTTGTTTCCTTCAATAACTGCATTTGCCCAGGCTAATTGATTATTGACATCACCGACCGCAAATCCTTTTACACTGCCATTTGCCGAATCCTTAGCAACTAAACTGCTGTCTATGTCAGTAAAGTTGATTTCTATCTTACCGTCATCTCTTAAAAGGTTACTATAGTATCTTGGTCCGGAAGAGACAATATTTTCTCCGTAGGCAATTTTACGTGCTAATAAAGAAATTCTGTAACCAACCGGCTGTTTATGTTTTGGGTGAATATCAACATCACCTACATCAATAGTTATAGCTTCACCGGTATTTGGAAGAGATAATGCAGAACTTTGCCCGGCACGAAGCTGCGGCCATGCATCCCAATTTTGAGGCTGGTCGTACACCTGTCCATAATTTGGAAGCTGAACCCAAATAAAAGGAAAATCTCCCTGGTTAAATACTCCACGCCAGGATGTAATCATGGTTTTGAAAAGATCCCCGTAAGATAAAGCATCTTCCATATTATCTGCATTTGATTCTCCCTGGTACCAAATAATCCCTTTAATAGGATAACGTAATATCGGATAAATCATTTTATTATAAGCTACCGTAGGTTGTCTTTCCGGTTCACCGCTTGCCAATACAGTATCCTGTTCATCATAGCCAAGCATTTGGCCACTCATCCATGTTTCAAGCCTGCTGCCGCCATATGAAGAATTTATAATTCCGATTGGAACATCAATATCCATTCTAAGATTCTTTGCAAAGAAATACCCAACAGCAGTAAAATTTCCAGCATATTGAGAAGTAGCGGGTGTCCAAGCACTGCCAGAAGGAAGATCATCTGAAGGTTCATCTGCCAATCCTTTAGGAATTTTAAATTGCCGTATTTTCTGATCATTAGCAGCAGCAATAACCGCTGAAGCACTATCTGCATTGCTTACCTGTAATTCCATATTTGATTGTCCTGATGCAAGCCAGACATCTCCGACATAAACATTGGTTATAGAAATTGTCTGAGCTCCGGATAACACAGTCATAGTATAAGGTCCTCCCGCACTCATTACAGGAATTTCAACTATCCAATTTCCGCTGCCGTCTGCAGTAGAGGCAACACTATCACCTAAAATTTTTATAGAGACCATACTATTGGCCGTCGCTTTTCCCCAAACCGGGATAGCATGATCACGCTGCAACACCATACCATTACTAAAAATTTGGGAGAGACTTAGCTGTGAATAGGCATCAATTACAAAACAAGATGCAAACAGTATTACTGTAATTAAAGCGGTTAATTTTATGTTTGGAGATTTCATGGATTTCACCCTTTTCTTTGTAGACAGAGTAGTATTTACTTCCTTTGTATAAACTTATTTTCTTAGAGAAATTAGGGTCTACAAATTGTTGATACAATAGTATTATGATTAACAATAAATTATCAAATAAACAAATTAAAATTATGAAATAATTCTAAAAAACTAAATTAAATACTATTTTTAATAGGATTATTAATCAAAACAAATATTCTCTATATAGAAATAGAAATTATTGGCATTATCACTTACTTCAATTGTTATTATTTTTTTACTTAAAAGGGAAAATAAAATGGATACCTCATCTAAAAATTCAATTTTGCCTGTTGTAATAGTATTATGTTTTACTCAGCTTGCAGTTTTTGCTCAAGATATCAAGCTACCGGAACCGCAAAAAACAGGCGGTATGCCGTTAATGGAAGCTTTAAGTAAAAGAAGCAGCTCACGAAATTACATCACGAAAGAAATATCTTACCAGGTACTATCAAATATGCTTTGGGCGGCATATGGTTATAACAGACCTAAAGAAAAAATGAGAACCGCCCCGTCAGCCTGGAATATTCAAAATATTAATATTTATGTTGCAAAATCTGATGGACTTTACCTTTACGATGCAGCAAACAATATTTTAAAGTCAGTTTCAAAGAAAGATATAAGAAAAAATACAGGCACACAGATTTTTGTTAAAGATGTGCCAGTTAATCTTATTTATGTTGCGGATTTATCCATGATGTCCAGGGTTGGAGATAAAGCAAAATTTTATTCTACGGCACATACGGGTTTCATTGCTCAAAATGTTTACCTGTTTTGTGCATCATTTAATCTTGGAACTGTAATCAGGGATTTGGTTGACCGGGATACTTTGAGTAAAGCACTGAACCTTAAAGATGATCAAGAAATAATCTTATCCCAATCAGTTGGTTATATAAAATAATTTATGTTTTTTAATCAGCAATGAAAATTATTAGTAATTACATTAGAATAATTTTCTTTTTATTTTTTACTGCAAATTATATCGCACAGGAAAATATACAATCTCAAATAAAAAGAATAGATTATCAATTAAACAAAAAAACGGAATTTCAGTACCGGGATCAAAATTTAAATACAAATAAAAATGATAAAGAGTTAAGAATCGAAGGATTTATAGGATTTCCATATAATTTGCCTTTACCATTAACTATCAGTCAATCCGGGGAGCCGGATATAAATTTAACCGCATTTTTTGCTTCAAAACCTTTTGAAATACCTATCTATTGGGTATGGCGTATTAGTTACTGGGAAGGTAGAAATTCTTGGGAACTGGAAGCAATTCACCATAAACTTTTCTTGAAAAATAATCCTCAAGAAGTTCAGGAATTTTCAGTTTCACACGGATTAAATTTAATTACAATAAATCGAGGATGGCAATTTAAGGATTTTATTTTCAGAGCAGGAGCAGGAATAGTACTGGCACACCCCGAAAGCATTGTAAGGAATAAGAAATTTTCGGAAGATTCAGGAATATTTAATTGGGGTTATTACATTTCCGGTCCAACAATAAACGTGGCCATAGCAAAAAATTTTATAATTATAAATAGTTTTTATGCAATATGCGAAATGAAAATAAACTTATCATTTGCGAGCGTTCCAATTTATGACGGAAATGCAGATTTGTATAATATAGCTTTTCAATTGAATTTTGGTTTGGGATTTAGTTTATTAAAATTCTAAATAAATTATAAAACAAAATATCATATAGTTTGAAATAATTTCCATGCTATCATCTATTTTTATTTTATCGACTAATCCCTAATGAATAAAGATATAAACAAATATATCCATCATGGATACAAAAAAATCGAAGGCTGGATATCGAACCTCGCACTTAGAGCAATTTTAAAATTGTCGCATGTTCAATGTCAAAATAATGTAAATGGTTCTGTTTGTGAAATAGGTGTTCATCATGGAAGATCGTTTATCCTTCTCCACATGCTTACAAATTCAAATGAAATGAGCGCAGCAATAGACCTATTTGAAATGCAATCGGATAATATTGATAAATCGGGTAAGGGAGATAAAGAAAAGTTAATTAAAAATTTAAGAGATAATTTTTGTGAACTAAATAGGATAAAAATAATTACAAAAAATTCCCTAAATATTTCTCCTGAATATTTGTTAGAACAAACAGGAAGCAGAATAAGAATATTTTCAGTTGATGGAGGACATTCTGCCGAAGTAGTATATAACGATTTGAAACTCGCTGAAAGAACTATTTGTAAAGGAGGAATAATTATTCTGGATGATTTTTTCGTAAGCAGCTGGCCCGGGGTTTCTGAAGGTGCATGCAAATATCTTATGAACGAAGAAACAAAATTAATTCCTTTTTCTACCTTTGACGGTAAAATTCTATTTACAAATGATAAACAACTAAAAGAATTATATATTCAAGGTTTATTGGAGATGTATCCGGAATTTCTTTATAAAGAATCAATGTTTTTCAATAATAAAGTGATAGCTCTTTATAAATCAAGAAATGATACAATTGATTTTTTTAGAAGAACAAAGTTTTGGCAATTAATAAAAAACAATAAATCAGGAACACTCCTTAGAAAGATTTTAAGCCGCTAAATAAGGAATCACTCATTAAAACAAAACTATTTGGAAATAAGGGTATAGAGGTATAAGGGATTTCCCTCATATATCAGTATACCTATATACCTAATACATCCATTTCCGTTTCACCTCTTTCCCGTCTCTGCTTAATTTTTACTGTTGAAATAAAGGAAATAATAACATATATATAATAAGTTAATTTTCCCTGTTACATTAAAGGAGGGTAGTCCTATGAAAGTAATGGGAGAATGTGAAAAAGCAAGGTTATATCTCCAATCTCATTCCCATATAATATCCGAAGAAGAATTTAATGAAAGAAAACTTCGCGGTGGTCCTTTCATTACAATATCCCGGGAAACCGGTGTACCGGAAGCATTGATTTATGAGAAACTCCTAAAATATCTTCAGAGAATTTACGGCGAAAAGAAATGGAGATTTTTCGATAAAGAATTGATAGATAAAATTCTAAATGAACATAATCTTCCAAAATATTTTGAAGATATGCTGATTGAAGATAAATATTCAGTTGTTAAATCATTTGCTTCCCAAATGTTGGGAACAGGAGCCGATATCTGGAGCCTGTTTAGAAAAGTAAGAACAACAATTATGCATTTAGCAGAAGCAGGATATGTAATTATAATCGGCAGAGGAGCCAACATAATAACTTCAAAATTAAAAAACGGTTTACATGTACGTTTGATAGCCCCTATCCAAAACAGGATAAATTATATATCCAAATGTTTGGAAATTGATAAAGATGAAGCATTAAAGTACATTAAAAAAGAAGATCAAAGAAGAAAGATTTTCCTGCAAACTTACTACAATAGAAATGTGGAAGATGCATCATTTTATCACATGATTATAAATACGGATTACACCGGAATTGAAGGGAGTGCAAAACTCATTGCCGTAACGGTTAAACAAACTTCGTTTAATTTTAACAATGAAATAAAAGAATTAAATATTGTTTAATATTCCCTTTTAAAATTTAAAAGGGAACTAATTTTTCAATTAGCTCCCTTATATTTTTTATTATCAATTATTATTTGATAATAAATTTATTCAATCACAGGAGTATCTAGTACTTTTAATCCTGCATGAAGTTCTTCATCAGTAAGTTCATGATCTACTAATTTACCTTTGAAGTAATCATCATAGGCAGCCATATCAAAATACCCGTGACCGCTGAGATTAAATAAGATTGTTTTAGATGCTCCTTCTTCCTTTGCTTTTAAAGCTTCTTTTATTACAGCCGCAATAGCATGGGTTGATTCAGGCGCTGGAATAATACCTTCGGTTCTCGCAAACTTAACCCCGGCATCAAAACATTCGAGTTGACGTAACGCCTGGGCTTCAATTAATTTATCTCTCAGTAATTGACTAACTAATGCACCTGCTCCATGATACCGTAAACCACCGGCATGAATCGGTTCAGGAACAAATGTATGACCCAAAGTATACATCGGGATTAACGGAGTTAAACCTACAGTATCACCAAAATCATACCTGAATTCTCCTTTGGTAAGTTTAGGGCATGATGCAGGTTCAACAGTGAGACATCTGACTTTTTTGCCTTCGCGGAAATTCAAACCAAGAAACGGGAAAGCTATACCGGAAAAGTTAGAGCCGCCGCCAAAACAACCTATTACAATATCCGGGAAATCACCGGCAATCTCCATTTGCTTTATTGCTTCCTGTCCGATTACTGTTTGATGCAGTAATACATGATTAAGTACACTTCCGAGTGAGTATTTTGTATCATCTCTAGAAGCTGCTCTTTCAATTGCTTCCGAAATTGCAATTCCAAGGCTGCCGGGAGAATTAGGATTTTCAGCAAGAATTTTTCTTCCTGATTCTGTTATATTTGTCGGGCTGGAAAATACATTAGCTCCCCAAACATTCATCATCGATTTTCTATAAGGCTTTTGATCATAACTTACCTTAACCATAAAAACCTCAAGCTCAATTCCGAAAAGCTGGCATGCAAAACTCAAAGCACTTCCCCACTGCCCGGCCCCGGTTTCAGTAGTTAATTTTTTAACACCTTCCATTTTATTATAATAAGCTTGTGCTACTGCAGTATTCGGTTTATGAGATCCAGGGGGGCTTACACCTTCATTTTTATAATAAATTTTTGCAGGAGTATCTAAAAACTTTTCAAGGTAACTTGCTCTAATCAGAGGTGAAGGTCGCCATAATTTATAAATATCCCTAACTTCATCAGGTATTTCAATCCATCTTTCGGATGAAACTTCCTGCTTAATTAATTCCATTGGAAAAATTGGTGCTAAATCTTCAGGGCCAACTGGCTGCTTTGTTCCCGGGTGAAGCGGAGGTAACATTTTATTGGGCATATCAGCCTGGATATTATACCATTTTTCAGGAATATCTTTTTCCGGTAATAAAATTTTTTTTAATTGTTCCATAAGCCTCTCTGTATTTATGATGAAACAGTTTTGATTTCTATTATAAAAGAAACTTTAAAAGATATTAAAGTTTAATATTTAAAACATAACTTCCGGAAAAATTTAATAACATATTTTTGTTTTAATGCTTTAGATGTGAATAAATATGCATCTATTTTAAGGTAAAATTAATAAATGCAATTCTATTATAGTTTAAAAAACCCTGAGGAACTCTAAATTATTTAATTACTTTTTACAAGGACAACCTGGGATCTATCAGCATTCACTACATCACTGAAGAATTTTCTATATTCATTATAATTTTCAGCAGGGATCTCATATACTTTTATCTCCAGCGATCTAACGTACAAAAGATTTCCATCTCCATCTGCAACTGTCCTGGAAGAAAAACTTCCAAAAGATGAAGACAAATTCATTTCAACCGGTGTTGCTTCTACTTTGAACCCCTGAGGAATTTTATAAATAATTGTATCAATATCGCGGTAAGGATAAGAAAATCTTATTGGTGAAAGTCTTTCGGAAACTTCATCGGGTACATAAGTATTTCTTTGCATTAAGTTAGGATTAAAAAATATTCTGCTCCCCGAAATTGTTGCATATTTTGGTAAATAAAGATTCAGCTTTAAGTTTACATTGTTAGTTGAATCTTCGGCAATATAAAAGGAATAATTTTTAATATTCACATCGGGAACTTCAAATGATTTTAAAATCCATTTTTCACGATCCTTCGGAACATCCTCTTTTGCAACTGAGCGAACAGAATTTTGTTGATCATCATCCCATTTAATTAATCCGTTTATTACAGCGGTATTAGATGAAAAAGTTACTTCAATTTTCTTTTGCATTAAATTTTGTTCAGAACTGCTTTTAGGGGTTCTTACTAGCACACCTCCATTTGGAGTTAACATTAGAGCTCCCCTATTTTCACTACTCCCACCAATATTTCCTGCCAGTATATTTTGATTTGTACATTCGAGCCACATTGTATCTTTTTCTAACGGCACACAAACGATAACATGATTAAACTGGTTGCTTGGAAATTCAGTAATTATTGGTAAGCGATGATCACCGTTATTTATCAAAACAGGGTATGCAGTAATTCCGGCTAATTTAAGCAGCGATACCATATAATTCGATAGTGCTTTACAATCTCCATAACTCCTATCATGCACATACATTGCATCAAACGGCTGCGAAACTAACACTAACGTACCTTGTGGTAGACTGTAAATATTTATAAAGCTTAAATACTTTTTGCTTTTCATTATCTTTTGGGGAAATAATAGAATTAATTTCCTTAGCTGCATTTTGAGATAAAACATCTTTACCTTTAAATAAATTATAAACCCATAAGCCAAAATCTTTCCAATTGTCCAATTTCCCTTTATAACCTTCTATTTCAAATTTTGAAGGTGCAATCTTAACAATGGTTGCGACATCTTCATAATCCTCACCTATTACATCATTTGAAAGTTCCTTCAAGTTTTCAGCATGCCAAGAATATAGTTTTCCCCCATCAGATATTTCCGGTTTAATTGCTTTTTTATTACACCAAAAACGAAGTTTATAATTATCGGGAGCTATAACATATTGGTGTATATTTAAATTAGACTATTGTGTTTTTTGTTATAAAAATGGGTCGGAAGACAATTTTAATCGAAATATTATCATTGATTTATGAATCATTTTCTTGGATTTTATCAACTAAGGTTTTTGAATTCCCCTGATTGAATTGACATTGTTTAAAATAGTTTTTACCAAATCACATTAAACATTTTTATTAAGTGATTTTTTAAAAACAAATATTATACCATTAAAAAAATTCAATAAATATGAATTTTTAAAAAAATGAGAGAAAAAATTACAATAATCTATGTTCGTAAGTAGGAAGCCCCATTAATATCTACTATTCCGCCGGTCATATATTCAAAACCATCTGCAGAAAAAACCGCTACAAGTCGTGCAATTTCATCAGGCGATGCAACACGGTTTAAGGGACTTTGCTTTTTAATTTGATTTCCCTCTTTACTATTTAAAATATCCGATGCCATATCAGTCTCGACATAACCCGGAGCAACTGCTCCGACGATAATATTGTAAGGTGCAAGTGCAAGTGCCATAGATTGACTTAATGAATTTAACCCTGCTTTGCTTGCTCCATAGGCAGGGTGATTAGGCTCGCCTCTAAAAGCACCTCTTGAGGAAATATTCACAATTTTTCCCCCTCCATTTTTAATCATTTGCCTGGAGACAAAATAACAAAGATTTGAAACCCCTGTTAAATTAGTTGAAATTGTCTCGTTCCAAATTCGCTGCCATTCTTCATATGTAACTTCATTTATTTTATGTTCAATATAAACTGCAGCATTATTCACAAGAACATCCAGCTTATTATATTTTTTGATTAATTCGTTAAAGAAATCTTTAATATTTTTGGGAGAGGATATATCCAATTGATAAAAACTATGATTATTATCTTTATTATTTAATTCCGCTAAAGTCTGTTCAGCTTTTTGAATATTAGATTTGTAAGTTATAATCACATTGGCATTTAATTCCGAAAATAATTTCGCGCACGCTTTCCCAATTCCCCTGGAACCGCCTGTAATTAAAACATTCTTATTAGAAAAATCCAATAACATTTTAAAAGAAATTTTATTATCATTTAGAAAATTTACTTACTTATCGTCTATCTCAATAATATCATCTTTTTTGATTGAACCAAGTTACCGGCTTTCAACTGATAAAAATAAACACCGCTTGGAAAACCTTCTGCATTAAAAGTAACTTCATGTCTGCCGGCAGAAAAATAACTATTTAGAAGAGTTTCTGCTTCATTACCGAGAACATCAAAAATCCGAAGATCTACATTTTGACTTACAGGCAAATTAAATGTTATTGTGGTAGTGGGATTAAAAGGATTAGGATAATTTGCATACAGTTTAAAAGATTCTTTTTGCAAATAGCCCTGTTCTTTTTTGCCTGTAGTTTCCGCTAAACGAATTCTATATAGACTATGTCCGGCAGTTATATATAAGGTCTTCCCGTCGGCATCACCCCAATTGCAGTTTGATGGTGTTTCAGTCATAGCAATTTTATCAAGATATTTCCCTTCCGAAGAAATGATCCACACTCCTGTTGGTCCGGTACAATAAACATTGCCGGCCGGATCTACCTTCATTCCGTCTGCATAACCTGATTCCGGTATTTGATAAAATAACTTTTTATTAGTTATTGTTGAATCATTAACAACATCCCAGACATAAATTTTGCATTGATGGGATTCATTCACATACAATTTTTTTTCATCTTGTGAAAAACAAATGCCGTTAGGTTTATCAAAAGTGCTGTCTAATAATTTTATCGAACCGGTTGGGCTTATTCTATAAATTCCCTGGAAATTTAATTCACTATGATAAGGAGAAGGAATGTTAAAATCGGGATCAGTAAAAAATATTGAACCGTCTGATTTCACAACAAGGTCATTAGGTGAGTTAAATTTTTTACCCCTAAATGTTGATGCAAGAAGTATAATTGAACCGTCTGGTTCCTGACGGGCAACCCGTCTCAATTCCATCTGGGTTAGAACTAACCGACCTTGATGATCCAAAGTTAATCCATTTGAACTGTCGGATGGGTGTAAATAAGTCTTAATTGAATCGGCCGAGGACCATTGATAAATAGTATTTGCTTGAATGTCACTAAATAATAATACACTGTCCTTCCAAACTGGTCCTTCGGGCTGTAAAAATCCCGTTGCTATTTTTTCCAGTTTGGCACCCGGCGGAATAGGTGACTGGGCAAATGTAAATGTCGAAATAAATATTATCATTAATGAGTATCTTTTTATCATGGAAAACTCCTATTGAATTTTTGATACTGATTGCTAAAAAAAATATTTTAAAATTCGGATTTCCAAAATCAAATAACACATTCCAAACGGAAATAATCAATTACCTGAAAAAATTTTATATTTATTAATCGTATCAATTATTTCATCTGCTATTTTTTTGTGCGTTTCTACATTAGGGTGTCCATTGGCAACATAACCGCCAGGGAAATAATTAAATTGAGTATAATAAATATTATTATGAGCTTCAGCATTTTCTTCGTTAACAACATGCTTGACATTATCACGAATCCATTCCGCATTTGCAGCAACAGCTAAAATAGGAACACCCGGATAGTCGTTTCTGATTGTTGTTAAAAAATCACGGTATCCTTTTCTAAAGATCTCTGAATTTTTTTCAGATACCTCACTATCTTTATCTCTAAGTCCTGAATAATCATTTATCCCGAGACAAATAACTACTAAATCGGGAATCCATTTTTTAAAATCCCATTTGGGCTCCGCCTTTTCCATTAATGTACGGTCAAAATAATTGGGCATGGAAATATCAAATTTACCCTGCCAATCACACACCATTCCTATGCCAGAGCGGCATGTTGTATGATATTGTGCATTATAATGTCTTGCAATAATTGGAGCAAAACCTTTATCAATATTTGTTACAGGAAATTTTGCTTCCCATTCCATTTCTAATTGTGTTGCTTCGTTACCTTCTGCAGCGGTATATGAATCCCCGATAAATTCGATTTTTCTGGAAGGTTCAGCTGGAGGCGGTAAAAGATTTGCCCCATCGTCCAATAGGAATCCCGAAAAAGTGTAAACGCCAAAAGAAATATTACGCTGGCTGAAACGAAGCAAATGATTAGTATTAGTTAAGCTGTCGGCAATAATATAATTCTGCTCCCCTTCTTTAGTTCCGTGAAACACTCCGTAAAATTTACCATCGATATAAACATTATAATAATTAATATTATCGTTCATTTTAACACCAATGCTTGTGCCGCTGAATTTGGTGACAATATAAATACCAGGCCAGGAATGTTTTGGATTTAACGAGTCGGACATATCCCATCTGCCAAAATATTGTATATTTGGATTATCAGCCGGTATAAAATTATTTGGATAAATCATACTATTAAAACCTGATAATAAAAATATAATTAGGAAAAAATATTGAAAAAACTGTTTCATTTTTATTGCTCTTTATATTAAGTTCGAATCGAAAATCAGCGGCCCCCCTTTACTCGGGCTGTGAAATTAAAACCATGATGAAT
>Ga0315554_1001725_pt1 | contig 12863 bp, 13 predicted proteins | sample SalMarSW160370MG_FD_202114 | JGI IMG/M metagenome (GOLD analysis project Ga0315554, IMG submission 202114) | Salt marsh sediment microbial communities from the Plum Island Ecosystem LTER, Massachusetts, United States - Salt Marsh Sediment SW1603-70 ... | reverse complement strand
CAACCCATACCCGTACGAGGCCCTGAGGGCGGCAGCGAAGAACGCACAGCACGTGCTGGTGGTGGAACTGAGCGCGGGGCAGATGCTGGAGGACGTGCGGTTGGCCATCCAGGAAGAGCGCCCCATCCACTTCTTCGGGAAAATGGGTGGGGTGGTTCCGTTGCCGGAAGACATCGTCGCAGAGATTGCGAACATCATCGCGTAGGCTTTAGAAGACGCGAGGGAGAGAACACTATGGCAGAAGAGAAAGTCGTTTTTCAGCGGCCACAGGCTTTGTCCGATGTGACAACCCACTACTGCCCTGGGTGCATCCACGGCATTGTTCATCGGGTCATTGCCGAGGTGATTGACGAACTGGGCATTCGAGAGATTACCATCGGCATCGCGCCGGTGGGATGTTCCGTGCTGGCCTACAACTACTTCGAGATGGATTTCGCCGAGGCGGCCCACGGCCGCGCTCCCGCCATGGCAACCGGCATGAAGCGCGTCCTCCCCGACCGGGTCATCTTCACCTATCAGGGAGACGGCGACCTGGCGGCCATCGGCACCAACGAACTGATTCACTCGGCCACGCGAGGAGAGAACATCACCACCTTCTTCATCAACAACGCCATCTACGGGATGACAGGCGGGCAGATGGCGCCGACCACGCTCCCCGGCCAGGTGACAACCTCGACGCCCTACGGACGCGACACCAAACTCGCCGGATTTCCTGTGCGAGTCTGCGAACTGGTGTCGACTCTCGAAGGCTCGGCGTACATCGTCCGCAGGTCCGCCTACGATCCAAAGGAGATTCGCAACCTGAAGCGGGCTGTCAAGGCCGCGTTCCAGGTGCAGATGGCGGGGCTGGGCTACTCCCTGGTGGAGGTCCTTTCCAACTGCCCTACCAACTGGGGAATGACGCCTCTGGAGTCACTCAAGTGGTTGGAGGAAAACATGCTCGCCTACTACCCGCTGGGAGACTACAAAGTCAGCGAGGCAGCCAAAGAACTCATCGGCAAGAAGTAGGCCGAGGACGGAGGAGAATCCATGCACGAAGAAATCATTGTCTCTGGATTTGGCGGACAGGGAGCCCTATTCGCCGGACAACTCCTCACATATGCGGGGTTGTACGAAGGACGGCACGTCACCTGGATTCCCTCGTACGGGCCTGAGATGCGCGGGGGCACGGCGCACTGCACCGTCATTCTCTCCGACGAGCCTATCGGCTCGCCGATTATCCGCAACCCCACCATCGCCATCGTGCTCAATCCCCCTTCCCTGGACAAATACGAGCCTCTTCTCACCCCAGGGGGCATCCTGGTGGTGAACTCCTCTCTAGTGCGGCGCGCGCCTCAGCGCGCCGACTTGACGGTGGTCGAGGTGCCGGCCAACGACCTGGCACGCGAGTTGGGCAACGTGCGCATGACCAACGTGGTGCTTCTGGGGGCTTTGCTGGCCACCAAGGAAATCGTGACCCCGGAGTCGCTCAAGAAAGCGCTGGAAGAGGAGATTCCCGCTCACCGCAAACACGTCATCGAGCCGAACAAGAAGGCTTTGGAGCGGGGAATGGCCTACGTCAGAGAGAAGAAATAGCAATTCACGGAGAGGGCAGCGACAGAGGACCGGTCACTGCGCCTGGTGACCCTGAGGAGCCATACGACATGGATGGGGACACAGCCCCTGCCCCATCCACGCGTTCACCTCCGCGCACGTGGCAACAACCTCTCCGCCTCGGAGGACAACGCATGCCCAAGAACACGCGCCAGGTTGGACGCGCAACGCTGCACCTGGTCACCGACGGTTGCTCCTGGATGGACGGCGGTGGCAAATTCGGCATCGTACCCAAGGTCCTGTGGCAGCGGATTATCGAGCCGGACGAACGCAACCGGATTCCCATGGAACTCAACTGCATGGTCATCGAGTCTCAGGGAACGCGCATCCTCGTGAACACGGGCTTCGGCCCCAAACTCACGCCCAAGACACGCGACATCTTTGGCATATCTGAAAGCCGCCTTCTGAACAATCTTGCTGCACTGGGCTGCGCGCCGGAAGACATTGACATCGTGGTGAGTACCCACCTTCACGCTGACCACTGCGGCGGGAACACGAAAATGGAGAATGGAAGCATCGTCCCCACCTTCCCCCACGCCCTCTACATGGTTCAGGAGCAGGAGTGGCACGATGCAACACACCCGAACGAACGCACGCGCGCCACGTACCTGCCCGAGAATCTGCTGCCAGTACAAAAGGCGGGGCAACTGCGCCTGCTGAGGGGCGACGCCCGCATCACCGATGAGGTGCGCTGTCTGCCATCCCCTGGGCACACACGGGGCCACCAGTGCATCGTGGTGGAATCCGAGGGGAAAACCGCCATCTACCTGAGCGATCTGGCTTCGTGGGCGGTGAGTTTCGAGCATGTGGCGTGGGTCACGGCCTTCGACACACATCCGCTGCAGACGATGGAAACGAAGAAGGCCCTCCAGCGCTGGGCGCTGCAGACCGACGCGCTCCTTGTCTTCGAGCACGATTCGCGGCTGCCGTGGGGACGCCTGCGAGAGGCGGACGGCAAATTGCAGGTCGTCCCGGCCTGAGCGAAGAAAGGCAAAGCGGACAGCCGCGCGGCTGTCCGCTCCACTCTCTGAGGTCAGACTGAACGTCTAGTCCAGCACCTTCTCGAACATGTCCTTGGCAGCCCCGCACTCTGGGCACACCCAGTCATCCGGCAAATCCTCGAAGGCTGTGCCGGGCGGGATGTCCGCATCGGGGTCTCCCACAGCGGGGTCGTACACGTACCCGCAAACCATGCATTCCCATTTGTCCATGACGTTTCCTCCTTAGAAACTCTTGAATCTTTCGCGGGGCGACCCGCAGATGGGGCACTTGTCAGGCGGTTCGCCCTCCACGGTGTAGCCGCACATGCCGCAAATCCATAGCGTGCCGATGTCGACATCGCTGCCGCCATCCACGGCCTTCTTGGCCGCCGCGTACATCTCTGCGTGGATCTTCTCGGCTTCCAAAGCCCAGTTCATGCTGCGCTCTGCTTGCTTTTCCCCCTGCTCTTCGGCCACAGCGATGTACGCCGGGTACATCTCGTCAACCTCAAACGTCTCTCCGTCGATGGCCGTCTCCAGGTTGTCCGAGGTCGAACCCAGACCGCCCACGATGCGCAGGTGGTTCACGGCGTGGGCCTGCTCGGCAAACGCAACGGCGCGGAACAGCCGGGCCACGTTGCCGAAACCTTCCTTTTCAGCCTTTTCGGCGAAGGCCAGGTATTTCATGTTGGCCTGGCTCTCGCCCCCGAAGGCTGCCTTCAGGTTTCCCTCTGTCATCTCTCGCATACGCATCCTCCAAACATGTGATGTCGGTTGCTCATTCGGCTGCCTTCCGCTCTCGCGAAGGCAGACTCGTTGCCACGCTCTCGGCCGGGACGTCTACCCATCGAAAATCGGTTTTTCCTCGTCCTGGAAGTACCACAGTCCCTTGTCCTTCAGGTAGTGGTGCGTGTTCTGCACGAGTTCATAGTGGCGGCTTTCTTCCTGGACGAGGAACTCGTACATGGCCTTGGCTGCGAGGTCTGTCGCGGCTGCGGCGGCTGCCTTGTACAAATCGTAGCCTCGCTTCTCGTAGCCCATAGCCACTTCCAGGGCTTTCAAGTCGTCCGCATCCGGCGGCAGCAAATCTTCCGCCCCCTCCGGGAACAAGTCCAAATCCGGCGGCGGCTCGGTGGCGTCCCTCGCGTCATCGAGGGAAAGCCACTTCCCGGATTTCGTCACGGCGCTGTACTGCTGCTGCAGAATCTCCAGATGCTGATCCTCGTCGCTGGCCAGAGATTCGAACATCTTGGCGCCGGCAGGGTCGTCACAGCGCTCTGCCGCCTCCAGGTACAATTTGCGGCCTCGAATCTCGTTTATCATGCCTTGCCGCAAGGGCTCCAACACTTTCGTATCAACTTCCATGAGATACCTCCTTTCAATCAGAACGGGGCGAACCCCATCGTCAGTTTGAACTGCTCCGACAGCCACCGATATTCTGTTTTCAAAGTCTCCTCGTGCATCTTTTCCATCTCTACGAGCGCAAGATACATCTTCTTGCCCTCAGGATCATCCGTCTGCTCGGCGGCGCGCTCGTAGAACTCCACGGCATCGCGCTCCAGCAGGTAGGCCAAGCGGAGCGCGGACACATCCGAGGTGCGCGCATGCAGTTCGGCATCGCCCAACGGTCTGGCGAAGATAGGCGCGGACGGAACCCGATGCCCCACGTCTCCCTCGAAGGGCAGCCACTTCCCGTCCTGTGCCAGACTCTCCCGCTGTTTCTCCAGCAGAGCCTTGTGTTCCAATTCGTCATCGGCCAAACGCCGGAACATTGCGCGGCCTCCCTCATCCTGTGCCGACTCCGCTGCTCGCAGATAGAAATCGCGTCCATCCTTCTCGGTCTGGATGGCCATGTCGAGGGCGAAAAGAGCCGCTTTCAGATTCTCAGTCATTCCTCACCTCACTCGCACCCCGAGACGTCCAGCCCAAGGAACCCGCCCGTGGTTGTCAGGTGCTCGTAGTTCAACATCAGGATGTCGAAGTGTCTCCGCTCCGCCTGCGCCAGGTATTGGTACATCTGCTTGCCTGCCGGGCTGGTGACGCGCTTGGCGTCGTTGACGTACATTTCATAACTGTCGTTTTCCAACTGGATGGCAAACAGCAGCGCGTCCCGGTCGCTGGTAGTCGGGCCTACAGGCTTCTCCGACATTTTGCGCATCTCCAGAGGCTCGAACTTCTCTGCCGCAGCGGCCTCGGCAAACTTCACCCAGCCTTCTCCGCCCTCCAGGGCCTCGTATTGCCGCTGCACCATTCGCAGGTGGTTGAGTTCCTCCTCCGCCAGCGACAGGAACACTTCGCGCCCACACGCGTCTTCCACGCGCTCCGCCGCCTGGAGATAGAACTCGTGCGTCTTCTGCTCGTTGGTCGCTGCTTTCTTCAAGGCCTCCAGAACGCCCTGGTCTATCATGCTCTTTCTCCTTCGTGTGTTGATGGTCTGTACCTGCACTCTCCGTCACAATGCCAGTATATCGGCATTGCCGTCCTTGTGCAAGGTTCTTTCTTGCCTGCCCGATTCAGCATCGCGCCCTGCACTCCATTATCGCAACGCCCGTGTCGCGTTGAACACGGCGATGAGGGCCACGCCCACATCCGCGAACACGGCCTCCCACATCGTTGCCAGCCCGGCGATGCCCAGCACGACGAAGGCACCTTTGACCGTCAGGGCAAGACCGATGTTCTGCCAGACGATTCTGCGCGTCTTTCTTCCGACCCGTATCGCCTCGGCGACCTTCGCCGGCGCATCCGTCATGATGACCACGTCGGCGGCCTCGATGGCAGCGTCAGAACCCAGCGCGCCCATGGCGATGCCGACGTCGGCCCTGGCAATCACCGGCGCGTCGTTGACCCCATCGCCGACAAACCCAACCTTCGCCCCATCGCGGGCCTCGGCGAGCAGAGCCTCCACCGCGTCCACCTTGTCCTCGGGCAGAAGTCCAGCCCGATAATCATCAACTCCAATGGTCTGCGCAACGGCCTCCGCGACGGCCTCGCAGTCCCCTGTCAGCATCACGATGTCCTCGACGCCCAGTGACTTCAATTCCCGGATGGCCTGCGGCACGTCCTCCTTGATTTCGTCGGAGATGATGATGTATCCCGCATACGTGCCATCCACAGCCACGTGAGCCACTGTGCCGCCCACTTCGCAGACCTCGTGCTCGGTGTTCGTGTCGTGCAGCAGCCTGTCGCTGCCTACGATGACTTCCTGATTGCCGATCTGCGCCTTGATGCCGAACCCGCCAATCTCCTCGACCGTGCTGGCCAGGGCCAGGGCAGGCTTCCGGCCATACGCTTCCAGGATGGACCGGGCGATGGGGTGATTGGAACCCGCCTCTGCTTCTGCCGCCAGGCGCAGCACCGCGCTTTCGGTGAATCCGTTCGCCGGGACAATCTGCGTGACCTTGAACACTCCTTTGGTCAGCGTGCCGGTCTTGTCAAACGCCACCGTCTTCAGGGCGGCGAGGGCATCGAGAAAATCGGAGCCTTTGACCAGTATCCCCCTGCGTGACGCCCCTCCGATGCCGCCGAAGTAGCCCAGCGGAATGCTGATGACCAGGGCGCAGGGGCACGAAACCACCAGCAGAATCAGGGCGCGGTAGACCCAGTCCGAGAAGCGCGCCCCAGGCAGGAGAATCGGCGGGAGCAGCGCGACGGCAAGCGCAATGGACATCATAATGGGCGTGTAGTAGCGTGCGAACTTCGTGATGAACTTCTCCGTGTCTGCCTTCCTGCTCGTGGCGTTCTCGACCAGGTCCAGAATCTTTGAGATGGACGACGCGCCGAACTCTTGAGTTACCTCGATGGTGAGACTTCCTGTCGTGCTAATCATTCCTGCCAGAACCGGCGCGCCGACCCCCACCAAACGGGGAACCGACTCTCCGGTCAGGGCAGAGGTGTCCACCTGCGAACTCCCCGCGACGACGGTGCCGTCCAGAGGGATTTTCTCGCCCGGCTTGATGACAACAGTGTCTCCAACGTGTACCTCTTCAGGGGGGACCTGTCTCGTCTGGCCATTGGTCATCACGTTGGCGTAGTTCGGGCGCACTTCCAGCAGCGCTTGGATGGACCTTCGAGACCGGTGCACGGCCATGTCCTGGAAGAACTCCCCCACTTTGAAGAACAGCATCACGCCGACAGCCTCGGGCAATTCGTGGATGGCCACGGCTCCCAGGGTTGCGACGGTCATCAGGAAGTTCTCGTCGAAGACCCGGCCTCGGTAAATGTTTCTCGCGGCAGTGGCCAGGACCTCCCAGCCGCTCAACAGATAGGCGGCGCCGAAGACCAGGAATTCTGCTATCGCGTGGGGCGTGTCGTACAACTGCGGCCGAAAGATGACCCCAAGAACGAATGCAACGGCGGCAGCCGCAATGCGCGCCAGTTCCCGCCTGGCGTCGAAGCCCCCCTCGCTCGGGTTGGCGCGCCGTGTGTCGGACCCGGCGAGCACTTCGACGGCTGGCTCCACTTTCTTGATTTCCCTGATAGCTCGTTCGTCGTCGTCCGCTTCGATGCGCAACGTTGCCGCGGCAAAGTCCACGGACACATAGTGGACACCTTCCACGCCCCTCAACCGGCTCTCGATGTTGGCCGCGCACGTTGCGCAGTCAAGGTTGTTCAAGCGATACTTCTTCATCTCAGTCTCATGCTGGTTTTGCTGCTGACCCAATGCGGCCTCTCAGAACCGGAGCCTGGCCTGCATCTTCTGCTCACCGCGCACCCACACAATGGGCACCTCTCCGAGCCCGCGTCCGCGCGCCAGGACATCGGTCACGTCCTGCGCCGTTCGTATCGGATGCCCTCCAATCTGCACAATCACATCGCCGGTCTGCAGCCCCGACTGTGCCGCCAGCGAGCCTGACCTCACGGCTCCAATCACGGCCCCCTCATTCACGGAAAGGCTGTAGCGCTCCCGCATCTTGGCCGCGTCGGCGACGGAGACGCCGAGTTTCAATGGCCGCCGGGACAGGAGTTGCTCCAGCAGAGGCAGATTGAAGCCGACGACTACCTCGCCATCCACGACGATAACAGGCACGCCACGCTGGCCGGACCGCTGAACCATCTCCTGTGCCGCAGCAGGGTCTCGGCTGACGTCCTTTTCCACAAACGGCACGCCCCTCTGGGAAAGGAACTTCTTCGCTGTCTGACAATACCCGCAAGTGGGCGTGGTGTATATGACGACGCTCATCGTGCTCTCCCTACATGTACGCGGCTTTCAACGCCTGCGCCTTCTCAGCGGACAGCGGCAGAACTGGCCGCGTGCCCACGGGGCCATCCCTAAGGGCAGGCACCTGCTCCTCGTAGGAGAGCACGCTTTCCACCTGATACAGAATGCCCGTGGGGATGCGGTCGCCCCAAATCCTGGCCGTGCGCATGGCCCAGTCGAAATCGGCGGGAGCGTAGCCCGGCTCGCCGCTTGCGTCATACACCCGCTCGCCGTACCACTCATAGGTGTTGACGCGGTTGAAGGTGACGCAGGGCTGAAGCACGTCAATGAGGGCATACCCGCGGTGCTGAACGGCGGCCTTGACAATGTCGCTCAGTTGCCGCCCGTTCTTGGAGAAGGCGCGGGCGACGAAGGTGGCCCCCGCCGCCAGGGCTACCATCAGCGGGTCTATGGGGCGGTCAATAGAGCCCTCCGGCGACGTCTTCGACCGCGTCCCTTCGGCGCTGGTCGGCGAATACTGCCCTTTGGTCAAGCCGTAAATCTGGTTGTTGTGGGCGATGTGCACGATGCCGATGTTGCGCCGTGCCGCATGCACCATGTGACCCATGCCTTCGGAGTAGCCGTCGCCGTCTCCGCTGTGCACCAGGACCTTCAGGTCGGGGCGAGCAAGTTTGACGCCCGTCGCGACGGGCAGGGCACGCCCGTGAAGCGTCATGAACCCGTTGGCGTGGATGTAATCCGGCGTCTTGCTGCTCTGTCCGATGCCGGAAACCAGCACGACCTGATGAGGCTCCAACCCCAGTTCTGTCAGCGCGGTCTTGACGGCGCTCAGGATTCCAAAGTTGCCGCAGCCCGGACACCAGGTCGGTTTCACAGGGCTGTCAAAGTCGGTCTTGCTGGCCATGCTACACCTCCTCCAGTGCACGCAGGATGAACTCAGGCGAGAATGGCCTCCCATCGTAGCGCAGGATTTGCTGGCCGACCTCGATGCCGGTCTCGCGGCGAATCAGGCCCGCCATCTGGCCCGTCTGGTTGCCTTCCACCGACACCACCCGCTTCGCCTTCCTCAGCACTTCGGAAACGGCATCGGCAGGGAAAGGCCATACATCGGTAATGTGGAGCAGATTGCTGGAGATGCCCTGCCTTTCCAACATCCCCATCGCCTCGCGCACCGGGCCGTAGCCTGAACCCCAGGCGACGAAGGTGAAATCGGCCTCCGCCGGGCCGTACGATTTTGGCGGGAAAATGTCCTGGCGGGCGGCGTCCAGTTTGCGCATTCGCTTCTCCACCATCCGCCTGCGGTTCTCCGCATCCTCTTCGATGTGACCGTATTCGTCGTGCTCGTCGCTGGCCGCCGAGAAAACCGCACGGGGATGCCCGAAGGGCACGCGAGGCGAGATGCCGGTCTCCGTGAAGGCGAACCGCTTGTAGCCGGTTTCCAACGCATCCAACTCTTCCGGCGTCAGCATCGATCCCCGGTCGATGGTCACGTGCTCGAAATCCACAGCCTCCTGCGGCACCGTCTGCAGGGACGCGGCAAGGAAATGGTCGGAGAGCACTATCACCGGACATTGGTACTTCTCGGCCAGGTTGAAGGCGCGCCAGCCATCGCGGAAGGCTTCCTCAATGGTTCCGGGGGCCAGGACGATGCGCGGGAACTCACCCTGCGACGCGTGCAGGACAAACATCAGGTCCGACTGCTCCGTGCGCGTGGGCAGCCCCGTCGAAGGCCCAGGTCTCTGCACCTCAAAGACAACAACGGGAACCTCGGTCATGCCCGCCAGCCCCAGCGCCTCCACCATCAGCGAGAAGCCGCCGCCGGACGTGGGTGTCGCTGCGCGAACTCCGGCGTGTCCCGCGCCGATGGCCATGCAGATGGCGGCGATTTCGTCTTCCGTCTGCTTGGTGACGACCCCGAACTCGGCGGCATTGGCGCACATCATCTCCAGAATCGGCGAGCCGGGCGTCATGGGATAGCCTGCCATGAACCGGCACCCGCCCGCCAGCGCCCCTATCGTCATGGCCGCGTTGCCCCCCAACAGCATCCGCCTGGGGGCCTCGACGGCTTCAAGTTTGAACGGGAACTGGTCGGCGAAGTGCTTTTCGGCGTAGTCGTGGGCTGCGCAGGCCACGTTGAGATTGGCAGTCGCAATCTCGCTGCCTTTCTTGCCTCCGAAGTTGTCCTGAATCACGGATTCCAGAAAGCGCATGTCCAGTCCGGTCAGCCCCGCCGCTGCGCCCACGGCTGCCGTGTTCAGCATCAGTTTGCTACCACCCGCTTGCTCCACGATGTCTCGGAGCGGCATCCCGAAATCCCGAATGTGCGACGGAAGCGCATCGGTGCCCAGGTTCAGGGCTGTGTCGTACACCAGACCGCCGCCGGGCACCAACTGCCCTGCATGCACCTGCACTGCTTCTCGCGTGAGGGCCAGCACCAGGTGCACCGTCTCGTTGTGGGAGAATATCTCGGCATCCTTAGCGCGCACCTGGAAGAAGTTGTGGCCGCCGCGGATTCGCGAATGATAGTCGGGCACTGCGAACACGTGCAGTCCGGCGCGCGCCAGGGCAAGGGCAAATCCTGCGCCGGTGGACTCCACCCCCTGTCCCGCTTCTCCGCCAAGAATCACAGTAAAGTCGTTCTTCATCGGTTCCTCCGTGTTTAGCCGCGCGACTCCAGGCTGAACTCCTGGTATCCAAACCAGAAGCCAGTCTTCGCGATGTAGTCGTACTCCCCCTGAAGAATGGCAAGGTGACCTTCTTCCACTGCCACCAAGGTGCCAAAAAGCCGCTTTTCCTCCGGCGTCGTGGCGCTGGCAAGAGCCTGCCCGTACAGTGCGATGGAGTCCTGCTCGGCCTGCATCCCACGCTTCAGCGCGTCCATTTCGCCGGTCGTCGCCTGAACCTCATCCGCAGCCTCCTTTGGAGACGGGAACACCGTCGGGTGGCTGGGCGGGCGAAGCGAGGCCGCCTCGGACGGCTCAGGGAGATAAGCGGGCATCGTGCCGCTGCGCACCAGCGACCGGAAGACCTCGTCCAAATATGAAAGGTGGTCCAATTCATCCCGCGCCAGGGTCAGGAAGATGCCCTTCCCGGTGGGGTTGGCCGTCATTTCAGCCGCCTGGAGGTAGAACGCGTGCCCGCGTCGCTCCAATTCCATGGCGTCCTTGACGACCGACAGCAACTGCTGCACAACCTCCTTGTCCATGTCTTCACCTCTTCCATCCTGATTCCGAGCACCGGCAGCGCGGCCATTCCGCTGGCTTCGGCCTTCTTGAGCCGTCGGCGCTCGCGTCTTTCTCTAGCGTGGCTTGCGCCTTTCCCAAGGGGCAACCAGAGGCGCAACGATGCCCGCAACCTCGTTGGGGTCCGCCGTCGGCTGAGCGCAGGTCAGCCCCACGCAGATGTACGCTCTGGGCGCAGGCTCGGCAGGGTAGCCCAACCGGGCCAGCCGCTCCTCTTCCCACGCCGGGTCCACCACCTGTATCACTCTGTATGGAGCATACAGCTTCAGTGCAGCCTGCCTCAAATCGCGCGTGAGGCTGTCCTCCGCGCTTCCAACGATAATGGCCTGAATGGGCTGGGAAAGGAAGGCCCGCACGCTCGCGGCGTACCCGGCGGCAAAGAACCCGTAGGCCGAATAGTGCTCGCTGAACAGCGTCAGCGCCCGTTTCGCTGCCTCGCGATGCTTGTCGTCTGCGGTGAACGCGTGCAAACGCAGCGCGATGTCCGCCGCCAGCGCATTCTGGGTCAGCGACTTCTCGCGGTCTCGCAGTCGTCCCAGGGCGTTGGGGTCTTCGACCCGGTCGAAGAAGCCTCCTTGCGCCCTGTCCTCCAGGTGCGCGTAGACGAAGTCCATCAGTTCCACGGCGCGCTGCAGGTAGCGCGGCTCGCTGGTGGCTTCGTGCGCATCCAAAAGGGCGCGCACCATCCAGACCTGGTCTGCCAGCAGGCCGGCCACGTCCGCACCGCCGCTTGTCGTGTGAGCCGTCCCACGACCGGCGGTGTAGTTCCGATCCCAGACCGAGTCCACTGCCTTCAGGGCTGCCTCTGTAGGAGCCCGCCAGTCCAGCACGACTCCTGCCTGGAGCAGTGACGAGACGAGCATCCCGTTGTAGTTGGTGTACAGTGTCTTGTCGATGTAGGGCGGCTTGTGCTCTGCCCGCTCGGCGGCAGACAGTTTGTAGTACTCCCCGTCGGCATCCTGGCTGGAGTAGAAGTAGCCGCGTTCATCGGTCAGGGTGTCCAGGAGATAGCGGACGATGCCGGATGCTGTCTCTTTGTAGGCCTCTTCGCCAAACACCTGAAATGCGTGGAGATAGAGGGCCAACAGGTTGGCGTTGTCCTCGGCCATCTTCTCGTAATGAGGGACGCTCCAGTCCCGCGTAGTCGAATAGCGGAAGCAGCCGCCCTCCACGTGGTCGTACATGCCGCCCGACGCCATGCCCTGAAGCGTCTCCTCCACCACCCGCCGCAGCCTGTCGTCGCCGGACAACCGGTATTCCGCAAGCGCCAGTTCCAGCGCCTCGGTCTGGGGGAATTTGGGCGCCTTGCCAAAACCGCCATACTGCTCGTCGAACCCCGCCACCAGGTCCGACACCACTTGCGCCACGATGTCCAGGCGCAGTTCCCCGTCCGGCGCGGAGCGAGCCAGCGCCTTCTGCCGCTGTTCCTGAACCTCCAGAACCTTCGCCTCAATCGCAGCGCTGTTGGTACGGTAGTATTCGCTCACCTGGCGCGCGGTGTCCAGGAACTGCTGGGGCGTCATATAGGTCCCGCCGGTGAGAACTTCACCGTCGGGAGTGAGAAACGCCGTGGTCGGCCACCCGCCGGTGTTGTAGCGGGCGTTGATGTCCGGGCGCTTGTCGGTATCGACGCGCACCGGTATGAAGTCGGCGTTTATGGCAGCGGCCACCTCCGGGTGGGAGTAGGTCTTCTCATCCATGACGTGGCACCAATGACACCAGGAGGCGCTAATGCTCAGCAGGATGGGCACGTCCAGTTCCTTAGCCAAGCGGAACGCCTCTTCTTCCCAGTCCCACCAACTGAACCCGGCAGGCTGGTCGCCCCGGTGAAGGTCGTGTACAAAGACGCCCTTCTTCTCCTTCGGCTCTTCCAAGTCGGGCTGAAACGTG
>Ga0315554_1001724_pt1 | contig 12863 bp, 9 predicted proteins | sample SalMarSW160370MG_FD_202114 | JGI IMG/M metagenome (GOLD analysis project Ga0315554, IMG submission 202114) | Salt marsh sediment microbial communities from the Plum Island Ecosystem LTER, Massachusetts, United States - Salt Marsh Sediment SW1603-70 ... | reverse complement strand
AGATAACAAAAAAAAGTAAATATATTCCCTGGACAGATGCAAGAAATCTGCCTAATGTTTCGGAACTTTTCCCGGAAGCTAGATCTCTTAAATTTAATGATGAACCCTGGAAAACAATAGTGAATCTTGCTTCAAGATTGGCAAATTATCCGCGGCATCTTAGTATACATCCCGGAGGAATTGTAATTGCACCGCAGCCTATTACAAAATATGTTGCCCTGGAATTTGCAAAAAATAAAGGTGTGGGACTTATAATTACCCAGCCGGATATGCATGGTGTGGAAGATTTGGGTTTAGTCAAGATAGATCTTTTAAGTCAGCGTTCGCTCGGTGTTTTAAGAGATACTATTACAAGAATAAAATTTAATAATTCGTCTTATAGATAAAAATTCAGATTTCGAAAAAAACAAAAAAAATCGGTTCATTAGTAAAAATGAATTTTTGGGAATAAAAAGATTTCATGGTTTTCAAGTGTACATTCATTTCATCAAAGATGTATTCCATAAGATACAATAAATTTTAAAATTTGTCGGAAATTGAACTTAATGATTATTATTTACCTGGCATTAGTTTTGGCCTTTGTATCCGAATCAAATTTTTAAGGAACAAATGAAAATGAAAACTATTTTATTTCTTTTATTCTTTTCTATTACGAGTACATTTGCACAAAGGGGAACGAGTGCAATTAAAATTGGACATTTCAGCCCATCTGCAACAGATGGTGGATTTATAATAGGGTTTGAAGGGGGGAGGGCAATTGACCGAAATCTTAATATTGGCGTAAGCCTGGATTGGTTTCATAAAGATTTTATTGATAAAAAATTAGTCCAAAACCTTGATAATATTTATGGAATAGGGGGTGGTTCAATAAATGAATTAAGAGCACAAACAAATCTTCATGATCTTCCATTAATGTTAAATTTAACAGCAAATTTTCCTGTTGCTCCATATGTAAATCTTTTTGCAACAGGAGGTGTTGGTGCCGAAGTTTTATTAATTAGCTATAGTAATTTTCAAAACCCGGATCAAGATGAATTTAAAAGTGCTTTTGATTTTAATTGGAGTCTTGGGGCAGGCTTAGCATATATGATGGGACCACGTTCCGATATATTCGGAGAGTTGTCATATCATTATTCCCAGCCCGGGTGGCAATATGAGATTTATGATCCTGTTATAAATAGGAATAGAACTTTTGAACGTTCCTTTGATATGAGTGGAATGATGTTTAGAATCGGAATTAGGTTTTACTATTAATAATTATGTATGAATAAAATTTTTGAAATGATGATTTATCTTTGACGATCATATAAGAATGATTTTCACAGATGCCGGATACCTGATTCCGGATAAAATAAATCCGGTATGATTTTATCAAGGCGATTTCATAATTGTATCTATTTAAAACTTATTCTCCCCAAATTGTAACAATCAGCTTCCTTCTCCCGCCATAGTTTCTATGTTCGCATAAATAGATCCCCTGCCATGTACCAAGGTTTAAATATCCGTTTGTTATAGGTATAGTAACACTGCTGCCTAAAATAGAAGATTTAATATGGGCAGGCATATCATCGGAACCTTCAGTTGTGTGAATAAAATAGGGAGCATTTTCAGGTACACTCTTATTGAAATGTGTTTCCATATCAACTCTAACATCGGGATCCGCGTTTTCATTTATTGTTAACGATGCAGAAGTATGCTGAATAAAAACATGCATGATTCCTTTTGAGATATTTTTTATTTCTCCGGTTTCATTAACTATATCTTTTGTTATAATGTGAAATCCTCTTTTCCTGGATGGTAGAATTATTTCTTTTTGATATATTTTCATTTTAGTTTCAAAAATATCTTTAATATTTCATCAATTTAATAAAATTTAACTTAATGAAAGAAAAAGATTAAAGGGAAAGTAAATATTATTCAGGTACATGAACCAGGAAATATTTTTTGGCAGTTTCACCAATAGAACGCGCTTCTTTTTTTGTCATATGCATTTCGTCTGGTGTATCCTCATCATGTCCGGCTTCAATTATTGCCAGGTCTGAATTTTTGGCATTTATTACTAAATCTTCACAGTATGCAGTATCTCCGCCATAACAAATTTTTAAGCCATTGAATGTGAATTTATACCCAAGAGCAGGGACCTGCCGTGTAGTTATTCCGTCATGTAAATATTCCTTATGAACTACCGGGAAAGGTTTAATTGTCATCCCGTTACTTTTAAAACTCGTGGAATCTTTTATCTCTTTTAATAAAATTTTATAAGGCAACGTTTTCGAATAAACTTTCTTAAAAGCATTATAAATACTTTCAATCTCAACACATCCCTTAGGAAAATAAATTGAAAGTGGTGTAACTTTATGCATAACACGCAGATAAGTTAATAAAGACCAAACACCGCCTACATGATCGTGATGACCGTGGGTTATAAATAAATTGGAAATTTTCAAGATCCCTTTCATTCCAATTTCATTATTTAAATCCCTTAAAATCCCGTCTCCCGGATCAACAACAAAAAAGTTTTTATCTGTCCTTAATAAAATGCCGGTAGCAATATTAGGTATAGAACAAAATATTTTTATTGAAAAATTTTCTTTCTTCCAGCTAAGCGGATACTCCTGTTCAATCATTAAACTATTTTGCTTTATTAATATAATATTTGCAGTTTTTAATATTCTTGCATCGTGCAAAAATATTGAAAGAATAACTTTCTACCTCAAATCCCAATTCATCACTAATTTCTTCAGGTAGTGTTTTAACTTTTGGATTAATAAACTCTACTATTCTACCGCAATCCATACAAATCAAATGATCATGACTTTGTTTTTTATAATTACTTTCATACCTGCCGATATTGTCGCCAAAATTTCTTTTTATTACTAAATCACACTGGACAAGAAGCTCAAGTGTTTTGTAAACCGTTGCCCTTGAAACACTTGATTTACGATTTTTCATTTGAATATAGAGATCATCAGCTCCAAAATGTCCCTCTTGTACTAATGCTGCATCCATAACTTCAAATCTTTCAGGTGTAATTCTATTTTTGCCCTTTTTTAAATAATTCCTAAATATTTCCGAAGCTTTTTGATTTTTCAATTTTATTGTACACAATGTTTGATTGTAAAAATATAGCCGGAGTTCATTAATTGCAAATGGAACTTTGAGAGATTAAAATATTCTTTATATATAGCAGTTTATTGAAATTTGTTAAATAATTAAACAAAATTAAGTAAAGAGTTCCCTTTCTAAGTTAACAATTTACGGGGAAGGATATGTTTTATGATTTTGCTCTGATGGATAATAATATACAATTTTTCTCGTCATTATAATTTCCAACCTATTTTCTATAAATAACTTGAAAGCAAATAATGTAATCGTTTGGGTTAAAGATTATAATTTCAAACTAATTAGGTTATATTTTTCAATAAAATATAAAACTTTTATGATAAATTTCTTTATTCTTAACAATCCACAAATAGTACCTTAATTGGATGGCACTAAAATTGCTTAAATTATTAGAACTTACTTCAATTGAAATTTGTGGTTTTAATTGGATTCAAACTAGGAAAAAATAAATTACCTGGGGTATCAAATCATCTATGGAAGACAATAAAAAAACCAAACCCGCCCTTCTTAAAGAAATATCTAAATTACGTAAGCGCGTTAAAAAATTAGAGAATACTGAAAATAATTTCAAACGAACAGAAAATGAACTTTTTCATTCAAAGGAGATGCTGCAATTAATATTAGATACAATTCCGCAGCGCATTTTTTGGAAAAATAAAAACTTTTCATATATAGGCTGCAATTCGAAATTTGCTACCGATGCAGGTCTTAGCAATACAAAAGATATAATTGGTAAAAACGATTTTGAACTTAGCTGGAGGGAAATTGCGAATTTGTATAGAGAGGATGATAAAATAGTTATAGATTCAGATAATCCTAAATTAAATTATGAAGAAATGCAGCTTAAAGAAGATGGTACACAGCTTTGGTTAAAAACAAGTAAAGTACCAATTCATGACAGGGAAGGAAATGTAATTGGAATTTTAGGTACTTATGAAGACATAACAGAACGGAAAAAGATAGAAGAAAATTTAAAACGCGAGAAAATCTTACTTAAAACTCTAATAAATAATATACCGGATGCAATTTTTGCAAAAGATCTTGAAGGGCGCAAATTAATTGCAAATATAGCCGATTTAAAAAATATGGGATGCAGTTCGGAAGAACAAGTTTTAGGAAAAACAGATTTAGACTTTTTCCCGAAAGAAATTGCCGAAGGTTTTATGGCTAATGACCATTCTGTAATCAATACAGGTAAACCTATACTTAAAAGGGAAGAATTCTTTATTGATAAGGAAGGGAATAAACGGTGGCTTCATACATCTAAACTTCCGTTAAAAGATGATGAAGGAAACATTATAGGATTAATCGGTATCGGTCGGGATATAACGGAACAAAGACATATGCAGCAAACTCTTCAAAAAGAAAGAATTTTGCTTCGAACTTTAATAGACAATATACCGGACTTAATATATTTCAAAGACAGCCAGGCCAGGTATGTTCTTAATAATAGGGCACATCTGCTTTCTCTTGGAGTAGATAAACAGGAAGATATTATCGGGAAGACTACTTTTGACCTTAATCCCCGCGAATTGGCTGAGGGTTATTATTCTGACGAAATGAAAATTATTCAAAACGGTGAACCATTATTAAATAAAGAAGAAGTTGCAGTACATAGAGATACCAATGAAAGAGCATGGCATTTGACTAGTAAAATACCTTTATTCAAAGAAGGAAAAGTTATAGGAATTGTTTGCATTAGCCGAAATATAACCCAACAAAAGATTGCACAGGAACAACTTCGTGAAACTGCCGAAAAATTCCAACTTATTTTTGAGAATGCTTTTGACGGAATGAGCATATATGAAGAAAATTCTGATCCGCTTAAAAGGAAACTTTTTGATTGTAATCCGCGTTATGCTGAAATGGCCGGTAGAAGTAAAGAAGAATTATTAAAACTTGGTAATACATATAATTTTCAAAAAGCTTTAAGTGAAGAAGACTCACATTCCAAAACCATTACTTTTAGAGGAACTTTTTCATGGATACGGCCTGATGGAAAAGAAAATATAATTGAATATGCTGCAGTCCCAATAAAAATGCAGGGAAAAACATATACAATTGGAATCGACCGGGATGTTACTGAAAAAAAACGAGTAGAAGAAGCAATCCAGGATGAACGAAACCAGTTAAGAACATTAATAGACAACCTGCCGGATTTAATCTTCTTTAAAGATGAGAAGGGGAGATATGTACTCAATAATCTAGCTCATTTGAAATTCATTGGAGTTAAAAACCAGGAAGAAGCATGCGGGAAAACTGTATTTGATTTTCATCGAAACGGGGTAGCAGAAAAATATTTTAATGAAGAGATGCAGGTTGTAAAAATGGGTAAATCGATGCTTGAGGAAGAGCAGTTGATGTATCATAATACTTTAAATGAAAATAGATGGTACCTGGTTAGCCGGATTCCATTAAAAAATAAAGAGGGAAAAGTTAAAGGAATTTTAGGGGTTGGACATGATATAACAAACCGGAAACGAGCAGAAGAAGCCATTAAGCAGACATATGATGAATTAGAACAAACTAACAAAGAACTAATAGAAGCAAATAAAGTAAAAGGTCAATTTCTTGCAAATATGAGCCATGAAATTCGTACACCGCTAAATGCTGTAATTGGAATGACAGGCTTATTATTGGATACCCAATTAAATGATGAACAACGTGATTTTGCAGAGACTATTCTTAACAGCGGAGATATTCTTCTTTCACTTATTAATGATATTTTAGATTTTTCTAAAATTGAGGCTCAAAAAATTGAATTGGAAAAACAGCCTTTTAATGTGAGAAACTGCATAGAGGAAGCCCTTGATTTAGTAGCGTCAAAAGCAGCAGATAAAAACCTTGAACTTGCGTATTCCATTGATGAAGGATTACCAACAAATGTTATCGGGGATGTAACACGTCTTCGTCAAATTATGGTTAATTTAATTAATAATTCGATTAAATTTACTGAAGAAGGTGAAGTTGTTGTAAGTGTGTCGGGGCAATTAAGGGATCATAATTCCTATATGCTTCATTTTTCTGTTAGGGATACAGGTTTGGGTATACCACTCGATCGTCAGGACAGGTTATTTCAATCATTTACTCAGGTAGATGCTTCAACTACTCGAAAATTTGGTGGTACCGGTCTTGGATTGGCTATAAGTAAACAGCTTAGTGAATTAATGGGCGGTACTATGTGGCTGGAAAGCAGCGGAGTTCCGGGTGAAGGTACTACTTTTCACTTTACAATTATCACTGAATTGTCCATTGAGAAAGAAGTCCGGGCAGATATAACTGCCCTCTCGGGTAAACGTGTTTTAATTGTTGATGATAATAAAACCAATAAGAATATTCTGATTCAACAGACTAGATCTTTACAGATGATTCCAACCGGAGTAGAATCAGGCCCGGAGGCACTTGAAGTACTTAAAACAGATAATCAATTTGATATTGCTATTTTAGATTTTCATATGCCTAATATGGATGGTGTAATGTTAGCAGAAGAGATCCGCAAACTTCCTGAAAGGGTTTCACTTCCACTTATACTCCTGTCATCTTACGGCTATCATATGCAAAATAATATGAACCTATCTTATTTTATCGCTACTCTTACAAAGCCGATAAAATTTTCTCAACTGCATAATGCTTTAATAACGGTTTTAAAGAAGAATAAAAATGCCGTTAAAAAGCATCGTGATATTAATTCAATACCGTTTGATGCTAATATCGGCAAACAATATCCTTTAAAAATACTTCTTGCCGAAGATAATAAAGTCAATCAGAAAGTAGCTCTTAGGTTTTTGGAGAAACTTGGTTATCGTGCCGATGTTGCTTTTAACGGTTTGGAGGTATTGGATGCTTTGCAGCGCCAATTTTATGAAGTAATCCTTATGGATGTACAAATGCCTGATATGGATGGGGAACAAGCTACCATTAATATTAGAAAAAAATTTCTTCCAAATGAACAACCCCGGATAGTAGCCATGACTGCTAATGCTATGATTTCTGATCGTGAAAAATATATTGCATCAGGCATGGATGATTATATTGTTAAACCTTTTAAGATAGAAGAACTAGTACGAGCATTAGTAGAAAGTTACATTTATTTGCACCCTATGGAAATGTCAAATCGGAAAGAAATAGATTCTCAACCGTGCTGATTTTAATTAATTAAATCATATTTGAGATTATGAATGTAATTAATCCGGTTCCTTGTAGAGCCGGGTTATTTTTTTAACCAACGGTAAGTTTGATTAAATCTGCAAGAATATGTCCGGTTTCTTCTAAGTAAGGATCATCATTTTTATTCTTTTTAATATTAGTTTCACCTTTTTCAAGTAATTTCAGACCTTTACTTTTTCTTCTTTCATTTTCTCTCTCGAATCTTTTGTTGTCATCATCTTCTTTTTCTTTTTTCCTTACTTCTTCATTAAGAGAAACATATTTTTCTGCTTTAGCTTCTTTATATTCTCTAATGTCCTCAAGTACGTTATCAAATTCGGCACTGCTATCCATTCTATCTTCATGCATTTTTTCTAACTCGGGGATATATTTTTTTAGATCAGAATATACTTGATATTTAGTGGGCTGAATTTGATCCCACGGCAGTGCGCTTGGTTCAGAACTTTCACCCCATTCTACAGGATCAATAGCAGAAGGGAGTTTGATATCCGGGATAACTCCTTTATTCTGTGTGCTGCCGCCATCTATTCTATAATATTTGGCAATAGTTAATTTTACCTGTCCGAATTTATCACCTGAGCTTCCTATTAACCTATTAAGATCGATTAAATTTTGTACGCTGCCTTTACCATATGTTTGTTCACCTACAATAATACCGCGCTCATAGTTTTGAATTGCGCCGGTAAAAATTTCAGACGCAGAAGCACTAAATCTATTTACTAATACTGCCAACGGTCCATCATAAACAATGTTAGGATCGGGATCCGAATCTACATCCATTTTCCCATCAGAACTTTTAACCTGAACTACGGGCCCATATTTTATAAACAAACCGGTTAATTGAACAGCTTCATCTAAAGCACCACCGCCATTATTACGGAGATCTATAATTATACCGTTAACTTTTTCTTCCTTTAATTCTTTAATTAATTTTCTGACATCTCTTGTTGTACTTTTATAATTAGGATCACCTTTCTGCCTGGCTTCAAAATCGATATAAAAGGCAGGAATAGTAATAACCCCTATTTTATAAAGAGTGTTGTTTTGGTTAATATCTATAACATCTTTCTTTGCTGATTGCTCTTCAAGTGTTACCTTGTCTCTTACAATTATAATTTCACGAGATATTGCATTTGGCCCCTTATCCGCCGGAATTATTTCAAGACGAACTGTGGTTCCTTTGGGGCCTCTAATTAATTGAACAACATCCGTAATTCTCCAGCCTATTATATCTACCATTTCACCATCATCACCCTGCCCTACACCAATAATTTTATCATTTCTCTTTAAAAGTCCGCTCTTATATGCCGGACCTCCAGGAATTATCTCGTTAACTTTTGTATAATCATCTTCCTGCTGTAGTTGGGCACCAATCCCTTCGAGAGAACGGCTCATATCAATTTTAAAATTTTCCGAAGTACTTGGAGATAAATAATTTGTGTGCGGATCTATTGACTCAGTATAAGAATTCATGAATAACTGGAAAACATCTTCACTATTATACTGATATATAGCCCTGCGAAAATTCTCATATCTTTTTTTAAGAACTTCTTGAGCATCTTTCCATTTTTTACCGGAGAGAATAAGATTTAACGCATCATTTTTAACTTTTTTTCGCCACAACTCATTCATGTCTTCCTGAGTTACCGGCCAGGAAACACTATCTCTATCAATCAAAAATTTTTCATTTTTAGTAAAGTCAAAGCCTCTATTTAGTAATGTATCAACATAATCGTTTCTTTCAATTACTCTTTTTTTAAAGGTGTTAAATATTTTATATGCCGGAGTTAAATCTCCATTTTGAATATCATTATCCAACAAAAATTTATAATTATCAAAATCTTTTATATCCGAAGCATAAAAATAATTTCTATTGTTATCGAGGGCTTTTATGTATCTATCAAAAATTACGGAAGATAAAGAATCATTAAGCTTGAATTTTCTATAATGATACCTGGAAAGAATTGTATTTATTAATTGATCTTCTTCAGGCATATAACTTTTTGGTACAATACTAAGAGAATCATTGGTAACAGAAGTAATCTGACGGACCGGGAGGTTTATACCGATAGAATTAGCAATTAATATGCTTGCTATAATTATTGGGAAGATCCAAACAAGAGTTTTTTTCATTTAAAATCCGGATGAATATTTAAAATATCAGAATATAAATATTTAATACAAATAATAAGTAATAAAGTTCCTAAAGAATATTAAGGAAATGAAGCAAATATATAATAATAAAAAGTTTAAATTAAAATACTTAAATATTTCAGCAACTCAATTATACAAGTTCTTAAAAAGAAAAGTATATTGATGAATTAAAACATTCTATATATTTACGGTTGATTTTTTAGGAGTTTTTTAATGCTGAAAAGTAAAGATATATTAGTGCAAAAAGCAAAGGAAGTAAAATCCTTAAAGGCGGGTATTGAAGGTAAAACTACTGAAGCACCGAAAGAAGATTTACATCCTCAAACAGTTATAACCGAGGACGGGAAAAAAATTTTAGTTTTTAGCGATCCCCTTTATTCTAGAGAAAAGAGAAGCATAGTTAATTATACTGTTTTTCGAGGTAAATGGGAATTTGAAAATTTAGACGATATTGATGAAAACGATCCTGATAAATGTGCTGTAAAGTTTATTCCGGTTAGGGATTCTTCCAATATTTCAATAGCCTTTAAATCACTTAAAGACAGGGTCGAATTTATGGATTCAATTTACAGTGATAATGAAATGAAACAGATAGGCTCAGGGATAAATTTGGAAAAAATTGCAAATTCAAAAGTTCTTAAAGCAACAGGCGGTTTAATTGGCCTGTCTTTAGTAGGCTATAAGCTATATAAATTATTAAAGAAAGACGATTAGGGAATGATTAAAAAAATTAAAGTCACACTTAGCTTGGCTAAATGTGACTTTTTAATAAATTATCAGTCTTAAATTAAATACTAATTTAATTTTTTTGCATCATCAAAAACCTGGCTTGCATGTGAAGCAATATCTGTAACGTTTATTATATTAGCAATATTTCCTTTTTTATCAACAATAAATGTTACACGCTTATCGACACCGTTATTCAACAAAACACCATATTCTTTAGAAACCGTTTTTGCGCTGTCTGATAATAGAGGAAAGTTTAATTTATAATCGGCGATAAACTTCTTAATATCTTTTGGAGGGTCTACACTAATTCCAAAAACCTCAATGTTATTCTCTTTAAATTTATTTTTATCATCCCTTATGCCACAAGCTTCTTTGGTACAACCAGCTGTTCCGGCCTTGGGATAAAAATAAACAACCACAGGGGATTTACCCTGGTAATCCGAAAGAGTATAAGATTTCCCATAAGCATCTTTAAGAGTAAAATCCGGTGCTTTATCTCCAACTTTCAATTCATTTTTATCTTGCGGCATAACTAAAATGCTGAATAAAAATAAAATCCCAAATAAAAAGTATAATTTCATTCTAACCTCCGGTAATTAATTCAACTCAACGCTTCTCGAAAAAATGTAATCAACATTCTTCAACATTTTTTTGTAATCAAAAATTTCGTTTATTTCTTCTTCAGATAAATTTTTCCGAATATCATGCAATTTGAGTAATTCATCTTTTAAATTTTTATGTTTATCATTCCATACATCCATAGCAGCAATTTGCACCAACCTGTAAGCATCTTCTCTTGAAAGACCTTTATTCACAAGTTTAAGCAGGACGGTTTGTGAAAATACTAATCCACGGGTAATATTCAAATTGTTAATCATATTTTCAGGGTATATAATTAGATTCTTTGTGAGCCTGATCATTAAATCGAGCATATAATCCAAGGCAATACAACTGTCGGGAATAATTATTCTTTCAACCGAAGAGTGTGAGATATCTCTTTCATGCCAGAGAGCTACATCTTCAATGGCTGCTATTGAATTGCTCCTAAGTATTCGAGCCAATCCTGTAATTCTTTCACTAATAATAGGATTTCTTTTATGCGGCATAGCAGAAGAACCCTTTTGTCCTTTAGAAAAATATTCTTCGGCTTCAAGAACTTCTGTTCTTTGCAGGTGTCTAATTTCGATCGCAATTTTTTCAAGAGTTGCACCAATTATTGCAAGAGTTGTCAAATATTCAGCATGTCTGTCTCTTTGTATTACCTGTGTAGAAACCGGGTCGGGAGACAGCCCCATTTTTTCACAAACATATTCTTCAACTTTTGGTGAGAGGTGTTCAAAGGTTCCAACAGCACCGGAAATTTGCCCGACACTTATATTGCTAATTGCATTTTGAAGACGTGCAATATTCCTTTTAATTTCCTCAAACCAGAGAGCAAATTTTAATCCCATTGTTGTTGGTTCAGCATGTACTCCATGTGAACGGCCTACACAAACAGTCTTTTTATGTTCTAAAGCTCTTTCTTTTAAAACATCTTTAAGTGAATTTAACCTAATTAAAAGAAGCTCACCCGCAGTTTTCATCTGGAAAGAAAGGGTGGTATCAAGAATATCGGATGAGGTCATTCCATAATGAATATGTCTTGATTCCGGGCCAACATATTCGGCAACATTTGTTAAAAAGGCAATTACATCATGCTTTGTTGTTTCTTCTATTTCAAGGATTCTTTTAATGTCGAAAGTTGCTTTTTCTTTTATAACTTCCACGTCCTCTTTGGGAATTTCTCCCATTTCACTGCGGGCTTCGCAGGCAAATATTTCTATTTCCAGCCAGGTGTTAAACTTAAATTCATCCTGCCAGATTTTTCCCATTTCCGGGAGTGTATATCGTTCAATCATATTATTTTATTTAGGATTGTTAGAGAAAAAAATTATAGCATAATATACATATAATTTGAATTAATTTGTAAAATAACTCAAATCATATATTCAAAATTATTTGAGAAAAATTTTAATGTGTTATATTTTTGTATAATTAGTTAGAGGTATGGGAGAACAGTTTTGGGGAGGTAAAGGATTATTATCGATTTTTATTAAGATTATTGAATGTATTTCATCTTAAATTTCTCATTCTTTAATTTTTCAATTGAACTTGAAACGGAATTTATTCTTCTTAGTAGAACATTTTAAAAATATTTCCATAAACAACTACTTCAATTTTGAAACCGCTTAAAAAGAGTTATAAAAAAGAAAAATCAATTGCTTTTGCTCTTTCAATTCTCATTCATGGAATTTTATTTTTAATTTTATTAATAATAGTAGTCGAACCATCACCGGGTCAAAAATCTTTATATACAATCTTAAACTTTGTTGAAGTCAAACCTGAAATACCAAATAAGACTAAACAAACTGTCAAACCTATTCCTTCAGAACGAAAAAAAGAAACTGTAAAAATTAATAATCAGAAAAATATCGAAGAAAAAACAATTATTGATACAACTTCCGAGAAACCTAAAGTTTATAAAATCGAACAAGTAGATTCTAGTTATTTAAGTTTGAAATTTGCAGCTACACTTCTCGATTCGTTTTTAGTCCGGCACCCTGAATATAGTAAATACATTTTACAGCAGCAGGCAAAAGAATTAGTTGAAAATAAAAATATTAAGAGATTTTCAAGGTTAGAACTTGAAA
>Ga0315554_1001723_pt1 | contig 12865 bp, 9 predicted proteins | sample SalMarSW160370MG_FD_202114 | JGI IMG/M metagenome (GOLD analysis project Ga0315554, IMG submission 202114) | Salt marsh sediment microbial communities from the Plum Island Ecosystem LTER, Massachusetts, United States - Salt Marsh Sediment SW1603-70 ... | reverse complement strand
TTCAAAATCCCGTTGACTTTAAATGCCCGGTCTTTTTTCTTTAAATTGGTTTTAATAAATATATAAGATCTGAAGAGAGGTGTTTCAATCCATACCGTTCGATCATTCCAATGTCTTAATTCTTTTAACAAAGGCAAATATGAATGGAATCCAAATTCTTTTAGCTTTTTATCAATTATTTTTTCGAAATTCGGTCGTGTATAAAGAACAAACCAGTGTTCATGATCAACATACTTTCCAAGTAAATTTATCTTTTTTGACATTGTATACATTTTTATATTAACCTTTTATAAAAGATTTAGAATTTTATTAAAGCACAAATACAATTTGCTTAAACATCAATTTTTACCATTTACATTGATCATGGATTTAAAGTATCACTTAGTATTGAGTTTATAACTTTTTCGAATTCTTCCTTTGAAATAAAACCGGTTTTATAAATGACGTTACCTTTATTAAATACAAGAATCGTAGTACTATCTTCTATTCTGTAGTAATCAGAAGTAGTAGAGTTTTGCTCCATATTATATTTTAAAATCTTAATCTTATTGACATAATCAATAGCAACTTTTTCTAAAATTGATTTCATTATGTGGGAAGTACCCCAGCAGCTTTTTTCAAAAACAACAATTACCGGGATAGTACTTTCAATAACTTTTTTATGAAAATTTTCATCATTTACCGTTGCAACTGAGACATGGTTATTCATCAGTGAACATCATTTAATTGTTTTTCATTTTAGGGAAAGACAAAAGCCAAGCCAGTTAAAATTTAAGAGACTTGAATTGATTTTCGTTTTATTTTAAGCTGTAATGCATGGTTTTGATGTATTATTAAGTTTGTGGATGATTGAAAAATTCCTAATATACTGTGACTTCACAATATATTGTGAATTTTATTTGCGATGGATATCCAGTTTTTTCATTCGAAACTGTAATGTTGAGGGAACGAGTCCTAAAATTTTTGCAGCACCATTTGGTCCGCTTACACGCCAATTTGTTAATTCAAGGACTTTAATTATATAATCTCTTTCAATTTCATCCAAAGGTTGATACTCGAATGTATTCCCGTTTTCTTTATTTTGGGGGAATGACTCTTCAAGCTTAAAACTATTTTCAGGACTAATAATAATTGCTCTTTCGATAACATTTTCAAGTTCACGTACATTCCCCGGCCAATCGTAATCTATTAATTTTTTCATAAGTTTTGGAGAAATCGATTCTATCTTTTTCCCGACTTTTTTGCAATGCTTATTTATAAAGTGATTTACTAATACAGGAATATCCTCCCTTCGTTCACGAAGCGGGGGAATTTTTATTGGAAATACATTAAGCCTATAATAAAGATCCTCACGAAAAGTTCCCTGTTTAAGTGCATTTTCCAAATCGCGGTTAGTTGCGGCTATTACTCTAACATCAACACGAATTGGGTTTGTTCCTCCTACTCTTTCAAATTCACTCTCCTGTAAAACTCTTAATAATTTTGCCTGAAGCTCTAAAGGCAGTTCTCCAATCTCATCAAGAAATATTGTTCCGCTATTGGCCAATTCAAACCTTCCAATCTTTTTGGCAAAAGCCCCGGTAAATGCACCTTTCTCATGACCGAATAATTCACTCTCAATTAAATTAGCAGGCAGAGTTGCACAGTTTATTTTGATCAATGGTTTATTTTTTCTATTGCTGAGACCATGAATTGCACGTGCAAGGAGTTCCTTACCTGTTCCAGATTCCCCCAAAATAAGTACTATTGCATCTGTGCTTGATACTTGTTCTACTTTGTACAATATTTTTTTAAATGATTCACTTGTACTAATAATACTTTCAAAATTATGAGTCAGCTTAATTTCATCCTGCAAATAAATATTTTCAGCTTCGAGCTCGTTTTTTAGTTTTTCAACCTGGGAAAGAGCGTCCCTAATTTTTTGTGCAGCTTCAGTCCGTTCTTTAACTTGTATTTCGAGTGCTTTTTTCTTCTCGCTAATTTTTTTTATTCTATATTTATAAAGGATAACAAGCAAAGCAATAAGAATAATAATTGATAGAGTTCTGAACCACCATGTTTGCCAAAATGGAGGGATGATTATAATTTTTATAAAAGCACCGTCATTATTCCAAACACCGTTGTTATTCGCTGCCTTAACCCTGAAGAAATATTCACCCGGGGGTATTTGGGAATAATTTGCAAATCGCCTTGTACCCACAAAGTTCCAGCTTGTATCAATTCCTTCCATGATATAAGCATACTTATTATTTGCCGGGTTTATATAATCCAAAGCAGAGAATTCAAATGAAATAACATTTTCATTGTGGTTAAGTTCAATTGAACCGTAATCATTTACCAGTCGGGAAGTATCAATGTTTTTATTTCTTTTAACACGACTTAAGATTGACTTGTTATATAACTGTATCTCCGTGATTACTACAGGCGGAGGATATTTATTGTTCTGAACAAGTTCAGGGTGAACTATGTCGAATCCTTTTGTTCCTCCGAAAAATAAATCACCAGACTTACTCTTAAGATACGCTCCTCCGTTAAACTCGCTGTTCTGTAATCCATCGGATTCAGAAAAATTAATTGTTTCAAACGATTCCGGATCAAACCTATCCAATCCAGCAAATGTGCTTACCCATAAATACCCCATATCATCTTCCAGTATACCTGTAATAACATCACTGGATAGTCCATCTTTAACTCCAAAGTGAGTAAAAGTTGTGGAATCGGAATTTAATAAATTTAAACCTCCGCTAATTGTTCCTGCCCAAAGTCTTCCTTTTTTATCTTCTAATATTGTCCTTACAAATTGTGAACTTAAGCTGTTTGAATTGTTCATTTCAGCTACGAAGTGTCTCAATCCGATTATATCATTTTCATTTTCTCCTAACAAAATTTGATACATTCCATCATGCCAGGTGCCGATCCAGATGATATCCGGATTACTTGGGGATTTATAAATTTCGAACACTAAACTTTCAGGCGGTTTAATTTTAGATTGAGGAGCGAACTTTAAATCATAAAATTTTTTATCTTTTTTATTGAATCTTTTAATACCGACCTTAGTTGCCAGCCACAGACAATTCCATTTATCCTCCATTATTTTAAATACAGAGTTATCATTTACAGCAGGATTGTTATTATTATAATACCAATATTGATGAATTCTGTAATTCCCTTCTTTTTTCCCTTCCTCAACCATTTCGAATAAACCTCTCCATATTGAGCCAATCCATAAAGTGCCTTTGTTGTCCTGATAAAATGATTTGACTCCAAGATCATGCGGCGAATATACTATATAGCGTCCGAGATCGAATTCTTCTAATTTCTCTTTTAAGGGATCGAATAATTCCATATTTAAATTTTTACCAACCCAGATTTTTCCACTTCTTTCTTCAAGAAAAGTCCAAACAATATTTTCATCTGAATTTGATTTTTCAATATTTCCAAAATTATCAAAGTAACTATTCGTCGGTGAGCATTTTAGTAAACCAGATTTAGTCCCTATCCACAATACATTTGAGCGATCAACTAAAATTGAATGAACTGTTCCGGTTTGCAGATTACTTTTCTCTAACCTGTCGAGTATCTTCGATAATTGATAATTCTTCTCGTTCCATAAATACAAACCGCCTGCATATGTACCAATCCAAAGGTTATCCGTGTTATCCTGATAAGCAGATATTACAGTATAAGGTACTGATAAATTTTTACTCCGAATAAAAAAATCTACTAAATAAAACGAATTATCTAAATCCTCAAAAACAGAATATAATCCGGCTGTAGAACCAACTAACAAGCTTCCGGATTTGCTTTCGCAAATTGTCCAAACTTGTGCTTCAATAATTTTGTTTTCATTATATACTTTGTTTACGTGTTTAAATATTGCTTTTTTAGAATCTATTAATAGATTAAGACCTCTATCGGTACCTATCCAAATTCTCCCTTTACTGTCTTCGAAAATACGCTGCGTAAGGTTGCTGTTTAAAGAATAAATATTATCCGGATTATGACAATAATTAGTGATTTTAATATTAGCAGATTTTTCACTGTCGATTACAAAACGATAAAGACCTGCCGTTGTTGTACCTACCCAAATCACACCGTTTTTATCAACAATAATCGATGTAATAATGGATATGCCGCTCGAATCTTGCAAATACCTTGTAAACATATTTTTGTTGGAATTATACCTATTTAACCCGTTATCAGTTGCTACCCATAAATTTCCAGCCTTATCTTCAGCTATTGAAAGTATAAAATTATTACTAATACTTAAAGAGTCGGCAGGATTGTTAATATAATTTTTAAATGAATATCCATCGAATCTATTTAATCCGTACTGCGTACCAAACCATAAAAATCCGCGGCTATCCTGGAAAATACAATAAATTGTCCCCTGGGATAGACCTTCGCTCACACCAAAATATTGGAAATGAAGAAATTTCTTTTGGATGTCTGTATCTTGAGCAGCTACATTTAACCAATAGAATAAAACAAACGACAAAACAATAAGTAAATATTTGAATATAATCTTACAGAGATTTGTCAATGAGAATTGAAAAATAATCTTCATAATAAATACATACCTACTATTCAGTTTTGAATGATTCCTGAATAATGTTCAACTGTATTTATTTACAATTTAATGAAATGTTAAATTCATTCAAACATCAATTAAGCAAAATTTTGAGAGTCCAAATTAACTATTCAAAACAATACAAAAAAATGGAAATTTAGTATTCCTTTACATGTAACTTCGACTTTTTTCTACGAAAATCATGAGATTTTATACAGAAGATATAGTGGAACAAATATTGTTTAGGATATGAACACAATTTGTATGGAAAATATTTAAGGTAAATAAACGAACAGGTTAGAATTTATATCTCCAAATATTTCTGTTGCAATTTTCAGTTTATAAGTTTAGTATTGAAGACAAAAAAATAGACGGGAAGTCTGGAAAATTTTCCAATGTATTACAATCCCAAAATATTAATTCAATTCAAGGGATGAGCTCTAAATTTAGTCTGATAATCATTACACATATTTTAGATTTTGACCTAAAAACATAAAGGGAAATATGAAAAAAGATTCAATCTTACTTCGAATATTTATTACGGCAGTAAAGGTGTGTTGAAAGACAGATTAAGAAGCAGTGCATTATATTGATGATTGAAAAGTTCTAATATTATAGAAATAGACCAGCTTCTCTTCCCGGATATTTTTTCAAAGCCCATCCTTTAATCAAGTTCATGCAAAATGTTTAATAATTCAATTATGTAATTAATTTAGACCATCTATGAGAATGCTTGAATTTCTTCAATAATTAAATTGTGCTTCAAAACACTTTCATTCCAATTTATACAATCATTAGTAACAATAATGCATCAAATCAGCCTATATGAAACATTTTAAATAGTCCTTTTTTTATGCAGTCTGTTTTTTATCTCTTGAATCTAGAAGCGGCATTATTTAATGTTGGAACATCTTTCCATAATTAGTTCCGGTATCTTCATTTAATGAAAGAATTTACTTATGAGGATTACAGCAAATTATGTTCTTGTTCTATTACTCACAGCGTTTATAAGCAATGGGGTTTGCCAGGAAAAAATTGGAACATCAGCCCCCGATTTTGAAGGAAAAACAATCAAGGCTAAAGAAATAAAATTATCCGATTATGCCGGGAAAGTAGTATTGATAGATTTCTGGGCAAGCTGGTGTCCGCCCTGCCGTGAAGAAATGCCTGCATTAATAGACTTTTACGATACTCATAAAAATCCCAGGTTTGAATTGATTGCAGTTAATATTGATAATAAAGAAGATAATATGCAGCATTTTCTTGATAATCTTTTTCCTGAACCAAACTTTCCAATAATAATAGATAACAGACAAAAAATTCCTTCTTTATTTAATATTGAAGCTATGCCGACTACAATATTTATTGATAAAAAAGGTAAAATACGCTTTTGGCATAACGGTTTCAAAATTTCTTACATAGATGATTTTAATTCAGAATTAACTCAATTATTGAAAGAGAATTAAAAGTGATAACAAGAATCCGAATATTTCTGCTGCTAGCTGCATCATTGCTCCTCTACGGGTGTGCTACTGTTAAACCATGGGAGAAGGAAAGTCTTTCAGATCCTATAATGATTATTGATGAAAACCCTATCAATGTAGGAATTAAAGAGCACTTTCTTGATTATAGGGAAGGTGTGGAAGGTGCCACCGGCGCAGAAAGCGGCGGTTGCGGGTGTGGATAAAAAAATCATATTGTCCATTCTGTTCTTTTTTAATCTCTACACAATAGGTTTTGCGCAGCTTTTACCCGGTAATGAAACACAGGTAAACTTCAGCGGTTATTTTGATAACTTTAATGTTTCGGTTCTGTATCCTAGTATTTCTATAACCAAAAAGGTATCCGAATCGACAAGTATTACCGGAAGATACCTGGTTGATATGATAACAGCTGCATCTATTAAAAGCAATAGCCCAACCAATAAAACCTCTACTGCTCTTTCAAAAGTAGATGCAGTAACAGCAGCATCGGGAAGAACATCCGGAGGAGGCGGAAGTGAATACTCACCACCTACTTTCGATGAAGTGCGCCATGAATTTAATTTTGGGCTTGCTCATATATTGGGTAAAGTAATAATAACCGCTGACGCGCTCTATAGTACTGAAAGTGATTACACTTCTTCTACTCTTATCGGGAATTACACTCAGTATTTCGCTGAGAATAATACATCTATCCAATTAGGAATTGTTAGAAGCTGGGATAAGGTTTTCCCTAAAACCAAAAACTGGAAGAAGGATAAAAATGTTACAACGTTCAATGCAAACTTCTCACAGATTGTTAGTAAAAATTTAATACTTCAATTGCTTTCTTCTTATACTGATAATAACGGGCTGTTATCGGATAATTATCAATTAGTGCCTATTACAATTGACGGGAAAGATAGTTTATTCGACCCCATTCATCCTAACCTAAGAATAAGACGTGCTGCAGCATTATCTCTAAAATACCGCTTAACTAATGAGTCATCAATTCAAGTCGGATATAGATATTACTGGGATTCATGGGACATTAATGCCAATACCTATTCTGCTAATTATGAAAGATATTTATCTAAGCATGTCATTATGGGAGTTGGGTGGCGGAGTAATTTTCAAACTCAGGCATTTTTCTTTAAACCGATATATTTGATTCCCGAACAATATATGACAACGGATATAAAACTTGATGCCGGTTATTCGAATGAACTTCAATTGAACCTTATATTAATGGGCGGTGAAGGAGAGGACTTTCTTCCGTTCCTGGAAGATGAACGCGTACAATATATCTTTAATCTTAATTTTTATTCACGACATACTAATTCACCATACTGGTTTAATAATTCTAAAAATTTATTTGCAACCGACTTTAATATAGGTATCAGGTATCGGTACTGACTGTTTTAGTAAAATTTGGTTTCTAAATTTTTATAAGATAATTTGGAAGGAATAAGCAGATGAAAAGACGGGATTTTCTTAAATATAGTTCTTTAATTTTGCCTGCAACGGCTGCAATGGGAATTATCAATCCCTTTAATAAAAAGGTTTTTGCTTCTGTAAAAAAAGGTGATTCTTTTTCATTATCTGTTATTACTGATCAGCCGTCAAGAACAATTCACACGATTGAACAGGCCATAAAAAATTCGGAATACGGGAATAGCACTTTACAGTTCACTGAATATAAAATGGAAGGAAGACATATAGGCGATATTGCTTATGTCAAATCGCAAAAATTAATTGACTACCGTAAAGGAACAGATGAGTTTTCGATGCTTCTTGATGACAGTGCAAATTCCCTTTCACTTCCCAGGATACTTGAAAATCCTACGCTGCTCAGGTTCTCATCACAACAAAACCTGCTTGAACCTGCCGGGTTATACATTTTTAGAGGAGATACATTATTTAGACAATTGTCATTGGATAAAGATTTAGATCATTACAGAATTGAAGGACTAAAAGGACACGTCGATATCAGGATAAAGAATAAATCCGCAAGCATCGTCTCCGCAACATGCAAGCATAAAACATGTATGAATATGGAACCGATCTCAAAACCGGGTGAAAACTTAGTCTGCATACCAAATCAAATCAACATCTCTGTTGCCGGCAAAAGTGCTCTGGGAGTTGACAGTATTACTTTTTAGTTATAAGTGAAAACAAATGAAAATTTCTCCTGTTAATTATATCCTAATTTCATTCTTAGTATTCTTCTCCGTCAACATAAGTGCTCAAACCGATACAACAATGTACAAGATATCGGTTACGAAATATTTAATGGGCACTACTGTAGAGACCACTGCAAGAAGCGCTGATGTAAATCTTTGTAAGAAAGCATTATTAGCTTCATATGAGGAAATGCAGCGGGTTGAAAATTTATTAAGCTGCGAAAAAGACAGCAGTGAAATATCGGTAATAAACCGTGCGTCGGGTCTTTATCCTGTTAAAGTCAGTCATGAAACATTAGAAATGTTAAAACGTTCAAAGGCTTACTGTAAAAAGTATCACGGGTTATTCGATGTAACTATCGGACCGCTTTCCGATTTATGGGGCTTTAGTGAAGATAAGGAGATAGTTCTTCCGAAGGATAAGACAATTAAGAAACTGAAGAAGCTAGTTAATTATAAAGATATGATTATTAATGAAAAAGACACAACTGTATTTCTAAAGAAAAAAGGAATGTCAATCGATTTAGGAGGAATAGCAAAAGGATATGCTATCGATAGGGGTTCTGCTGTTTTAAAAGAAATGGGAATTACAAATTTTATTCTTAATGCAGGCGGTGATATTTATGTCTCCGGCACTAAAGATAAAGAGACATTGTGGAAACTCGGTATCAAACACCCGAGAAATACAAATGATCTTATTGCCGAATTTGATTTAAAGGATTACGCCGTTGCAACAAGCGGCGATTATGAGAGATTTAAAATAATTAACGGTGTACGTTACCACCATATTCTTGATCCCAGAACCGGTTATTCAGGAAGATTATCCGAAAGCTCTACAATCCTCGCTCCGACTGCAGAAGAAGCTGACGCCACTGCAACGTATGTTTTTCTTCTAGGCTGGAAGAAAACGTTAAGCGATAAAAATCTAAACTATCCGCTGCTAATTGTATCATCGGACGGAAGTGTCCATTACAACCGGATTTTTGCAAAGAAATATAATTTGGAAGTGATAAAGTGAATTTTTAGACTAAAATTGATGTTATGGAGAGGGATTAAATTTAATTGTTGTTCATTATTAAATCATACATACATCATTTTTAATGCATACAAATCTTTTATAATAAATCATCTTTCATTTTTAATTGACTTTTTAGTCTCATTAAAACAATCAAAATTTTGTAATCAATAATTATAATATTAAATAATGAAGAATTGAGATAATTTTAATACTAATATTTCTACTATAATAATAATTTTTCTAGTGTACTTGATATCAACTAGAGAAATAAGACACAGGTGAATTCTTAAGAAAAGATAATTTATCTTTAATAAAACCCATGATAGTGATGTAAATCACACCTATTACTGTAATTAATGATTATATAAATACTCTTTTTTTAAGCTAAAAAGTGTATTAATTCTTCCCTACAGCCTTATTAAGAATCTACTATAAGTGAAATATATAAGCTAATTGATCGATAGATCGAATTTACTTATAGCATTGATGGCTGATTTACTGCAGAACTACTCTTTGACATCAATTATATTAATTATTTAAATTATAATATTTTAAATTATTTAATAATCTTAAATTTCAACTTATTATTAATATCTAAATTAAAATTAGATTAACATTGAAGGTACAATGAAACATAACAGAAGAAACTTTTTAAAGACAAGCGGCTTAATTGCTGGTTCTGCGTTGGTTGCCGGTTTACCAAACAAAGCATCTGGTTATACTACTAATATATTTACAGACAAAATTTCAGAAAGCGGAAAAATGAAATTAAAATTCAAACCATACACTCTACAACTGGAGCATGTTTTCACCATTGCAGTTAATTCGCGTACTACAACCCCGGTTATTCTAACAGAAATAGAATACGAGGGGATTACTGGATATGGTGAAGCCTCAATGCCTCCTTATCTTGGAGAGTCGCAGGAAACAGCAACAGCTTTTTTATCAAAAGTTGATCTCGGAAAGTTTAATGATCCTTTTGAGATGGAAGATATTCTTAGCTATATAGATTCAATCGCAGAAAAAAATACTGCTGCAAAAGCATCTGTGGATATAGCGCTTCATGACCTGGTTGGAAAACTCCTTAATAAGCCATGGTATGCTATCTGGGGATTTGATAAAAACAAAGCACCTTATACTGATTTTACTATTGGAATAGATACTCCAAAGGTTGTTAAACAAAAAGTAAAAGAAGCAGAAGTCTATAAAATTTTAAAAGTAAAACTTGGAAGAGATGATGATAAGGAAATGATTGAGGCGATCCGTTCCATTACCGATAAACCAATCAGGGTTGATATCAACCAGGGATGGAAAGATAAACATTTTGCTCTCGAAATGATTAATTGGCTTAAAGAAAGGGATGTGGAATTGGTCGAACAGCCAATGCCGAAGGAACAGGTTGATGATATAGCATGGGTAACCGAGCGCAGCCCTTTACCAATAATAGGTGATGAATCCGTTCAAAGGATTCCGGATGTTATTAAAGCACACGGGGTCTTTAATGGAATAAATATTAAACTTATGAAATGTACAGGTATGAGGGAAGCTTATAAAATGCTTGTACTCGCACGTTCGTTAGGAATGAAAGTCATGATTGGCTGTATGACCGAAACATCATGCGGCATTTCAGCTGCTTCACAATTATCTCCAATGGTTGATTGGGCCGACCTTGATGGAAATTTATTAATAAAAAATGATCCTTATAAGGGAACGAAAATTATTGATGGCGGTAAATTAATTTTAACCGATGCACCTGGAATTGGATTATTATAGAAAATTTATTGATTTAACGATTTCATTTATTTGTTTTTCCCATCTTTTCCAATGCTGAGAAGTAAATTGATAGAGATGCCGTTCCATCCATTGTGGGTTCATTAGTTGAATAATCACCATAGTCATCATGGTATACTGCCAAATTGGATTGAAATTCCGAGTATTCATCTCCATGAACAATTTTTAATCCTAGAAGATTGTTAAATATTGAATTATAAATTGGTCCATCAACCAAGCCACCATTAATCTGCCTGTGTGTCAACAAGTAAATTGAAGAGTGGGGATCTGACGGATAATCACCATTTTGAGGTAATCCTATAATCATACTTGTTCCCCAAATATTGCATCCCAAAAGCCAGTCCCGCAGTGCGGCTTCCATTTCCATATAACTTGAATCGTTTGAAATTTCATTGTAAAACCGGCATTGTATGAGAGCTGCAGAAACAAGATTATTGGAACACCAGATAAACGGAATTCCTATTAAAAAAGGATTATTTTTACCTCGATTGTAGATTCTATCCAATCCCTCATTCATATAATCCGTAAAAACTCTGGAAATACTTTGATCATTTTCTTCCGCAAGAAGATAATGAGCAAGATTTATAAAAGGATACCACTGATAATGTCTTGCGGTATCGGCACCCATCCATGGAGTAACGGGTTCAAGCTTTCCCCATTCTACAGCTTCCTTTAAATAATTATTTTCACCGGAAACTTTAAAAAGTTGTATCGATGCAAGTTCCATATCATCTACATAATTGTCTTCCTCATAAAAATATGGAGATTTACATGATGCAGTTTGAGTAACACCGAGGTCTGTTTTACCGTAATTATATGCTTCAATAGCTTTTTGTTTTATGGTTTTACTAAATTCGGGATAATATTTTTGCAGAAGAACAGAGCCAAGTGCAAACGCAGATGCAAATTTGCCCGCTGCAGAAGAAACACCTGTTGTTCTGTTTTTATATTTACAAATTCCTTGTGGTTTTCCTGTCACATAATAAACAGGTCTTTCCAGATCCGGACCGCCATAATTTGCTGAATCTCTATCCGGCAATCTGAATCCAGTATGATCCCTGTCATCAGCAATTTGATTATATAATTCACCGTATTTAGGATTCAGTTTTACAAGCCAATCCAGTCCCCATTTGGCTTCATCAAGAATATCCGGAATTCCATTAGGACCAGCATCACCATTTTTATCATATTTATCTTCAAACGAATTAGGGTATTTCATATAAGCAAAAAGCATCTGGTAAGTAGCTGTAGCTGATGTAGTCACATATTGCAGGTAATCGGAAGCATCATGCCAGCCGCCGACCGCATCTATGTACTGATTTTCTTTTGCGCTATTATCAATGATAAATCCATCATGCGTATGGCAGGAATCTTTTAAAAATGGATTATAACCGCATTGCTGTTCACGCATATAGTTTAAAAGAAAGTCTGCGGTTCCCTTATAAACTTTATTTGAGATTCTAAATGAAGGTGACTTCACACCTACCGATTTTAAATAATATTCTCCTTCACTTTTGAAATCCGAAAAATTTAATCTGAAAGTAGAATTAAAACATGCAAATTTTCCATATGCAGTAATTTTGTTACCTTTCCAGACAAGTTCATTATCTGATGACCTATAAATTTCAAATGTCAGTGGGCTTATGTCATCCATACTAACCAATACTGCTACCTTAATCGAATTTTCAGGGTAACCAAGCTGGTTAATTCTTATCCAGGTTTGTGAAAATAATGAAATGTTAACTGAGATAAGTGATAATGCTACCAATTTTAAAGTTTTCATGAGGAATAAATATTATTTAAACTGAAATTAAAAGATTAATCTAACACCAAAGTATTGAAT
>Ga0315554_1001721_pt1 | contig 12867 bp, 8 predicted proteins | sample SalMarSW160370MG_FD_202114 | JGI IMG/M metagenome (GOLD analysis project Ga0315554, IMG submission 202114) | Salt marsh sediment microbial communities from the Plum Island Ecosystem LTER, Massachusetts, United States - Salt Marsh Sediment SW1603-70 ... | reverse complement strand
TTTATCGACAGAGACATAGATACCTGGTATGTCCAGTGCCTTCAGTGCTCCTACCGGCGTGAGTTGGAAAGCCTGGACGAACTGGAGCAGCAGCCGGTAACGGCCGGAGCAGAACGTCCTGATACGATGTAGCCAGGAATCCAGTTGTATTCGGCTGTCATGTAGCTGACAGCACATTGGCGACGTATTCAAATATTATAGTAGGCCTAAACGCCCGCATAACTCTGCCCTGGAGTGTGGGCGTTTCCTTTTATTCCCCCCTGTTTTGTCTGTACTCGTACTGCCTGTGAGGCGTACTGTCTTCTTATTCCTAATCCGTGCTTTATGTTACAATATTAGTAATTAGTAAGAACCAGACACATTCTGGTCTATTCATGTGAGGGAGACGAGGACTGGGGGCAGAGATGGATGATGTGATGGTTCAGGCCCGGAAGACCGCCGCGATGCTGCTGGACAATGTACAGCAGGTAATTATCGGTAAGAAAGAAGTGGTTGAGCTGGCGGTGATAGCCCTGATTAGCAGGGGGCACCTGCTGATTGAGGATGCTCCGGGCGTTGGCAAGACAATGCTGGCCCGCAGTCTGGCCCGGTCACTGGACTGCACCTTCCGGAGAATACAGTTTACGCCTGATATGCTTCCCGGAGATATTACGGGAGTCTCCGTGTATAACCAGAAGATACAGGATTTTGAGTTCCGTCCCGGACCAATCATGGCTCAGATGGTTCTTGCCGATGAGATAAACCGGGCTACCCCCAAGGTGCAATCGGCTTTGCTTGAGTGTATGGAAGAGGGGCAGATAACAGTTGATGGTGTTACCCATCAGATACCATCTCCCTTTCACGTACTGGCTACCCAGAACCCTATCGAGTATGAGGGTACTTTCCCTCTGCCAGAGACGCAGCTGGACAGGTTTCTCATGCGCATACACATCGGCTATCCGTCTCAGTCTGACGAAATTACCGTCATAGAGAAACAACAGTACTCCCACCCGATTGAAAATATTACCCCGGTAGCCACCGGTGCCGACCTCCTGACGCTACAGGCGGTGGTTAAAGATGTGTATGTGGACGATTTGGTTAAGCAGTACATTGTGTCCCTGGTGGCAGCAACTCGTGACCACCCCACGATATTTCTGGGCGCCTCGCCACGTGGTTCTCTGGCCCTTTTCCGGACGACTCAGGCTCGTGCTCTGATACAAGGGCGGGACTACGTGCTGCCTGATGACGTTAAGGCCCTGGCGGGTCCTGTCCTGGCACACCGGCTGATAATCCGGCTGACCGATATCTCTCAGGACAGGACAGGGAGAGCTAGCGTCGCTGAGTTGCTGGAGACCATTCCTGTACCCGGGACCGTGCTGAAGGAGTAAGACCCGTCCAGTCTCAACAATTTGTTTCAGGGCGGGCAGCATTCGATACTAAGGCAATGACAGTCCGAAGGATTATTTTCATTACCGCAATCCCAATGGCACTTCTTGCTATATCGCTGCTGGGAGGTTCCAGCCTGGTACTGCGTCTCTTCTTCCTCTCATTGCTGGTGCCACTGGCAAGCTTCCTGTGGACGGTGTTGGGTGTCCGCGGCATTAGCGTCCGGGCTGAGCCGCCACCGGAGCACTGCCAGGTGGGTAAGAAGTTCCAACAGGAGATGACGGTTACAAATGACAGCCGCATTCCAAAGCTCTGGCTCAGGATAGAAGAGGGTGCCAATATGCCCGGGTACCGTGATGCCGAGGTGTTGAACCTTTCGGCGGGGAGTTCCCATAGCTGGGAGTCCGGTGTCTATTGCCGGCGCCGGGGCCGCTACGACCTGGGTACGGTTGTTGTTACGTCGACCGACCCCTTTGGTCTGTTTTCACGGAAGCGCACTCTGGGGGAGCCTCAGAGCGTCCTTGTCTATCCGGCGACATACGACCTGCCCCTGTTCCGTTCTGTTTCTTTTAATGAGTTCGGCCGGAGCGCCGGTTACCAGTCCATCAGTCAGATAAGTCCCAACGCCTCCAGCGTGCGTGAGTTCTATTCCGGTGACAGCCTTAACCACATCCACTGGCGGAGCACGGCTCATACCGGCAGGTTGATGGTCAAATTGTTTGATGCTGACCGTTCTTCGAATGTGGCCAAGACGGTCTGGGTTGTCCTTGATATGCAAGCGGTGTCTCACTTCGGCGAGGGCGATGAGTCCACGGAGGAATACGCGGTGACGGTTGCTGCTTCGCTTGTGAAAAAACATCTTGATGCCGGGATGCGGGTAGGGCTGATGGCCTCCGCCGACCAGTTCTACTACATTCCGCCTGACAGGGGTGAGGAACACCTGTGGCGTATTCTGGAGGCCCTCGCCACGGCGAGGGCAACCGGGGAAGAACCGGTAGGAGGGCTTCTCTCTGACCAGATGGAGCACCTCAGGGGCAATTCAATCGTCATTGTCATCACTCCATCGGTCAGCGGGGAATTGTTCGATGCTACCCGGCAATTAAGGAATCGTGTTGACGCTGTCGTTGTCGTTCAGATTGATGCCTCCAGCTTCGGGGGACATCCCGGTGCGCTTAATATCGCGCGTAACCTGAGTGCCACCGGCGTCCAGGTCTATGTTGTCAGGCAGGGAGACGAACTGGCGACGGCGCTCGACCACCGGGTATCACTGTTGCATGCGGGACACGTTTGAGAGAGTGGGAGATGGAAGGTAAAGGTAGTAGTGGAGGGCGGAGCGGCACCTCCCGTTTGACCGGCAAGCTCAGGATACCCGCACAGGTCATTGCCGCCGTTCGTAATGGCCTCGGTAGTCCGCAGGAGTGGGTCGGTGTAGTACTCGTCTTTCTTACCCTGGCTGTGGCGGTGTGGTCGATTGAGCATGCCGACTGGATGAAGAGGGAGCCATCGCTGATACTGGTGCTAGGTATCTCGGTGCTTGCTGGCCTGTGGCTTGCCAGAGGTCGGCTGCCAGGCAAGGTGGTCTATCCTCTCGCGTTTGTTCTTGGGATAGGTATTACCGTATGGCAATCGGTCGGCCTTGTGCCCGCATCAGAAACAGAGTCGGCTTTGAGTAACTGGTGGCAGACGGTCACCAGTGGTCGCCTCAACGAAGGGACTATCTTTTTCGCCATGTTCCTCCTCCTCGTGACCTGGGTGATTGGCTTTACCTCAACATGGTTCCTCTTGCGAAGGCGGAACGCCTGGGTGGCCATTGCAGCGGGCACGGTTACCATTATGGTCAATCTGAGCAATCTGCCCCAGGAAGATTATTACTTCCTGCCCATCTATCTGTTTGTGGCGCTTCTGCTGCTTGGTCAGGCAAACCTGGCGAAACAGGGTGCCTGGTTCCGACAGCACGGCATCCGCTTTTCTCGTTCGAGTGTCATCAAAGTGGTCGGGGCTGTGGTTGTCATCAGTGTTCTTACGGTGACCACTGCCTGGGTGATACCGGAGCCGCCGGTCGACCAGATGGGGCTGAACCTAGTCTCTCTTCTTGGAGAAAATACTCAAGGCCAGTGGTTTAATATCTTCGCTGGCGTCCCCTCTAAATGGACCAGAATCGATAGTGATGAGCAGATGCAGTTGTCCTTCAGTACCCCTGTGAGCACCAGTAAACGGACACTGTTTATCGTTACGGCTGACCAGCCATCTTACTGGCGTATCAGACGGTATGATAACTATAATTCCTGGGGGTGGACCAGCAGTGAGGTTGTCGAGCATGACGTTGACCTGCTTGCGACTGGTGATGACCTGGCGGAGGGTGAGTCGGTGACTTATACGGTAGAGAACAGGCTGAGAACGGATGTCCTGCTTGTATCGGGTGAGTTTGCCTCTGCCAATATCCCGGCGCTGGGGCAGACATTTGTTGCCGTGGAGGATGGGGAAGTGCTTCAGGACTCCTCCGGCGGTGTTTCAACCGAAGTGTACGGCGGTGAAGCTGAGGTGGAAAGTGACATCATCGCCGTGGTGTCACCAGTGATAATGAAGCCATATCAGCGCTACACGGTTAGCACCCGTATCATCACGCCGACACCAGAGGAGCTGTCACAGGTCGGGGAGGACTACCCGGCGGAAATTGTTGACCGCTATCTGCAACTGCCGGACACCCTGCCGGTGGAGGTCAGACTGCTCAGCCAGCAGATAACGGCAGAAGCAGAGACAGCCTATGACAAGGTAATAGCAGTTAAGGAGTACCTGCAGGATTTTGAATACAATCTTAAGGCCGAGGTCCCTCCTGAGGGTGCTGACGGCGTTGCCTACTTCCTGTTTGAATCAAAGGAGGGTGTCTGTACTTCTTTTGCATCGGCACTGGCGGTAATGCTGCGTTCCGTGGGTGTGCCGGCCAGGCTTAATACCGGTTACCTTGAGGGCGTATACGATAAAGATACTGGCAGCTATATCCTGCGGGCTAAGGACTATCATGCCCGCACTGAGGTCTATTTCCCGGGATACGGTTGGGTGGAGTTTTCAGCGACGCCTGGCGATGACGACACTAGTGAAATTATTGCTACTGGCGGTGAAGGGGCAATTGAGCCTCCTTACCCGGAGTTCTTCCCCGAAGGGGAGGTTACCTCTCTGATAGAAGGCGACACTAAATCACCTGGTGCGGGTCGCAGTGGTCTGCCAGGACCGGACCTGTACGTTTACTTCGCCGTGTTCGGGATTCCACTGGTGTTGTACCTGGCAGTGAGGTTCGGCTATGCCTACTGGCTGGTGCGTCTCAAGCGAGTGGACAATCCCGCCGATGTCTACAACCGGATGTGCTACCTGGCGTCACTGAGTAAGTCCGGGCCGCGACCTGAGGAAACGCCACTGGAGTACTCCGGTCGGCTGGCACAAGTAATCCCATCACAAGCCCAGGCAGTCAGTACGGTTGCCCAGGCTTACGTTGAGACCCAATTCGGTCCCAGGAGGGAGCTTACCGAGCTGCAAAAAGCGAGGATGCAGAAGTCTTGGGTGGGGTTATGTCCGTTCCTGGTGAAGCGCTTGCTGAGCTTGAGAAGGCGGTCGGAATAGAGGCTTCAGCCGAAGTCAAACCCCCTGGTGTCCGTGGCAGTCCTTGAATTTGAGACCGCTGCCACAGGGGCAGGGGTCATCGTCTCTCGCACTGGCAAAGCTCAGTTGCAGTATGGCATCCTGCTGGGCGATGAGGTACATTACATTGGCAGGAGAGCGTTCGGCCTGTAGTTCCCCCACCATGAAAGTCATCGCCGGGCCGATGTAGTTGAAGAAGTCCTGGTACCCCTCGCAGAGGTAGTTCAGTACCGGTCCGCCCTCAGGCGTATGCGGAACCCGGTTTTTCGGGCAGCCACCGTTGCAGACAAACCTTACCTGGCACTGGAGGCATTGGGTTGGGAGGGAATCACGCTTGGCGAGACCGAACTTGGCCTGTTGCTCCGAGGAGACCATCTCGGCCAGGCTTTTTTCTTTGATATTCCCCAGGCGATGGTCTGGTTCGATGAAGTAATCGCAGGCATAGAGGTCGCCGTTATGCTCCAGTACCAGCGATTTGCCGCAGGTCTCCTCAAAGATACACAGACCTGGTGGCTGTCCTACCCAGGTGGCTAGGGCAGCATCAAAGATGTCCACAGAGACTGTCCCGACATCGCGCCTCGCCCATTCGCCGAAGACTTTCTTGAGGAAGTCACCGTACTGCTGGCCAGTTACCGAGACCTCGCTGGTCCTCTCTCCTTCCTGGCTGACGACGGGTGTAAACTGTATGAAGCGGGCGTTAACATCGTCCCGGAGGAACTGGTATATTTCTGACGGATAGCCTGCATTCCCGGCGTGTACATGAGTCAGGGTATTGAACTCGACGCCATGCTTGTGCAGCAGCTCCACGCCAGCCATGACACGCCCTAGCGTGGGCTGACCGTTACTGTCGACGCGGACAGCGTCGTGAATATCCCCAGGGCCGTCAATGCCGATAACGACGAGGAAGCCGTTTGCCCTGAAGAAGCGGCACCAGTCGTCATCAAGTAGGAGACCGTTGGTCTGCACGGTGTTATAAACTGTCATCTCGGGGCGTCGGTACTGAAACTGGAAATCGACTACCTGCTGGAAGAAGTCTAATCCCATCAGCAGTGGCTCTCCCCCCTGCCAGTAAAAATTGACCTCCGGCACCTGCTGGGCTTCGATGCACTGGCGGGTAAAGGTATCAAGGACATTTTTCGCCATGCGGAGGGGTTTCTTTTTGTGCTGCCGCTCTTCTGGCGGATAGGGACAATACCTGCAGGCAAGGTTGCATTGTGCCCCGCCTGGCCTGAGTATCACCCGGAAGGTAGCTGGAGACTCTGAATCGGTGGTCATCCCGTCCACATTACCCCACGGGGTGATTGGTGTCAAATAGGGTAGGTGCGGTGGGGGTTTGAAGTTCACAACATCGCTATTGTATGATTCGTGGAGAGAACAAAAAATGGTAGTAGCGAACCTTGTCTTCCCCGTAAGTAAATAAGGGCTTGCTTGCAGGAGTATGAAATGACTAAAGCCCTGGTCTTATATCATTCACAGGAATACGGCAACACAGCCGCCATGGCTGAAGCAGTCGCCGAGGGTTTGAGGGAGGCGGGGTGCGAGGTTGACACTTTCAATACAAACGAGGGTCGGTATGACATTAGCCGGTTCCCGCAGTACGATTGTGTGGCTTTCGGCTCGCCGGACTATTACAGCTACATAGCGGGTGGTCTCAAGACCTTCATGGATGACCATTATATCGCTGACGTGCGCGATGGGCTGGAAGGACTCCGGGAAAAACCATACGTACTTTTCTACTCACACGGTGGTGGCGGCAGGGTGAAGGATGCTATGGAGCGCATTTTCAGGCGTGTGGGTATCTTGGTTGGTGAGCCGGTTGGCTCCCGGGGGAGGCCAGACCAGCATACTCTGGAAAGTTGTAGGGCGCTGGGCAAAGCGCTGGCCGAGGCGATTTTATAGTTTATGGGCTAAAAATCGCTTGATAGGGGGGAACTGACGCCAGAACTCCCGACTTGGTCCCGCATATCGGGACAAATTGGAAGGGCGTACCCGAAAATAAAAGGTACGCCCTTTGGTGGCTCCTGCCAAGCAAGATAATGCTATTCGAGTGTTACGGTAGCGAGTATATCTGCTGGCTGACCTTCATAGTCAAACGGGAAATAGGCAGGCAGTACGGTATATACTTCAATGATAATCCACTTGCCTTCCCTGACCAACCCGATAATCATGCTCTTATACCCGCCCGAGGCACCAGTATAAGCGACTTCGGCCTGGGTAAAGTCGGTACCGTTAATGGTGACATCACTCGCTGTGAAGGAATCGATTGTCTTATCGCCATCCTCCGTCAGGTGATTGGTAAATACCTCTTCCAAGGTAGCTCCCTCCGTCTCATCGCGGATGATAACCCTGACGGCAGGAACGAGATAGGTGCCGGAACCAACGCGCCAGACAACGCCGGGGCCGAGGTCTTCGGTCTTTTCTGACCAGTCACAGGGGTACTCCAGAGAGAACCCGTAGTCAGTATTGTTATAGGTAGCTGCCTCAGCCGGGGTTTCATCTTCGTCACCAGCTTCGGGTGGCGTGTACAGCCCGGTCTTCACCTCAATAGGGTCTCCGATTTTCAGATACTGGTCAGTGGTCTCGTCATAGGCTGGCCACTGAGTTAGGCCTTGTACATTCGGGTCCCCGGTTCTGGCAAATTGAGTCCACATGGCGACCATTGCTTCAGATACCTCCAGGTCCACTTCACACATGCCTTCCCGCGTACTTAAATCGGCGAACAGATAAGTCAGGTCAAGACAGTGGGTGCCGCCTCCACTGCCGCAGGGGGCGTGGTCGAAAATCCAGGCATACACCGGGGATGAGACCGTGCTCATGGCGCTGGCGAAGTTCTTGTCCCCATACTGGTTCCAGGCTCCAGCGAGGTCATCACTACCACTGCCTATCATCAGAGGAACATTCTGCTGATTGCCTGCCTGAAAAACACTGAGGGGATAGTCCGGCAGGAACCACCCATCCACATTCGGAAGCTGCAGCTCCGTTCCCGAAGTACTGACTGGAACGGCAGCCACGATTTCATCGGCGCTGAGGGCACGCAGGGCAGCCAGCACATCGGGCTCGTCAGCAACACCGAGCTTGACTGCTAGGTTTTCGCCTCGCTCTTCCATTTCTGCCAGGGGTGGGGTCCGGCTGGACCCGTATACACCGGCATCGGCGATAGCTCGGTGAAAAAGCCCTTCACTGAAGGGTGAAGCCATCAGGAAAAGAACCGATTCGCCGCCTGATGAGCAGCCCTGAATAGTTACGTTATCCGGGTCACCGCCGAAGGCGGCAATATTATCCTGCACCCACTCCAGGGCAGCGATCTGGTCCATCAGGCCATAATTACCTGAAACCCCGTTTTCCGATTCCTCAGAAAGCAGGGAGTGAGCAAAGAAACCGAGACCACCCAATCGGTAGGCGATAGATACGCCGACAACACCGTTTTGCTGGGCAAAGCACGTTATATCGGGAGAGCGGGAAGAACCTATGACCATCGCGCCTCCATGGATACTAACAAATACGGGCAGAAGGTCGGTGGTCCTTGTGGCTGGCGTGTACACGTTGAGGTAAAGACAGTCCTCACTTTGTTCTACCTCACTGCTCGTTAGTTGTGGGGCAATCGGGGCAAAATCAGTGCACTCAAGCACTCCCTCCCAGGGTTCAACCGGCTGTGGCGGCTTCCACCGTAAGTCGCCCACGGGCGGAGCGGCAAATGGTATGCCTTTGTAGACACGTACCTCTTCTCCAACGTCACCCACCACCGTCCCGGAAACTAGCCCGGCGTCTGTTAATATCGGGTCAACTATTTCGGTTGATTGTTCTTCTTCCTTCTCACCTACTGGCTCTTCTTCTTGCTCTCCGTCTACTCCTTTACAGGATGTGGCGACTGATACTATCAGCATCAGTGCCAGGAAAGGCATTAATAATTTGTACCAGAAGCTATTTTTCATTAATAACCTCCTGCCTGTACTATCTACCTTGTCATACCTTTTGGGAGTGGCACTATCATACTCACTATTTTCAGACTTTACAAGCACTTTGCTCGGATAAGCAAGATGATAGTGTAGTCCGGAGTCGGCTTGCTGGGTAATAAAGTCTTAATTGCATTGTGGGTCGGGAGTCTGTGGAGGTATTGACAACCACCACGGGAAGTAATAGAATGAACGTCCTCGAACGGCACCGATACGCAGTCATGTTTGGCCTCAATACAGGGGGATAATCAAAATAGACGTGATTCTTTAAGGCTTGTTTTAACCTCCAAACCACCTGATGCACAAAATGATGCCTTCCTTGCTAAATCACGCATCACATAATACAGCGCATAAAGCAGGTAACAATATTCAGTTTGTCAGGAGGAGTCATGAGAAGGGAAACCAGGAGAAAGTCGAAGAGATTCATAAAATCGCCCCAGGGCCTTAAGGCACACCTTTATCTCGGACTTCATGTTATGCTTCTACTCGTCCTTGTGGCTCTTCTTCTCCCCGGTTGTGGTCCGCTGGCGGAACTCGGTGCCAGTGTCACCAGTGGACAGGCACCCCTGGTGGTAAACTTTACCAACACGTCGAAAAACGCAGACGAGTTCCACTGGGATTTTGGGGACGGTTCTACGATGACGACAACGTCGATAGAGGAGCCGGTGAGCCATGAGTATACATTAGCCGGGACTCATACGGTCACCCTGACGGCCGGTAAGGCAGCGAACCCCGCTAAAGCCAGTACTATGAGTGTGACTGTCACTGTACAACCAGGGCCACTTGAGAGCGTGAAGCCGATTCCAGAAGTAGTGAATTTGGGTATTGGTGAGAGTGAGACCTTTACCGCCGAGGCGGTAGATGCTTATGATAATCCGATTTCAGGAGCTGGATTAGACTGGGACCTGGCAGAGGATGTGGGTACGATAACGAGTGGCGGCACGTTTACCGCGGGAACCACGGCCGGTACCTTTGTGGATGCTGTTATCGTAACTGCGGAACTGGACAACACCACCGTCGAGGCTGCAGCTTCAGTGAAAATAGACCCCGACCCGCTTGATAAGGTGAATATTGTAACTGCTCGGGTCGGCGCTGGGGAAAGTCAGCAGCTCGTGGCTAATGCTACGGACCGGTACGATAATCCCGTGGATAACGTAACATTGGCGTGGACTACACTTGACACGAGTGCGGGTTCTGTGAGTAATGACGGACTTTTCACGGCGGGGGCGGTACTCGGAAGCTACACTAATGCGGTAGAGGTTGAAGCGACACAGGGAGGCTTGACCCGTATCGCAACAGGACAGGTTACCATTATACCGGGTCCGCTGGCAGAGATATTCGTCGCACCGGAAAATGTGGATATCGGCCTCGGGATGACCCAGCAATTAGTGGCGGTAGGCGTGGACCAGTACAATAATCGTTTAACCGGTCTGCAATTTACCTGGAGCGTGAATGAACAAGTCGGTACGGTTACCCAGAGCGGCCTCCTTACTGCCGGAATGACACCGGGTGACTATCCAAATGCCGTGAAGGTTGAAGCAACGGAAGAGGGCGTGACGCGCTCTGCCACAGCCGATGTTACTCTAGAGCCGGACCATATCTTTTTTATGTCGGACCGGGATAATGACCAGTTTGACCTCTATATCATGGAAACAGACGGTGATAACCAGGAAAGGCTCACCACCAGCGGCGTAAGAGTAGGTAATTATTCCTTATCTCCTGATGGTAGACGTATTATCTTTAACCTTGACGAAGACAATATGTGTACTATAAATGATGATGGTACCTGGCTGATTTCCATTCTTTCCGGGCAGGATGCGTTTGAGCCTGCCTGGTCACCCGATGGCACCAGGATTGCTTTTCAGTTGTGGGAGGAGGGCACCGCTGAAATCTACGTAATGGACGTCGATGGTGGCAACCTTACTAGGCTCACACATAACTCATACTATGATGATTATCCTGCCTGGTCGCCCGATGGCACACAAATAGCGTTTGTCTCTGGTCGGGACGGGAATAGTGAAATATACGTTATGAATGCCGATGGTTCCGACCAGCATCGGCTGACCAACAACTCTGCATGGGACATACTGCCCGCATGGTCTCCGGATGGCAGTGAGATTCTTTTTCAGTCTGACCGTGGCCGCAATTATTGGGGCATTTTCATTATGAATGCCGACGGCACCGATGTCCGTTCATTAACGCCTGTTCAATATTCCAGTAACATACCCTCCTGGTCACCGGACGGCACGAAAATTGTCTTCCACTCTTACAAAGACTCGGACGAGGGAGAAATTTACATCATGAACAGGGACGGCAGCAACGTGGTCCGCCTGACCACGAACTCAGACAGTGACTGGGAGCCCAGGTGGGCTCCTCGTAAGGCGGGTGTGGAGGTAACGGAGGCCTCGATTGCAGTTGCGCCTGCCAGCGCTCTACCAACAATGACAGTGCAGGAAGTAACCGCTATGGTGCGTGAAGCCGTCGTGCGTATTGAGACAGACCTCGGCTCCGGTTCGGGGTTCCTCATTAGTGCCGATGGGCTGATATTGACCAATAATCATGTTGTACGCGATGCTGGAGAGATTACAGTTTACCTGGAAGATGGCACGAGCTACCCGGCTACTGTCGAAGCAAGAGACCTGGTTCGCGACCTGGCTCTGGTCAAGATTGAGGCCAGTAACCTTCCCTATCTGGAGATGGGAGACCCGGTCGAGGTAAGCCTCGGGCAACAGGTGGTGGTGTTAGGATTTCCTTTAGGTGGAGACAATCTCGCGGTTACCAGCGGTCTGGTATCCGCCGTCGACTTTGACAGTGGCAGGAACATCACCTGGGTCCAGACAGATTCAGCCATAAACCCGGGCAATAGCGGTGGGCCAGTGTTGAATCTGCAGGGCCAGATTGTGGGAATAGTCTCCGCCAAGATGGTGGGTATCGCTGTCGAAGGGATTGGCTTCGCAATCTCCGCGAATACGGTGAATGTATACCTGCCTCGACTCTTGGATGGAGAAGAAATTACTAGCTATTAAACAGAATATAGGTTCGTATTGGTCCTCTAAGTGCCAGTTCGAGGAGATACCGTGCTCTGAGCCGAGAATCTGGTGGTGTGTGGAGGCAAAAAATCGGTAATGGAGGGATTGGGGCCCTTTAGAAGGGTACAAGAAAGGTAGCACCACCTTTTATAAGGTGGTGCTTTGATAAGGAGAAGGAATTATTGAGGGGCACCTATTGCCGGTAAAGATTGACGATTGGGACTGTCTTCGTATTTTTGTTCTCAGTGGTAAACTACCACTCCTTCATGACCCGTCTTCGTCCTGATATATTGTGCCGTCAGCATCCCATTTATAGTAAAACTCGGTTGTGGCAGGTGTCAGGTAATCTGCAAGGTCAAACTCTCCGGGCTTTCCTGACAGGTCATTTGTCCAGCAGTCTCAGTGCGAGGATATCGAAGTCAGGTTATTGCTAATCATCCCTAAAGTCATTGCTAGCTTCACATTGTGCAGTTCGGTGTCCATTGCCTCGGTATTGCCTGAGTTGATAAATTTGCCAACATTGGGCGCGGCAACACCTGCTAGTGCACCGAGGATGGCTATTACCACCAGTAACTCAATCAATGTGAACCCCTTCTTACTGCGATGCAGAGATTGCAGGAGTTTTTTCACCTGTGAGCTCACCTCCTCTTCATTATTCTACGTTCGATAGGAGATAAGGAGTCGTATAGCTTTATGCTATGCCCTGTTATCTCTCTCTATCAATAGTGCATTAGTACTCATGCTTACCAAAGTACTGGTGAAATCACTTGACTCTGAATACATATTCGTCCATATTCAATATTAGGATGATTAGGATGCATATACATTGTGGAGATAATACTGCTCCTTTGAGCTGTTGTCTTATGAGTGCGCCTAGCATATATATC
>Ga0315554_1001720_pt1 | contig 12883 bp, 12 predicted proteins | sample SalMarSW160370MG_FD_202114 | JGI IMG/M metagenome (GOLD analysis project Ga0315554, IMG submission 202114) | Salt marsh sediment microbial communities from the Plum Island Ecosystem LTER, Massachusetts, United States - Salt Marsh Sediment SW1603-70 ... | reverse complement strand
TCTGTTTTTAGTTATATAGCCAAAAAACTTGAGTTTTTGACTTTTTACCCTTTGAAATTGAATATAGCAGAATATAATGCCGTTTGATGAGCGGTTTTCACACAGTCTGACGATCCAACGAACCAACGAAAAAAATCACAGATTGTCATACGATTTTTTTGTGGTGATTTTTTTATTTTAGATTATTCCGGGGGAGCACTTGAGCAATCGTAGCAGTCTCCTGTTTCCTCATCAGTAGCGGATTCCTCCAGACATCCAACGCAATCATCAGTAGCTCTATCTAATAAGTATATGGTTATACACGCGGTTACAGCTACAGCTGTCGCGCATCCCATAAAACTATACGTGGTTTGTATTTCCCTTGCTCTGGATTTGTAAGCGTCTGTAAACATTCTAATATACTCCGGAGATTTACCCGCAAATTGCCCCGGGTCCGGAGAAGAAGGTACTGCTATAGCTAATGCAGTTCCTATTGCATTAAAACCAAACCCTACTCCAAACCAACAGGCTTTGTTTACTTCTTTTTCAGCCTGTTTTTCGGCTTTATATTTTACCGATAGTGTATCGGATAATGTGTTGGTTTCACCAGCTTCTTTCTCGACTTTATCTTCCACGATTAATGTATCGGGTAGTGTATCGGGTTCGCCCGCAAACGATTTATAAGGAATTATTAATGCCAAAATTAAATATGTTAAAAATAAAATCTTTAAAAATTTCATCATTTTATCTCCTTGTTCTGAATATTGTATGCTAAATTTTGATAGTTGTCAAGACACATGAATCGTTCGGAGAACGATTAGTTATCAGTCAATTGGTAAATTATGTTATCAGTAAAAAAGGAAAGGGGTGAGGACTAATTCACCAATCGACTAATTTACTAATTAACCGGTTCTGCTAGTACCCGGGACCTGATACCTGGTATCTATTTTTGGAATAGTGTTCCCCCCATCCCTGATAATCAATATGCTCGCGTTTTTGCCCTTTGTTTCGAGCGATTTATCGAAGGCTTCTTGCAACGAATCAAAAAACTTTATAAATGTGTTAGCGAGAATTCTATCCTTTATTTCAGAAACCAGATATATTTCGGATGTCTTTGAAAATTCCGCTATTCTTGCCGCTTTATGGTAGCCTAAGTGATAATCCTCTTTTGCTTTTTTTATTATTTTATCTGAATTATCGGAAGATGATAATAGTTTATAAAAATTATCAGGCCCTGTTCCTTCTCTGCAGGAGGCAACTAATATAAGTATTCCGCCTTCTTTTAAGATGAGTTTTCCGTGTTCTATTGCTTTATGGGCCTGGTAGAGGTTTTTATCCAGCGGAGGTTTTACGGCGGTTATTACAATATTTGCCTTTTCTTTTACGGGAACAGAGAAAACATCACTTGCGTATTCACAGGCTTTATAAAAGGATTCGTGTATATCTCCGCAGAAAACCGCGCAGAGATCTTTTTCGTTTTTGACTATCGATTGAATCGAGAAAATAGGTTTTCGAGGTATCCTGTTGAAAGCATCTAATAAATCTATATGTACGGGATTATTTTTTAGTTTTAAAGGTGCGGCTTCTTTTTTAAGGGCGAGTTTATGATTTCCTTCGATTGTCTCGTATCCCGCGACTCCGGGTATAAAAGATTTTCTTCCTCCTGTGAACCCCGCGAAATAATGCGGCTCGACAGAACCGATAGGTATAATCGCTTCCGCTTCCATTATTTCTTTGTTTATACATATCTCTGTGCCGTTTTTTGTTGTTCCGAGGTGTTTTAAGTTTTTATTATCCTTTGCGTCATGAATTGTAATTTTAGTTTTTATCCTTTCGTAGAAATTTCCGAAAATTGATTTTAATTCAGGGACTGTCGGTTTTCTGTGCGCGCCTGTTGCTATTATGTATCTTGCTTCTTCGATATTTGTTATCTTATTTATTTCTTTTAAAATTTTGAAGGTGGGAGTGGGCCTTGAAGCGTCGTTGATTATAAAAAGAAAATTTCTATATTTTTCTGTCCATTTCTCAAAAGTTAAGCTATCTATAGGATTGTTTAGCGCTTTTCTGATTGTTTTACTTTCGCTTGCCAGGATTATCTTTGTGGGAACGGTTATGTATGCGTTGGACCCGGATTCTATTTCCAGGTCTATTTCTTTATCGTTGTAAGGTATTTTTATTTTCATTAATTCAGATAAAACCGTTCAAGTTTATTGTTCTATATTTTTTAATAATCTGAATATACTATCTGCTCTCTGTTCGTTTAATTCTCTATTATGGTCTGCTGCTCCTTTTTGCGCGTAATAAATATTTCCGAAATAGTATCTCCTGAAAAGGAAAAAATATATAAGATAAGCGTTTGCGTATTCTTCCTTTAATAGTTTATAGATTATAAAATATATGTTTGCGCCGTTAAGGAGCATGGAATTCACCCCATCACCGATGTTTCCCGAATACATCTGTCCCGTGCCGGGAATAAAAGTGGAGAGCAGTCGCGCGGTTTTTGGAGATTTATAATCCATCTTTTCCGCCGAAGAGAGGAGCGAATCTATATTGTGGGCAAACTGGCTTTTTCCATTTTCCTGGAAATATATTTCCAGAGCTTCTTTAGCGGATTTCCACTCGTATAGATAAAGATGCGCTATTCCGAGAAAGAGTGATGCTTTTCTTTTTATCTCCGGATTATCGCTAAAAGAAGTAAGTTTGAGAAGAATAAATTTAGCTTTATCATATTTACCCATCGCGATATAAGTTAGGGCCAGGTCTATTTTTCGTTCGTTTTTTATGCTGTCTTTTAACGCTGTTTGAGCGGAAGCTTCCATTGCTTTTGCGGATTCTTCGAGATTGTATTTGTTTCTGTAAGCGAGAGCGATTTTGTAATACGCTCGGCTTACTTCTTCTTTTACGGGATTGAAATGAATATAGCGCTGGTATTCGGTTATTGCTTCATCGTAGAAGGCTGAATCGAAGAGTTTATCCGCAAGGCGGAGCGCGGTGTCCGTTCCACTAAGAGGTATAGCTATAAATGTTAAGAGATAAAAAAAAGTTTTATTTAAAGTTTTCATTCAGATATTTTTTTACGGAGAGTTTAAACATAATTTCCTGCTCTTCGTTGTAAATATCCGCTGCTACAACGGAACCGTAAATATTGCCGAGATAAAAAAGACCACCGAATACTCCGAAAATCCATCCTTTAACCGAATGAATGCCGTCTTCTTCAAAACCTTCATAAGCCTGCCAACAGGTAAGGCTTACTGTTGCAAAAGAATGGAATCCGTCAGCCGGACGATTGCAGTAAAATTTCCCGGAGCCGGGAATTACAGCCGAGAATAGACCGGAAGCAAATTTGTTCTTTTTTGGCAAATTCTCTCCTTTTTCTAAAAGAGAAAACAACTGTTTTTTGTTTGATACCGGGGAATTCAAAAATTCCCTTGCTTTATCCCATTCTTTAGTCTGCATGTGATTTAGAGCTATTAATTCTCCTGCCCGACTCTTTTCGGTTGGTTTTTCTAGGAAGAAAGATTCTAATATTTTGTTGGATAGCTCGAAGCTGTCTTGTAAGGAGTAGCATGTTCCTATTTCAAGATAAGAATCTTCCAGAAGAGGGCTTTCCGGGTATTCATCGGCAATTTTCCTGAAATAGTTTATAGAATTTTTGTAGTTTTTATCCAGACGATAACATAAAGCGATTCTAAAAAATATAGAGTCCGCATTTTGGGGGAAAGAATCTTCGGTGAAAAGGTATCGCCCGTATTCTCCCGCGGCTTTTATGTATTGTTCCTCGCCGAATAAATAATCCGCGAATCTTCGAATATTTGCTGGTTTAAAGTATTCGGTACTTTGCTCCTCTCCTTTAAGAGAAAGAGTTAGATAAAGAACAATAACAAGTATTGTCTTCATCAAGTGTCTCATTTGTCGAGTTTGTAGACAGTCCCCTTATGGGAACACATATCTTCCGGCAGAGGAAATTCATTTTTATTTCTTCCTATATAGTAAATTTCTACCGGGTAATCTATGACATGTCCTGTTTTTATATCTTTAGGGTAGTATTTTCTTCCCGGACCGAAGCATCTTTGCAGTCTATCGCTTCCCATTAAAATACCGTGAAACGCGCCGTACTCCTGTATTGATTTTGTCATAAAGCGGGAGCAGGTCAGAGTGAAATTACAGGAGGGTACGTCCTGAGAAGAAATGTATAATTGATAGAATCTTATCAAACCTGAGAAACCGAGTTTTACTTCGGAGGTTTCTCTTAAATCTAGGAGAGAGTAAAATCGTTCGTCGGATTTTTCTTTTATAATGGGATTGGTGCGCTTGAGAAAGTCCAGACGGTCCTCTGTTTCACTCGACGACAATAAACTTAAAGATAATAAAAGTATTACCGTATTTACCATTTTATTTCTTCTGTTTCCACTCCTTCAGGAATTTTGAAATTTACGATTTCTTCCGGAAGCGTATCGTTAAAAATTGTGTTTTTATATGTAATTTTTTCAAGTATTGTATATTGTTCGGTTTTTAATGTTGTATTTATTTCCCGCGGGAAATAATATTCGCCGTAATTGAAATGGTCTTTATATTCAGCTTTCAGCAATGTTTCTCCGGATTTATTTTTTAACTCTGAGTAAATGATTTTATTTTTAACGTATGCCAATTTTAATTCGCCGGCTGTTTTTGAAAGTATTGGGGGAGGATTCCAGTATGTTATCAGAGTATCTTTTTTTATCCTATGGTCTTTTAAAGTATATCCCCGGTCGCATACTCCGAAATCTTCTTTCATTATGTTTATAAATGTTTCAAAGAAAGAAAATGAAACAGGATAAGAAGAAATGAATTTAAAGGCTATAGAGTCATCGGGATAATAGATTATCACATTGTTGCTTTCGAAGGAGATTAATTGCTTTACCGGTTTCTGTATAGACGCGATAACTTTTTCGGGAAATTGGTAATATACAATACCTTCTATTGTCTCTTCGTTAATTCCCTGTTTGAGATTTCTTTTGAATTCGGTTGTCGCGTTATCTATAACAATAGCATAAGTTGTTATATTATAAACCAAGAAGGTAAAAAGCGAAAATACTAAGACTTTTTTTACGGAGATGTTTTTGATTTAGACTATCCTCCGGAACCGCTTCCGCATGAAGAACCATCAGAACTGCTTCCGCATGAAGAGCCGTCGTCTCCGCTTCCGCAGTCATCACCACTGAGGCAGCTCGATTCTTCTTCGGAGGAACTATAGCATGATTGAGGAAGACAATTTTCGTCGCTCCAATCCTGACAGCCATCATTAAGCCTGATTGCGGCTATCGCGCAGGCGCCCATGGTTAGAGTAAGGCCGCATCCCATATAACTGTACATGGTTTGTATCTTTTTTGCTCTGGATTTGTAAGCATCTGTGTAAGTTTTTATATATTCCGAGGATTTTCCCGCAAATTCCGTGGGGTCGGGAGATGAGGAGGGCCACATCATCGCTATTCCGGCTCCTATTATAGTCAATCCCGCGCCAAACCAGCAGGCTTTGCTTACGTCGTTGTTGGCTGACTGTTCAGCTTTACTTTTTGCCATTTGTGTATCGAGTTCGTCCGCCAGCAATCGAGTTGGTACTATTAACGTTAAAAGTAAATATAATAAAAATAAAATCTTTAAAAATCTCATAATTATATCTCCTTATTTAAAATATTATATGAAAAACCCTTATGCTTGTCAAGGCGGCTCAAAGAAGAAAAGCATGCAGATTATTTTAGTCCAATGTCCAAAGTCCTAAGTCCAATGTCAGAACTAAATCCTAACCCCAAAATCCTAAATCCCATCTTACTGCAAGTAAAATCCCAGTGAGACAGAGAAAGTTTTAAGCCAGTTATCTGTGTATTTGTTTTCATCTTCTTCTGTTCCGCTTGCCCCTCCGCCGAGATACCTAAGGTTTAAAAAAGTGTTCAGGTAATCTGTTAATTCAAAACCGAATCTTAAGGAGGCATCTATAATCGCGCCCTCGAAATCGTTCTCGGATCCCGTTATATAGCGGCCTGAGGCGTAAAAACCGTCTATTTCTGAGCCTATCCATGCGCTTTCGCCCAGAGGTTTTTGCCATCTAAATTTTAATATTGGTACCGGACCTATGTTATTATTTATACTTATTAGTTCTCCGTCGCCAGAAGCGAAAACAATAGAAGCGTTTCTTATTTGAAAGGATAGACCTATAGCAAATTCTTTGTTACTTTCTTTTTGAAAATCATATAAATAACTCAATCTGTAAAAAGTAAAACCGTATTTTAAGTTTATAGGTTCTCCTTCTGGAAAAGTTACGTCTTCTACAACAATCGGTCTTTCGGCAAGCGCGGAGGTGTATATTTCGAAGGGTTGTATCAGAAAAGTAAGATTATGCCTTTCATTCATTTTTAAATCGGCTGTCATTCTTGTAAATGGAAATAGAACATTTTGCCCGCCTTCTTGAATATAGTTAAAGTTAGTTCCGTTGGTTCCGAACTGGATTGTATGGCTGATAAAACCTAAAAAACCCTTCTCATATCCTATTTTAAATTTATACCAGGAATCATCTCGATTAAGCAAATATTTTTTTCCGGTGCTGAAGCTTATTTGAACGTTTTCTGTTTCTGCCGGGAAAGACTTTACCGGCAGGAACAGAACGAAATTTAAAAAGACAAAAACGATTGAAGGTTTCATATTTGATACTTTTAATTTCATTTTCCCTCCCTTTATTATTTAGCATACTTTCTTTGTCTTCTTTTGTCAAGGAGCTTTTTAGTCCAATGTCCAAAGTCCTGAGTCCAAGGTCTTTGCCCGGTCCAACGACTCAACTGTAGAAAAACACACAAAGAACACCGAGCAGTAGGTATATGAGGGTATGAGTAGATGTGTAAATGGGTAAAAAATCAATCCATCCACCCATCAACTCATTTACTGAAACTTCAACAACAAATAACACGATTTTTTTGGCTAGAATCCGGTATCCGGTACCTAAATCAGTCCGTAAGCCGAAAGCGGTATGCCGCGAGCGAAATTTATCTGTATGCATTATTTTCCAGTGTTTTGGAGTTTTCGTAAAATATATTATACAAGTATTGTATAATTCTATTATTTTTTACCTTGAAATTTATTTTTTTTGGATTATACTATATGTTATGAAAAGTCGTATTCTCGAATTAGGAAGTGAAGAGCTTAAAAGAATAATGGATTGTTTGGATTGTTCTTTTGTGATTTTGGATAAATCCGGAAAACTTCTTTTTGATAACAGGTCTTTCAGGGAGTGTGGTTATTCTGTTGATTCGGTTATTCCTGATGATATCGATTTGAAAAATCTTAAGGCGAAAATCGAAAGAAAAATCGAGGTTGAGTGTGAGGGGCAAGTGAATCAGATAACAATTAAAATTACTCCGTTTGAAATTTCGGATACTTCGGAAAATGTTTTTCTTGTCGAAGTATGTTCTTCTAAATCTGATCTTAGCGGGATTATAGAATCCTGGTATAAAACAATAGACGCTTTAAGTGAAATGGTATATGTGGTAGACGAAGATTGCAATCTGGTGAAACTCAATAATACTGTTGCTGAAATGAGCGGAAGTCATCCGAGGGATTTGATAGGGAAAAAATGTTACAAGGCTGTTTTCGGAAAAAATACGGTTTGCGAAAACTGTCTTCTCCCGCGAATAATTGATTCAGATGAAAAAGAAAAGCTGCAATCTATTAGAAAAGAGGGAGATAAATCCTTTCTTATGTCTGCCGTAAAGATCAAAAACGGAGAGTATCTTTTTATCGCGGAAGATGTGACAAGGGTTGAGAGGCTCGAAAGGAATCTTGCTGAAATAAGGAGGTTTACCTCGATAGGGGCTATAATATATCATATCAGGCATTCTGTCGGTAATGCTGTTAATTCCATGAAATGTTCTTTGCAGGTTCTCGAGCATATGTATGAAGACCTCGATGATTCGGAAAGAAAGGAATATTTAAAAAGAGCTCTTGGGGAGATAAAACGTATGGAATCTTTACTTATTACTTTGAGAGAATTTTCCAGATATGAAGCAATCGGTTCCTTTGAGGTGAATCTTACCGTGTTAATTTCGGATAACATTGAAAGATTTGAGGAATATTGTAAGGAGAGAGGTGTTGATTTTGTTTGCGAGTGTGAGAAAAAAGAATTTATTATAAAAGGAGATAATTTATTGATTGTAGTCGCTCTGACAGAAATTATCGATAATGCTATTGAAGCGATGGAAGATTCACATGAGAAAAGGCTTGTATTTAGATATTCGGTAGATACTCATGAAGCGAAGATAGAGGTTACGGATACAGGCAGCGGAATATCGGAAGACCATTTGCATAAAGTGGCGGAACCTTTTTTTACGACCAAAAGGGATAGAGCAGGGTTGGGACTATATCAGGCTGCCAAAATAATAAGAACGCAAGGCGGGGATGTTACTTTTAAAGGTAAAGCCGGGAAAGGAACAACGGTAAAAATATTTTTCAGGAAATAATGATTTATGGGTGAACATACTGTAATTTTGGTAGATGATGATGTTTCGTTTCTAGAAAATATTAAAGATGGGTTGGAATACTCGATAAAGAATCTAAAACTTATTACCCACACAAACGCGGAAGATGCCTATAAATCTTTCGAGGAAAACGAGGTGTCATTACTTGTGACAGATCAGCAATTACCGGGCATGAGCGGTATCGAACTGGTTAATCTCGTCGATAAAAAATACCCAACAGTTCCTATTATTCTTATGACAGCTTACGGTAGTCCAAAATTGAAAAATCATGCAATGAATACCGGGGCTATTAGATTTTTCGATAAACCTGTAGATCTGGAGGAAATGATAAAAGAGATAGAAAAAGCTTTAAAGCTTTCAAGAGAGGATTTAACAAGTATAAGAAAAATGTCTCTCGCGACGGTTTTAGAGCTTATAAGTATGGAGAAAAAAACCGCTTCTATTGTAGTGAAAGACAGAGAATCCAAAAGAAGCGGCAGAATATGGTTTAAAGAAGGGAATTTGATAGACGCGGAAATAGATGGTTTGGAGGGGATAGAAGCCGTTTTTGAAATGCTTCCCTTCGGCGATGTTGATATTGTTGTGAGAGAAAGGGAGCATGACAGAGTGACGATATCAGATGTGTCTCTTGAATATGTTTTGCTTGAAGGTATGAAACGTGTTGATGAAAAGGAAGTTGAAAAAAAAGAAGTGAAAAAAAAGAAAAAAAAGGAGGATACTATGGCTCTTAAAGAAGATGTTTTTGATGAAATGAGTACATTGAAAGGTTTTGTTGCGGGTGCAATTTATCTTGGAAATGGTGAGGTTATAATCTCGAAGGCTTCAGATAAAATGCCGATTCAGAAAATGGGTGGTCTTGCTATCGAACTTTACAAAGTCGCAAAGGATTTTGCCAATAAAATGAATATAGGAACCACCGATTTTGTGGAAATACACACGGAAAAATATAAATTTATCCACACATGTATAGTTCCGGGTGTCTCCGCCGTAGGTTTAATAATTACTTCGGACGGAAATGTCGGACTTACAAAACATAACATGAGTAGTATTAAATCGGAATTAAAGGCTGAGTTTGAAGGCAAAGAAATTAGCGATTTCGTTTGAAGAATTATTATTTAAAAAAGAGATCATTATAGACGTTTAATTGATAAAGGGCAAAAAAATAATTTTTGCTTAAGTTAAGAAACGTTTTATTCTTTCAAGTAGTTGAAGGAAAAATTCGATTGCTGCCGGGTCTTTTATTTCTGGTGTCAAAATATGTTTCGCGAACCCCACCTGGCATAGCGCGTAAAAGCCCAGCGAGATTTGTCCGATAGCTACGAAACCTGTAGAGAATTGACCAATTCCAAAAAGAATTGAGATAGCAAATTGAGCTATAGCACTGGCTCCGAGAATAAATTGACCAAGACCAAACAGTATTCCAACTCCGAATTGGGCAAAAGTAATTAGCCCTACTCCGAATTGCCCTATAGCTACTATGCCTTTTGCTACTCTCAATTTATGCTTTTCGTCCCGGCCAAAGGCAATATGAACGAGCGGATACCCGTAAAAAGTTTTACTCGATTTCCATTCGAAACCGGAGCCTTTTTGTTCTATTTTTGGGGGGTTCGGAGCCCCACAATATGGGCAGCTTTTTGCTTCTGTGCTTACTTCGTTCTGGCACTCACGACATCTGTATGTATTCATCCTACGAATGAAGTTGAATGGTTAATTAGAAAAATAGTAAAATAGTTTTCAGGATTTGGGATTTGGGGGTTGGGATTTCGTTCAAAAAAAATTTTTTCTTTGTGTTCTCCGTGTCTCTGTGTGAGATTAATTTTGGGGTGTGAGGTTGGGTAATCACTCTCTCGGATAGTACACCTTCGGATTTATGTCATATTTTTTAAGCTTAAGATATATATTCTGCCTGGTCATAATGGCGATTTTCGACGCGTCGGTAACATTTCCTTCCGTGTGTTTCAGTAAATTCCTTAAGTATTTTTTCTCAAAAGAATCTTTTGCGATTTCATATTCCAGTATATTTGAAGGTTCCAATTCTTCGCTTCTGCTTGTTCTCTCGGGCAGATGTTCGGGAAGAATCGTTTGGCCCTGACAGAGTATGACCGCCCTTTCGATAGCGTTCTCAAGCTCACGCACATTCCCCGGCCAGGAATAGCGCATTAATACTTCCATTGTTTCGTCTGATATACCGGTTATTTCTTTACGGTTTTTATCTGTATAAGTTTTTAAAAATTCCTGAGTAAGTAACGGAATGTCGATTTTTCTGTTCCTTAAAGGCGGCAAAGGTATTTTAACTACATTTAAACGGTAGTACAAATCTTTTCTGAATTTGCCCTCTGCTACCGAGTCTTCAATAATGCTATTTGTCGCCGCGAGAATTCTTGTATCGGTTTTTCTTTCGTCGGTTGACCCAACAGGATAAAAAGTATTGTCTTCCAATACTCGAAGCAACTTTGATTGGAACGCGGGCGAAGTTTCGACAATTTCATCCAGGAAAATCGTACCTTTATGGGCGATTTCGAAAAGTCCTTTCTTTTTCTTGTTGGCTCCGGTAAAGGCACCTCTTTCATACCCGAATAGTTCGCTTTCAAGTAATGATTCGGGAAGAGCGCTGCAGTTTATGGCGACAAAACGGTTTCCTTTTCTGGGTGAGTTAAAGTGAATGGCTTTTGCTACCAATTCTTTTCCGGTTCCCGATTCGCCCTGAATTAGCACTGTTGCCTCCGCCACGGCGATTCTTTCGATTAATTCGAAAATTTCCTGCATTTCCTTGCTTTTGCCTATTATGCCCGAGAAGCTGAATTTTTCCTCTGCGGTCTTTTTTAGAGATTGATAACTTATCATTAATTCTTTCTGTTCTATTGCCCTTTTTAATATTTCCAATATGGCTTTTGTAGAGGCAGGTTTTTCAATAAAATAAAAAGCGCCCATACGCATTGCTTTTACGGCAAGATCGATTGAAGCGTGTCCGGTTATCATTATTACAGGGAAATCGGAGTCGATATTCCTTATTGCTTTCAATAATTCGATTCCGTCCATGTCCGGAAGTACCAGGTCTATAAGCGCGACGTCGAAATCTATTTCTTTGAACCGGTTGAATCCTTCTTCTGCGCTCGGGGAAGTCGATACAATAAATCCTTCTTTTTCTAACGCTATACTTAGCAGCTTTAAAAGTTTTTCGTCATCATCAATAATGAGTACTCTGTCAGCCATCTTTCCTCCTTGTGATATGCTCCGTTAATTTATTTGAATCTATTAATCAATAATACATATATAGTGTATGTTGTCAAGTATATACTACACTTGTTTATTTAAGTTGTAAGAGATGAGGATATGCTTTTTTATATATGTACTTGATGGTTAATGTGTTGGTAAATGGAACGATTCTTTTATAGTAAATTAAATATGAAGTTAAAATTCGAGAAAAGTAATGAATTAGATATTTTTTTAGTTTTTAGATGGCTTGTTCTGCTTTCTGTGATCCTTATCGCGGGCTATGCTACCAAGGAAGACACCAGATTGGATATTATTTATAAGATAGCTTTTATATATTTTGTTATTAATTTGGCTTTAAGGATATGGAAATCAGAGTTGATGAGAAGAGAGTTGATTCTTTTTGGCTTATTTCTTTCTGATATTATAGTTGTTTCAGCTGTTTTTTATTTAACCGGGAGTATAAGTTCGGATTATTATATTTTCTATTTTCTTACCATAATGATGGCTTCGATCTCCGCGGGACTGGCTTCATCTATCGCCATTACGATCGCGAGTGCCGGAATTTATATCTGGCTGGTTCAGCAGAGAGAGGGTTTCAGTTTTGAAGACCCCGTTATGTTATTGAAAATCGTGTTTTTGCTTATTACTGCGTTTATAAGTGGTTTGTGGAATAAAATAATGAAGGAAAGAGTCGATACCGTAAGAAAGAGTGAGGAGCGGGAAAAAAAAGATATTCAGCAATTCTACAGAGAAGTTGTAAGTTCTATTAACACCGGTATTGCCGTTTTCGAGGAAGCGGCAGGGGCGCCGGTTTTGAGGTTGATTAATCCCAGAGCTCAGGAACTTGCGGAAGACAGTGGTAAAATTATCCCTATTTTACAGGAGTGTATAAAAGAGTATATCAACCCGGGTAAAAATGTGCATCTGGTGAAAAGAAGTAAGGGGAAATACTGGGGAATAAATCTTTCTTTCTTTAAGAATAAAAAGGGCGGAATAGTTGTATTTAACGATATAACCGAGAGAAAAAGAATGGAAAAAGAGATGGAACGTTCGGAAAGGATAAACCGTTTGGGTAAATTAACTCTTCAGATAGCGCATGATTTAAGAAATCCCCTCGGTACCGTTAGCGGATTGGCTCAAATACTTACAATGTCTACAAAAGAAGATAAAGGAAAAAAATACGGTAA
>Ga0315554_1001718_pt1 | contig 12886 bp, 13 predicted proteins | sample SalMarSW160370MG_FD_202114 | JGI IMG/M metagenome (GOLD analysis project Ga0315554, IMG submission 202114) | Salt marsh sediment microbial communities from the Plum Island Ecosystem LTER, Massachusetts, United States - Salt Marsh Sediment SW1603-70 ... | reverse complement strand
TATCCGCCAGATTAGCCAGAGCCCGGGCAAAAGAGTCGTCATTAGCTTTTTCTCCGGGATGAAAGCGCAAATTTTCCAGAAGCAGAATTTCTCCAGGTTTGAGGTTGTTTACCGCTTTTTCCACATCAGAACCTATGCAGTCTGAAGCAGTTGAAACGGTCAAGTTCAAGAATTTAGATAGCCGTCGCGCTATCGGAGTCATTCGTAGCCCCTCAACCACACTTCCCCCCGGACGGCCAAGGTGCGAACACAAAATTATTTTAGCTTTGTGGGCAACAAGGTATTTTATCGTAGGCAGGACAGCCCGAATGCGACTGTCATCGCTAATATCACCTGTATTTATGTCAAGCGGAACATTGAAATCCACTCTGACTAAAACTTTTTTACCATCAACGTCTATGTCTCTGACTGTCTTTTTAGCCAACCCGTCTCCTTGATACAATCTCTTCTAGCCTTTTTGCTATATTATTGGCATCGGCTACCGCATCAGGCGCTGTTTTGAATACGCTTTCTCCAAGACGGTCGGCCCGGGCAACTTCCGGATGATAGTTAACAAAACCCAGCACTTCAAAGTCAGGCAAGTTATTAGTAATAAACTGGCGCTCCTCTTCATCGCGAGTTTTGGAGCCGACGATATAACATTTTTTAACGCCCAGGTCTGTCGCCAAACGTTGAATGGCTCGAGCAGTTTGAAAGCTGCGCTGCCCCGGCTCGACAACTATGATAAAGGCATCTACAGCTTTAGCAGTTCCACGTCCCAGATTCTCTACGCCTGCATCCATATCCATTACGACTACCTCGGACCTGCTCAGAACCAGGTGACTTAACAAACTCTTTAACAGGGCCCCTTCCGGACACAAGCATCCCCCACCACCTTTTTTAACAGTTCCCATGACCAACAGCTTTATACCGTTTTTCTGTATTGAAAAACGCTCCGGTATATCGTCAACTTTGGGGTTCAGCTTAAAGAAAGCGCCAACGCTGCCTTGTTTAGTTCCAGTCCGTTCCTCTATTAACTCACGCATTTCGGCTATAGGAGTAACTTTCTGCGATTCTTCGACACTAAACCCCAGTGCTTCAGCTAAATTAGCATCGGGGTTAGCGTCGATAGCTATGACTTTGCTGCCCCGAGTTGAATATATCCAGGCTAGTAGACTAGTTAATGTGGTTTTGCCTACGCCGCCTTTTCCGGTGATAGCTAGTTTCATAGACCGCCCCAGAGAACGTCGCGAGAGGTATCTTCGAAATGCCCCATCATGTGAGAAAACACATAACGGGCTATAGTTGGAGTATATCCGATGGTCAGCACAAAATCAAGGCGGTATCTTCTGCAAAGACAGGTTCTCAAGTCGATTGAAGCAATGATATAATAAGCCCGTGCGTATTGCTATACTGGGACTGGGCCTTATAGGAGGGTCTATTGGGCTGGCTTTGAAACAAGCTAACTGGAGACGAGCCGAGATAATTGGATACGCTCGCCGTAGTGAAACAGCATCTTTGGCCCTTAAATCCGGAGCCGTTGACAGGATCGAGTTAGACTGCCGTAAAGCGGTCAATGGAGCCGATATCGTCATCGTGGCAACACCGGTACTGGTGGTACGAGATATTTTCGAACTAATCGCTTCTGAATTGTCGGAAGGGGCTATTGTAACGGATACTGCCAGCACCAAGGTACAGGTGATGCAATGGGCACAGGAATTATTGACACCGAAAACAAATTTTGTTGGCGGCCATCCGATGGCAGGCAAGGAGATTTCGTCAATTAAAGCTGCAACAGCGGAGCTGTTCAACGGATGTACGTATTGCCTAACGCCATTACGTGGAGTTAACCCATCAGCTATACGAACTGTGAAAAACATGGTAAAGGCTATTGGAGCATATCCTCTTGTTATAGAAGCTGAAGAACACGATAGGTTGGTAGCGGGAATCAGCCATCTACCATTATTGATATCTGTGGCTCTAGTGCTGGCAACAACTAAAAACCAGTCGTGGCCTCAAATGTCGCGTCTAGCCAGCAGTGGCTATCATGATCTCACACGTCTGGCTTCTGGAAACCCTGAGGTCAGCGCACACATTTGCCTTAGTAACCAGGCTGCCATTGCTTCATGGATCGATATATTTGTTGAGGAGCTGCAAAAACTGCAAAAGCTTGTAGCTGATGGCAGTGAAGACATAGAACGAGTATTAACTATTGCTAATGAGGCAAGGCAGAAATGGCTGGACAATCGTCGTTAAAGGAAATTATACCTCCCAGGCAATTAGTTGGAGAAATAGTCGTCCCGGGCGATAAATCCATATCGCATCGTGCACTTATCCTTAGCAGCTTGGCTAATGGTAAAAGCCAAATCAGCAACCTTTCGCCGGGTAAAGATTGCCGTTCGACCATAGACTGTCTCAAACCTCTCGGTGTTAAGATAACAAAACAAGATGGAAAATCATCCTCAGCATCGGTTATCGGAGTTGGCAAAACAGGCTTAACTGAAGCTAAAAATGTTCTGAACGCAGGTAACAGCGGAACCACTATGCGCCTGCTGGGCGGCCTGCTGTCATCGCAACCATTCCTTTCTGTTATTACCGGAGATGGTTCTTTGCGGTCAAGACCAATGAAACGCCTAATCGAACCGCTTCGGCTAATGGGCGCTGAGATCTACGGGCGTGAAAACGACTCACTGGCTCCCCTGGTAATCAGGGGTAAGAGACTTCACGGGATTAACCACACCTTAAAGGTAGCAAGCGCTCAAATCAAATCGGCAATCTTACTCGCCGGTCTTTTCGCTAACGGAGAGACTATTGTGGAACAACTGCAAATGTCTCGCGACCATACTGAACGGCTACTCCAACTTATGGGCGCGAAAATCGAAAGCAATGCTAAATCAATTTTATTAACGCCTTTAAAAAGGCAACTAACGGCACTTGATTTGAACGTACCCGGCGATATCAGTTCAGCTGCTTACTGGCTTGTTGCTGGAGCTATACATCCCGACGCCAAAATTAAGATACTAAATTGTGGTGTCAATCCGACACGGACCGGCATTATTGATGTTCTTCTGGCCATGGGTGCCAGATTGCGTATTGAGAATAATAGATTGGAAGGGAATGAGCCAGTTGCCGACCTGAGTATAGAGTCCAGTAGCCTGAAAGGTATCGAGATCGGGGGAGATTTAATTCCACGATTAATTGACGAGGTACCACTGTTAGCAGTGGCCGGCTGTGTCGCTGAAGGGAAAACAACAATTAGAGATGCTAACGAGCTGCGAGTCAAGGAATCGGATAGAATTGCATCGACAAATCGGGAGCTTACCCGCCTCGGCGCCCGGATTGACGAATTATCCGATGGCATGGTTGTCTATGAAGTAAAGACATTGGTCGGGAATGAAGTGCAGAGTCATAATGACCACCGACTGGCTATGAGTCTGGCAATCGCCGGTCTTGTTGCCAAAGGAAATACGTTAATTCAGAATGCCCGTGCTGCTGATATTTCAAATCCTAATTTTTGGGAAGAACTTAAAATGCTGGCTAACTATTGATTTCGAAACTCTTCATTATCGTCCACAACCTTATTAGATAGATATTGATAGGAAATACAAATGACCTGTAAAAAAATAAAAAAGGCACATAAGTCGAATCCGCTGCTGGTTGTTATTTCCGGACCATCCGGCGTAGGTAAGGATGCTGCCTTAACCATTATGAAGAAGACTAGACTGCCCTATCACTACGTTTTAACTGCCACCACTCGAAAGCAGCGCCCGGTAGAAAAAAACGGCGTTGACTACCAATTTATATCAAAGGAGCGTTTCCAAGAAATGGTTGAAAAGAATCAATTTCTTGAATGGGCAAATGTCTATGGAAATCTTTACGGTGTGCCAAAAGAAGAAATAGATGAAGCCTTAAAACAGGGGATGGATACGGTTGTGAAAGTGGACGTACAGGGAGCCTCCACCATCAAACGAATAATGCCGGATGCCTTACTAATATTTCTTATGCCGCCGTCATTCGAAGAGCTGGCTAACCGATTGAAGCAGAGATACGACTCGTCTGCAGTTGAGCTAGAAATCAGGCTCGGGAAGGCCAAAGAAGAGATGCGAAGCTTGCCCATCTTCGATTACGTAATTACAAACCAGACAGACCATCTTGACCACACTGTAACGCAGATAAACGCTGCAGTCGCTGCTGCAAAACGTAGACAAAATGAGAGGTAAGTCGGTAAAAGAATCTATATTAATTTGTTGCGCTCTTATCTCGACAGGTTAAACAGCTTCCACTAAAGACAGAATTTGGTTTTCCTCGTTCCTCATCATTTGGGCATCGTCAGGCAATTCATGGTCATAGCCCAACAGATGAAGCGTACCGTGAATAATTAGCAATGCGAGTTCTCGTGCTACACTATGGCCTCGTTCTTTTGCTTGTTTCATCGCCTGGGGATATGAGATTACAACTTCACCTAGATGTTTAATACCATCAGGGGCGTTTACAAACGACGGCTCATAGTTCTCCGATGTATCAGGAGCCATTTGAAAACTCAGCACATCTGTAGGCTCATCTTCACTCCGATATATTCTGTTCAGTCTCTGAACCGTCTTGCTATCGGTAATCAACAGCCCCATCTCAGTTGAAGAACCTATGCCTTCGACTGCAAGGACCTTTAGAGCCACCTTTTCAAGCCAGCTCTTGTCCACAGGCAGTGTGATACTACGCTTAATTACAACATTGATTTCCGGCTTAGTCATGATCTCTAGGAAAGCATAATACCAAAAACGGTGTAACTCTATAAAGAGCGGCTCCGTAACTTAGTTGAAAGCAATAAAAAAACTGTGATATATTGACCAAGTTGCCCGCTGGAGGGATCGCATAGTGGTCTAGTGCGGCCGCCTGCTAAGCGGTTGCTCCGAGAAATCGGGGTCATGGGTTCGAATCCCATTCCCTCCGCCATACAATTATTCACACTCAATAATCGAAACAGTGCCTCCGTCAAACGTAATTTCTTCTCAACGGTGATTGCCGAATTGACACAATTTCTAGCTTTAAGTTAGCATAGATATCATTTATTTCTAAAATATCCTAATGCTCAAAGGCGAATAAATATGCCTAACTATTATGTCTGGACCATTGGTTGCCAGATGAACAAAGCGGAATCCCGAAAAGCCGCTGACTTTCTCGAGATATCGGGATACCAAGCTACCGATAATCTAAAAAAAGCTAATCTGGTATTACTTAATACCTGCGTAGTCCGACAGAGTGCCGAAAACAAAGTCTTGGGCATGCTCGGTTATTTGAAAGGGCTTAAAAGCCAAAAACCAGATTTGTCCATTCTGGTTACCGGATGCTTCGTTGATTCCAATACAGAACAACTCGAGAAGACTTTCCCGCACATCGACCTGTTCTTCAAACCATCAGACTACGCCAGTCTGGTTACCTGGGCTGACAAACAGGCAATTCCCGTTCCTGGTGACCTGGTATATCCAACTGTAAACAGGAATGTAGACGTAGCTGCTTTTGTTCCAATTATCCAGGGGTGTAATAATTTCTGCTCTTATTGCATAGTCCCATACAGACGGGGAAGAGAAAAAAGTCGACCTATCGCTGAAGTGGTCTGCGAGGTCAGGGATTTAGCAAGGCTTGGAGTAAAAGAGGTAACCTTATTAGGCCAGAATGTGAACTCTTATGGCCGTGACCTTCCTGCAGATCATTGTCTCAGTGATTTACTTATCGAGTTGAACAATATCAGCGAATTGTCTAGGATTCGTTTTCTAACCAATCATCCCAAAGATATGAGCCAACAGCTTATACAGACTATTGCGACCCTAGACAAAGTCTGCAGGCATATTAACCTTCCTCTTCAAGCAGGAAACGACGATATTCTGAACGCGATGGGAAGAGGTTACACAGCAGACCAATACCGTCAGCTTGTAGGCAGCATCCGCCAACGCATTTCCAAGGCGGTATTGAGCACCGATGTCATCGTCGGCTTCCCTGGCGAAAGCAAAGAACAATTTCAACAAACATTGGATATGCTTGAGGAAATTAGATTCGATACCGTCCACGTTGCTGCCTATTCTCCCCGCTCGGGCACTGCCGCAGCGCAGAAGTTTGAGGACAATATTCCGCCTGATGTCAAAAAGGAGCGACTGAATCAGGTCGAAGAAATGCAAGCCAGGATTGCATCTGATATCAATTCCGAGCTTAAAGGAAAGACAATGGAAGTATTAGTAGAAGGTAAAAGAGATGATAAATGGTATGGCCGAACGCGAAGCAACAAGCTTGTATTTTTTGAAAGCACTGATTATTGCCTCGGAAGATTACTAGATGTTACTATAGTCAAAACAAGTCCCTGGGCTTTACAGGCTCATTTGACTACCAGCTAGGAGCATAAAGCAATGATTTATGATTATGTAATAGTGGGCAGCGGCATTGCCGGATTGTACACGGCTCTTCTGGCCAAAGATGCAGGCAGTGTACTGATATTGACAAAAGGCAGCATCGAAGATTGTAACACCAGGCACGCCCAGGGAGGCATTGCCGCTCCTATTGGCAAGAATGATTCTCCCGAGCTGCATTTTAAAGATACTATGAATGCTGGAGATGGACTGTGCGACCCGGAGGCGGTGCGCATACTGGTCACTGAAGCACCTGACCGCATAGCAGACCTTATTAAATTCGGCGTTCCGTTCGATACTCTCGATGGAGAGATTGCACTCACCAGAGAAGCAGCCCACACTGTGCCACGGATACTTCACGCCGGTGGAGATGCTACCGGCGAGCATATCGAGACCACTCTAAGCCAACGGGTGCGCATGTCTTCCATAAAAGTTCTGGAGAATTGCTTAGCCACACAAATTCTAATGGATTCGGGAAAGGTCAAAGGTGTACGGGCGTTAGACGCTCGCACCGGACTGGTAGAGGACTACGATTGCCGTTTCGTTATCATAGCTACGGGCGGCTCAGGTCGACTGTTTAAATATACTACTAACTCTGATGTTGCCACCGGCGACGGTATCACACTGGCTTTTCAAACCGGTGCTGAAATAACAGATATGGAATTCTTTCAATTCCATCCGACTGCGGTCCGGCTTCCCGGAGTCGCTCCTTTTCTAATCAGCGAAGCGGTTAGAGGTGAAGGTGGCATTTTGCGAAACGTGGAGGGTAATCGCTTTATGCCTGATTATACACCTGAGGCTGAACTGGCACCCAGGGACGTTGTTGCCAGAAGCATTATGTACGAAATGAGAAAAACCAGTAGCGACCGGGTATTTCTGGATGTAACCCATATACCAGCCCGAAAGGTAGCCACACGTTTTCCCAACATCTATCGTTTCTGTCTGAATCATGGCCTCGACATTACTAAAGGCCTCATCCCTGTAGCTCCCGCTGCGCACTACTGCATGGGTGGAGTCAAAGTAAATATATGGGGTGAAACCAATATCCCTGGGTTATTTGCTGCCGGTGAAACGGCCTGCACGGGCGTCCATGGCGCTAACAGGCTAGCCTCCAATTCCCTGCTAGAAGTAGTCGTCTTTAGCAAACGAATTATAGAAAGAACTAAGGAATCGTCAGGAACTGTTACAACCTCGGTATCCAGACAAACCAGTTGTCATCATCTTCAGCCGCATAAGAAATTGAGGACGGCACCAAAGGTCAATTTAACAAACCTGCAATCTCTTATGTGGGACAAGGTAGGAATTGTCCGTTCGGGTGAGGGATTGGCCAAAGCCGCTGACATTCTATCGACATGGCAAAGCTTGCTGCCTCAGCCCACTGACCGTCCTTCTTATGAGCTAAGCAATATGGTATCAAATGCTCGCTTAATGTCTGAAGCCGCATTGCTTCGCGAAGAAAGCCGGGGTGCTCATTTTCGAACGGATTTCCCAAATTCGTCGTCGGACTGGCAAAAACACATCACTTTCAAAACAGACGATAAGCCCTCGTAGTACGCTGCAGTCATCACCACTTTTCTTGGGAACGTAAATAGTTGTGTTAAAGGAAGTCGAATCAATCTGGAAACATTTCTTCCACAAGGACATTAACCTGGTAAAGTAATAGATATCGTCTATTGATTTCAAGATTTTTTCGCTTTGCCAGCATAAAGCCGATGTTCCGTTTTTAATAAACTCTCCTCTATATCTTTTTAGTTTCATATTTTTTGCCAAAATGTACTCCAAGGGCTTGACAACGGATGAAAATTTGTGTACACTTGTTTGTAGAACGTTGGTTTGTAAAACACGTGTTCTCAAGATAAGGGTTCGAATGAGAAAGCCTGGCATAAGCGAAACGAGACAGCGGATATTTAAGTTTATCCGCGATTTCATTGAAGAAAGAGGTTACGCCCCTACTGTCAGGGATATCTTGAAAGGTTGCAACATAAGCTCAACCGCAGTTGTCCAGCACCATTTGAACATACTGGAAAGAGAGGGCCACATTCATCGCGACCCTGAAGTTTTCAGAAGCATTCAGTTGCTTGATAAGCAAAGTACTGTCAGAATACCGCTTTTGGGTTACATAGCTGCAGGCGAACCTATTCCCGTTCCAGAGTCAGATACATGGCAAAAAGAGGCTGCGGACGCATTAGAGCTAACTGAAGAACTTATTCCAGAAAAAGAGGTTTATGCTCTGAAAGTAAAGGGACTCTCAATGGTCGACGCGCTGATAGACGATGGCGATATTGTCTTAATGAAAGCGGCAGAGACAGCTGATGACGGAGACATGGTAGCTGTCTGGTTAAAAGATAAGCAAGAAGTGACTCTCAAGAGACTTTTCCGAGAGAAAGAGAGTATCCGCCTTCAGCCGTCTAATGCGAGTATGAAGCCTCTCTACGTAAATCCTAAAGATGTTGAGGTCCAGGGTAAGGTTGTTGGTGTTATCCGAAAATTATGAACCAAGCATAACATACCTTAGTCTTAATAAAATTATCATGGAGGTTCGAAATGGCTAAACTGCTTGAAAAACCGGAGGAACTGAGGGTAACCGCTAATATTGAAGGTACGCCGTTGAATATCAGCAGGAACGGCAAATCTGAACGTGTAACCAGAATATACCAGCAGTGGCAGGTATCAGAAGAGCCCTTAGGACAGGAAAATTCAAAATATTACTTTAGAGTGCGGACCAGCAAAGGTCTTTATGACATTTTTCGGGATACAGCATCCAGTTCATGGTTTCTCGGCTGTGTCTGCGAGTAGAGTCTAAACCAGAGAAATATACCAAGATAAAGATAGGTCGTAGTTAACGTAGTTGTCTTACGGGAGGAGGTCTGTTACAAATGATACAAGTGGTAAAAGATACGATCCAGTGTTCAAGGTGCGGTTGCATCGCCTTACCTGATGCTACAAAATGTCCCAAATGTGGCGCCTCATACATTGCCAGTTCTAAAAAAGAGCAACTTGATAGTATATGTTTTTCTCCAACACCAATTGTGTCCGAAGATTCAAATACTAAGGTGGTACGGGCTTATTATCAGCTGACCTGCAGTCGCCATGGCAAAATACATGTCAAAGCTGCCGTAATTGGCTCCTCTATAAAGTGTCCCTTCTGTCAACATTAAAGTGCAATTAAGTTGTTTGTCATCGCTGGATATAAAGTAGGGACCTCAAAATAGAAGTGGTATTAATACTAAAAAATATATAGCCATTATTGCCATTCCGATAGGAACTCCGATTACAGCCCATTCTTTCATACTTATTTTAAGCCTTCCGGCAGCTACTATGTTTGGAATGTTGCCTGGTACGAGCATGCCGCCAGCTATAAGGAGTGCTATGGCAGCGCTTATAATCTGTGAAATAGCCATAGTCGGACCTATTTCCACTGCAGTCATAGTGGCATTGTCAAGAATCGCCGATAGTGAGTTAATCCAGTAGAGCCCCCAGGCTGGAATCTTGGTGAAATACCAAACGATTAATGGCTGCAGACCTTCACCAAGAAGGATAAGGGCAGCCACGAAAATATAGACTTTTATTGCCCGCATTATGACTGTTCTCAGGGTTTCATTGTATTCAGACGCAGTATCCCGTCCTTCTAAAACAATCTTTCGGCCTATTCGAAACGCTCCGAATAGAGCTATAGCTACAACACCCGGAACTATATAGATTCCGAGATTACGTATGGGAAACAGGAAATCTGCATTATATGGTGGGCCAGCCAATTTTTGAACCATTATGGTTGATAGAGGTTCACCGACTGGAGTTAAGCCCGCACCTAACCCGATAGCAAAGCACGTGACAATAACTATTTTCATTTTATCGTTTCTCGCTAACGGAAGCGCGGAAATAACTTCGGCCAGAAGGCAAGCCGTGACGATAACGGAAACGACGCTGCTTATTAGCCCCAGTCCTACAATTAAGACAGCAATAAATGTGGTTGGCCCCAGTTTATTAGCCAGCGAAACAATTGCCTTACAAAAGGGCTTATTAAAGTAGTGAAGCAAAAGGCCGAATACCAATACAACTTGAAATATCCCCACGGGGACGTCGCCGATCATTACAGGGGCTTTAAGTGCTTCTCCGGTTAACCCCCAGCTCCACAATCCTGAAATGGTGACGGCGATAATGCCCATCACAAGAAAAAATGGCTCCAGGTTCTCTTCGACTTTTTTGAATATGAATGGAAGAATCAATACAGATAGAACAACGATAGACAATCCAATAACTATGTAGAGTACCGGCTCTTGGGAAATAATCTCCACGTCGTTTATCCTTAGTCCGAAATCAGTCTATTTATTTGTGAAATTTTTTCTTGGTATAAATATAAAGTCACCAATTCATCACGATGCAAGAGCTCCAGCCGGTAGTATGTCGGCGGAGACCTATTTGTGCCCAGAATCTGGAATACACTCTTGAGACCGTACCAGCAGTACCGGAATTTTAGAGGAGTATAATATTTTGTCGGCTACACTGCCCCAGAACCAGCGCGATATGCCTGAGCGGCCGTGTGTAGCCATAATGACAAGGTCAAAATTATTTTCTTGCATATAATCGACAAGGCTGTCAGCAGCTTTTCCAGTAAGTAATTTCGGACGGGATTTTATGCCGGAGCTTTTAAGCCGACTTACAATCTCTTTGAGATAGCTCTGCGCCTCGTGCCTGGAATGTTCTTCAATTTGCCTCAGGTCATCGCCACTCAGAGCGATACCTCCACGAGTAGGCAATTCGACAGGCTCCACCACGTGAACCAGCTCAACGCTGGCATTACTTAATTTGGCTACCGTCTCTACATGTGGGATAACACACTCTGCCATCTTCGACCCGTCGAGAGGCACCATAATTCTTCGATACATGCATTATCCTTTCGGAAATGGAACTCGACAAGCTACAGTCTATGGTCGGGGTGAGAGGATTTGAACCTCCGACCTCATGGTCCCAAACCATGCGCGCTAGCCACTGCGCTACACCCCGTAGAAAAAGAGTATAGTCAACAAGGTTGGCTTAGTCAAGGAATTTTGACGAACTGAGAAACGAGGTTATTTGCAGGTGGGACAGATATCGAAGAAATCGGCAGGTAAATTCCACTTTTTTCTAATATATTCCAGCTGTCTTTCCGGTGCCCAGTAGTTGCCGCAGACTTTGCACTTCTTGAGCTTAAATTCCACTTTCCAGTTATAGATATATCTGGTATCCCCTTTGTCTTCCATCTTTATAGCATCGGTCGGACACACGTAGTAGCATGAACCGCAGCCTATACAAGCTCTAGACGGTTCAAGGAACGGCGATGCCGGCTCTTTGGTTATTCCACGGTTAACCAGGCTGATGGCGCTGACACCAACAACCTGCTCGCAAGCTCTAACACACAGGCCACAGACTATGCAGTCATTATCTTCCAGGTATTCCGACCTGACAATCGGCTTCTCGATGCCCATCTGTGACGCCAATTCATTTATCACCTTGTTTTTGGAACATCTCGCCAGAAGTAACTCTACCAGCATCCTGCGATTGCTTATAACCCTGGGCGATTTTGTTTGCACTTTCAACCCTTCCTCGACCGGATAAAGACACGATGTTACTATCCGGGAGCGACGCCCTTTGGTGATTTCCACAATGCACAACCTGCAAGCTCCATACGGTTCTATAGCCTCATGGTGGCACAGAGTAGGTATATCGATACCATGTTCTCTCGCTACCTGGAGGACTGTTTGGCCCTCTTCGGCCTCAAATTCGCGACCGTCTATACTAATAGTTACCATATTATCTTTTGCCCACGGCGCCCATCTTGCACACGTCGTAGCAGATGCCGCATTTGATACATTTCGACTCGTCCATAACTACTGGTTTTTTCTTGCCCATAAAGGTTATAGCCTCTTGCGGGCATTCCTTGACACAAACTCCACACCCAGGGCATTTCTCCTCTATTATGTAATAGTGTGTTAAAGCTTTACATACGCCGGCCGGACATCTCTTCTCTTTGATATGAGCTTCATACTCGTCTCTAAAATAACGTATGGTAGTAAGCACGGGATTTGGCGCCGTTTGGCCCAACCCGCAGAGTGAGCTGTCAACTAAAGTGGCCGAGAGCTGTTCCAGAAATTCTATATCTTTTTCCTGACCCCGACCCTCCGTTATTTCGTCAAACACCTGTCGCATTCGCTTTATCCCCTCACGACAGGGCAAACACTTGCCGCACGATTCTTCCTCGAGAAAGGTCAAAAAATACTTGGCGATATCAACCATGCAGGTTGTCTCGTCCATGACTATCATTCCACCCGAGCCCATCATCGAACCGGCTTTCGATAATTCGTCAAAATCTACCGGTAAGTCGAGCAGGCTCTCGGGTAGACAACCACCTGACGGACCACCTGTCTGGATTGCTTTAAATTTCTTCCCGTCTCTAATACCACCACCGATATCATAGATAATCTCCCTCAGGGTGATCCCCATTGGAACTTCAACGAGGCCCGTGTTGTTGATCT
>Ga0315554_1001716_pt1 | contig 12899 bp, 17 predicted proteins | sample SalMarSW160370MG_FD_202114 | JGI IMG/M metagenome (GOLD analysis project Ga0315554, IMG submission 202114) | Salt marsh sediment microbial communities from the Plum Island Ecosystem LTER, Massachusetts, United States - Salt Marsh Sediment SW1603-70 ... | reverse complement strand
TATCAAGCCGCTCCATCATCTCCTCTAGCTTGGCGGGGTCCTTCTCGGAGTGGTTTTCGTCCCAGACGGCCGCCTTCCGGTTGAAGAAGGTCTTGGTCATTTCCCTCCCTCCACTAGCGGCGGCCTCTGCCAGTGCTTTACCTTTCTCTTCGGGGAGATGAGGTTGCTAATCAGGAAGATTACCGACGAGGTGATGACTATGGTGGCCCCGCTGGGTATGTTGAACAGGTAGGAGATAAAGAGACCCACCAGGCCGGAGAGGACCCCGAAGCCGGCGGCGATGAGGAACATCCGCTTCATGCTGTAGGTAAGCTGGTAGGCGGCGGCGGCCGGGTTCAGTATCAGACTGAAGATGAGCAGCCCGCCGATGGGACGCAGCGAGGCGGTTATGGTGGCGCCCGTCAAAAACAGTATCCCGTAGAAGATGGCGGTGGCGGGGATGCCCACCGAGAGCGCCATGTCCCGGTGGAAGATAGTCGCCTGGAACTCCTTATAAAAGGCGATAATGACACCAACCACCACCGCGGCCACTATCCCCAGTAACAGGACGTCGCTTCTGGTGTTGGTCAGGATGCTACCCCAGAGTATCTCCAGGGCCCCCGACTTGGTGCCCGGCATCAGGCCCATGAAGAGAAAGGCCAGCCCCAGCATCAGGGAGAAGATAACCCCCACCGAGGTGTCGGGGCTGAGCTCCCCGCGGTCAGCCAGGGGGCCGATGATGGCCGCGGCGATAAAGCTGGCCACGAAGGCACCGAGCAGGGGGTCGAATTCCAGCCACAGACCGAGCATGGCCCCGGCGAAGGCGGCGTGCGACATGGCGACCCCGATGAAGGGCAGACCCATGAGCACCACGAAGACGCCAATCAGGCCGCAGGCGACCCCGCCGAGTACGGCCGAGAGGATGGCGTTCTGCATGAACTGGTAGCCCAGAATGGATAAATCCAAAGACAAACTCCCCCGGTTCTAGCACCAAGCCCGCCCGCAAAGCGGGCTATACTGAAACGGCTTCCGCCCGCCGCGCCTTGACCGCCGACAGGGGGATATCGTATAGCTGGCTCAGCTTGTCATCGGTGAGGACCTGGGCGGGACTCCCTTCGTCCCAGATAAGCCCCTCTTTCATGAGCACCACCCGTTCGCAGGCGACGGGAAGGGCACTGAGGTCGTGGGTAACCAGCAGGGTGGTCAGCTTCCGTGTTTCGTGAATCAGCTTTACCAGCTCTAAGATGTCGGTCTTGGCCCGCCAGTCCAGAGAGGCCGTGGGCTCGTCGAGCAGGAATATCTGCGGCTCCTGGGCAAGACAGCGGGCCAGGGCCACGCGCTGCTGCTCCCCCCCGGAGAGGTGCCCGATGGGCCGCCGGGAAAGAGAGGTCATGCCCACCAGCTCCAGGACTTCGTCGACAATCTCCCAGTCGCGCTTGCCGGGTCTCTTGAGCAGCCCCAGGAGCCCGTAGCGCCCCATCATGGCTACCTCGCGGACACTAACCGGCATACGCGGGTCGATATTCTGGAGCTGGGCGACATAGCCCACCTTCTTGCGCAGGGAGTGCCCGTTGCTCGCGCTAAGATAGTCCCCCAGCACCCAGACCCGGCCGCTTAACAGCTTACCCAAGCCGTTAACTATGGTGAGCAGGGTCGTCTTACCGGCGCCGTTAGGGCCGACGATGCCGATAAATTCCCCCGGCCTTACTCTGAGGGACACGCCGCGCAGGGCGACGTCCTCGCGGTAGGAGACCACGGCCTGCTCGATATTTACCACCGTATTATTCATGGCCTCGCCTTCCTATCACTCACTGGTTACCGGCCTACAGCCTCCAGGACGAGGGCGACATTCTTGTCGATAGCCTTTTCCCAGGTCTCGGTGTCGGTAAAGCCGCCGGGGAAGTTGGAGAGTATTATTCGCGTGCAGCCGAGCTCCTCAGCCACCGCCTTGGCAGCATCCTGACCGCTCTGCAGGTTATCAATAATCAGGCTGACGTTGTTCTCCCGGCCGGTATCCACCAGCTCCCTGACCACCTGCGGGGTAAAGGTGTCGGGGCGGCCGTAGCTGGTAATGACATTAAGACCGAGCCAGTTAACAAAGCCGGCCTGCATCTCGGCGCACATGACGTTTATCGAGGAGAGGTCCGTCTGGTCGAGTTCGGCTCTCAGCTCCGCTTCCTTGGCTGAAATCTCACTATTGTAGTCGGCGGCGCGCTGCTGGTAGGCGGCGCAGTTTTTGCTGTCTACCTGACACAGGGCGTCGGTAATCCGGTCGGTGGCCTCCCGCTGCACAGAGGGCACCATCCAGTTGTCGCTTTCGGTGGTTTGAATATCCAGGCTAACCACGACCAGGTCGGGGTTGTCGGCGGAGTCAATCAGCTCCTGGGAGAACTTCTCTCCCTGCCAGCCGTGGAGCAGGAAAAGGTCGGCGTCGGAGAGCTTCTGAACGTCACCCGGCTTAACGTCAAAGTGCCCCGGGCACTGCGCCGGCGGGATGATATTAACCACGCTGACCTCATCGCCACCGACCCGGGATACTATCTGCGCAATGAGCGAGGTACTGGTAACCACGTTTAGGTTGGCCGTGTCGGTCGGGGCGCAGGCTCCCAGGAGCAAGCTGGCCGCAATCCCCAGCGCCAGCAGCACACTGGCTAGGGTCTTGAATCTGGTCACTGGTAACCTCCTTATTATATTTATATCTTTTCCAGGGTAATACGGTGCGTCAGGAAATCAATCTCCCTGATACGGGCTACGATTTCCTTCTGCTCTCCGAAGAGGGTGCCCAGGAACAGCTTCTCACCCTCAACCCTGAGAGAGGAAACCTCGTCCAGGATAAGCTCCGGCCGGTCGTCTCCGGTAAGATACGCCTTCGATAGACACATTTTTAAGCTCCTATTTACCCAGACTCTCTAGGGCTCGGCCCAGCGACTCGGCGGCCTGGTCCATCTCCTGGGAAGCCTGGGATAACTCGCGGGCGGTCTTGGGCTTTCCGGCTGCCTCGGCCCGACCGGACCACTCTTTGAACTCCTGGCTGTGTTCCCGGCTGTGCTCAATCCAGTAGCCGAGCAGCACCTTAAGCTTGGCGATATCGTTATCAGCCATGACACCCCCTTTTCCCCGGCCTTAACCTCGCTCAGAAGTACAAATGAATAATGCTTTCTAGTGCAACTGCAACTTGTTGCACCGGGCGGCAAAAAATTTTAGCCCTGGCACCGGGAGCACACGCCGAAGAAGACCAGGTGCTTCATATCGACCTTGAAGTTATATCTACGCTCGATTTCAGACCACAGCGGGTCCAGAACCGCTTCCTCCATGTCGATGATGCCGCCGCACTTCTCGCAGACGAGGTGATGGTGATGGCCCTTGCCCATGCAGTGGTAGCGCACCCGTCCGTCGCCCATGTCCGTCTCCGTCACCAGACCCAGCTCCTTGACCAGCTCCAGCGTCCGGTAGACCGTGGAGATATTCACCTGGGGATAGTAGCTAAGCACCTGGGTATGTATCTCCTCGGCGCTGATGTGGCTATCGGCATCCTCTACCGCCTTGAGAATCATCAGCCGCTGCGGCGTCAGGCGGTAGCCGAGGTTAGACAGCTTGTTACCTATCCATCTGGCTTTCACGCCACCAATTCTATCACCATTGTCAGTCAATTGCAACAACTTGTTTGTGCAATTAGTTTCCGAAAGGGCAAAAATAGCCGGCGTCTCTTGGGAATCCGCAGGGGTAAATCAGGACTAGGGCTTGTCCCGGCTGTCCAGCATTACGGTCACCGGGCCGTCGTTGTGGATTTCCAGTTGCATGTGCTCCTGGAAGCGTCCCGTCTCTACCTTAAGCCCGGTGGTACGGAGGGCGGCTACCAAGCTGGCAAATAGTTCCCGGGCCATCTCCGGCGGGGCCGCTTCGCTGAAGCTGGGACGGCGCCCCTTCCGGGTATCGGCGAGCAGGGTGAACTGGCTCACCACCAGCAGCTGCCCTTTAATATCGAGGGCGGAGAGGTTAAACCTGCCCTCGTCATCGGTAAAGATGCGTAGACCGGCAGCCTTCCGGGCCAGATAGCGCGCGTCCTGCTCGGTATCGCCGCTGGCCACGCCGACCAGGACCACCAGCCCCCGGCCAATCCTACCCACCGGCTCTCCGGCAACGCTGACCGAGGCAGCGCTGACCCGCTGCAGGAGCGCCTTCACCCTATGTCACCTGGTGAGGTTTTTTGTCCGACTCTCCCCCGGAAGGTTCTCCCGTGCCCTTACGGCTGTCGGTGATATAGAAGCCGCTCCCCTTAAAGAGGGCGGGGGTGGGGTGGATGATGCGGCGCAGCCTGCCCTGACACTGGGGGCAGACGGACAGGGGCTCTTCATCGAAGGGCTGCCGCTTCTCGAAGCGGAAACTGCAGACATCGCACTCGTAGTCATAGACCGGCATTTACCTCACCTCGGGTGGTATTCTGCTAGATATTTTACAGGAAGCGCCGCACTCCAGGCAAGCTGAGTGAGCATAGATAACAATAGAGCCGGAAGGCCTGAAGGATGACCCAGAGCGGTGCCCCAGAACCGGCCGCTAGCCCCCAGGGTTTCCCTGGACTTCGGGACAAAAAGGGAGTAAAATATAAACAATAGAGGGTAGTCTAATAAGTGGTGAGCAATGTGTGCCTAGCTTACAGTCCGCCCTGTTACCGAAGAGAAAGCACTGGCCCCAAAAAGGCTTAGTGCTTTTTATATTAAAGGAGGTGTCGTCATGCAGTCGAGTCTCATCGGAAAGATAGAAAAGGCGAAGCGCTACGCCCAGGAGACAGACCGGATCACCTTCTCCGACCTATCAGTGAGGTTTCGTGGTGAGAACAACGACTACACCACCGAGTATAGAGACGGTAAGTGGCACTGCTCCTGCCACTTCTTTGCCAGTTGGGGGCTCTGCAGCCACACCATGGCCCTGGAGAGAATCCTGGGGGATATGCTCCCCGAAGAGGCGCGGGCCACCCAGTTCGAGGCTAACCCCTGAAAAGACCGGGGCTATTTCTTGCGCCGCCTGTTTAGCCAGCTAATCGCCTCGGCAACCACGAACAGGGAGCCGCTGACGCAGATAAGGTCTTGTGTTCCCGCCCGGCTCATGGCCAGCTTGAGCGCCTCGGGTACGTTCCCGGTAACCTGAGCTTCCATACCGCTCTTTTGAAATACGGCTTTGAGTTTGGCTACCTCCATGGCCCGGGGGTGGTGGGAGCGGGTGATAATCACCTCGTTAAAGAGCGGCCCCAGCTTGGAGACCACGCCGGATACGTTCTTATCGCCCGATGCCCCCATAACCAGGATGGAGCGGCGGAACTCGAAGTACCGTTTTAGGGAGAGCCCCAGCCGGTGGGCGGCGTCGGGGTTGTGGGCGCCATCGACCACCAGCCGCGGTCGGCGTCTCAAGACCTGGAGCCGTCCCGGCCAGGCTACCCGAGCCAGACCACTGGCGATACCCTCCTGGGAGATGGCAAAGCCTCTTTCCTGAAGCACCTCCAGGGCGGCTACGGCGCTGGCGGCGTTCTCCATCTGGTAGTCGCCGAGCAGAGGTAAGGCTATGCGATAGTTATCTCGCCGCCCCGTTACCTCAAGTAGCTGCCGCCTACCGTCAAAGCCGAGGCCCTGCCAGGTAACGTCCCGGCCCACCCTGACGAGCTCGGCCTGCTGCCGGCGGCAGGTCTTCTTAATCACCGTGACGACCTCGTCCTTCTGGGGCGCCAGTACCACCAGGCTACCGGGCTTGATGATGCCCGCCTTCTCGGCGGCGATTCTGGCTACCGAATCCCCCAGCACCTCGGTGTGGTCCAGGCTTATCGAGGTGATGATGCTGACCTCGGGAATAATGACATTGGTGGCGTCGAACTTCCCGCCCATGCCCACCTCAAGCACCTGGAAGTCAGCCTTCTTCATATCGAAATAGGTGAAGGCCAGCGCTGTGAGGAGCTCAAAGGTGGTCAGTTCACCGTAGCTGGCCTTGAGATTCACCGCCTCGACCTCTGGCCTGAGCCGGGTGGTGATGCGGGCGAAGTCCGCCCGGCTGATGGGGCGGCCATTTAGCCGGAAGCGCTCCCGGATGCTAATAAGGTGCGGCGAGGTATAGAGACCGGTTACGTAGCCTGAGCCCGCCAGCACCGAGGCGATCATGGCCGCCGTGCTGCCCTTGCCGTTGGTGCCCGCGATGTGGATCGACCTGGCCCGTAGCTGGGGGTTACCCAGCCGGGCGAGCAGCTCTTCTACCCGCCTCAGGTCGTAGTTACCCAGGGCGTGGGGCAGGGGCACCTTTTCGTAGTCGGTATAGCCGGAGATATAGCTAAGGGCCTGCTTATAGTCCATCTCTCTCCCGGTATCAGGCGTAGGACTTTATCACTATTCTAGCACTTGACGCCTCTCGGTGGCGACTGATACTCTTATCACGGAGGGTAAAGTGGACTTTCTGGAAAAACTACATAGTACCTCACAGCGAAACGGGAGCCTGCTCTGTGTCGGGCTCGACCCCGACCCGGGACTGATGCCCGAAAAGACAAGTGTCCTTGATTTTAACCGGGCGCTCATCGAAGCTACCTGCGACTTGGTCTGCGCCTATAAGCTCAACTTCGCCTTCTACGAGGCGCTGGACAGCCCGGGAATCAGTGCCCTGAAGGAGACCATTAAGGCCGTGCCTGAGGGTATCCCGGTCATCGGGGATGCCAAGCGTGGCGATATCGGTAACACCGCCCGGGCCTACGCCAGGGCCATCTTCGAAGGCCTTGGCTGTGATGCCACTACGGTGAATCCCTATCTCGGCCTCGACTCGGTAGCCCCCTTCATTGAGTATCGGGACCGGGGGGTGTTTATCCTCTGCCGGACGTCGAACCCGGGGTCGGGGGACTTTCAGTCCCTCGTCTGTGAGCAAGCAGGGGGCGATTCCCTTAAGCTCTTTCAGATTGTGGCCGATAAGGCCAGCCAATGGAATACCCACGGCAACATCGGGCTGGTGGTCGGGGCCACCTACCCCGAGGAGCTCCGGCTGATACGGGAGGCTCACCCGGAACTTCCCTTCCTGATACCGGGTGTGGGGGCTCAGGGTGGCGACCTGGCCCTGGCGGTGCGCTACGGGGTGAATGCCCGGAGTCGGGGGGCGATTATCAATTCCTCGCGTCAGGTGATATACGCTTCGCGTAACCAGGACTTTGCTCAGGCGGCGCGGCAGGCAGCCTTGTCGCTCCGCGACCAGATTAACCATAGCCTGCCCGGGGCGGCGTCCTAGCCGATAGATTAGGCCGGGGAGTAATTCAGGTGGCGGTGTCTTTTGAGATAAAACCGGGCGATGTAGTCTGCCTCAGGCGGCGGCACCCCTGCGGCGCCAGCGATTGGCAGGTGGTGAGGCTGGGGAGCGATATCGGGCTCAGATGCCTTAAGTGCCAGCGCTATGTTTTCCTTAAGCGCCGCGTCTTTGAGCAGCGCCTTAAAGCCGTTATCCCCCGGGGGACGTGATGACCCGACGCATTATGCATATCGACCTCGACGCCTTCTTCGTCTCCGTGGAGCAGGTGGATAACCCCGAGCTCAGGGGCAAACCGGTGGTGGTCGGCGGCAACCCGGAGAAACGGGGGGTGGTGGCGGCGGCCTCCTACGAGGCGAGAGCCTTCGGCCTGCACTCCGGTATGCCCCTGGTTACTGCCAGCCGCCTCTGTCCCCAGGCCATTTTTATCGAGGGTAGCTTCCCCAAGTACCGGCGGGCTTCTCAGCTCTTCATGGCCATTCTGGCTGATTTCTCGCCCTATCTTGAGCCGATGGGCCTGGACGAGGCCTTCCTCGATGCCACCGGCTTCGAGTCTATCCACGGCTCAACCCGCACCATGGCCGTAAGGATAAAGAAGCGGGTCAGGGACGAGCTGGGGCTCTCGGCTTCCATCGGTATCGCCGGGGGTAAGGTGGTTGCCAAGGTCGCCTCCGAGCTGAGTAAACCCGACGGGCTGCTGGAGGTGGCTGCCGGCGAAGAGAGCTCCTTTCTGGCCCCTCTGGAGGTCGCCAAACTGCCCGGAGTGGGCCGGAGGACGGAGCAGATTCTAAAGAGGCGGGGGCTAACCACCATCGGCAAGCTGGCCAGTGCCCCGTCGGCTGCCCTCAGGGCCGAGCTCGGCGTCTACGGTGAGGTGCTGCACCGTCACGCTAACGGCATCGACGAGAGAAGGGTAATGCCCCCGGCGGAGGCCAAGTCCATCAGCCGGGAGACCACCTTCGCCGAGGATACCAGAGACCGCGCCCGCCTGAAAGCGACCCTGCGCTACTTGAGCGAGCGGGTCGGTAGTCAGCTCCGCGAGCAGGGTAAGGAGGCCAGGTGTATCGTCCTCAAGCTACGCTACGCCGATTTTACCACCATCAGCCGGCATCATACCCTGAGCCAGGGCACCAGCACCGACCAGGATATCTTCGAGGGCGGTTACGCCTTGCTCGAGAAGGCGCTGTCCCGGGAGACGAGACCGGTCCGTCTCATTGGCATCGGGGTGTCGGGCTTCACCGAGCCGGCCAGACAGATGGATATGCTTAAGCCGGCGGCCCTGAGACAGGAGCAGCTTAATAAGACCATCGACCGCATCCGCAAAAAATACGGCTTCCGCGCCATCCAGACGGGGCAGACCCTGCTCCTCAGGGACATCTTCCCGGAGGGGGAGGGGGGCTACACCCTGCACACCCCGGGCCTGTCGCGGTAGGGGCTAGGAAGAAACCTTAGACCCGTGTTCATCTTCTTGATGCCTGGGACACAGGAGACTGAGCCTGAGCTTGTCATCTCACCGGTTTACCCTTATAATAACCTCACAGTAGAAAGGAGACCTAAGGATGCCATCGTATGTCTATTTCCAAAAGCAGTTTATGCCCCTTTCCGAAGCCAGGCTGAGCGTGATGACTCACTGCCTCCACTACGGCACGGCTGCCTTTGAGGGTATCCGCGGCAACTGGAACGCCGAGCAGGAGCAGATGTACCTCTTCCGGCTTAAGGAGCACTACCAGCGGTTGCTCTGCGGCTGCCGGATACTCAAGATTAACCTGCCCTATACACTAAGCGAGCTCTGCCAGATAACGGTGGAGACGGTGGCCAGGTGCGGCTTTCGGGAGGATATCTATGTCCGCCCGGTAGCCTACAAGAGCTCCGAAGCGATCGGCGTCCGTTTACATAATCTGGACGAGGACTTCCTGGTCTTCGCCTTCCCCTGGGGGCCTTACCTGGATATCGACAAGGCCCGCTGCTGCATCTCTTCCTGGCAGCGCCCCTCTGGAGTACCGCAGGCCAAGATAACCGGTCTCTACGTCAATAACGCCCTGGCCAAGACCGAAGCTGTCGAGAACGGCTTCCACGAGGCGATTATGCTTACTCCGGACGGCTACGTCTCCGAGGGCAGCGGCGAGAACATCTTCGTGGTCCTGGACGGTAAGCTGGTAACGCCGCCCATCTCCGATGTTATGCTGGTGGGCGTTACCCGGGATTCGGTAATCACCCTGGCGCGAAACGAGTTGGGTATCGAGACCGTAGAGCGGCGTCTGGGGCGGAGCGAGCTTTTTGCGGCCAGCGAGTGCTTTCTAACCGGCACCGCGGCCAATATAACCCCGGTAGCCGAGGTAGACCGTCGCAAGATAGGCGACGGTAAAATCGGGAATATAACCAGAAAGCTGCAGGAGCTCTACTTCAGCGTAATACAGGGTAGGGATTCCAGGTATCTCGAGTGGTGCACCCCGGTCTATGATAAATAGACCAGCCGCCTGCTAAAGAGGCGGGGGCTTAGCTCGGGTAACAGTGTTCCGGGAGTGGGGTGGCTGAGCCGGAGGGGAAAGGTTACTTCCTGGGGGCGTTAGCGTTTATTGATTTCAGAAGACAGCTTACCTTGCTGCATTCTTCCAGCATGGTGGTGTAGTTGTGGGCCTCCTGAAGCCACTGTCCGATGGCGAAGCTGCCGTGCCCGTGAACCATGACAATCCGGGACTTCTTGAGCGCCTGGGCGATTATGTCCGCCAGCCCCCCCGGTTTAACCTCCATGTTCCAGCCGAGCACCGGCACTCTCTCCAGCTGGGGTGAGCCTTCGCCGCAGGGCGGCACGAGCTCGGTCTCAATCAGCGACAGGGCGACGGCGTGCGGGGGGTGGGCGTGAACAATGGCCAGCGCCGGGGTTTCCCGATAGATAGCCCGGTGGACGGGCAGCTCGACCGACGCCAGCGGGGTGCAACGGTCGTTCTTGTCTATCCCAGTCTCAATGAGGTCGTTTTCCTCAAGACAATTGAGGTTACTACCGCGGCGGGTAATCACCAGGCGGTCTCCCATTCTGATGCTCAGATTTCCCGCATAAGAAATGAGCCCTTGAGCACACAGGTCACGGCCGACACTCTGAAACTGTGCTAGAATCATAGCTTCGTCTTACGCTTATTGGCTGAGCACACGCTAGCCTGCTATTAGTTTATAACTACGGGTAATAAAAAATCAAATCGAGCCCTGGCGCCTAAGCCAACTGCCTGATAACAGCGATGACCCTTCCCTGGATAGTAACGTTATCGGGCTCGGCATATATCGGCTGCATTTCAGAGTTGGCCGGCTGGAGGCGAATACGGCCGCTCTCGGCGTAGAACCGCTTCAGGGTCGCTTCTCTCTCCGACTTGAGCCAGATGGCGGCTACCTCGCCGTTGTCCACGGTGGTGACATACTCCATGAGGACGATGTCGCCATCGTTAACTAGGGCATCGACCATGGAGCGGCCCTTTACCCTGAGGGCGTAGACCCCCTGCCGGCCCCGGGCCAGGTCCCGGGTTACCTCAAGGGTTTCCGCGGCGGCGGTGATATCCCAGGTGTCCACGGTCGGCACCGGTATCGGCTCGCCGGCCGCTATCTGTCCGATAATCGGTACCTGGATGGAGCTTCCCGCTAGAGCCTGGCCCAAAAGCTCAATGCCCCGGGCCACCTCACCGTGCCGCCGGATATATTTGGCGCGTTCTAAGACGCCCAGATTATAGGCGACCACCGAGGTCGAGCTGAGGCGGCAGCCCTTCATGATGTCCCTGATGGTAGGGGGATAGCCGAAGTCATGGCAGAAGTCGCCAATGAACCTGACGATTTGCTGTTGCCTGAGTGAAAGCGGCTTCATCTCAAACCCCCGATAGCCGATACTTGGGCGAACAAATGTTCTACCAGCCTGATACTACCACTGGATGAGACCCTCTGTCAATACCCGGACTCTGTTTTTCCGGTTTAGACTGAGGGCAGGTTTTTCTCTAGGTAGCCTCTTTGGGGGACTGTGCCTGATTGAGCTTCTTCACAAGTCGTGACTTGCGGCGGGCGGCGTTATTGGCGTGGATAACCCCCTTCTCCGCAGCCCGGTCCAGGGAGCTAATCGCCTCGGTTACCGCCTCGCGGCCCGACTCAAGCTCACCGGAGAAGATAAGCTTCTCCGCCTTGGTTATCCGGGACTTGCACCGGCTTCTCACCGACTTGTTTCCCTGCTGCCTCTTTCTCGAAGCACGCACTTCCTTCTTGGCTGATTTGGTCTGTGGCAATATCCACCTCCGGTTATTAAAACTCTTCTTAACTGGCTTCAGGTTGTGGCTTGGTCTTGGCAATCGACTCGTCGCCCACCCGGGCGACGCTTATCACCCCACGCACCCCCTCAATCTTCCCCAGGAGCCGGCTCAACTGAGCCAGGTCCCTGGTGGCCAGGGTGAAGTACTCGCTGACGGTGTGGTCGTCGTGGCTGATAGAGCTTGCCGCCGTGATGTTAAGCTTCTCCTCGGCCACGATAGTGGTGATATCGCGCATGAGCCCCACCCTGTCCCAGGACTCGACATGAATGTTGACCGGGTACAGGGCGTCGCTGTCGCCCCACTCCACCGGGACGAGCCGCTCCTTTTCATCCTCGTTGACTATATTATAACAATCCCGGCGGTGTATTGATACCCCGCGGCTGCGGGTGACATAGCCAATGATATCATCGCCCGGCACCGGATGACAGCACTGGGCCAGGTGGGCGAGCATGTCGCCGACCCCGAGCACCTTGATTGACGATATCGCCTGCTGGGGCAGGGTGGCCCCGGACACCGTCTTCTGGGGTTCCGGCTGGGTGGTCAGCTTGGCCGCAATCTGGTGCGTGGAGACGCCGCCGTAGCCGATGGCCGCCAGAAAATCATCCACACTTTCGTACTTAAACAACTTGGCCAGCTCCTCACGCTCGCTAAGCCTGATGCCCAGACGCCGCAGCTCCTTATCCAGGATTCCCCGACCGTGCTCTATGTTATCCGTCCGTTCCTGTTTCCGGAACCACTGCCGTATCTTCTCCCGGGAGTGAGAGGTTCTGACATAGCCCAGCTGCGGGTTCAGCCAGTCCCGGCTCGGCGCCTTGTCCAGCTTGGATGACATAATCTCGACGATGTCGCCGTTTTTCAGCTGATAGTTCAGCGATACCAGACTGCCGTTTACCTTGGCGCCGATACAGCGGTGTCCCAGCTCGGTGTGAATCCGGTAGGCAAAGTCCAGAGGCGTGGCGCCCTTGGGCAGGTCCTTAATCTCACCCTTGGGGGTGTAAACAAAGACCTGGTCGATAAAGATATCGGTCTTGACCGATTCCAGGAACTCCTCCGTTCCCGATAGCTCCCGGTGCCACTCAATCAGCTGTCTCAGCCAGCTAATCCGCTCCTCAAATCTCAGGTCCTGCCGGTCGCCCTCCTTATAGCGCCAGTGAGCGGCCATCCCGTACTCGTCGGTGTGGTGCATCTCGTGGGTACGTATCTGCATTTCTAGGGGGGTTGCCTCGTACATGACCGTGGTGTGCAGGGACTGGTAGCCGTTCGGCTTGGGATTGGCGATGTAGTCGTTAAACTCGCCGGGCAGGGGGTGCCACAGGCTGTGGATAATACCGACGGCGCTGTAACAGTCGGGCACCGTGGCCACCAGGACGCGCAGGGCGA
>Ga0315554_1001714_pt1 | contig 12908 bp, 11 predicted proteins | sample SalMarSW160370MG_FD_202114 | JGI IMG/M metagenome (GOLD analysis project Ga0315554, IMG submission 202114) | Salt marsh sediment microbial communities from the Plum Island Ecosystem LTER, Massachusetts, United States - Salt Marsh Sediment SW1603-70 ... | reverse complement strand
AAGATGCCCTTTGGGTCGAAAAGAATCGGCGTCATTCCCGCCTGGCGCGCGCAAACGACGTCGGCGTAGTAGTTATCGCCCACGTAGACGATCTGCTCAGGTCGAGCAGCGGCGATCGAAGCTGCGTACAGCAGCAGGCGCGGATCGGGCTTCCAATAATCCACCTCACCTGCTGCAAGTGTGAATTCAAAGTAGTTCCCCAAGCCCAGTTCGTCGAGTATCGGCCCCAATGCCTCGGCGCGGTTGGAGACCACCGCCAGCGTACGCCCACTCGTTTTCAGTTCCCGGAGCGTAGGTCGGACGTCATCGAGAACGAGATCCACGGGGCTGTATTCCGCCAACATCGACTCTGTGATGATCGGCGCCAAACGCGCAGCTTCCGCATCCGAAGCGCCCAGAACTTTCAAATGCCGGCGAGCGTGATTCTGCCAAAATGCACCGTTGTTGTTCCAATCACCGAACGTATCCAAATCTTGCAGCAGTTCGGAAGACGAGGCCCAATACACGTGAGTCCAGCGTTCCGCCTCCCGGCGCCGCTCCGGTGTGGAATGGATTCCATACTTCTCCGCTTGATCGTAGAAATACCCGGTTGCGTCTGGTTCGTTGAGCCGCAGGGTTCCGTCCAGATCGAAGAACAGCAATCCTATCGATCCTCTTATATCCTCCAACTGCTTTTCGGATGCGCTCCGTGGATCCACGCAAACCTCCAGTGAACGTGAAACGATTCGAGGATTCTATCACACGGTTTACTGACCCCCTCCAGATCCAGATACCTCTCCAGATTTTACGAATCCCTTGCATGGATATAACACGCGGATTACCTGTGCACAGGAGAATTCGAGTGATGACTGAGATACTGAATCGCCTCAAACGCACGGATCTTTTCTTGAGCCTGGCTCTGGCAATTGTGGCCTTTCTCGCCTACATTGCTGCGCTGACTCCCAGCCTTTCCTATCAGAGCCCGGACGGCAACGAACTTGCCACCATCCCCTACGTCCTCGGCCTGACACATCCGCCCGGCTATCCACTGTATACCTGGTTGGGAAAAATCTTCACCTGGCTGCCTTTCGGTGACGTTGCCTACCGCATGAACCTGATGAGCGCCATTTGCGCCGCATGCGCCGTCGCCGGCCTGTATCTGATCGTTTGCATGCTTCTGCAACCACACGTGGCGTCTTCGGCCTTGCGCCGTGCGAGCGCAGCCTTCGCCGCGTTGATGTTGGCTTTCTCTCCGACTTTCTGGTCACAAGCGGTGATAGCCGAGGTCTACGCAGCGAACGCCGCCATGATCGTCATCAGCTTGCTCTTGCTGCTCCGCTGGGAGACGAGGCATCGCGATCGTGACTTCTTCCTCTTCGCTTTGGTCTACGGACTTTCGCTGGGCACGCACATTTCCAATTTGGGCTTTGCACCTGCCATCGCGCTGTACGTACTGCTGACCGATCGCTCTGTAGTGAAACGACCTTCCTGGTGGGTCGCTGCTGTGGCCGGATTTTCACTGGGTGCAGCGCAGTACTTGTGGCTGCCTCTGCGCGCCGCGGCGCTCAGCGAGCAGGGATTGCTGCGCAATGCACCGTTATCGCTCAAAGGATTCTATGACTACACACTCGGCGCCTTTCCGCAATTGAAATTCGCTTTCGAACTGTCCGAACTGCCCGATCGCGTCGTCGTGTACATCTACCTGCTGTGGAACCAATTCAGCTTCTTCGGCATACTGCTCGGCGTGGCCGGGCTGTTCGCGCTGCTTTGCCGGAGAACCCGCCACTACTACCTGCTGATGGGCATGTACCTGGTCCATACCTGGTTTTTCATCCAATATCGCGCTTTCGACCTGGAAGTTTTCTTCATCCCGGCCCACATCCTCTGGGCGATCTTCATCGCCTTCGGAATGGTCGAAGTGATGCGCATCATCGAAAGCTGGCTGCGCCGATTGAGCGCAGGACAGACGGCCAAAGCCGCCGGATGGACGTTGGCCTTCGTCGTCGCCGCCACGGGTTTCTATCCGCTGACGAAAAACTTCTCCTCCAGCGATCGATCGGACGATGTCAATACGAACGATTTTTACGCCAACGTGTGGGAGTACCTGCCTGAAAACAGCACCTTGTTATCTCAGGGAGGCGTCATGGGATACGATGCCTTTTACTGGCAACTGGTGTACGGAACACGCCCCGACGTCGTTCTTCCGGCTCTGCCGACACACACGCCGTCACTGGCCGACATACAAACCGGAAAACTTTTCAGCACCACTCCCTTGAACGGGATCAATCGAAACCGAACTCCCGGCGCTTTACCGAAAGACGCCCTCCCTGCCGACGTCTGGCAAACTCCGGTCCTCGTTGGAAACCTGGGTGTGACGCGCACACGCAACCGGCTGGTTCTCTATCAACTCGGCCGCGAGGCGCCATATCTCGTGGTGGATGATGCACAGCCGGAAATCGAAATCAAGGCCAAATTTGGAAATCTGACCCTTCTCGGCGCCGACATCTCCGGCGATCCGCTGGAAAGCGGTGCATGCCTGCATCTGATCCTCTACTGGACCATCCAACGCCTGGAGCCGGTTACACTGACAACCTATCTAGACCAGCAGCCCCTCGAAACTCACGAACTCGGATTTGGCAATCTCCCTCGCTACGCCACAGAAATCGGATCCGTCACCGATGGCGTGATCGTCGAAGATTATTGGCTGGTTGTCCCATCGACAGTCCGACCCGGTCCACACATGCTGAACATCCAGATTCAGGGATCCGAAAAGTCACTCGAGATCGATAGTGTCGAAGTAATAAATGAAGAGGAGACGATGGAACGATGGTTACGAATCGCAAACTGATCTTCGCCGGTGGCGTGGTATTGATTCTGGTTTTGATCATCGGTGCTTTCTCGCTCGGCGTGTACATCGGCCGCTACGGCGTCAGTGCCCAGGGACTGCACTACCAGGCTGCGGGTGACGCGCCGCAGATCGATCGAAGCCGGCTCACCCGGCCTGCGGGTTTTCCCGAAGGTGAAGCGGACGTCGTCGGATTGGTTCGTGGGGGCAACCGAGATGGGATCCAGCTCGCCACCCAGCAAGGACCCAAGTGGATCGAGGTCGACGCGAACACCTCCGTCATGGAGATTTCCGGAAGCGAACTCGGCTTGAAGGATCTGCGTCCCAGGGATCTCGTCGCCATTTTCGGTGAGTTCTCGGTAGACGACGGCAGCACGCTCCTGGCAACGTACATCGTACGACTTCCCCAGCGCTGACCTACGAAACCCCTCAGGGACAAGGTATAATTCACCAACTCGCATCCCTGAGGAATACCTTGAGCGATCCTGAACCCCGCAGACGATCGAGCAGAAATAGCAGCAGCTTTTTCGACGGCCTCTCGTTGAGAATCCGGTTGATTCTGCGGCTGATGCGTGACCCGCGCATCAACCCCTTACTAAAACTCCTTCCCATCGGTGCCTTGCTCTACCTCGTAATTCCGGAACCCATCGTCGGCCCCATCGACGATGCCTTCTTACTCTGGCTGGGGACGACGCTTTTCGTCGAACTCTGCCCCCAGCAAATCGTCCAGGAACATTGGGCGGAACTCACCTCCGTCATCGATGCGGAGTGGCATGAGGTCAAGGACACCAAATTGGATAATCCGGATGTCGATGAATAATCGGTCAGGATCGCAAGCGCCGTTCGTAGTGTGTTACCCGCAAGTCAATGGCCGAAGTAACGCATCTTCCATGTGTAAATCATGCTGATGTAAGCAGGGTTTCAACCCTAAAAATCGCCCAAAAGGAGACCTTCATGACAACAACTTTCATGACCTCCCCAAAACATTTCATCACCTCCGAGTCCGTGACGGAGGGTCACCCAGACAAAATCTGTGACCAAATCTCCGACGCGGTACTGGATGCGATTATCGCCCAAGATCCTTCCGCCAGGGTGGCCTGCGAATGCGCCGTGACGACGGGTCTCATCTTCGTCACCGGCGAAATCACGACGAACACCTACGTCGAGATCGCCGAAATCGCCCGGCAAACCGTGCTCGATATCGGCTATGACCGCGCCAAGTATGGTTTTGACGGAGAGACTTGCGGTGTGATCGTCTCGATCAAAGAACAAAGCGCGGACATCGCCCTCGGCGTCGACAAGGCACTCGAATCCAAGAAAGGCGAAATGCAAGCCAAGGACGAACTCGAAACGCTTGGCGCCGGAGATCAAGGCATGATGATCGGATTCGCCTGTACGGAGACGCCGGAATACATGCCCCTATCGATCTCTCTGGCTCACAAACTATGCAAACGCCTATCCGTGGTTCGCAAAGAAGGCATCCTGCCGTACCTGCGGCCGGATGGTAAAAGCCAGGTGACCGTGGAATATAGCAAAGGCGTTCCGATACGCTTGGACACGGTGCTCATCTCATCTCAGCATCACGCGGATGTAACCAGCGAACAAATCTTCGAAGACATCGTCGCCAACGTGGTGAAACCCATCGTCCCTGCCAAACTGCTCGATGACAAAACCCGCCTGCTCGTCAACCCCACCGGGCGGTTCGTGACTGGTGGACCAAAAGGCGACTCCGGGCTTACCGGCCGGAAAATCATCGTCGACACTTACGGTGGAGTCGCCCGGCACGGTGGCGGCGCCTTCTCCGGTAAAGACCCCACGAAAGTCGACCGCTCGGCGACGTACATGGTGCGTTACGTTGCCAAGAATTTAGTCGCAGCGGGTGTGGCCGAACGAATGGAAGTGCAGGTCAGCTACGCCATCGGCGTTGCCCACCCCACCAGCATTTCCGTGGAAACTTTCGGTACCGGAAAGATCCCGGACGAGAAAATCATCCAACTCATCCGCGATAACTTCGACATGCGCCCCGGCGCGATCATCCGCCACCTGGACCTTCGGCGACCGATATACCGGGCGACGGCCGCCTACGGGCACTTCGGTCGGGATGATATCGATGCGCCATGGGAACGCCTGGACATGGTCGATACGCTCAAAAATCAAGCCGGCTTGGAATAACGGCAACCTCCAAGACAAGTTGAGGAAACCGCTCGATCTACCGCGATGAGATGATTTCGCGCGCATCGTCGTCAAATTCAGGGAGACGCTGTGAAGACAGCAGCAGGAGAAAACCCAAGGACATGCAACCCGACGCCAAAACCTCACCGACCTTCGAACCTCGCTGTCAAACGACGACGATCGGCAGTCTGCCCCACAAAGACGTCGAGCGAGGCACACGGCTCATGTTCGCCAGCACCCCGAGCATTCCCTCCTGGGTTCAATTTCCTCGGCGCGCTTTCCACGAAAACATGATGCTCCAATTCACGGAAGGCATTCCCGGCCTGGTGCAAGAAGGAGACCGGGTATATTTCGACACGCAAACCGCCGCCTATATCGATCAGCTCACGCATTTTTACGATCGCTATCTCAAAGTGGTGGAAGCGGACGATTCAGACGCGTTAGCCCATTTTCGTATCTCGACGGAATACGCCGCCGGATTCGAAGCCTTCCTGCAGCACTTACCCATGGCCATCGATTCAGCAACCATGCTCAAAGGACAGGTCACCGGCCCGTTCACGCAGGGAATCAACCTGCTGGATCAAAATCGGCGCTGTGCCTACTACGACGAGACCCTGCGCGACGTGATCGTGAAGACGGTGGCGCTCAAAGCTAAATGGCAGCTCACGCAACTCGAAAGGTTCCAAAAACCGCTCATCCTCTTCCTCGACGAACCTTCACTGCTCGGCTTTGGCTCCCAAACCTTCATCACCGTAAGCGAACAGGATATCATCGGCGACATCAACGAGGTGGTCTCCTGGATCCACGCACATGGCGCCCTCGCCGGTGTACATTGCGAGGAAGATACGGATTGGTCGCTGCTCATGGCGACGGACCTGGACATATTGGACTTCGACGCCTATGACCATCTGCGCGCGATGACGCTCTATCCGGATGACCTGTACGAGTTTTTCGAGCGGGGTGGTGTGTTGGGTTGGGGCATCGTACCCACCCTGGATCTGGAAGCGGCCTCAACCGAAACCGTCGAAACACTTCTTGCTCGTTTCGAGGCGGGACTGGAGCGTTTCGAGGAGAAAGGTTTCGAACGTACGACCCTTCTATCTCGAGCCTTGATCACACCCAGCTGCGGTGCCGGAGGCGTACTTACGGAACCACTGGCCGAACGTGTTTTGCAGATCTTGCCGGAATTTTCCCAAACGCTGCGAGAGCGCTATGGTCTGGAAGCAGAATGAGAATGGAGTTAAAAAAAAACGTGGGTTGGCAGCACTCGGGTGCAGATACCGCCAACCCACTCGACTTTGGAGTCCTAGCAAACTCCGCAGCTGTCACTAGTTCTTCTGGTAGTATTTACGCACGCATCCCCAGTCGGAACTGCAGGTTCCTTTATACAAAGCCCAAACTGCATCTTCACTGACACCGAATTTGCTCGCGATCTGAGCCGCCATACGCTGATCTCGCTCCTCCTGGCGCGTGGCTTGTTCCTGTTCACGAGATTGTTTGCGATACTCCTTGATCCCCATTGCCAGGATTTCTTCGGCACTCACGTTGTCATCGGCCAATTGATAAGCTTGCTTGATCTCACCCCAGCCGTGGCCAGCTTCAACCGCATCCAGAACATCAACCCAATCGATTCCCAATTGATCGGCCGATTTGGCTGCATGTTTTATATCGCTCAGGCGTACGCCCGCGTCGAGATACGTATCGAGGTCCGTCGGATCGATGTCCAGTTCCTGCGCCGTGCGGTACAGCTGTCCGATCTCTCCGGGACTGGCGCCGGCATCCAGACGTGCCAGCACGTCTTCGAAATTCGTATCGAAGCGAACCGTATAACGCAACGCAGTGCGGATATCCGCAAATTCATAATCTCCGCTCTTCACGAGTTCCAGCAGATCGCCGATGCCAATCCCGTCCACCGCCTCTGCATAACGGTCGAGCTGTGCCAGCATGCCCCAACCCGTACCGTCTAAATGCCAATCGCGAATTTCTTCCCAGGTAAGATCTTCGATTGACTCTGCCAGCTTGATGGCATGATCGAGAATGCCGAAACCCAGCTGCGATCCCGTAAGGCCGCCGACGAACATATCGTAGATCTCCTCGCACGTATACAAAGTCTCGGCTTGATCCGGAAATAGCACGTTTATGCCGTCGGCAATTTTCTGGGCTGCCGGGTGGCAGCTGCCCTCGCCATCTTCGTCTTCTTCTTCCGGATCGTTGAGCAGAACGGGTAGAGTGGCCGAGGCCGAGAAGCCGCAAGCATCGGTCACCCGGACCTGCACGACGACCTTGCCGGGTTCGGAATAGATATAGCTGGCAGCGCCGGGCGACTCCGGGTCACCCGGATCATCGAGAACGCCGTCGCCGTTCAAATCCCATGTATAGGTATACGGAGTCTCGCCGCCCTCAGCCTCCGCCAGGAAGGTAACCAATCCATCGCTCTCCGCGTTGAGCAGCGGCGGGAAGGGATCGCTCGTCAAGTTCACCGATGGTCCTTCAATCGAGACAGTGCCGCCCGTCTGCTCACTCGCCGTGCCGTCCGAAATGCTAATCGACCAGACGTACTCGCCCGCCGCCAGGTAATCGTGAACGAGGACGTGAGGGAACTCGCTGATCCCTTCTTCGACAAGCACGACGTCGTCTCCGAGGTTCCAGCTCAGTTCGTATGCGGGTGAAACTCCGGGTGCGTTCACCACAAATTCGACGCTCGAACAACTCACCGCCGTACCCACAACCAGTGGGGAACTTACTTGCGCGCCGGCGGCCGTCGTCGGCACCAGCAGAGTCGCCAGCACGATGTACGTGAATAGTCTCGCTCGCTTCATTGACCAATCCTCCGCATTGTTCGTGGGTTGGCTATACCAGATAAATTTCTCGACACCAACAGGACGTGTATAATCGATTCCGATTTCAATCTGGCTAACGTTCGGACGATACCGTTGTTACTCGAGTGAACGAGGTACCATAGTCCTATAAAGCTTTCGGTGTAACAATTACAGATACCTTACGTTGTTATGAGTAGAACAAGTGCATCCATTATCCGATGACGCCCGCTTGATATCTCTGGCGAAAGCTGGAGACATCGAGGCATTTGGAGAGCTTTACACCCGCTATCTCGATCCAATCTTCCGGTACATCCGCGTGCGGGTAAGCGAAGACCAAACAGCCGAGGATCTCACCGAAGAAGCCTTCCTGAGGGCGTTCAAGGCGCTGGGCAAGTACGAAGAGCGAGGTCTGCCGTTTTCAGCGTTTCTGTATCGGGTGACGAAGAACTTACTGGCGGACTACTATCGAAAACACAAGGAGGAAACGGCGCTCGAAGATGCCCATCAAGCCCCTGCACCAGGCATCACCGCGGACGACAAAATCATTCGAGCGGAAAGTCACATCATGTTAGGTCGGGCGTACGCACAATTGCCAGAAGATTATCAGGAGGTCATCCGCCTGCGCGTCATCCTCGGCATCTCTACTTCGGAGGCGGCAATTTGGATGCATCGCAGCGAAGGCGCGCTTCGAGTTCTGCTTCACAGAGCACTCAAAGCCTTACGCGAGCAAATGTTGAACGATGCATAAAAAAGCGAGCTTGAGTACCGCGGAAATATTGGACGATTGCATCACCCGCCTTCAAAGCGGCGATGATGTCATAAAAGCCTTGCGGCATGATTTCCCACACCAAGCACAGGAACTGGCTCCCTTGGCGGAGATCGCTCGCCGGCTGAGTTCAGGCCTTCATGCGCCTGCAGCCAGCGCCGATTTCGCGCGAAATTCTAAAATCCGGCTGCTCAATCGACTTCGCGCCGCGCAGACACCCACGAAGGCGGCTAAACCAAGGATGCTCGCAACGAAGCAATTATCGTGGCGCCCGGCCCGCGCGATCGCAACGCTTTTAATTGCATTCGCACTGCTGCTCACTTCCACGGGTGTCGCCCGGGCATCGAGCGACGCACTGCCCGGAGATGTGCTCTACCCCGTCAAACGAGGGGTGGAGGAAATCCGCCTCGCCGTTACCTTCAGTGAAAGCGGGGACGCCGAACTGCTGAATGCCTTTACGACCGAGCGAGTGGATGAAATCGAAGCGCTCATTCTTGCCGGTCGTGACGAGTACCTCGACGACGCTCTCGAGGATTACGAAGTCATGCTCGAGCGGCTCGTCGCACAGTTAACGCAGTTGTCCCAAAGCGAAGACCAGAAATCGCTCGATCAACTCGCGTTCGGCCTTTCGCATCAAGTGGAGGTCCTCGAGCGTGTGAAAGCCAACGCGCCGGCTGACGTCCAAATGAAGATGGAAGAAGTCAAAGAACAGACGCAGCATGGAAAGGATGTTGTCGAGACCATTCGTCAAGGCGGAAATCCAAGCGATCTGGCACCCGGCCAGGTAAAGAAACAGACGCCCCAATCCGATTCAGGCGAGGAAGACCACGGCCCGGGCAAGACGAAAACCCCGAAACCGAAAGAGAAGAAGACGCCCGGCCCACCGCCGTGGGCGAATCCGGGCGGCCAGGATAAGAAGGACGAAGAATAACAACTTACGTCGGATAGGTCGGCCGCAGCTCGTCTTTACTTCCACCGGATCAAGTGCGCATCAATAAACGCAAGCCAAGACCTACGACAACCAGGTTGCCCGCCAGACTCAACGCGAGACGAACGCGAGCGGAAATTCCCTTTCGTAATATCGCCCCGATAATTGCCAACAGGCTTTGCCAGGAGAAGGACGCAAATCCGGCGCCAAGTACAAACACCATTCGCTCCAGGAACGTGTTGGAATCCCCCAGCGTGCCGCCGAGGATCAGTGCACTGAAATAAACCACGGTCAATGGATTGACCGCCGTAAGCAGCAAAAATTGCACGTAGAGTTTCCAGTATCCGGTCTTGGGATCCGCGTTCTCGATTGGGGCTGCGGTCCGCAGAGAACGCCGCATGCCGAAAATCCCCAGCCCTACGAGCAGGATCGAGCTCGCGAGACGGACCGTATCCGCGTGCGGTTCAAGATAAATCGCCAACATACTCCCCGCCGCAGCGGCCAGCGCGGCGAAGAGAAAATCGACCGTCGCAGCGCCGCTTCCGGCGACAAAACCCGCAGTAAACCCCTTGCGCAGTGTTGTGTCCACAATCAAAATGGAGATGGCGCCGACCGGAATGGCGATACCGTATCCGGCCAACAAACCCTCAACCAATATTGAAGTCATCGTCTTTCAGCATTCCGTTCTTCGATATCCGGGCGTGGAAGATTTCACGTTATTGGTCGGCTGTTGTTCCGACGAGATCGTACGGCATGGCGCTGTCGATTCTCACAGGCAGCATTTCCCCCAGCGGATGTTCGCCATCGATGATCACCAAACCATCGATCTCGGGCGCATCCCGGAACGATCGGCCCAGTGTGATACTATCTCCGGCACCCTCCGTCAGAACCGGAAGGACGCGTCCGACGAAGGTTTGATTCTTCTCCAACGAGATCTGTTGCTGTAAACGCATCAAACGATGGCGTCTCTCGTCTTTCACCTCCGCCGAAATCGGATCTCCCAGCGCTTCGCTCTCCGTCCCTACCTCTGGAGAAAATGTGAAAACGCCCACTCTATCGAAGCGAACTTCTGAGATGAAATCCAACAGCGTCTCGAATGCCTGCTCTGTTTCGTTGGGATAGCCCACGATAAACGTGGAGCGCAAAGCCACGTCCGGTACAGCGCTGCGCAATTTGGCCAGCGTGCTATGAACCCACTCGAGGTTCGCCGGACGCCGCATGCTCCGCAGCACCTCAGGATGCGCGTGCTGCAGCGGCATGTCGATGTAGGGGACGACCTGGGGATTACCGGCGATCACTTCGATCAGGCGATCCGTCACGCAGCCCGGATAAGCGTAGAGAATGCGCAGCCAATCGACCCGCGGAACTGCCTTCAGCAGGTCCTCGATCAACGCTGCCAACCCGTCCTGGATGCCCAAATCATGTCCGTAATCCGTCGTGTCCTGCGCAACGAGGTTGATTTCCCGTACGCCGCGATCCTGTAAAAGTTTCGCATCGGCGAGAATCCGTTCGGGCGGCCGGCTCACGGCCGTTCCCTTGATCAAGGGAATGGCACAGAACGCACAGGGCCGCCGGCACCCATCGGCGATTTTCAGGTACGCACTCACGCCCTGAATCGCCGTGCGCGGCACATCTACGTCCTCGTCAATGCCTTCGGGTTCCTCAGGCAGGTGATAGAGGGTTTGGGGTGTCTTTCGTTTCCGCAGTATTTCGACGAGCTGCGCGATGTCCATCCAGCGCCTGGTTCCAAGCAATCCGTCGATGCCCGGAACCTGTCGCGCGACCGCTGCGCCAAATCGCTGGGTGAGACAACCTGCAGCGATCAGTATTTGCCCGGGCTGTTTGAGATTTACGAAACGCTGGAGTTCGGCGAGCGATTCTTCCCGGGCCGCTTCGATGAAACCGCACGTATTGACGATGATCACGTCCGCATCCGCCACGCCGTCAGTAACCTGACAACCCTCGCGGGCGAGCAAGGCGGTCATGGATTCAGAATCGACGCTGTTTTTCGCACATCCCAGCGATACGAGATGGAAACGCAGCTTCACTTTTCCGCCTCGGGACTTTGTCGCGAGGTCGGTGACGCCGCCGCGGTAGCCGTGGCAGGAGGCGATGCCGTGGGAGTCTGAGTCTGTGTGGGCGTCGGGGTAAGAACCCCATCCAGGGTCCAAATCCGGATCACAATTTGACCCACGTCCCCCATCGTTCCTTGATCCTGCCCGTTGTAATAGATGCGCACACCAGCACCGTTGCCTGTCGTGACTTCGACAGATTCCAGACCGTTGAAGGTTTGTTCTTCCCCAGGCAGCATACGTCCACTGAAAGCTTCCTCGCCGTCCACCAACACACGCACCCAGGCGCGCTGCTTTGCCAAAATTCTCAGATTTACTTCGCTGTTGAGCCCCAGGACGAGAGGCTGTGTGGGCGCCTCGACCTCAGTTTCGGGCGTCGTTTCGCCCGGACCGGCGGGTATCAACGTGGATTGTGCCGTCGCCGTGTGCGTTATCGTGGGCGTTTCGCTGGGAATGAAAAACGTCATGGCTTCATCTGTAGCTTGCGCGCCTTGGCGGAGGGATTGCATCAGGCGGCTGCTGCCCCAGATCAAGACCGCGATGACGGCCAGGATGATCGTGGCCGTGATAAACAAGTCGAACGACAGCCAGCGCGGCCGGCTGGAGTGGATTTGCACAGACGGCCCGCTGCGCCTTTCACTTTGCGCCAGCGGGTTTTTCAATTTCGGACGACGGGATTGGAGTTTCTCCGCGTACTCTAGCAAGATCTCGTCTGAATCCAGCCCGAGAAAATCCGCGTAATTCCCGAGGAACCCGCGCACCTGCACGGGCGACGGCAACGAATCGATGTCTCCCCGCTCGAGAGCCGCCAAATGATAGGTGCGAATGCGAGTTGCTTGTTCGACCTCTTCTAGCGTGATGCCGAGGCGCTCACGAGTGTCTCGCAGCCTCTGACCAATCTCCTTCATATCCGCCTGGGATTAAACAATACCACCAACCTTGGAGCGGATGGCCGCCCGCGTTGGTGGTATTCGAACGAACCGATTAGGATTTCTCGTCGCTGGCCGCCTCGGCGGGTTCGTCTTCCGCATTCAGACCCTCTTCAGTCTGCGCTTCGGCGAGTTCCGCTTCGGCCTCCATCGCGTGTTCTTCGGTCTCGAGTTCAGCCTTCAATTCCGCAAATGCTTCGACCGGCTCCTCAGGAATACCTTCCTCGGTCAACTCGTACGCTGATTCGGGCGGTTCATCTTCACGATGCACGACGATCTTGATCTGCGGAACCAGATCGACCGTTAGACGAATGTCCACATCGTGAACGCCGAGGGTTTTTATGGGTTGGCTGTCGATCTGTCGACGATCGATCGTCACCTTGGAGGCTTCTTCTATC
>Ga0315554_1001713_pt1 | contig 12915 bp, 10 predicted proteins | sample SalMarSW160370MG_FD_202114 | JGI IMG/M metagenome (GOLD analysis project Ga0315554, IMG submission 202114) | Salt marsh sediment microbial communities from the Plum Island Ecosystem LTER, Massachusetts, United States - Salt Marsh Sediment SW1603-70 ... | reverse complement strand
CGGATGCGGATCAGATCGCAGAACATGGTAATTGTATCCTGCACGATGTGCACACGACTGCCTGGGTGGAAGTACCAGGGAATGGGCACTTCGACGATTGTATACCCTCTCCTTTGCGCCAGGAAGAGGACTTCTACGTCGAACGTCCAGCCGTCGATGACTTGTTGGTTGAAAAGCTCAGCGACGATTTCTGCTCGGAAGCATTTAAAACCGCATTGTGTATCTTGGATCTTCAAACCGGTAAACAGGCGAACAAGCAAGTTGAAACCGCGGCCAATGAAATGGCGGTAAACGGGTTCGTCATAGCGAGCTGCACCTGGAACTTCACGGGATGCGATGGCGATATCGAACGCTTCCAGTTCAGGCGGAATAAAACGCCTGACCTCCTCGATCGGCATGGAGAGGTCGGCGTCGCAGATGAAGCGATAGCTCCCTTTTGCCGCCAACATTCCACGGCGGACTGCGAGACCTTTGCCGGCTCGAGTTTCGTGAAGCAAATGCAGGCTGGGATGTCCGCGCTGATACGCCTTGACGATTTCCGCGGTGCGATCCTGGCTTCCATTTTCGACGACGATGATTTCAGAATCGTATTCTTGCTTTTCGAGGAAGGATAGGACCGTTTCCAGCGTTGAAGAAATGCGGCGTTCTTCATTGTAAGCAGGGATGATGATGGAAAGAAAAGGCTGCAAGCTCGTACCTCGGAATTGGGATCTGCGAACTTCAGAAGGCGATGTCGGCAAGTACCATCACGGCCATGACCGTTATGATCAGCAGCTCGATAAAAGCCATAACCGCAAGCAGCACAAATTGATTCCTTGAAAAACCCCAACGGGCGTAGAACGGTGCGCCTAGAGGCGGTGCGTCAGGAGCATTGGGGTCGAACATCGGGTAATCCATGGGGTCCGTGTCGGGGAATTTGAAGGGCGGGAGTTCTTCTGCGGCAAGCGGTGGCTCTTCCTCAGCGGTGAATGGTGGAAGTTCGTTGATCAACCCCGGCGCCAATTCATCTTCCGGTTCCTTCACTTCCTCGATTTTAGATCCTTCAGGATGAAGAATCGCGTCCGCTATAGCGCGGATGTCGTCCTGATCCATGATCGGTTCGATCTTGAGTAAATTCGCTGCAAAGTGGTCGATCGCGTCGACCTGAACGATGCGCACGCTGGGATTCACCTGATCGATGTGGGCATTGACGTCCGTGAATAGCAGAACCGACTCGATACCGGGGAGCCCGTATCCCCGATCTTGAATGGAACGCAGCAGCACGTCTGACATGAGACGAACGTCATCCATCGGATTTGGGCGGGTGCGTTTGAACCTGCGACCGCGTGAATCGAACTTCTGCCATTCATCCCCCTTGGCTCGATAACTGCCGCGTATTCGATTCGGCATGATGACCCGAACCCCTTGAGGACTAAGCAGAATCATGGGGACCGGAAATTTCGTGCCGGGGATGATCGCGTTGCGCATCATGGTGTGATCGCGCTTGAGGGTCTTCGACAGGCGCGCGCATATCTCCGCCTGGGCTTGCATTTCGTCATACCAGTTCAAGCCGAAATTGAGCGTGCCTTTAATCCGGTTTGCCAGGCTGATCGTTCCGTCTTCTTCACGGAGGTCAGAACACTCGATGACCTTCATGTGAACACCTCTATCGCATCCTTTTCGTGATCGTCGAGTTTTGCGTCTATTCGTCGTTTTATCTGATTATAAGATACTCACATCCTGGCACAAGTCAGCGGTTAAGAAAGCGAAACGGGATGGGATCTGAATTTACCGCAAAACGTTCAAAGCGGATTATATTTCTATGCCTTGCCCGTTTACGTTTATAATCGGAGAACGGGGTAGTTCTATGCGACGCCTATTGCTGCGCACGATAAGTTTGCTCCTGGTTTTGACTGCATGTTTCACGTTTGCCGGGGAAGCGCAAACGGGGAGGCGTATTCTAGTTCTTGAGGCGGACGGACCGCTGACGCCTGCGATGGCCGAATATCTTGATCGCGGCATCTCGCGGGCAGAACAGGAATCGTACACCGCACTGGTATTTCAATTGGATACCCCCGGCGGCTCGATCGACTTGATGGATCGCATGGTGCAATCCATCCGTGCAAGCCGGGTCCCGGTGATCGTCTACGTGGCACCTCGCGGGGCGATAGCCGGAAGTGCAGGGACTGTGATTACGCTCGCCGGTCATGCCGCCGCAATGGCGCCTGAAACGGCGATCGGCGCCGCCAGCCCGGTAGGCGGGCAGGGGGAAGATCTGGGCGAGACGATCGAAGCCAAGGCGAAAAATATACTCAAGGCTCAAGTGCGCAGTTTGGCTTTCCGTCGCGGGGATCAGGCGGTCGCCTTGGCGGAAGCGACGATCGAATCGGCGGAGGCCGCTTCTGCAGAAGAAGCATACGAGGTTGGATTGATCGATTTCATCGCCTCGGACGTGGATGACTTGTTGACGCAGTTGAACGGTTTCGAGATATCGATCAACGACGAAACGGTCGTTCTCGAGACCGCGGGTTATGAAATCGTGCCGTTCGGGCAGAGTGTGATCGAGCAATTACTGCACGTGTTGACCGACCCCAACGTAACATTCTTGTTGATCACTGTTGGCATTCAAGCCATCTTGATCGAAATTTCAAGTCCTGGCGGGTGGGTGGCGGGGTTTATCGGAGTCGTGTCCCTCGCCCTGGGAACGCTCGGGTTGGGCGTTCTTCCCGTCAACTGGTTTGGATTGATTTTCCTGATCACCGCGTTCGTACTATTTATCGTGGATATTAAAGCACCGACACACGGCGCCCTCACGATTGCCGGGATCGTATCCATGATCGTAGGGGGATTGGTCCTATTTAACTCTTCCAACACGCCCTCTTTCCAGCGAGTGTCGGTGCTGTTCGTCGTGGGGGTCTCATTGGTTTCGGCGGCTTTCTTCATGACCATCGTGGCGTTTGCCTTGAAGGCACAGCAGAGACCCGTAGGGGTGGGTGCAGCAACGCTTATCGGGAAGACGGCAGAAGTGCGATCCGAATTCAAACCTTCGGGCATGGTGCAGGTCGGTGGGGAGTTGTGGTCGGCGGAAATTGAAGGGGATGCATCAGATGTGACGCCTGGTGATCGCGTGCAGGTCGTCCAGGTCGACGGGCTGCGATTGAAGGTACGTCCGATTCGGAAGAAGTGAGTTGACTTGTCGAACAACAGATTGTACACTAGCGCCGAAGCTTGAATAGGAGGCTGACATGTCACCGTCCTCATTTCGATTTATCGTTCGAACTGGTCCAAACCCCGGTATGGTTTTCGAGCTTTCGGAAGAAGTCATCATGATGGGTCGGGATGTCACCAACGACATTGTCATCGGTGATGCGGAAATGTCACGTCAACATGCGCGATTAACGCGCACTCCCGGTGGTTATGTCATTGAGGACCTGGGATCGACGAACGGCACGTTCGTCAACGGCGAACGGCTCATGGCGCCGCGTGTATTGAATCCAGGCGACCTGGTTGGCATGGGGGAAACCGTCACGATGACGTTCGACGCAGTCTCGCCAGAATCTGCGGCGACGGTGGCTCGTCCTCCCGTAGGTCCTGCGAAAGCAGTTCCTCCCGTGCAGCAAGCTGCACCTCCTGTCCAGCAGGCGGTCCCCCATGCAGTTGCGGCCGCTCCCGCAGCCGGAGCTCCGGCTGCGGCTCCCAAAAGCCGAACCACCCTGGTCGTGGCGGTCGGGGGATGTCTGGTCTTGCTGCTTATTTGTGGGGGCATCTTGTGGTTCATGCCTCTGGATTGGTGGTGTGTTTTGCTCACGCCGCTGCAGTTCCTTGGGTTTAGTTTCCCCGGTTGCTAAATTTACTCGTGCACCCACCCTAAGGGCGGTTCGAAGGACCGCCCTTTTTATGTGCATCCTTCCCACTCCAGCCTCTCCATGATGTAACGCTCAGCTGTCTTCTGCATCCAAGAATATGCGATCAAATCAAATGTAGGAGTATTGATCATGGAGATGGAAATAACTTTTCCGGGTGGATTACGAGTGGATGCGCAGTTCGGATCCTTTCAGGTTGAGACCGATCAACCCATTCAAGCGGGCGGAGAGGGCTCGGCACCGACGCCGTTTGCTACTTTTTTGGCGTCGATTGGGACGTGTGCGGGGATTTATGTTCTGGGCTTTCTACGTCAGCGCGGGATTTCCAGCGAAGGCGTTCGCCTGATACAACGGATGCGCTCGAATCCGTACTCCGGCATGGTGGAGGAGATCGATCTGGAAATCATCGTGCCTCCTGATTTTCCGCAAAAGTATTACGAAGCGCTGGCCCGCACGGCTGAACTATGTGCGGTGAAAAAGCATTTCGAACATCCACCGAGTTTTAGAGTGGCGACGCTGGCCGCCCAACCGGTTGTTTCCTGAAGACAATTACGGCTACAATTTATAGTGGAGGTCGCCATGGGGAGAAGACTGTCCACTTTGATCCACGTATGGGCTGGGTTACAGCTCCTGCTGGTGGGCTGCGCCCCGGAAACGCAGAAATCCCCAACGCAAACCGAGATCGAGCAGCCGCCGAGTGTCGAAGACGAGAGTGAGGACGCGCTTACGGCGGACGAGTCGGCCGGCTATTCGGCAGCGCGTGAAAGGATGGTCCAGGAGGGCATCGTGGCCTTGGGGGTCGAAGATGAAGATGTGATTGCGGCGATGGGGATCGTGCCGCGCCACGAATTCGTTCCCGCCGAGTACCTCAAAATGGCTTACGCCAATCATCCGCTGCCCATCGGATACGGTCAGACGATCTCGCAGCCCTACATCGTCGCCTTGATGACCCAGGAGTTGAATGTGCACGAGGGGGACCGCGTGTTGGAGGTCGGGACGGGATCCGGTTATCAAGCGGCTGTACTGGCGCAAATGGGGGTTATCGTGTACTCGATCGAAATTATCGAACCCCTCGCCGAAGCTGCGGAACAGCGGCTGGATGAGTTGGGATATGCCGACGTACACATTCGCCACGACGACGGTTATTTTGGCTGGGAAGTAGAAGCGCCCTTCGATGCAATTATCGTCACCGCAGCTCCGGATCACGTACCGCAGCCGCTGCTCGAGCAACTCAAGATCGGCGGCGTCCTGGTGATCCCCGTCGGCCCGGTCGGCGGGTATCAAGAATTATGGCGCATCGCCCGAATCAGTGAAACGGAGTATCAATCCGCGAGTCTCGGCGGCGTGCGTTTCGTGCCGCTGACGCGCGAGGTGCGGGAAGAGTAGAGCTATCCGGGACCAAGCGAAAGCCGCGCGGTTTTTTCGTGATCCGTTCTTACGACATTCTGTTTATCGTATGTACCGTTCTCAACCTGCGCGTTTCCTCAAACCCGGCACGGTAAGCCACGCTCCGAAATATGCCAGCGCTCCGATGTAGAACGTGACGCTGAAACCGGCGTCGAGTGAAATCAAAGCCGCGGCGACACCGCTCAACCCGGAAACCGCCCCGTTGACGGCCCAGGCCCAGGGCGTCGATCCCGGTGCGCTTTCGTGCAAGATTCTCAATCCACTTGCGAATGGGACTCCCATGAGCAGTCCGCAGGGGATTAATAGGGCTGTGAACAGGATCATGCGCGTGCCAAGCGGCCACGCGAGGGAGATGGGGACGATGACGGGAAGGACGATGTTCGTGGCTATCAAGACCCCGACGAGGGCAAGCAGGCTGCGGCGAAGTGTGAATCGTGGGGAAACATAGCTCCCCAATCCGGAAGAAAGCAGCAACGTGAAGAGCGTAACCGCCAATGCGAAAACAGGCCGTTCCAACGGAAGCGCGAGCCGCTGGAGTAGGGGAATTTCCACCAGCAAGTAACCGGCGCCCAGGCAGGCAAAATAGAGCATGGCTCGATTGGCGGGGAGCGTGTTTCGGTGTCTCCTTCTCTTGGCGCTCCACGCGGGCAGGACGATCATCGGAGCCGCCAAAACCAGCATTAAGGCCAATAAGGCCAACATGACGAGGTAGCCGCTTCCGCCGAAGGGCTGCCACGTCAGCCCTAATGACGCCAGCACTTCCGGTGTCTGGCGCCAGCGGAAGAAGTGATAGAAAAACGGACGGTCGTCGGTCGGTGGACTAAGGTTGAAATCGTATCCGTCGATTGCGGCTTCCGGCGTATCGAGGATGGCGAGGTAGATATCGTGATAGACGTCTTCCGGCAGGCGGTTGTGGCGGTTTAATTCATCGGGTCGAAGGTCCGGCAGATAGATGGGATCGAAACCGCTGCGCTCGAGGAACGACCGCGTGGCTTTCAGTTCTGCTCGGGAGAACGGACGGCGCGCGCCGATGAGTGTGGCGGTGCGCATGCCTCGATAGGCGATCAGTCTTCCGGAAAGATCGGCCACATTTTCATCCCGAAGCGCTTCCAGCAGGGTTGACCAGGCCCGAGCGGATTCACTCGCCGGGGTACCCAGCCAACGCGTGATCACGAGCAGCCCATTTTCGCTGAGCCGGCGGTATGCATCGCGGAAGGATTCCGTGGTGAGTTCGTAATTTTCAGAAAGACTGAATGCACCCGAAGTAACGGGACGGAAACCCCGACTCAAGGCGTAGTAAATCACGTCGAATTCCTCGTCCGTCTTGCGCAGAATAGTACGGCTCGTTCCGGAATAGAGGCTCAGTTTTGGATCGAACAGGAGCCGCTCGCTAAAGTCTGCGTACTCGTTCGTCAGTATCTCTCGAACGAGCGGTTCGCCGAATGCGGTGGTTACCGATCGGGCCTTCGCAGCAAGTGCGATCACAAGATCGAGGCCTGCCCCGGGTGTCAGCACAAGGACGTTGGCATCCGGGCGGAGTTCGTATGCCAGGGCAGGCGGCATGTAGGCTGCGATGGCTTCGGTTTGCACCGATTCTGGAGATAGTGCGTTGATCGGAATGGGGCCGTCCCCGTCGATGAACAGGCCCGCTTGTCGGGGAGGCAAAATGGGTGCGTTCAAGCTGAGCCCCGGAAGAACGTGAATGCTGCTGCTCTCCACGACGTCCACGCGTGCGGAAGCGCTGGATTTCGAAAGTGTGATCCGGGCGTCGGGCGCAAGGCGGGCGATGGAAAGGGGTTTGTAAGGTGAAAGCCGCAACGCAAGAAACGGGGGTGTGTTCAAGCCGAAGAGAACCACCAGCGAGACCGCCGCGAGAACCAGCCGGGTTTCTCTGTGCGCCGAAAAGGATATCCCGGCGAGCAGACCGAGAAAAATCGCCAGCGCGATGGTGCTCTCTTCGCTGAAGGCGGAGATGGTGATCAACGCCAGCGGGACGCCCAACGCCGATCCGGCCAGGTTTGCGGCGTACGGCCGGTGTGCGTCGGCGCCGGCAGACGCCATACAGGCGCCCACGGTCCAACCGGAAAAGAAAAACGGTGCACCGGCGACGGAGAAGTACAGCAGCAGAATCCACACTTGACGAAAATCCCAGGCGATGCTGTAGGAGTCGAACGGCAGGAAGTTGATCGTCAGATACGAGAATGCACTTGCCAGGGCGAATGCGATCGCCAACAGTGGAAGGGAAGCAGGCCGTCGACGGAGAGAGAGCACCAATCCGCTGGCGGCAAAGCCCATGACCGCCAGGCTGACGACGACGAAGGCGAAGTGGTGGAATTGCTGGATAGCGAAGAGGCGCGTCAAACCCACTTCGAAGGACAGCGACCCTGCGGAGATCAGCATGATCCCCACTGAGTTGCGGTCGAGGCGCAGCACGCTCAACATTGATTCCATGACCTTAACCGGCATTGTATATCAAGTGAGTCTTGCGACAAACGCGCAGCGGAGCGCCCCGGCAGGGACACTCCGCGCAATCATGGGAAGTGGATCTGTCTCAATCGTTCTGGGCGAGCACGGGCTCGGCATCTTTCACGGCCGAGAATTCCAGCCCGTCCTTGCCCCTTTCCACCTGCAGTGTTTCTCCGGGAATGAAATCGCCGGCCAGCAATTTAAGCGCCAGGGGATCCTGCAGCTCGCGCTGGATGGCGCGTTTCAGCGGGCGGGCTCCGAAGACCGGATCGTATCCGATTTCGGCAAGATAGGCCTTCGCTTCCTCGCTCAGACGCAGACCGAATCCTTGCTCGGCCAACCTGGCGCGAACGCGCCGTAGTTGGATGTCTACGATCTGGCGCAGATCTTCCTTCTTCAACTTGTGGAAGATCACGATCTCGTCGATGCGGTTGAGGAACTCGGGGCGGAAGTGCTGCGTCAGCAGTTCGCGCACTTCGCTTTGCGTGGCCTGTTCGGCCTTGCTTTCGTCGCTCCAGAGTTGGGTACCCAGGTTGCTGGTCATGATCACGACGGTGTTGCGGAAATCGACCGTGCGGCCTTGTCCGTCGGTCAAGCGACCTTCGTCGAGCAACTGCAGCAGTACGTTGAACACATCCGTGTGCGCTTTTTCGATTTCGTCGAAGAGGACCACGCTGTAGGGCCGGCGGCGAACCGCCTCGGTGAGTTGGCCGCCTTCCTCATAACCGACGTATCCGGGCGGCGCGCCGATCATTCGTGCAACGCTGTGTTTTTCCTGGTATTCGCTCATGTCGATGCGCGTCATGGCCTTGGGATCGTCGAAGAGGAATCTGGCCAATGCACGGGCCAGTTCCGTTTTCCCGACTCCCGTGGGGCCGAGGAAGATGAACGAACCAATGGGACGTTCGGGGTCCTGCAAACCGGATCGCGAACGCCGCACGGCGTTGGACACGGCGCTGATGGCCTCGTCCTGCCCGACCACGTATTGGTGCAGGCGCTCTTCCATGTGCAGCAATTTTTCCATCTCACCTTCGAGCAGCCTGGAAACGGGAATTCCCGTCCAGCGCGAGACGACTGCGGCGATGTCTTCGGCGTCGACTTCCTCCTTGAGCAGTGCGCCCTCCGTCTGCAGCTCTTTGATGCGCTTTTCTTGCGCTTCGAGCTTTTCTTCCAACTCACGCAGCGTACCGTAGCGCAGGCGGGCCGCCTGCTCGAGATCGGCATGCCGTTCGGCTTGTTCGACTTGCATACGCGTTTGCTCGATCTGTTCCTTTAAATCTCTAAGCTTGGCGATGGCTTCTTTTTCAGTCTGCCAGCGCGCATGGAGCTGAGAAGATTGCTCGCGAAGATCGGCCAATTCCGCTTCGATTCGCTCCTCGCGTTTTCTCGATGCCTTGTCCTTCTCCTTTTTCAAGGCCTCGCGCTCGATCTCGAGCTGCATGATCTGGCGATCCACTTCGTCCAACGCTTGCGGTTTCGAATCGATTTCCGTGCGTAAGCGTGCCGCCGCCTCATCGATCAAGTCGATGGCCTTGTCGGGCAGGTGGCGGTCCGAGATGTAGCGATTGGAGAGCGTCGCCGCGGCGATCACTGCGTTGTCCTGGATGCGCACGCCGTGATGGACTTCATAGCGTTCCTTCAAACCACGCAGTATGCTGATGGTGTCCTCAACGCTGGGTTCGGAAACGAACACGGGTTGAAAACGACGTTCCAGGGCGGCATCCTTTTCGATGTACTTGTGATATTCATCCAGCGTCGTGGCGCCGATGGCGTGCAGCTCCCCACGGGCCAGCATCGGTTTGAGCATGTTGCTCGCGTCCATGCTGCCTTCGGCTGCGCCGGCGCCTACCACGGTGTGCATCTCGTCGATGAAGAGGATGATTTCACCTTCGGATTCGGCGACTTGTTTCAGCACGGCCTTAAGCCGTTCTTCAAATTCGCCGCGGTACTTGGCGCCTGCGACGAGCGCCCCCATGTCTAACTGGATGATGCGGCGATTTTTTATACCTTCCGGCACGTCGCCGTGGGCGATGCGCTGGGCCAATCCTTCGACGATGGCGGTTTTCCCGACGCCCGGCTCTCCGATCAATGCCGGGTTGTTTTTCGTGCGGCGGGACAGCACCTGCACGAGTCTGCGGATTTCCTCATCGCGGCCAATCACCGGGTCGAGCTTGCCTCGTCGAGCGAGTTGCGTCAGGTCGCGTCCGTACTTTTCCAATGCCTGATAGGTGTCTTCCGGATTGGGCGTGACTACGCGCTGCGAGCCTCGAATCTCGGTCAATGATTGGAGTATGCTTTCCGGGGTAATACCGAAATCACGCAGCCGTTTGGCCTCGGGTCCCGAAGCCAAAGCCAGGAATATGTGCTCCGTGGAGATATACTCATCTTTCATCTTGCCAGCTTGTTTTTCGGCCAGCGTAAGTAGTTCAGAGGTCGCTGATGAGAGTCCTGGCTGGACGCCTGCGCCTTGTATTTTTGGGCGGTTCGCAATGTCCGACTGCAGTTCCTCTCTCAGCCTCGCCGGGCTGCCGGAGATGCGCGTGATGATCGCCGCCACAACGCCGTCACTTTGATTGACAAGGGCCAACAGCAGATGTATTGGTTCGATCGTACTGTTGTGATTGTCCTGTGCGATCCGTTGCGCCGAGAGAATCGCTTCCTGTGCTTTCTGCGTGTATTTTTCCAAATTCATACCGTTATTCCTTTACTACAACGTTATTCTTGCCTTCGTTCGCAGGATGTGTCTATGCACAGCGTCTATGCTGTAACGACCTGCGGCCTTTCTACGTCAGTGTATCCGGTCCGCATATGAACAGTGTTGGCGAAGTGTTAACAAGAGGTCAACGTGGCTGTTAATGGATTTCCAATGTCCGATTTATGACCTTCTGATAATCTGACGGTATGCTTGTGGTGTGAAAAACGAAAATATCGAATCACAACGGAGGTTATCAGATGGTTACGTATTATTTGGCGCCAAGAAGCTTTCGACGAATTCGACGCTATGAACCCGTTGGTTTCAACGGTGGCCGCCGGATCCCGGTGGACGTTCACGCCGATCAGGATGGATACGTCATTACCGCGGACGTGCCGGGTTTGAAAGCTGAAGACATCTCGATCGAGATCCTGGATGACGTGGTGACTTTGCGCAGCGAGGTCGAACACGAGAACGGCGACGGAAATGGAAAATACCTGCTCCGTGAACTGCGTCATGGTGGATTTACACGCAGCTTGCAGCTCCCGACCGGTCTTGATGCGAACACCGCAGAAGCAAAGGTTGAAGACGGTGTGCTAACCGTACGCATCCCGAAGTCGGAAGATGCACGTCCGAAGGAAATCGAAGTCAAGGCGAAATAAGAAATATCATCCGTGAGCGACAATGGACGACGGAGTTCGCCCATTGTCGCTTTGGAGTTTCGATGTTTCCGATTCGCGATACCATTCGTTCCCGATCTTTCCCGATCGTCACTTACACGTTGATTGCGATCAACGTTTTTGTGTTTCTGCTTTCGATTTCCCTGGGTTCGAATGTTTACAATCACCTGGTTGACGTTTTGGGCCTCGTACCCGGCGAGATCACGCCGGCGCGGCCGTTCGGATTGCTCACGCTGGTAAGCGCGATGTTCCTCCATGGGGGCTGGTTTCACTTGATCAGCAACATGTGGATCCTCTTCATCTTCGGCGACAACGTGGAAGATCGCATGGGGCGCAAGCGGTACCTGTTTTTCTACATGCTGAGCGGCATCATCGCCGGGGTAGTGTATACCGGCGTCACCACGTTCTTCTACAGCGCACGTTCTGCGGCGCTTCAGACCCCGACCATCGGTGCAAGCGGGGCAATTGCCGGGATCCTGGGTGCTTACTTCGTTATGTATCCGCGAGCACGCATCACCACCCTCATACCCCTCTTTTTCTTCCCCTGGTTCATCGACATTCAGGCGCCCCTGTTTATCGGGGTCTGGTTCCTGTCCCAGTTGTCCTCCGGGTTGCTCAGTCTGGGAGCGCAGGTTGATTTTGGCGGAATTGCATGGTGGGCACACATTGGGGGATTTCTCGTCGGAGTCCTGCTCGGGCGCTTGTTTGTACCGCCTGCGCCGAGGCGCCCTTTGTTGTACGCACATCCTTCACCCGACGGTGGGGTTTGGTACACTATTCAGCAACAGGATCGATGACTTCGCCGTTCCGGCCGTCCGACAGCGGAATTCGTCGAACCGGTGTATAAAGAGGGGAAACTCTCGTCCGAATCTTGCGTAAATACTTATAGGGGTATTCGAACCGTAACGCTCGAGTCGTTCGATCGATGCAGATCATGGGAAGGATAAGATGACAGAAGAAAAGATCATCGTCAATCCGAACGCCGCAGATCTGGAAACACTGATGACATTGCCTGGCGTTGGTGAAGCAATGGGGCAGCGCATAATGGACGCTCGCCCCTTCGTCGACCTCGAGGACTTGCAGCGCGTCAACGGCCTGGGTCCGTCGACTTTGGCTCGATTGGAACCGTTTTTACACTTTGAATCCGGTGCGGAATCCGGCACGGCCGGAACTCTTTCTGAAGAAGGAGGGAAAGAGGACGAGACGATCTCGAAGCCAGGGATGCCGGTAGATGGACGGCGGCCGAAAACGGCTGCCCGACGCAAGCACTCGAGGAACAAGCGTCAACCGCTGCTTCCGTTTTCGCTTTCCATCGCCCAAGAACAATGGGGCCTCGTGATCGTGACGGCAGGAATCAGCGTGCTGCTTTCTGTCCTGTTGACTTTATCGGTCGTCGCCGGAATCAACGGCACGTTGGACATGGGAAAACATGCCGCGGTGCGTCAATTGGAAAGCCAGCTCGGAGCGCTTCAAATCGATATTAATGGCGCCGTTTCGCGATTGGATGCCATCAACCTGCGCCTGGAAGCGATCGAAGGCTTGAGCGGACGAGTCCAAAATGTGGAAGATCAGTTCACCACGCTGCGTGAGGATGTCTCCGGTTCGCTCGATGATGTGGCCGAGATGCAGGCACAGATCGAGGAAATCCACAACGATATCGATTTGCTGACACAATCGATAGGACGGTTCGACCAGTTTCTCCAGGGCCTGAGACAGCTGATTATGGAAGCGCTGCCGGCATTGGAAACAACGACTCCCTGACGATTTAGGTGGAGAACAATATGGAAGAAGAATTCGAAAGCCCCGAATGGGAAGAAGAATCTGAAGC
>Ga0315554_1001712_pt1 | contig 12919 bp, 9 predicted proteins | sample SalMarSW160370MG_FD_202114 | JGI IMG/M metagenome (GOLD analysis project Ga0315554, IMG submission 202114) | Salt marsh sediment microbial communities from the Plum Island Ecosystem LTER, Massachusetts, United States - Salt Marsh Sediment SW1603-70 ... | reverse complement strand
GGCTTGACGATGAGAAAGCTAACAATTGGTCTTACTCTGCTGTGCGTGATGCTGATCGCGACCGTTGCGGTCGCCGACACAATCAAGATCGGGACGAAGAACTTCACGGAGCAGTACGTCGTCGGGAACCTGATGTACCTGTTCCTTCAGGACCGCGGGTTCGATGTCGAGTTGACGACCGGGATGTCCAGCACGGTCCTCCGCGAGGCGATGGAGACCGGCGCACTCAACCTGTGCATGGACTACACGGGGACGCAATGGCTGACCTATACCGGGCACGCGTTCAACGGCGAGAGTCCGGAGGAGATCTACCAGCTGGCAAAGGACAGCGACGCGGAGATCGGCCTGATCTGGCTCGCCCCGATCTGGTGCAACAACACGTACGCGATCGCCGTGACGAGAACGTTCGCCGAGGAGAACGACATCTACAATCTCGAGGAGTTCGCCGCCTACGTCAACGCCCGCGACGGGAAGGTCCCGTTTGCGAGTGATTTCGAGTTCTACGCACGACCGGACGGAATCCTCGGGCTGCAGGTCCACTACGGATTCGCGTTCCACCCGGACTACATCATCACCGTCCTCCCCGGACTGACGGCCGAGTATCTGATTCAGGGCGAGAGCGTCGCGGCGATGGTCTTCGGGACCGACCCGATTGTCGTCAAGGAAGACTGGGTCGTTCTTCAAGACACGAAGAACTTCTGGCCGCCGTACGACCTCGCCCCGATCGTCCGTGAGGAGACCCTTGCGGCCAATCCCGGGTTGGAAGACGCTCTGAACGAGTTGATCGCCGCGTTCCCGACCGATCCGGCCGAAGCGCGAGCCGCGATGACCGAGCTGAACGCGAAGGTCGACATCGACCTGTTGGAGCCGGAAGAAGCCTGTCAAGAGTGGCTTCAGGACCACGGGCTGATTTAGCCGAGCGGTCCTTGGAACAGGGTGAATTCGCGCGGGCCGGTCTAGACCGGCCCGCCTCTTCTCGGGCCTAGGGGCTGTCGCCGACGGCGTCGCGCAGTCCCAATGCCTGCGCGCGGCTCAAAGGGGAGGTGGCGGAGATGAGTGACGCGACACCGTTCGAGACGAGCGAGAATCGCGCCGAACACCTCATTTCGTTCGAGCTCCCGGCGAAGGTGGAGTTCGGCCCCGGACGCATCGGGATCCTCGAGCGCGTCTTCGAGGAGAGCGGGTTCGAACGGGTGGCGTTCGTGATGAGTCCAGGCCGGCGCCGGAGTGGGACCTTTGACCCGATGATATTCCGCCTCGAGGGACGTGGGACCGAGGTTTTCGTCTTCGATCGCGTCGTGCCGAACCCCACCCTTGGGAGCGTGGCTCGTTGCGTACGGGCCCTCCGGAGATTCGGCCCGCACGTGGTCGTCGCGATCGGCGGGGGGAGCTCCCTCGACACCGCGAAGGCCGCGGCCGCGTGCGTGGCCAACCGAACGGAGAACGCCGTCGATCTGCTCGATGAAGGGAAGACGAAGCGAAGGGCGATCCCCACCATTCTGGTTCCCACGACGGCCGGAACCGGGAGCGAGGTGAACTACTGGGCGGTGATCACCGACCAGGAGAGAAGGGAGAAGCTCTCCATCGGGACGCCGAAGATGGCGCCGTACATGGCGGTGATCGATCCGAGTCTCGCCCTATCCCTCCCGCCCGATTCGACCCTTTGGAGCGGCCTGGACGCCCTCACCCACGCGGTGGAGGCGTTCATCTCGACTTCGGGGAACTGGCTGTCGGACATGTTCTGCCTGGGGGCCGTCTCCCTCATCACCGAATGGCTCGAGCGGGCGATCGTCCAAGGGGACGACCTCGCCGCACGGGGTAGCCTGGCTCTCGCCAGCCTGCTGGCGGGCGCCGCGATGGAGAACGTCGGATTGGGGCTCGTCCACGCCATGTCGCATCAGATCAGCGGCTTCTACGACGCGCCGCACGGACGGACCAACGCCGTTCTCCTTCCTCATGTCCTCGAGTTCAACGAGCCGGCCTGCGAGGTGAAGATCTCAACGCTGGACGGGATGGTCAAAGAGGCGGGTACGCTGAGGGCCTGGCTCGATGGACTCGTCCGATCCCGCGGAGGGGCGCAGGAGCCGATCCGGATTGAACCGGCCGACGTCCCGGAGATGGCCCGTCGTGCAGCATCCAACGTGAATGCTCGGACCAACCCGCGTAAGGCGACGGAAGAGGAGATCGCTTCGATCTACCGGCGCGCCCTCGGAATGGTCTGACGATCGCTCGGAGTCGGGCGGGATCTTCCTCCGTTTCGCCGCGCCCCCGTCTTCCCCGGGGAGGACGGGCGGGCGGATTCCCTATGTCATCGGGGGTTGACGACGCGGGAAGTCCGCATACAATGGCCGCCAATCATCGTCGGTAGAAACGTGGTCGGGCATGCCACAGAAAGGACTACAGGGAAGGAAGCTCAACCTCCTCAGCAGTAGGCGAGTCGCTCAGATCCATGAGACCTCTCTGAGGATCCTGAACGAAGTTGGAGTGCTCGTCGAAGATGACCGCTTTCGGCATCGCCTCGTCCGGGCCGGTGCCATAGCCGACAGGAACCGCAGGACCGTCCGCCTTCCGCCCGCGGTGGTGGACGACCTCGTCTCCCTGGCTCCCTCGGAATTCGTCCTGGCCGGCCGCGAGCCGGAGCACGACTTGCGCTTGGGCAATCGGCGCGTTCACCTGGGGACGGGCGGCGCCGCGGTGCGGGTGCTGGATCTCGACGACGGGACGCTTCGCCCGTCGACGCTTTCGGACCAACACGCCCTCGCACGGCTCGTCCAAAATCTGGAGAACGTACACTTCTTCCAATGCCCGGTCGTTTGCGGCGACGTGCCCAAGGAGGCCGTAACCCTCAACAGCTTCTACGCCGCCCTCGCCGGCACGACGAAGAACGTTCAGGAGTCCGCGACCGACCCGGATGCGGTCTCCGATGTCGTCGAGATGGCCTCGCTCATTGCCGGCGGCCACGAGGCGTTGCGGGATCGTCCGTTCATCTCGTTTGTCGCGTCGTGCGTGATTAGCCCGCTCAAGCTCGATTGCGGAGTTGCGCGGTGCCTGGAGAGGATGCTGGAAGCGGGGATTCCCGTCGCGCTGTCCTGCGCCCCGGTCACCGGCCTGTCCGCGCCGGCGACTCTGGCCGGTCTGTTGACCCTCGCTCACGCCGAGCAGCTGTTCGCGATCAGCCTGTCGCAGGCGATCTCCCCGGGCGCGCGGGTCCTCTATGGGATTGTCCCCGGCGTCGCCAACATGTGGAACATGGGATTCCTCGGCGGAGCCATCGAAGCCGGGATGATGAACGCCGCCGCCGTGCTGCTTGCCCGACACATCGGCGTTCCGATCTACTCCGACGCCGGCGGAGCGGACGCCAAGACGCCGGACATTCAAGCCGGATACGAGAAGGGGCTGAGCATTCTGCAGGTGGTGTTGTCCGGCGGAGACTACGTCCACCACTCCGCCGGGATGCTCGATTCGCTCATGACCGTCGCCTACGAGCAATTCGTCATCGACAACGACATCAACGGGATGGCGACCCGTGTTCTGGAGGGGGTCAAGGTGAACGACGACACCCTCGCGTTCGACGTCATCCGGGAGGTCGGCCCGGGCGGGATGTTCCTGACGCAGGTGCACACCCGCAGGTACGCCCGCAGCTCGGAGTTCTACGTGCCGGACGGGATCAACCGCCGGCCCTCGGTCGGCGACGAAACCGCGTTGGACCTTCGCCAGCACGCGCGTCGCGTCGCGCGTCGACTGCTCGATCGAGAGGCCGCCCCCCTGATTCCGCCGGAGGTCGACGAAGAGATTCGAAGGCGATTCGACATCCGATTGCCGAGGCTCGGCTGAGCCCGTTCCCGCGGCCGCCCGAATCGATCAGATGTCGAGGTAGTGAAGGCGTTCCCAGTCCGTGACGGCCGTGCCGAACTCCTCGATCTCCGCCCGTTTGGCCCTGGCGAGGTATTCCGTGGCCTCCGCCCCGATCGCGCCGCGGATCACGGCGCTCGCCTCGAACGCATCGACCGTTTCGCCGAGGGAACCCGGCACGGGCCGGATCCCTCGAGCCCGCTTCTCTTCGTCCGACATCCCGTAGATGTCGCCCTCCACCGGAGGTGGGGGCTCCGTTTCCGACGCGATGCCGTGGAGCCCGGCCGCCAGGATGCCCGTGAACGCCAGGTAGGGGTTCGCCGACGGATCGGGGGACCGCAATTCGAGGCGGGTCGACGTCTCCGGCGTGTCCGTCGCCGGGATGCGGACGAGCGTCGATCGATTGCGGAAGCCCCACGCGACGTTCACCGGGGCCTCGAACCCGGGCACGAGCCGCTTGTACGAGTTGATCGTCGGATTGGTGAGGAGCGTCATCGCGCCGAAGTTCTCGAAGAGGCCGCCGATGAAGTGGCGGCATTCCGGCGACAGGCCGGAGGGTGCGTCCGGGTCGTAGAACAGGTTGCGACCGCTGCGGAAGACCGAAACGTGGACGTGCATGCCGCTCGCGGCGAACCCCGAGATCGGCTTCGGCATGAACACCGCCTTCAACCGATGCGAGTTCGCGACCGCCTTGGCGACGAACTTGATCAGCATCAGTCGATCGGCCGTGGTCACCGGATCGGAGTACTCGAAGTCGATCTCGTGAATGTGCGGGACGATCTCGTGGTGCGAAGCCTCGACGGCGATTCCCATCCGCAGCAGCATCAAGACGATCTCTTCCCGTACGGCCGCCTCCTCGTCCACGGGAGAGCGGGAGAAGTATCCTTCCTTCCGCTCGATCTGAGCCCCGTGACGGGGGATCTCTCCCTCGGGGAACAGGAAGAATTCGAGTTCGGCCCCAGCGAACAGCCGATACCCTTCCGCTTGAGCCCCCTCTACGAAACGGCGAAGGATGCAGCGCGGGTCGCCCGGGAAGGGGTCTCCGGACGACGTGACGACGTCGCCGATGACCCCCGCGACGGCGTACTCGTCCATCGATGAGCGAACCGGGATCAGCCCTGGATGGATCGTCAGCGTCGCCAGGTCCGGGATGAGGGCCATGTCGGCGTCGGAGATGCGAGCGTAGCCACCGACCGAAGACCCGTCGAAGGCGATCCCGTGTTCCACTGCGTCCGCCAGCCGCTCGCGGGGGATCTCGATGCTCCGCAGCTCGCCGAGGAGATCCGTGAAGAGCACCCGGACGAACTGAACGCGCTCCTCTTCGAGCCTTCCCGCGATCCGGGCAAGCTTCTCTGCGTCCACCAACTCTTCCCCTCCGGTGGCGTGGGTCCTCATGGGCGGGTCCGCCTTCAGAAGAAGAGCTCGTCTTCCTCCCAGAGCTCTTCGAGTTTCGCCAATCGGCCGATGAGCTGTTCCTCCGCGGCGATGCTGACCTCCGTGGCGATCGCGCACAGGAGCCCGATGGCCGCCGCGAAGGCATCGACGTACGACACGGCTCTGCAGGGGGCCAACAGGCAGTGGTCGGCGTGCTCCACCAGGGGCGAGAGCTCGGAGTCGGTGATCGCCACGGTCCGGATCCCCTCCTCCCGGGCCTGCCGGAAATCGCGGATCATCGCCCGGGTATACCTCGGGAACGAAATCCCGACGACGACCGACTGCGGGCCGGCGAAGACGAGCTCTTCCTGGAACAGGCCGGTGGCTTCCGTCACCGCCACGGTGTTGTCCACCGAGTTCTTCAGGGCCATGTGCAGGTACTCGGCGAGGACGGACGACATCTTGTAGCCGAGGATGATCACCTTGTCCGCGGCGACGAGTCGCGCCACGACCCGCTTCACTTCTCGGACGTTCACCGAATGCACCAGCGAGTCGAGATTTCCCGCCTCGGCGATCAGCGATTGGATCGCCGGCGACTTGTTGCTCACCCGTTGGGGGTTCCGCCTGAGACGCTGGACCGTCGTGAGCTGCACTTGGACCTTCTCTTGGAGCGCGTCCTTCAGCTCGGGGTACCCTCGAAACCCCAAGTCGTAGGCAAGACGGATCACGGTCGGCTCACTGACTTGAACCCGTTCCGCCAATTGAGCGGCGGTCAGGAAAGAGGCCTCGATGTAATTGTCGAGGATGTACTTGGCCACCTGGCGTTTTTTGCCTGTGAGGGGCTCGGTCTTGATCCGTTCGAAGACATCGCCCTTCGGTTTCATCCTGCCGTATCTTAGCTCAGGCGAGCCGGGAATGACAACGGACGAACCCTCTCGCTCCCTGTCTCCGGGAAGCGCCGCCGGAAGAGCCATTGAGACGGATTGACACCGTACGACCTGTCGCGTAGTCTGAAGGAAAACTTGCGTGAGGGAACCTGGCGCAGCAAGTGCTGCGCGGTGGCGGACGAGAATCGTCGCCGCGGCCGGAGATCGATCGTCGATGGCGGATGGAGCAGCTTGCGAGGCGTGCGCCCTTCCATCGCCGCGCCGGAGGAGGACCGATGTCTACGATGGAGTCATTGCGCGAGCAGGTCTCCAGTGAGGAAATCGAGTTCATCGATCTGAGAGTGGTGGACCTCGCGGGCCGGTGGAGGCACGTGACGGTCCCCGCGGAGCGTTTCGATGACTCGCTGATGGCGGAGGGCGTTGCGTTCGACGCCTCGAACCTCGACTACGCGAGCGTCGAAGGAAGCGACATGGTCCTGCGACCCGATCTCGAGACGGGAGCCATCGTGCAGCAAAACGGGGAACGGATCCTGACCTTGATCTGCAACATTCACGTCCCGCAGACGGGGGACCGTTTCTCCGGGGATCCGCGCGCGGTGGCGACGCGCGCGGAGGAGCACCTCGTCTCCGAAGGGATCGCCGACTCGGTTCGAATGAGCCCGGAGTTCGAGTTCTACGTCTTCCGCGAGGCACGGTTCTGCTCGGATCGGCGCGAAGCGAGCTACGCCCTTGAGCCGCTCAATCTCAACGCGGAGCGTTCCTACTATCACGTATGCCCTCCCGAGGATCGGCTGTTCGAGCTGCGCAACAAGATCTGTCGGCGTCTTCGGGAGCGCGGGATCGACGTCAAGTACCACCACCACGAGGTCGGTGCCTACGGTCAGCTCGAAATCGAGCTCGGCTTTTCCCGGCTCGCCGATGCGGCCGACACGACCCTCATCGTCAAGCACACGGCGAGGAGCGTGGCGGTAGAATCGGGTCTGGTGGCGACGTTCCTGCCGAAGCCGATCTACGGCGAGAACGGGAACGGTCTCCACGTGCATCAGTACCTGGAGCGGGACGGCGTCAGCCTGTTCGAGGAGAACGGGGGGTTGTCGGAGCTGGCCCTGGGCTACATCGGCGGGATCCTCACGCACGGCCGGAGCCTGTGCGCGCTGACCAATCCGTCGACCAATTCCTACCGCCGGCTCGTCGCCGGCTACGAAGCTCCGGTCTGGTTCGCGTTCGGCGAGGCGAACCGCTCGGCCGCGGTCCGGATCCCTCGCTACGCCACGCCACGCGAACGGAGGATGGAGCTCCGGACGGCCGACGCGACGTGCAACCCGTACTTGGCGTACGCGGGGATGCTGATGGCGGGCCTCGACGGGATCCGGAAAGGGCTCGACGCGACGCGACTCGGGTTCGGACCGCACAACGAGAACCTCTACGCCACTCCAGCCGAGACGATCGCCCATCTCGAAACGGCACCGGTCAACCTCGAGGATGCCCTCACCTACCTGGAAGAGGACCACGACTACCTCTTGGCCGGGGGGGTCTTCGCCGCCGATCAGATCGCGAACTGGATCCGAATCAAGCGCCAGGAGGCGCGGAACGTGCGGAATCGACCCCACCCGTATGAGTTTCCCCTCTACTTCGACTTCTGAGGCGGGGCGGCGGATCGCGAACCGGAGCGCTCGCCGGGTGAACGCGGCGCCCCCTTGATTCGCGTGCGGAGACGGTTGTAGAATTCCCAGCAGGAAAAGATACACATACAAACTCGATGTAGGGGATACTGCATACACTGGGGGGCCCAGCTTCATCATGGGAGAAGACGTGGATCGAGCTCCGTACCTGGGGGGGAAGATCCGTCTTCTGTCGGAGGAGCAAATCGGCACGATCGATCGGACGGCCCGGTCGGTTCTCGCGAAGACGGGGATCCGTGTGGGGGACGAGCGGTCCGCGGAGATCCTCGCCGATGCGGGCGCGAACGTGACGAAGGACCGACGGGTCATGTTCCCCGAGCGAGTCATCGACGGAGCGCTCGAAACGACACCGAGCCGGGTCTTGCTGCACGGTCGCGGTGGGATTCCGCCGCTCGATCTCGGCGGACGCCGTGTCTACTTGGGGACGGGCGGAGCGGCGATTCGAGTCCTCGACCTTGAGGACGGCCGGGCGCGAGATCCCGGGCTGGCCGATCTGGCGGACATCGCGTGGCTCGTGGAGCATCTCGACAACATCCACTTTTTCCTCCGCCCCGTCGTCGCGCGGGACGTCCCGTCGGAGATCCTCGACGTGTGCAAGTTCTATGCGTGTCTGGCCAACACGCGCAAGCACGTCATGGGCTCCGCAAACTCGCCGGAGACGGCGAGGGACGTGATCGAACTCGCTGCCCTGATCGCCGGGGGGATGGAAGCGCTGGTCGAGAAGCCGATCATCTCCTTCGTGACGTCGTGGATGGTCAGCCCGCTCGCGCTCGATCTCGCGGCGTGCAACGTGCTCACGGCCGTCGTCGAGCGCGGGATTCCCGTCGCGCTCTCGTCCGCCCCGATCGCCGGGTCGACGGCCCCCGCGACGCTGGCCGGTCTCCTGGCGCAGGCGCACGCGGAACAGCTGTCGGGGATCGTGCTCGCCCAAACGGTTCGGAAGGGAGCCCCCGTCCTCTACGGGCCCGTCCCGGCCGTCGCCGATTTCCACACGATGGGGTATGCTGGGGGGGCGATCGAGTCGGCGCTCCTCAACGCCGCGTGTGTCCAGCTGGCGCACTCCATCGGCGTCCCCGTCTACTCGGACGCGGGGCTGACCGACTCCAAGCTTCCCGACGTTCAAGCGGGATACGAAAAGGGGATGAACATCCTGCTGATCGCGCTCGCCGGCGGCAACTACATCCACCATTCCGCGGGGATGCTGGAGTCGATGCTGGCCGTGGCCTACGAGCAGTACGTCATCGACAACGACATCAACGGGATGGCCCTCCGCGCCCTTCGCGGGATCGCGGTCTCCCCGGAGACCCTGGCGGAGGAGGTCATCGCGGCCGTCGGGCCGGGAGGGAACTTCCTCACGCAATCGCACACGCTGAGGCACATCCGCACCGACGAGTACTTCGTCCCGACCACGGCCGATCGGCAGGGCCGGTCGGCGTGGGAGGATGTGGGCTCCTTCGACGCACGCGAGCGGGCGCGGGAGATCGCCAAGGGGATCCTCGCACGCCCGAGAACGCGGTTCATCCCATCGGCTGTCGACCGGCAGATTCGCGACCGCTTCGACTTGAAGCGGTGCGGGGTGTGATCGGGAAGGAAGCGAGGCTTGGCATGCAGCACAGGAAACGGTCGTCGACTCCGGAAGTGCCGGATCGGGTAAGGAGGAGCCAGGGATGATCGATGCGATCAAACAGGCGGTTCTGGAAGGGGACAGGGACAAGGTGGTGGAGCTGACCGCCGCCGCCCTTGGAGCGGGGACGCAACCGAAGGAGATCCTGGATCGCGCCCTCACACCGGCGATGGACATCGTCGGCGAGGAATACGAGCGAGGAGACCGCTACGTCCCGGAGATGCTGATCTCCGCCGAGGCGATGAAGGGCGCGATGGCGCAGCTGAAGCCCCTGCTGGCGGACGCGGGCGTCGAGCCGCGGGGGCGGGTCGTCATCGGGACGGTCGAGGGCGATCTCCACGACATCGGCAAGGATCTCGTGGCGATGATGCTCGAGGGAGCCGGCTTCGAGGTGACCGACCTGGGTGTCGAGGTGACGGCGGACGCGTTTGTGGAGGCCGTTCGCGATCGGGGTCCCAACATCCTGGCGATGTCCGCGCTCCTCACCACGACGATGACGTACATGCCCACGGTGGTCGACGCTCTGAACGGGGCGGGTCTCCGCGACAGGGTGAAGGTCATCGTCGGCGGTGCGCCGGTGACCCAGGAATTCGCCGACAGGATCGGGGCCGATGGGTACGCCCCCGACGCGGCGAGCGCCGTCAAATTGGCCGCTGCCTTGGCCTAGCGACCGGGATCATTCGACCCCGAAAGGAGGAAGGCAGATGACGAGACTCCCGCCGATCGCGGTTCTCACCGAAGAGGACGTCAGGGGGATCCATGCGGCCGCGCTCCACCTGTTGGCGCGCACGGGGATCCACCTGCCCCATGAGGAGGCCCGGCGCCTTCTCCTTGGAGCCGGAGCCTCCGAGGACGGCGAGGGCCGCGTCCTCCTCCCCGGCGGAATGGTCGAAGACGCCGTCGCGAAGGCCCCCTCGACGGTCCCGTGGTTCGATCGGACCGGGACCAAGGAGGTGCCGCTCAAGATCGACAACGTGTATTTCGGCCCGGGGTCGGACTCCCTCTACGTCGTGGACCGTGAGACCGAGGCGATTCGACGCTCGCGGCTCCAGGACGTCGTCGACAACGTCCGCGTGGTCGAAGCGCTCCCCGAATTCGACTTCATGATGTCGATGGGCCTGCCGGAGGACGTCCCCCCCGACCGGATCTACCCCTCCGTCTTCCGCGAGATGCTGCTGCACTCGACCAAACCGATCATCGCCACGTCGACGTGCCTCGCGGACCTTCGGATCCCTTACGAGATGGCGGTCCTCGTGGCGGGAGGGGCCGGCGCCTTCCGCGAGAGGCCGTTCTTCATCGCCTACATCGAACCGGAGTCCCCGTTCCGATTCGAGGAGGACATCGTCGACCGGATCTGGTTCTGCGGCGAGAAGGGGATTCCCACCATGGGCGTGACGAGCTCGAACCTCGGCGGCGGGGGACCGGTGACGGCGGAAGGCGGGCTCGCCCAGGGGACGGCCGAGTCCCTTGCCGCGCTGGTCCTCCTGCAGACGAAGCATCCGGGAGCCGGCTTCGTGTTCGGGGCCAATACCTGGGCGACGGACATGCGGAGCTCGATCGTCTGCTACGGCTCGCCCGAATGCGCGATGACGACGGCGGCCTATGCGGATCTCGGCCGGTTCTACGATCTGCCGTCATGGGGCGGGGCGGGATGCACAGACGCCCACAGGCTGGACGCGCAAGCCGGGGAGGAGGCGTTCCAGTCGATCCTGATCGCGCACCAGTCCGGTGCGACCATCGCGCATGACGTCGGGTTCCTGGCCTACGGCGCTCTCTACGATGCGCGGTTTCTCGTGTTGACCCACGAGATGATCGGACGCGCCCGTCGGATGTGGAGCCGGTTTGAGCCGACGGAGGAAAACCTCGCAGTGGACGTAATCGACGAAGTCGCGCGGGCGAGCATCCGCGGTGAGGGCCCGACCATCTACCTGAAGCACCCCCACACGGCCAGGCACTTCCGTCGGGCGCTCTACCTCCCCCCCCGGTGCATCGAACGCCGATCCCTCGATCCGTCTCACCCGACCGAGTCGGTGCTCGACCGACTCGGCGCGGACGTGGAGGAAATCCTCGCCCGTCCTGAGAATCCGCTGCTCCCTGACTCCGTGGTGCGGCGCCTCCGAGCCGAGTTCCCGTAGAGGGGAAGGACCTCGTGCCCCGCCTGGCTCTGCCTGGCTCGCCTGGTCGGCCGGTGCTCGGACTCCCTTCCCGTCAGGGCGTGAGCGCCGCGTCATCGAGGGGTTCGGACTCGATCTTGCCGATCCCCCCGAAGACGATCGAGAACTGAACGAAGGGGCCCGGGGGCGCCAGGGACGGCGGATCGAGCGTGCCCTTGTCCTGCCAGTTCAGCTCGAAGAGCGTCAACACGTACCCGGCCCGAACGTCGAGGCCCATCCAACCGAGGAGCTGGATCTGTATGTCGACGTACGGTGCGATGAACGCGAAGGCGCTGTCGTAGATCTGCTGAGTCGGCTCGACGATGATCCCTCGTGGGGTCCGACCGACGGGCACTGCGACGGGGTGCTCGGTCAGGACCAGCTCCGCGCCGCCGCCGCCGATGACTCCGCCGAGCGTCAGCACCGACCGCTCGTCTCCGCCGACCGCGAAGCCGAGGTCGAACCCGCCGAGGCCCACACCGAAATCCGCTTTCAGGTTGCCCTGCCGTGATTCGATCCACGCGCCCCACCCCGCTCCGCCGAACGCCAGCCCGGGTATCAGCCCGCCGCGGCCGCCCCCTCCGATGAGGAACGGGTCACCGTCGAACGACGGGAAGCCCGCCCCTTCGACGAACGTTTCGATCGCCGTCAGGTCCGGCATGAACAAGCCGAGCCCCGGACCGCCTCCACCGAATCCGTACTCCGGCTCGACGGCCAGGGCCATCCCGGCGAGCGACAGGACCAGGAGCCCGGCCGTCCCGCATCGCATCGCAGATCGTCCCATCAGGATCCCCCCTTGATCTCCGTCCCGCGTCAGTGTAAGCGAACGCCGTGCGGAGAAGTCAAAGTCGGTACACCGGGCGCGGACGAAGGTTCCCCGACCGGGGGCGTGCCGTTCGACTTCTCTCTCGTGCCTTCGTCCTCGGCGAGCCGTTCGAGGGTCCGACGACGAGGGATCGGACGCGAGCGAAGCGTCTGCGACGCGGTCTCCTCCGCGCGCTCGGACGGACGGGGCGGATCCTGTGTAGACCCGCCCCGATCTGAACGAAAGAGGATCTCAGCCTAGAGCGCGAGGATGTTCGCGTTTCCGATGTCGAACGTCTCGTTCTCCTTCGGTGTGGAGTCCAAGAGCTCGCCTTCGTGAATCCCGAGACGCGCCTCGATCGCTCCCATCTGCTCCGGCGTACATCGGATCCCGCCCAGGTTGTGGATGGCGTGGAAGCGATCGGCGAGGACCGAAGGCTCCACATCCGGCTCGATCCGCAGGCTGCCGGTGACGAGTGCGGTCGCCTTGCCCTCCGAGTACTCGAACCGGGACGCATGAAGGGTGTGCTCCTCGTCGAACAG
>Ga0315554_1001710_pt1 | contig 12935 bp, 13 predicted proteins | sample SalMarSW160370MG_FD_202114 | JGI IMG/M metagenome (GOLD analysis project Ga0315554, IMG submission 202114) | Salt marsh sediment microbial communities from the Plum Island Ecosystem LTER, Massachusetts, United States - Salt Marsh Sediment SW1603-70 ... | reverse complement strand
CTCAAATCCCCTCAGCTCCACAAGTAGACCGACCCTCGAAGGTCGGTCTACTTGTGGGGAGTGCAGGATTCAGAGTTCAGGATCGGTGCTGCGCGCCGTGTGGGTCCTGGGGTGTCCTTCTTGGAGTCTGTGGGGTGGCGAGCGCCGTCCTCATTGTTTGTATGGGCGACGTGATCCTCGACCTGGTGCCATCGGGTGGCGAGGCGGTTGGCGCTGGCGGGGGTAATCTGATCCAGGACGGGCCGTGCTCAGTAGAAGGAGGCGCGCTATGAGGCGTGCATGGCGGAACCGCGGGGGCACCATCGTGCTGGTGATGTTGGTCTGTGTTTCGACCGTGGTGGTCGGTGGGTGGGCGTCGCCGGCCGCATCGGCCGAAGGCGCTGGCGCCGACGGGTTTATGGCCACTTGCCTGGGAATGCCGGCCACCCTCGTGGGCAGCGATCTTGGTGAGACGCTCATCGGTACGAGAGGCCCCGATGTGATCGTGGCCCGTGGTGGCAACGACATCATCTACGGAAGAGGCGGCAACGACTTGATCTGCGGCGGCGACGGCAACGACACGATCAAGGCCGGGCCGGGTAACGATCAGGTCCAGGGCGGGTCGGGCAGAGACACCATCTTGGGCGGCATCGGCGACGATGTCCTCAAGGGTGGTGTGGGTGCCGACCGGGTGTACGGCGGCGACGGAGCCGACTGCCTCCACGGCCAAGCCGGCAACGATTGGCTCAACGCCGGTCCCGGCTCCGACGGGATCGCCGGCGGATTGGGTACCGACACCTGCTACGGGGAGACCCAGAAGACCTGCGAGCTGCCGTAGCCCGGCGGCATCGCCCGTTTTGGACGGCAGCCGGCTGGTTGGCGCCGGATTTCGTCCGAGGCCTTGCGTCACCCCAGTCGCTTCTCGAAGACGAGTGAGGTCTTCGTCTCGTCGTATCCGGCGTTGGTGTAGAAGCGGTGGGCATCGTGCCGTGTCGTGCGCGATCGAATCCGCATCGTGCGGTGTCCACGGCTTCGTGCCCACTCCTCGGCAGCAGTGAGCAGAGCGCGGCCGATGCCGGCACCGCGGTTGCCTTCGTCGACGACGATGCCGCCCAGCTCGGCGCCGGGCGGAGTCTGTATCAGCAGGGAGTCGTGCACGTGGATCCATCCGGCCACGTCCCCGGCGGCTTCGGCGACCAGCACAGCATGGCCCTCGCTCGCGGTCGCCGCCTCCAGGCGATCGGCCACGTCTGTAGCCGCCACCGGGTACCCGAGTTGGGCGGACAGTCGAACGATGGCGTCGACATCACCCACCTCTGCGCTGCGGATGGTGATCCTCGGATTCAGGTGGACGAGAAGCTGGCGGAAGCTGCAAGCGAGCAGACCGCAACGCCCCGGAAGACCCCTCATCCCGACTCTGGACTCTGCTGGTGGCCAACCGCCAAAAACTCCAGCCGGTTGCCGAACGGGTCGTCGGTGGAGAAGCGCCGGCCCGGCAAGCGGTGATCCCAGCGGGCCTCGAAGCCGTGGGCGATGAGGCGGCCCGCCAGCGCTCCCACGTCGTCGACCTCGATGCCGGGGTGGGCCTTCTTGGCCGGGCGGAAGCCCTCTTCGACGCCGAGATGGATCTCCAGGTCGCCGCCCCGGAACCAGACACCCGCACCGCCCAGCTCTTCGGGCCGGGGGATCTCCATGAGGCCGAGCGCATCCCGGTAGAACACGCGAGCTCGGTACTCACCTCCGGCGGGCATCGCTATCTGAATGTGATGGAACCTCACGGCCCCGATTGTGGCAGGCGGCTCCGCCCGGCGGCACGATCTGGCCGGACGCGGGCCGGTGGTAGCCTGGCTCACCCCTGATATGGCCGCCTACGAGCACGCTGCAATCGAAAGGAAATGGCAGGAGCGCTGGGAGCAGCAGGGGACCTTCGAGGTGCCCAACCCCGGCGAGCCGGCCTTCGATCCGTCGCGCCCCAAGCTCTATGTGCTCGACATGTTCCCCTACCCGTCGGGGGAGGGCCTCCACGTCGGGCACCCGCTCGGCTACATCGGGACCGACATCTACTCGCGGTTCAAGCTCATGCAGGGCTACAACGTCCTGCATCCAATAGGCTTCGACGCTTTCGGACTCCCTGCCGACCAGTACGCCGTGGAGACCGGCGTGCACCCGCGCCTGACCACGGAGCGCAACATCGTCACGTTCACGCGGCAGTTGAAGGCATTCGGGCTGTCGTACGACTGGGATCGGGTTTTCGCCACCATTGAACCGGGCTACTACCGCTGGACCCAGTGGATCTTCCTGCAGCTGTTCCACTCGTGGTTCGACACCGAAGAGAACCGGGCCCGGCCCATCTCTGAGCTCGTCGCCGAGTTGGAAGGCGGACGGAGGGACGCCGGCGGCCGGGCCTGGGCCGATCTCACCGCCGATGAGCAGCGCGCCTACCTGGACGGCAAGCGGCTCGCCTACATCGACGAGGTCCCGGTCAACTGGTGCCCCGGATTGGGAACGGTGCTCGCCAACGAGGAGGTGACCAACGAGGGCCGCTCGGACCGCGGCGATTTCCCCGTCTACCAGCGGCCGCTGCGACAGTGGATGCTTCGCATCACCGCATACGCCGATCGGTTGATCGAAGACCTCGACCTGGTCGAGTGGCCCGAGTCCGTCAAGGCGATGCAGCGGAACTGGATCGGCCGTAGCCACGGGGCCAACGTCTCGTTTCCGGTCAGCGGCGGCGACGAGGTGATCGAGGTGTTCACGACGCGGCCCGACACGCTGTTTGGGGCCACGTACATGGTCCTCGCACCCGAGCACCCGCTGGTCGACGTGCTGACGGCCGATTCCTGGCCCGAGGGAACCAAGCCGGCGTGGACAGGAGGTGCTGCGACACCCGGTGAGGCTGTCGATGCCTATCGGCGCCGCGCCGCGGCCAAATCCCAGCTCGAGCGCCAGATGGAGGAGCAGGAGAAGGCGGGAGTGTTCATCGGCTCTTATGCGGTGAACCCTGTGAACGGCGAGACCATCCCTGTGTTCGTGGCCGACTACGTGCTCATGGGCTATGGGACCGGCGCCATCATGGCCGTGCCCGGTGAGGACGACCGTGACTGGGAGTTCGCCGAGATCTACGACTTGCCCGTCGTCCGTACCGTGCAGCCACCCGATGGCTGGGACGAGGGCAGGCCATACGTCGGTGATGGCCCGTCGATCAACAGCGCGTTTCTCGACGGCTTGTACATGAAGGAAGCCAAGGATCGCATCATCGCCTGGCTGGAGGAGCGAGGCGCGGGCGAGGCGGCTGTCTCGTACAAGCTGAGGGACTGGCTCTTCAGCCGGCAGCGCTACTGGGGCGAGCCCATCCCCATACTCCATGGGCCCGAAGGGGAGCTGCGCGCTCTCACCGATGAGGAGCTACCGCTGCTGCTGCCGGAGATAGAGGACTATCGCCCTCATGCATCCGAGGACGAGAATGCCGAGCCCGAACCGGCGCTCTCGCGGGCTCCGGATGAGTGGAAGACCGTGGTGATCGACGGCGTCACCTATCGGCGTGAGCTGAATACGATGCCTCAGTGGGCCGGCTCCTGCTGGTACTACCTCCGCTTCGCCGACCCGCACAACGATGAGCGCTTCGTCGGCCGGGAGGCCGAGCGCTACTGGATGGGGGAGCGGGGCGTCGATCTCTACGTCGGTGGCGTCGAACACGCCGTGCTCCATCTCCTCTATGCCCGCTTCTGGCACAAGGTGCTCTACGACTTGGGACACGTGTCCACGGTGGAGCCGTTCGGCCGCCTCTTCAATCAGGGGTATATCCTCGCCGACGCTTTCCAGGACCGGCGCGGCGTGTACGTCCTGGCTGCGGAGGTTGAGGAGGTCGACGGCGAGTTCCGGCACCACGGCAAGCCGGTGCTGCGCAGCCACGGCAAGATGGGCAAGTCGCTGAAGAACTCGGTGAGTCCCGACGGCATCTTCGCCGAGTACGGGGTGGACACACTCCGCCTCTATGAGATGTTCATGGGGCCGCTGGACGCCTCGAAGCCGTGGACGACCAGGGACATCGTGGGAGTGTTTCGGTTCGTGCAGCGGTTGTGGCGCAACTACGTGGACCCGGAGACCGGGGGACTGCGCATTACGGATGACGAGCCCGACGAGGCGCTGCTGGCACTCACGCACCGCACTATCAAGGCTGTGACCGAGGACCTTGAGGGATTGCGTTTCAACACCGCGGTGGCGCGGTTTTTCGAGTTCAACAACGCCCTGGTTGGACTGGAGGAGCTTCCCCGCGTCGTCGCCGAGCCCTTCGTCCGCCTGCTGGCCCCGTTCGCGCCGCACGTCTGTGAGGAGCTCTGGGAGCGTCTCGGCAGCGCGGATTCCGTTGCGGTCGCCGGCTGGCCCGCATACGACGTGGACCTGGCCGCCGAGGAAACGGTCACCATGATCATTCAGGTGAACGGCAGGGTTCGCGACCGCGTCGACGTGCCGACGGACATCGGCGACGACGAGGCCGAGCGGATCGCCCTGGCATCGCCGCGCGTACAGAGATACACCGGCGGTGGGGCGCCGGAGCGGGTCATCGTGCGCGCACCCAAGCTCGTCAACGTCGTGGTGAGGCAGAGTTGAGGCCGGTCCCTGTCCGGGCGGGCAGGAGGGCCGGCCCGACCCGGCAGCAGTGCCGGGTCGGCTCGTTGTGGGTGGGCCGCCGATGAGTGAGGAAACGACGGCGGCGGCGCCCTGGCGTGTCTCCGATGCCGTCATCACCGTGGTCGTCGGTTTGGCGTTCGCATCCGTGGTCTTCGTCATAGTGACGCCGAGCGAGCCGGATACGGGCTTCACCGCCCTGCAGTACTTCGGCGTCATCCTCGTGGCCCAGCACGTCGGGGTCTTCGGCACGGTTTGGTACATGTCGAGGAGGTCGAGCCAGCCACGCGAGCCTCTCGGGCTGAGGGCTACGGCGAAGGATGCCTTGGGCGTGTTGGTCGGTCTGGTTCTTGCCGTCACCGTCGCCGTCGGATACTGGCTCGTGCTGGAGCTTTGGCCCGAGGCGAAGCAGACCCAAGAAGTGGCCCAGGAAGCCGAGCGCGCCATAGCCGCCGGTGAGTGGCCGGTGGTGGTCTTCACCGTGGTGCTGCTGGGCCCGGTGGCCGAGGAGATCGTCTTCAGGGGGGTGTTGTTGAAGGCGCTGCAGAACCGACACAGCGAGAGGGTGGCCGTCTGGGTGTCGGCGGGCGCCTTCGGAGCGTTCCATCTGCTGGACACCAACGCCGTGTTCGCGGTCCCCGCCCTCGTGCTGTTGGGGTATGTGCTCGCTCGCCAGACCGTCGGCGCCCAGCGTCTAGGCATGGCCATCGCGACACACGCCGGCTTCAACCTGTTTTCGGTGCTGGTGATGATGTTCAGCTAGGGCGCGCCTCGGCATCGAGCTTGCTGATGAGATCGAGCACGGTCTCGAGCCGGCCTCCGGACCGGAGCCATTCCAGCGGCGCTTTTCCAGCTAGGTCCGGGTGCGGTCGCACCAGCCAGTCGGCCGTGCGGCACGGGTCGAGCCGTCGCGTCAGGCGCTCGACCGCCTCGGCGATGTCGGACCGGATGCCGTCGGCGTCGAACTGGAAGGCAAGGTAGGCCTCTTCGACCGAGAAGCGCCCAGCGAGGCGGATTAAGCCGAGCCGCACGGCCAGCTCAGGGGCGGGGAGATTGGCGCGACGGGCAGCCTCGTGCCGTGTGTAGAAGGGGCCGAGGAGGACGGTCCCACGTGCGATGGCCTCTGCATTCACGGGTTCACCAGCTGCGGCCGGGATCGAACGGGTGTGGGCGAATCATAGGCCGAGGTTTTAGCCGCTCGGCGGCGTCCCGATGCCGGCGTCGCCACGTGGCGAGGCTCCGGCGTGGGTCTTCCTCCTGGGGTGCCGTTGTGGTATTCGCGGTAGAGATGCCGAAACGCCTGCACGATTACTCCCAGTGGCTTGGTGTCGGGGTCCTGCTCGCCGTCGCCGCCGTCGCCGGCCTCTGGTATGCCGGCCGAGCTCCAGAGCCGGCGCCCGCGAGCATCGAGCGGGGCGCCGGCGAAGGGCTGGTCACCGTGCACGTAGCCGGTGCGGTCTTCCGGCCGGGGCTGGTGCAGCTGGCCCAGCCGGCGAGGGTCGCCGACGCCATACTCTCGGCCGGAGGGGCGCTTCCCGACGCCGACCTGCACGAGGTCAACTTGGCCGCGCCGCTCGCCGACGGCCAGCAGCTGCTCGTGCCCTCCACGGGCGACCCGAGCGCCGGTACCCCAGGCGACGGCAGGGTGCGGGTGAACGTCGCCGACGCGGCGGAGCTGGAGCAGCTCCCGGGTGTGGGTCCGGTGCTGGCGCAGCGCATACTCGACTATCGGGAGGAGCACGGGCCGTTTCTCGTCGTTGAAGACCTCCTCGAGGTCCCCGGTATCGGAGAAGGGAAGCTGGCAGCGCTACGCGAAGCGGTTCTCTTGCCCTGAGCCGGCTTCGTCTCCCATCGGGACCGGGTGCCGTCGTCTGCGCCGGCGCGGTGGTCGCCTGGCTGGGAGCCGCTTTGGGGAGTCGGAGCACCTTGCTCGGCGTTGCCCTCGTGGTGCCTGCGGCGGCTGCAGCCTGGTGGTTTCGCAGGTGCCTGATGCCCGGAGTCGTGGTGCTGTTGGCGGGCGTGCTGGCGGGTAGCCTCGCGGCGGGCCGACGGGCAGCCGTTTTTGAGGTGCCGGTGCCCGCGGGCCGTGCCGTTTTCGCCGGCCGGGTTGTGGAGGACCCGGAGCCTGGGGCATTCGGCACCTCACTCGTGGTTCGGCCTACTCACCTACTCGTCGACGGGGAGTGGGCCGCGTGGCGGGGGCCTTCGCTGTTGGTGTCCGCGGGTGGCACTGACGTTGCAGCGGGCGATCGTGTGCTCGTGGAGGGCACGGTGCGCTCCGACCCGGGCATGCGGCGGACGGGACCCGTGGCCGCGATTGTGGCGGCCGAAGAGGTGACGCTTCTGGGGAGGGCGGAGGATCCGCTTTTTGCTGTGGGCAACGCGCTGCGCCGGCGGGTGCTCGACGGCGTCGCCGCCTACGAGGGCCGGCCCGCCTCGGCTCTGCTGTCGGGGTTCCTCATCGGGGACGTGCGGGATCTGCCGCCGAGGGACGAAGAGGCGCTGCGCCGATCCGGGCTGAGCCACTACGTCGCCGTCTCCGGCAGCAACGTGGCGCTCTTCTTGGCGGCGTGGTGGCTGGCGAGCGGCCCGCTGGGCTGGGACCCGCGGCGGCGCGCCCTGCTCGGCCTTCTGGGCCTCGCCATCTTCCTGGTCGTGACCCGCTGGGAACCGTCGGTGGTCAGGGCCGCGGCGATGGCGGCACTCGTGCTGGGGGGCCGATTGGCCGGTGTGCCCGTCGACGGCTGGACGGCCCTGGGCGGCGCGGTCATGGGGCTCGTTCTCGTCTCCGGCAACATTATTGCGGACGTCGGGTTCCAGCTCTCGGTGGCGGCCACCGCCGGAGTGCTTGCAGGTGCCGGGCTGTGGAGGGAGCGGCGGCCCCGCTGGGTGTGGACGGCTCTCGGGGCCACGGTTTCGGCGCAGGCGGCGGTGGCCCTGCTGCTGCTGGCCCACTTCGGGTCGGTTCCGCTGTTCGCCCCGCTGACCAATTTGGTCGCCGCGCCGCTCGTCGCTGGCTCCACCGCGCTGGGCGGCGTTGGTGTGATCACCGGGCTGAAGTTCGTCACCGGCCTGGGCTTGCTCGCCGCCGACGGCGTGCTGGCCGTAGCTCGTTTCGGCCGTAGCCTGCCTCAGCTGGGCTGGGCCGGCGTCCTGTCCACCGGCGGGCTCATCGCCGTAGCGCAGCGGCCCCGGCTGCGCCCCTTGGCGGTGCTGGTGGGGACGATATGGGTCTTGTCCCTGGTGTTGCCGCCTGCGCCGCCCGGCGGCCCGGAGGCCACTTTCCTGGATGTGGGCCAGGGGGACGCGATGCTCTTGCGGGGGCCTTCCGGAGAGGTCGTGCTCGTGGACGGCGGCCCCGATGCCGGCGTCCTCGCCGACGCCCTGGAACGCCGCGGCATCCGCCACATCGATCTGCTGGTGATATCTCATCTCCACGCCGACCACTGCTGCGGATTGATCGGGCTTACCGAGATCGTTTTGGTGGAGCGGGTCTGGTACGCCGACGACATCGGGGAGAGTTCATGCTTCGATGCCGCGTTGGACGAGCTGGCCCGATCGGGTGCCGTTGTGGAGCGACCGGCGCCCGGCTGGACGGCGCGGCTGGGGGTGTTCGACCTCAGGGTGCTGGGACCTCTGCGCCGTTACGACTCACCGAACGACCGATCCATCGTCGTCCTCGTCTCGGCCGGTGGCGGCACCCTGTTGCTGTCGGGGGACATCGAGGCCATCGCCCAGCGTGAGCTGGGGCCGCTGCTCTGTGACGTCCTGAAAGTCCCGCATCAGGGCGCGGCGACCAGCGACCTGGGCTGGCTGGCCGCGACCGCCCCAGAAGTCGCCGTCGTCAGCGTAGGTCCTAATGATTACGGCCACCCCGATCCTGAGGTCATCGAGGCGCTACGGACGGCCGGAGCCGAGGTTCGGCGCACCGACGAGGAGGGTGACATCGTGATCAGGCTCGATGAGTACTGACGTCGGAGGCGGGGAGCCTGTGGCCGCCGACGGCACTAGCGTCGGGGTCGTGAATCACGTGCTCGCCGTCGTCGGTCCTCGCGACAGTGGTCCCGGAGAACGCGACGAGATGCTGCGCCGTGGGGTCGGGCTTCTCGAGGAAGCGGGCGCCGACGGCATCGATCGTTTCGACGTCCCGTTGCGCGACCGGGGTGAAGAGGGGGAAGGAACGCTGCGGCCCGAGGTCGAGGCGCTGGTACCGGCGCTGCAGAGCGGGTCGCTGTTCGGCGGCCTGCGGGGGGTGCTGGTGGTCGACTCCCACCGCCTGCTCAAAGCCGAGGCGGAGGTGATTGCCGAGCTCGCCGGCTCGCTGGAGGCAGGCACGGCGATCGTCTGTTTTGTCGCCGAAGGTGCTCTTCCCGCCGCGCTCGCCGCGGTTGTCAAGGATGTGGGTGAATCGGTGGCCGTCAAGAAGCTGCGGGAGCGCGATGCTGCGGATTGGCTAGGGCACGCTGCTCGCGAGAGAGGGGTGCGGCTGGCCTCCGATGCCGTCGCCGCGCTCGTGCAGCGGTTCGGATCGGATATCGCCGCTCTCGGACAGGCCCTCGATCAGCTTGCCACGCTAGAGGGCACGGTGGAGGGGGAAGAGATCGCCTCCAGGTTCCGCAACCGGCCCGATGAGCCCATGTGGCACTACGCCGACGCCGTTGCGGCCGGCCGCACGACGGAGGCGCTGCGCCGATTGACCGATTTCCTCACGCATGGGCATCCGCTCCAGCTGCTTGCCTTTCTCGAGAACGATCTACGGCGCCGAGCGCTGGCCGCTGCCGCTCCCGACGTCGAGACCTTTGCCGAGTGGGTCGGGGCGTCGCCGAGCCACTTCCCGGTGCAGAAGGCGTGGCGGGCCCGAACCCGCACGAGGGAGGCCGATCTGCATCTCGCTCTCCAGGCGCTGTCGCGGGCCGACATGCAGATCAAGACGATGCCCGAGAGCACGCACCGGGTCACCATGGAGCGTCTGACTGTGGCGCTGTGCCGGTGGTACGGAGGGGCCCGGCGCGCCGGCTAGCTGGTGAAGGGACGGACGGCGAGTATCTCGAGTGAGAAGATGCCGGCAGGAGCCCGATACTCGACCTTCTCACCGACTCGGGCGCCGAGGAGCGCGGCGCCGAGCGGGCTCGACGGACTGGCGAGGGTGACACCGGGCACCTTGTTCTCCTGCGGGGCGACGAAGTACTCCGCTTCCTCTCCGTGCGCGTCGCGTACGGTGACCATGGATCCGATCTCGACGGTATCGGTGCTCGGCGCTTCACCGACTTGGGCGGTCCGCAGCAGGTGACGGATCGTGCGGATGCGCGCTTCCATCAATCCCTGCTCGTTCTTGGCGGCGTCGTATTCGGAGTTCTCGCGAATGTCGCCGTGTGACCGCGCCTCGGCGAGACGGTCCTCGAGTTCGGCCCGTCCTGCGGTGGTGAGGTGCTCCATCTCCTGCTCGAGCTTGTGGAATGCGGCAGGGGTGAGCCAGGTAGTGGCTGTTTCGTCGGACATGGGAAGGCGTCTAGCCGAGAAGGTCCCGCACCTGGCGTGTGAGGCGCGACTTGCGACGGGCCGCGGTGCGCTTGTGCAGCACGCCTTTGGCGACCGCCGTGTCTATCCGCCTCTGCGCCAGGCGCAGCGACTCTCTCGCCGCGTCGGCATCGCCGGATTGGGCGGCTTCGAGTGCAGTCCGGGTCCGAGTCTTCATCTCGGAGCGGACTGCCTGGTTTCGGCGCCGCCGCTTCTCGTTCTGGCGATTCCGTTTTATCTGTGATGCGATGTTGGCCATGGGGAACCGGCTTCTCGGTTCGGGGACGGCCGGAGATTAGCAGGCGTGGGCCCGGGGACAATGCGGCGCCGGGATACCATCTCCCGGTTCTCGCATGCTGAGCGGCGACGGCACGGCTGGCACTCGCGGCTTGAGACTGCTAGCAGTGCCCGGCGACTGCTAATCTCGCCCCGATGCTGGACGAACGCAAGGCGGCCATTCTCGGGGCGCTTGTCGAAGGTTACATCCGCACGGGCGAGGCGGTCAGCTCTCGTGCCATTCTGGACCGCAGCGATCTCACCTGTTCAAGTGCCACGGTGCGCAATGAGATGATTGTGCTGGAGCGTGAGGGCTACATCATGAAGCCGCATGCCTCGGCGGGCCGAATCCCCACGGATCGAGGCTATCGCTACTACGTCGACAACATGTCGCCGGGTGCGCTGCAGCACTCCACGCACACTCGCATCGAGCAGTTCTACACCTCGATGCACGCCGAGCTCAATCGCATGCTCAAGCAGACCTCGGCCCTGCTGTCCGAGATCACCCACTACCCGTCGGTCGTCGTGGGGCCCGGTGTGCGCGGCCAGACCGTGCGCGACGCTCATCTCCTTCCCGTGGGCCCGGATGCGGTGCTCCTGGTCATCATCACCGACCGGGGGAGGGTGACCCAGTCGTTGTTGCGATTCGCCGAAGCGGTGAGTCCCGCCGACGTCTCTATTGCCGAGGAGGCGCTTGAGGAGATCGTACGTGGGCTCCAGGTGGCCGAGACCCTGAGCCTCGACATCAGCGGATTCGACCTTCCCGCGTCTGCGGCGGCGGTGCTCGAGCAGGCGACCGACGCTCTGGTAGAGGCATCGCGCAGCGATCGTGAGGTGTTCCTCGGTGGGACCAGCCTGATGGCGACCCTGTGGGAGGACCTCGCCAAGCTCCACCGCATCCTTGCGCTGTTGGAGAGGGAGGCATCGGTTCTGGATCTCGTCGCCGGGCCTTCGTCGCAGACGATGGTGCGCTTTGGTTCCGAGATCCGCGCCGGGGAGGACGACTTGGCGGTTGTCTCGACGCCATACGGTGACGCCGGCGGTGGCGGCCGAATGGGCGTCTTTGGGCCCATGCGCATGGACTACAAGCGGACCATCAAGGTCGTTGAGGAAGTGAGCGGCGCCCTCGGCGACAGCCTGGGCGATTGATGGCAGTCGACTACTACCAGGTGCTCGGGGTTGATCGTGACGCCGGCCAGGACGAGATCAAGCGCGCCTTCCGCAGGCTGGCGCGAGAGACGCATCCGGATGCCAACCCGGGTGACCCGCAGGCGGAGAGGCGATTTCGCGAGATCGCCCAGGCATACGAGGTACTGGGCGACCCGCAGCGCCGCATCGCGTACGACGGCGGCGTCAGGTTCGACGCGAGTGATCTCTTCTCGTCGTTTGCCGGGATCGACGACCTGCTGACCCGTTTCTTCGGTTCAGCCGGCTTCGGCTTCCCGTTCGGTGCGGCGCCCACGGGCCCGGTGGCGGGAGCCGATGTCACGCTGGGCATCGAAATCACCCTGGCCGAGGCGGCGGAGGGAGTGCAGCGGCAAGTGGAGTACAGGGCGGCGACGCGATGCGCTACCTGTGATGGAAGCGGATCTGCTCCGGATGCCGACCTCGAGATCTGTGACCGGTGCGGTGGGCAAGGGTCGCTTCGCATGACCAGGCAAACCCTCCTGGGGACGACTGTGTCGATCGCGACCTGTGATCGATGCCGCGGCAGGGGTCGCATCATCGTGCAGCCCTGTCCCGAGTGCGGCGGCACCGGTTCGGTGGTCGGGGAACGCTCCGTGACTATCGATGTGCCTGCGGGAATCGATGGCGGCGCTCGGCTGCGCCTCGCCGGCCGGGGAGCCGCCGGCGAGCCCGGCGGCCGTCCGGGCGACCTGCTCGTGGAGGTTCGGGTGCAGCCCGACGAGCGTTTTGAGCGCCACGGCAGCGACCTGGTGCACAGGGTGCATCTCGGCTTGTCCGAGGTGGCGCTTGGCACTTCGATCAGCGTGCCGACGGTCGGCGGCGAAGATGTCGATATCGATGTGCCGGCCGGCACCCAGCCGGGCACGGTCTTCAAGCTCTCGCGGCGCGGCATGCCGCGGCTGAGGCGCAGGGGGCAGGGAGATCTTTTGGTGGAGATTCGCCTCGACGTGCCGGCCAAGCTGAGCGTCGAGGAGGAGCAAGCGTTGCGCCAATACGCCTCTCTCCGTGGGGAAAAACCCGCGGAGGGGCGGCGGATCCGCCGCCCGCGTGCCCACTGAGCCCGCGGCGGCAGGGGCGCGTCTGCCTATTGTCGTCATGGCCTGATTCTGCTGGCTAACATGGTCACCGAGAGCGGTCCCGTCGAACACGCGGCGGTGTCAGCGTATTGGGCAGCCGGAGGGAACCATGGAAGTGATGGAGTCCTACAGCGAGCTGGTGGGGTCTCGACTTCGGTCGATTCGAAAGCAACGGGGCCTGTCGCTCCAGGACGTGCAGCGCCTTTCGAGCGGTGAGTTCAAGGCGGCAGTGGTGGGTGCCTATGAGCGTGGTGAGAGGAGCCTCTCCAT
>Ga0315554_1001709_pt1 | contig 12939 bp, 12 predicted proteins | sample SalMarSW160370MG_FD_202114 | JGI IMG/M metagenome (GOLD analysis project Ga0315554, IMG submission 202114) | Salt marsh sediment microbial communities from the Plum Island Ecosystem LTER, Massachusetts, United States - Salt Marsh Sediment SW1603-70 ... | reverse complement strand
GACCGGTCTCCTTTCTGTGTCTGTTGTCTCAACCACAGATTACCACAAGGACTCCGGTCCTTCCATACTATCTACAAGGTTCTGGCGGTTGGCGGGCGGCGGGGGGCGGTGCTGGCCGGATTAGCCAGGCGGTTCGCTGCTCAGGATGCGAACCTCGGCTCCGGTGTCGGCCTCCAGGCTGGCGGCAAAGGACTGGAGGGCGTTCTCGTCAAAGTGGGCGGTCGGCCCGGAAGGGCGCCCCAGCACGATGAGGGTGACTCCGAGTTCACGCGCTGCGGCGGCCATTTCCTGCCGAATCTGGCCCTGGCGCACGAGGGTGTGGGCGGTGACGCCCTGGGCCTCCGCCCGCTCCTGGGCCATCACCAACAGGAACTCGCCCATTTTGACCATCTCGCCCTCCACATCAACGACGATGGGCTCTGCTGTCTTGTCCAGAAAGCCCAGGTCCACCACATACAGGAAATACAGGTCGTCGCCCCGCTCTTTGGCCAGGGCAATGGCCGCGTCCTGGGTGCGGTAAGAGGCTTCCCCTCCACGAGTGGCGCATAGAATTGTGCCCATTCTGCCCCCTTTGTCCTTCAACAAGCGCGGTCGGCAACAAGCCATCGCCAGCCACGCCCTGATGGTCTCACAGTTTTTCCAGCCGCTCCAGGGCCAGCACAAACACGACAGCCCGGTTCACCGTTGTCTCATGCGACCGATGGGACGTTGGCGGATTGACGTGGATACTGGTGTGGCTCTGGATGATTTCCATCATCTCGTGTACCTTATCGTCTTCCACGCCGCTCAGGAGCACAGTGTTGCCCATGCGCAGGAATCCACCTGTGCTCGCCAGGCGTGTGACGTAGAAGCCGGAATCGGTCAAGGCATCCACCACTTCGTTTACTTCGTCGTCGCGCACCACAGTCAAGGTCAGTTTCATCTGGCATCTCCTGTTCAGAATGTGGAATAGGTCTGAGAGGGAATCATCTCGACGGTCACTTCGCTGTGACACTGTTTCCGGTCCTGGATGCTGGCCGCAATGGTTTGGGCCAGGGTGGCTGGCGGCAGGTCGCCAGGCTGATTTCGGACGATAACGTGGACGCTGACGGCGTTTTCACTCAGCAAGGTCACATGAATCTGGCTGCCCAGCAGTATCACGCCGGGGCTTGCCGCCAGAGTGGATTCGACCACCTGGCGAATCGTCTTTTCCAGAACGAGGTAACGGCCCCGTATGCCGCGCAGCGCCATCATCAACATACTTCCAAAGATATCGAGCCCCAGGACGTTCACCATCAACAACAGAAGGGCATTGCGGCTGATGACAGGCTGCCCGAAGGCCAGGCCAATGCCCACGACCGCGGCCGGGGGGATGAGCGAAATCGCAATCTCGACCCCGATAACGGCGTCGATGACCTGTCCCCAGGGCGTTTCCACGATGCGCGGGTCGGCCGCCAGAGCCAGCGAGGCTGCTACTCCGGCCGCGACAGCGATCAGGACGCTGAGCACCACGTCCCGCGTGGTGGGCATGGCGCGCAGCAGGATTTCGGACGTGATGCCCAGTTCCGGCACGGTGGCGCGCAGCAAGGCCGTGATGGCGTAGGCAAGCCCTGCACCGATAATCAACAGGCCCAAGAGCTGCTTGGCCAGCCCGCCGAAGAAGGTGCGTCGATTGCGGAACAACCCGCCGATACAGACCGCTCGCGCCGGGCCCAGGAACGGGGCCACGCACATGGAGCCGATCACCACCGCCGAGCTGTTAATCAACAAACCGCCAGTGGCCAAGACCGCAGAGGCCAGGACCATCAAGACGTAGCCAAACGTGATTTCGGCCCCCGCCTTGGCGCGCTGTTCCAGGGTGGTGTAGTAGTCTCGCACCTCCCAAACGCCGAACCACCCTCGCCTAAGCGTCCAACTCAGTTCATACAAACGATCTCCTGCTGACATGGTGCACCTCCTGGCTCAGATTTGGAACGTATACCTTTACCCTCGCTGCACAATGCTTTGTATCTGTGTCGTGAACTTCCTCCCCAGGCTTTAGAATTTCAACCAGAAATAGCGAACCAGAATCCAGATGGTCGGCACCAGGATGGTCACAAAGGTGACCGGCACGCCTATCTTCGAGAAGTCGCCAAACTTGAGCCGGTAGCCGGCGCGGTCCAGGATGCCGGCGGCGACGATGTTGGGCGCTGAGCCGATGTAGGTGGCGTTGCCGCCCAGCCCCGCGCCCAGGGCCAGCCCCCAGTAGAGCACGTTGTTCTCCGCGCCGGGCAGGGTCAGTGTCAGGAACACGGTGACCGGGACGATGGCCGCCGTGAAGGGGATGTTAGCCACCACCGCCGAGGCGATGGCCGAGACCCAGATGACCAGCAGCGTGGCCAGCAACAGGCTGCCTCCGGCGAGGTTCTTGACGGTCTCGGCGATGAGTTGAATCAGGCCTACTTCCTGGACACCGCCGACCATCATGAACAGGCACATGAAGAAGACGAGGGTCGTCCAGTCGACCTCTCGAAGCATGGCGTTGACGTCGGGCCGCGCCCAGAGAAGCAGCGCCGTGGAGCCCAAGATGGCGACCACGGCCGGTGGCATGTGGAACATGTCCTCGATGAAGAAGAGGACGAGCGTCGCACCGAAGAGAATCAATGACTTGCGCAGGAGGGCAGCGTCGGTGATGCGGGCGCCCGATTCCAGTTGCTTGACCAGAGCCTCGGAGGCGGGCTTGCCCTTCTGGCCGAATTCCTGGCGATACAGCCAGTGGGTCATGACCAGCAGGAGCACCATCCCTATCACGGCCATGGGCAGCATGTTGAGCAGGAACTCGTTGAACCCCAGGCCGACGTAGGAGCCGATGATGGTGTTTGGCGGCGTGCCGATGAGGGTCGCTGAACCGCCGATATTCGAGGCCAGCACCTCGGGCACGACGATGGTGGCCGGGTGGATGCCCAGCGTCAGCGCAATCTGGATGCTGACCGGGGCCATGAGCAGCATGACCGTCGTGTCGTTTAGCACCGAGGAGGTGAGCCCGGTGATGGTCACCAGCACGGCTGTCACCAGGAAGGCGCGGCCTCGGGCCAGACGAAAGGCGCGGAAGGCCAACCACTGGAAGACACCCGTCTGGCTCATGACGGCCATGAAAATCATCATGGTCATCAGCAAGAAGATGACGTCGAAGTCGATAAACCGGATGGCCCGGTGAAAGCTGATGATCCAGAAGTCGGCGTCGGCACTGCCGACGAAGTAGCTCACGCCCAGCATGGCCGCGGCCCCCAGGAAGGCCGCCACGGTCTCGTGCAGGAGATTTAGCGAAATCATGCCGAAGACGATGACAAAGATTCCGGTGGCGATGAAGAAGGCGGGGTTGAAGATGCGTGGCAGCGCCACGTCGGGGACGCGGATGTAGTAGTGGTCGACAGCGCGGGCCACCTGCTGCCGGGCAAAGCCCTGACGAGTGGTGCGAAAGCCAGGCTTGCGAATCTCCACGGCTACCGTGTCGGTTTCGAGCAGTTCCGGGGCGAGTTGCAAGTCCACGACGTAAAAGCCCTCGGCGCTGGTGTAAGCGACGTCGGTGACGCGGTCGGCGACCAGCAGTTCTCGCGGCTCGCCACCGATGAAGACGCGCACTTCCGCCTCGTCCACGGGTAGGTCCTGGGTGTTGGTGACCCAGCCGATGAGGGTCAGCGTCACCTCGTCGGCTGCCTGAGCAACCGGTCGGGGAAGGCTTGGCATCTGGCTCGCCGCCGATGCGTTCTGGCTCAGAAGAAGGAGGACGAAGGCAAAGGCAATCAACGCCACTCGCGTGTACCGGTGCATGAGGGGGATGCGTTCCTTCACCGTTTCGACTCCTCGCTCGGCACTGGGTCGCTGTCCTGTACGGCGATGCGGAGCCAATTGTACAGCAAGGCATCCGTCAGGGCAATCGTGCGCGGCTGCTGCGGGGAGATACCCGCCCTACCGGTAGAACTCCGGCGTGAGCACGCCGACGAAATACGGGTCAAACTCATGAAGCGTTGCTACGAGTCCCCTCGATACCGAGACGACGCGCCTTTCGCCTTTGTTTCCAGTCTCCACGCAACGAGAAACAGAATCGCCGGCGGCACGAGGACCGCCCAGATGATGAGGAAATTCACCAACCAGCCGCCTTTCAGTATCACCCAGGCCAGTTCGCGGAAGAACATCGTGGCTATCGTAATGATTCCGCCCGCGAGTTCCCACTTCCAGGCAACGAGCAATCCCAGGATAGCCACGCCCCACAGGCTCAGAAGAAACCCATCCGTAGCCGAGACCGGTTCCGTGGCGTACGGGTCGGGGGTGACAACCCGAATCACCGCGAACGCAAATACGATAAGGCCCCAGATGCGGGCGATCCAACGGACGGTCTTTGCAGAACGGGGAACAACGCTTGCAGCACTCATGTCAGTCCTCCCTAACCTTTCCTCAACACCTTCTTCATCGGCTGCACCGGCAGGCCCTTGCCCTCGAAACTCCACCCTGTGTGCGCGCCTCTGGACTTCTTGTATCCCACGGCAAGGTAGAACGGAACTGCATAGAGCGTAGCCGCCACACGCACCACTGCTACCCCCAAGCCGATGCTGTCCTTCTCGAACCGCTCGATCAGCGCCTTGCCAATTCCCTGCCGGTGATGGTCTGCCCGTACGAACAGGCTCGCCAATCGTTCCTTTCTGCCGCGCAGCACGTGCTCTCTTGGAACCATCGCTATGGCTCCCAGCATGGGGACCGCCATTTCCAACGGGAAGCCCTACCGGTAGAACTCCGGCTTGAGGACGCCGACGAAGGGCAGGTTGCGGTACTTCTCGCCGAAGTCGAGACCGTAGCCGATGACGAACTTGTTGGGAATGTCGAAGCCGACGTAGTCCAGGGGAACGTCCAGGAGGCGGCGGCTGGGCTTGTTGAGCAGGGCGCACACTTTCAGGCTGGCTGGCAGGCGGGTGCCCAGGTTGCGCAGAATGTAGTCCAGGGTTCGGCCGGTGTCGACGATGTCCTCGACAATGAGGACGTTCTTGCCCTCGATGCTGGTGTTGAGGTCCATCAGGATGCGGACGACGCCGCTGGATTCGGTGCTGGCCCCGTAGGAACTGATGGCCATGAAGTCCACGGCGTGGGGGATGCTGAGGTGGCGCATCAGGTCGGTGAGAAAGACGACCCCGCCCTTCAGAACGCAAACGAGCAGCAGGTCTTTGTCCTGATAGTCCTCGCTGACCTGCTGCGCCAGTTCCCTGACGCGCTGCTGAACTTGCTCCTCGCTGAGCAAAATCTCTGCAACATCTTCGTACATTGCCACTCCCTCGTCAGTGATTCTCAGGCACCAACATACGCCTGGCCAAGCCGATGCCCATGATAATCAGTTTCACAGGACTCGGCAAATGAGTCCCTTCAGGTACTCCGATTCCGGGAAGGAAAGGAGAACCGGATGGTCGCTGGCCTGGGATAGTCGCTCCAGAATCTGCGCGTCGCGCCCGGCATCCACAGACGCGCCGAACACGACTTTCTGGAACAGGTCTGGCGACACCAGTCCGGAGCAGGAGAAGGTCACCAGGATGCCCCCTGGCCTGAGCACCTGCATGGCGACCAGATTGATGTCCTTGTAGCCCCGCGTGGCCGCGTCTACCTGGGCCCGCGACGAGGCAAACTTGGGTGGGTCGAGAACCACGAGATCAAACGCGCGGCCCTGGTCGCGATATCCCCGCAGCACCTGGAAGACGTTCCCTTCGATGTACTCGTCATCGTCCATCTTGAGACCGTTGAGGGCCATGTTGCGCCGGGCAAGGGCCAACGCGTCGGCGGAGGAATCCACGTTGACGATGCGCCTGGCTCCCGCCGCACCCGAATAGACACTGAAGCCCCCCGTGTAGCAGAAACAGTTGAGAATCTCCCGTTCAGCCGCGTAGCGGGCCACGGCGCGGCGATTCTGCCTCTGGTCGAGGTAGAGGCCCGTCTTCTGCCCATGCTTTATGTCAACTAAGAAGCGGCGGGCGTACTCCAGAATCTCGACGATGTCGGGCGGCTCCCTGCCCCACACAGGCCCTTTGGCGAGGCGCAGGCCCTCCTTCCGGCGAACGTCCACGTCGCTTCGCTCGTAGATGCCACCGGGCTTCTCCAACTCCACCAGGGCATCGAGAATCTCCTGCCGCCACCGCTCGGCGCCAGCCGTGAGAAACTGGACGACTAGATAGCCGCCGTACCTATCCACCACCACGCCGGGGAGCAGGTCCGACTCGGCGTTGACCAGGCGGTAGGCGGTGGTGTGGTTCGCGGCGCGCAGTTCCCCCCGGCGCTGGAAGGAGCAGCCCAAACGCTCGCGGAAGAAGTCCGCGCCGACGGCTTCGTCAGGGTTCCATGTCCAGATGCGGACGCGAATCTGGGAGCGTCCGCTATACGCCCCGCACGCCAGCGGCTTCCCTTCGCTGTCGGCCACGATGACGGTATCGCCCGCGGCGGGACTTCCCTGCAGCCGCCCGATGGCCCCGGAGAACACCCACGGATGCCGATTGAGCACGGGCTTTTGTCTTCCCGGCTTGAGCACCACCGCTCCCGCGACCTCGCTCCCGCCCCACTCCATGGGCCTACCCTCTTTCCTCTGCGCCAAGACGGCGCACCCGCACCCAGAGGACCCTTTGCGTCTCCGCAGTGAGGGCCGCCCGCTCGTCCACGTGCAGTCCCGCGACCCAGAGCACATGCGAAGGATTGCACAGCAGCGGCCAGTTCGGTCGCCATTCCCTGGGAATCTTCGCGTTTGTCATCAGTTCGCTGACCTGCTTCATGCGGCCGCCCATGCCCAAGGGGGCAAACTTCTCGCCTGGCTGCCGGGGCCGAAGGGTCAGGTCTTGCCCTGCGACGTCCATGTCCAGCCACGCCTGCCAGGGGTTCGCGTTTCGGGCGGCGCGGTCAGGGACTGCGTCCAGAATCTCCGTCTCCACGGCCCAACGACCATCGGGCAGGACGATTCTTCCGGGCACGGGAACTTCCACCGGTTCGCCGCCCAGTTGCGGCGCGTCGGGAGGCGGCGACCAGGACGCTTCGGCGATGTAGAATCTGTCATAGCAGATTGTCGCGGCAAGCCCCCGCGGCAGCGTGGCCGAAGCGCCGGTCTCCTTGGTGCTCAGCACTTCCAGGGCATTCTCGATGTGAACCCAGTTGATGTTGCGAAGGGTCTGCCTCAAGCGGCGCACTGCTTCGCGAATCACGCCGCGCTGGAGGCTCTTGGGGAGTTCGCGCCACGCGAGGAGGTCGAAGGCAAGCCAGTCGTCGCCCGCGTCCAGCAGAACCCGATGCCACGCTTCCCTGAGTTGCCCGGCGAGAAATGCGTAGTCATCGGCGGCCACAACCGCGGTTCGCCTGAACACCTCGCGGATGTTGGGATTGTACGTCTCCAGGACGGGCAAAAGGTCGTAGCGGATGCGGTTGCGGAAGTAGGTCTGGTCCAGATTGGAGCGATCGAAGCGGAACGGAAGATCGTTGTCCTGGCAGTAGGCCAGAATCTCGTCCTTGGTCACTTCCAGCAGAGGACGCACCAGCCGGACCGCTGGCCCTGCCCGGTGTTCCGAGTCTCCAACGCGCAGCCGGGTCAAGTCGGACACGGGAAGAATCCCCCGCAGGCCTGCCAGCCCCGCGCCCCGCAGGAGGTGCATCAGCACCGTCTCGACCTGGTCGTCGGCGTGATGCGCCACGGCTACCGAGTGAGCGCCGACCTGTCGGGCCACCCTCAGCAGAAAGGCGTAGCGGGCCTGCCGTGCGGCCTCCTCGATGGCGAGTTTGCGGCTTTTGGCCAGGGCAGGCACGTCGACAGACTCCACGATGACGGGCACATCCCAACGCTGCGCCACGTCCGCCACAAAGGCGGCATCGTCGTCCGCTTCCGCCCCGCGAATCTGGTGGTTCAGGTGGGCCGCGTGCAGGGACAGGTCAAGTTCGTCGGCAAGTTGTCGAAGGATGTGGAGGAGCGCAACCGAATCGGCACCACCGGACACGCCGACGACGACGGGGCCGGGGGGCAGCATCCGGTGCTGCCAGATTGTTTGCTTCACACGCTGTACGATGTCCATGTCGCACTCCGGCTACACTATACGCACAGGGGGCTGGGGTGTCAATGGAGGGCAGGTGTTGGGCATTGGGGAGTGGATATTGGGGATTGGGGATTGTGGGGCAAGGCAGCAGTTGACCACCGGGACTGTGGCAGGTATCATGATACGGAGAGGGAGAACGCAAAAGGCCCCTCTTGTCGAGAGGCCCTTTGCTGCGCCGTAGCCTATCCCTCACGGGGAGGTGATGCTACGGCGCCAGTACTCTTACTACTACTGTCCATCGGCATCACCTCCTTATCCAAGGATGGCGATTGAAGACCCGCTCTCACGGGTACGCTACCATTATGACACAGAATCCAGCGAATGTCAAGCAAAATCGAGAGCAGGTGCGGTGGGTGCTCCACCTCGACCTGGACGCCTTTTTCGCGTCCGTGGAGGAACTGCTGAACCCCGACTTGAGAGGGAAACCCCTTATCGTGGGGGGTTCTGCCAGCGGGCGCGGCGTGGTCGCGTCCGCCTCGTACGCAGCAAGGGCGTTCGGGGTGCGTTCGGCCATGCCGACAGCCCGCGCCCTGAGGCTGTGCCCGGAGGCCATTGTCGTCCCGCCGCGCCACGGCGTCTACGGGACTTACTCGGAGCAGGTCATGGCTATCCTGCGGGAGTATTCTCCGCTTCTGGAGCAGGTTTCCATTGACGAAGCCTTTCTTGACCTGACGGGCTGCGAACGGCTGTGGGGGGCCATCCCGGACCTGGCGCTGCGCATCCAGGAGCGCATCCTGGAAGAGACCGCCCTTTCCGCCTCGGTGGGGCTGGCCTCCAGCAAACTGGTGGCCAAGATTGCCTCGGACCTGCGCAAGCCCTACGGGCTGGTGGTGGTCGAGCACGGGCGCGAAGCCGAGTTCCTGGAGCCTCTGCCCGTTGAGCGGCTGTGGGGCGTGGGCAAGGTCACGGCGGAGACGCTGCACCGCATGGGCGTGCAGACCATCGGCGACCTAGCCGCTCTGTCCGAAAGCACGCTGGCGCGGGCATTCGGCCCGCACGGAGCAGGGCTGAAGCAGCGCGCGCTGGGGCAGGACGACAGCCCCGTGGTCACGGAGCGGGAGGCCAAGTCAGTCAGCAACGAGGAGACCTTCGCCAAGGACCTGACCGACGAGGAAACGCTGAGAAAGGAACTGCTGCGCCTGAGCGACAAGGTGGCCTCACGGCTGCGCGCCAACGGACAGGCTGGCCGCACGGTGCGGCTCAAACTGCGCTACCACGATTTCGAGACCGTGCTGAGGAGCACGACGCTGCCCGAACCCACCGACTCGGCCAACGAAATCTACGCGTGCATCCTGACGCTGTGGAAGAAGCACTGGAAGCGAGGGCGCGCAGTGCGCCTGGTGGGGGTCGGGGTGGCGAACCTGGAGAGCGAACCGGCGCGACAGTTGAGCCTGTTCGACGAGCAGCCCGCGCGCAACGAGAACCTGGAGCGCACGCTGGACGAGATTCGCGCCAAATTCGGGCGGGATGCGATTCAGCGAGCGTCGCTGAAGAGGAAAAAGCGTACGGAGTACGAATAGAGCAACTGGCAAAGGAGGTCTATCATGACTCAGATGCTGACGATTCCTCACCGTACGGCGCACGGCATGTGCCCCGTGAACGGCATCCGCGACCTGGTGCACTGGCGCGCTGGCAGGGACTGGTCCAACGAGTTCGTGTTCGGGCTGGGACAAGGCGGCGGCTTCGCGTACCTGCGGTTCAACGCGGCCACCCCGCCGCGCCAGGTGTACTGGGGCGTTGCAGGCCCGCGCCAGCACAAGTATCTGGCGGACCTGTTTGGCGCCGACTACACGGAGGTCGAGAACAGGTCGTTCAAGTTCTCCTGGGGCAAGGCGCGGGAAGCGCTGGACGCGGGGATGCCGCCGGTGCTGGGGCCGCTGGACATGTTCCATCTGCACTTCTACGAGGGACTGTACCACAAGCGGCACATCCCAATTCACTACCTGCTCCTGGTGGGCTGCACGGACGATCCGGCGTACGTCCACGACACCGACAAGGATGCAATGCAAGAGGTCCCCCTTGCCGAGCTGGAACTGGCGTGGAATGTAAACGTGCCGGGGCTGGGCAAGCGAAACCGGCTGGTGGCCCTCGACATCCCGCAGAGCCTCCCGCCCACCGATGTCCTAGTTCGCCGGGCAATTGCCGACCAGTGTCAGACCATGCTGCGCCCTCCTGTCAGCATGTTGGGGGTCCCGGCGATGGAGAAAGTGGCCGCGGAGATTGCGGGCTGGCCGGAGGAACTGGGGGACGAGACGGCAGCGGCATGCCTGCGGCAGGTGCGGGAGTACCTCAACTCCCCGCCTGACCTGGAGGGGAACCATCTGACGGCGGGGCGGGACCTCTACGTGACGTTTCTGCAAGAGGCCGGGGAGGAGGCGGGGCTGAACTTCTCTGGAGCCATCGGCCGGCTGTGCGAATCCATTGGGCTTATCCCGCAGGTGGCCGAGGCCATTCGGGAGAACCGGCTTCAGGATGCCGGGGCCCTCTTCGGGCGCATCGCGGAGGCTGAGGCAGGAGCCTACACGGAGTTGGAGACACTTGTAGGTGCGGGGAGTTGACCATGACAGAAGACGACCTTTTGAAGCGGTACCGAGACTTTCTGAAGGACAGCATCCGGCTGTCCATCGACTTCTCCCAGACAGACCAGAGCCGAGGCATTCCACCGCCGCCCATCGAGAAGCCGTATGCCCCGGACGCCAAACGCATCGACCTGGTGCGGCCGGACGCGTGGCAGGAGGTCGGCAGCGTGGATGTGGCACGAGCCATAGGCGAGCGGCAGAGCCACAGGCGCTTTCGGGACGAGCCTCTGACGCTGGAAGAGGTCGCGTTCCTGCTGTGGGCCACGCAGGGCGTCCGCCAGGTGGTGAACCCTGCCGTGGCGCTGCGCACGGTGCCGTCGGCGGGGGCGCGCCACGCGCTGGAGACCTATCTGTGCGTTCTGAACGTGGCTGGCCTGGAGGCGGGCATCTACCGTTATCTGCCGCTGGAGCACCAACTGCTGTTGGAGTTCGGCGAAAGCGGGCTGCCCGAGAAGATTGTGGCGGCGACGCTTGGGCAGCGCTTCATCGCGCGTGCTCCGGCGACGTTCGTGTGGACGGCGGTTCCGTACCGCATGGAATGGCGCTACGGCCTGGCCGCCCATAAGGTGATTCTGCTGGACGCGGGGCACGTGTGCCAGAACCTGTATCTGGCGTGCGCGGCCATCGGCGCGGGCACGTGCGCGGTGGCGGCGTACCACCAGGAGCGGATGGACGCGCTGGTGGGCGTGGATGGGGAGGAGGAGTTCGTGATTTATCTGGCGCCGGTGGGGAAGGTTTAGTGCACTTGACGAGGCGGGCGAGCCAACTATAATCCTCTGAAATCCAAGGCAACCCCAAAGGAGGCAATTAGCCATGGAGAAGACCCGGAAGGCTATGCTGGGAAGTCTGTCGCTGGTACTGATTGTGGCGTTGGTGACTGCCGGATGCGGAGGGAGCAAGAAGGATGAGGGCAGCGAAAGTCCCACACCGACCCCAATCGCTTCATCAAGTGTGGAGTCAGGGACAATCGCTCTGGATTCGGGCGGCTCCATCATCGTGCCGGAAGGGGCGCTGCCAGAGGGAGTGCAAATCAGCGTACATTCGACGGAGATGCCAGTGCTGCCGGATGACGCGGAGCCTGTGGGGGAGGCCATTGCCATCAGCGCAACGGCCCAGCCTTCGCAGCCGGTCACGCTGCGGCTGCCGGTCCCGGCGGGCGTCGCAGACCCGTCCAGCCTGGTCATCATCCGTGTGGAGTCGGATGGCACGACCACGTTCCTGATGACCGAGGTGGACGGGAACGAACTCGTCGCAGCCACGCCGGGGTTCTCCACGTTTGCCACAGCGGAACTGCTGCCAGGCACGGAACTACTACTCATAGGGAAGCCGAACCTGCTGGTAGGCGAGCAAGAGACGTTCTACGTCGGCTCAGACATCGGGGAGAATGTATTTGGCGCGAAGTGGACGGCAGGCAAGGGACTCGCCCTCGTCTATGAAAGCCCGAACGCCGCAATCGTTGAAGCGACCAGCAAGACCGCATTGACCTCACTCGCGTATGAGTGCATTGACCTTGCATTCGGCAGGCGATGGTTTGGAGTCACGTTTCTCAAGGTCATAGACAACCTGTCGGGCTTTACGGACGACCCATTCAGCGTGAGTGTGGTAACACGAACCCCAGTGACGTATCCAGGAAAGGACGTCCTGATAACGGCAGGCGTCCATGGTGAGTTCAAGGCCCCAATCACGTGGACGTGGGACTTCAAGGATGGGGAGACAGGCGGGCCTGTGACGACGGGTGCCAACACGACGACTTACGACCTGCCAGTGAAGCAGTTTACCCCCCAGAAGTTGCCGAAGACGTACCAAATCACAGTCACCGCCAAAGACGGCAACGGCCGCGAGGTCAAGGGATACGGGGAAGTCCGCGTGGTGGCCGAGCCGTTTGGCGTCGCGCTGGAAGGGCCACAGATTCTCTCGTGGAACGACCCGGGAGCGTCGTCGGCGTACACAGCCAGCGTCACCGGCGGGGAGGCTCCCTACCGCTATTCCTGGCTGCTGTCTCCGGGCGGCGAAAGGCGGGACGTGTCGGACTTCGCAACCCCGGAGCGAAGCGCCACTTCTACGGAGTTGTTCATCTTCAACGAGCCGGGGGTATACAGGTTGGAAGTGACTGCAACCGATGCTCAGAAGACCGCGGCCACGGCCATTCTGCCCATACGCATCGAGGGCGGAGAAGCCCTCAGCACCCATATCCTGAACCTGCCCGCGACGGCAAAGCCCAAAGAGAACATCACCATCGACATCCAGGTGCGCGGCGGGGTGCTGGCCATATCGGGCAAGAAGGCGGGCTACACGTTGAC
>Ga0315554_1001707_pt1 | contig 12942 bp, 7 predicted proteins | sample SalMarSW160370MG_FD_202114 | JGI IMG/M metagenome (GOLD analysis project Ga0315554, IMG submission 202114) | Salt marsh sediment microbial communities from the Plum Island Ecosystem LTER, Massachusetts, United States - Salt Marsh Sediment SW1603-70 ... | reverse complement strand
CCACGGCGAACACGAAGAAGTATATCGACTTTGCCGCGAAGCATGGATTCGACGGGGTGCTCGTCGAAGGGTGGAATGTCGGCTGGGACGGAGACTGGGGGGCGAACGGCGACAAGTTCAGCTTTACCCAGCCCTACCCTGATTACGATTTGAAGGGTCTGGCGGCCTATGCCCGTGAAAAGGGAGTGCGAATCATCGCGCACAACGAGACGAGCACTGGCATCCTGAACTACGAGAATCAACTCGATTCCGCCTTTGCACTCTACCACCGTCTCGGTATCAACACGGTGAAAACGGGTTATGTCGGCCACAGCAGGGAGATCAAACGCCGCGACCCGGCGACCGGCGAGGTGCTCGGACTCGAGTGGCATCACGGGCAGTACATGGTCGACCACTACCGCAAGGTCGTCGAAACCGCCGCGAAGTATCACCTGATGATCGACGCGCATGAACCGATCCACGATACGGGGATCCGCCGGACCTGGCCGAACATGATGACCCGTGAGGGGGCGCGGGGACAGGAATACAACGCGTGGTCCATTGACGGCGGAAACCCTCCTGACTACACCACGATTATTCCGTTCACACGGCTGCTGGCGGGGCCGATGGATTTCACGCCGGGGATTTTCGCACTGATTCCGAAGGAGACTACTCACCCGAACAACCGTGTCAACACGACACTGGCGAAACAGCTCGCGCTCTACGTGATCATTTACAGCCCGCTGCAGATGGCCGCCGACCTGCCGGAGAACTACGAGGGACAGCCGGCGTTCAAGTTCATCGAGGACGTCTCGACCGATTGGGAAAAAACGGTACCGCTGAATGCCGTGATTGGAGATTACGTGACGATCGCCCGCAAGGACCGCCACAGCGATGACTGGTTCCTGGGCAGCATCACGGACGAAAACGGACGGACGTTGATGGTACCGCTGAGTTTTCTCGATGACGGGGTGACGTACAAAGCGGAGATCTACGCGGACGGCGAAGGGTGCGACTGGAAGACGAATCCGTACCCGGTCTCGATTGCGAGTCGAGAAGTGACTTCGGGCGATTCGTTGGAGATCGTTCTCGCGCCGGGCGGCGGGCAGGCGGTGCGGTTTGTGCCGGTGGAGGAATGAAACAACGAATCAGTCAAACTCCGGGTTCGGAGACCCCGGCCTGCCGAACTCTATGTTTCCCCCGAAGGACTGGAAAGGCGAGATTGCTTCGTCACTGCGTTCCTCGCAATAACAGATACCGTCAACATGGATTCCCGCCTGCGCGGGAATGACAACAGAGAAAAGAGGGACAGTCCCTCATTCCATAGGGACTGCCCCTTATTCCTCACAGTTAACTGATATACCTACTCCACGGTAACGCTCTTGGCGAGGTTGCGGGGTTTGTCGACGTCAAGGCCGAGCAGGTCGGCGATGTGATAGGCCAGCAACTGGAGCGGAATCACGGTCAACAACGGCTGCAACATCGGGTGGTTGTCCGGGACGCGCAGCACATGGTTGGACAGGCGGCTGACCGCGTGGTCATCCTCGCTGACGATGCTGATCACCACCGCGCCGCGGGCACGCACCTCCTCAATATTGCTGATCACCTTGCGGCGCATCGTCCCTTTCGGGGCGATGAACACCACCGGCATCTTCCAGTCAATCAGCGCGATCGGGCCGTGCTTCATCTCCGCCGCCGGGTACCCCTCCGCGTGGATGTAGCTGATCTCCTTGAGCTTCAGCGCACCTTCCATCGCAACCGGGTAGTGCACGCCCCGGCCCAGGTAGAGGAAGTTCTGCGCGCGGCTGAACACCTTAGCCAAGTCGCGCACCGGCTCCGCGTCCGCGAGGATCATCCGCACCTGCTCCGGGATCCGTTTCAGGCCACGGATCACCTCCCGTGCGTTTTCCACGTCCAGGGTCTGACGCTGACGTCCAAGCAGCACCGCCAGCATCGCCAGCACTGTCACCTGGCTGGTGAAAGCCTTTGTCGAGGCGACGCCGATTTCCGGTCCCGCGTGCAAGTACACACCGCCGTCCGTCTCGCGGGCGATCGTACTCCCAACCGTGTTGACAATCCCCAATGTTAAGACGCCGCGAGATTTGGCCTCGCGCATTGCTTCAAGCGTATCGATCGTTTCGCCCGATTGGCTGACCGCAAACGCGACTGTCTGCGGTGTAATCACAGGGCAACGGTAGCGGAATTCGCTGGCGTACTCCACATCCACCGGCACGCCCGCCAGCTCCTCGATCAGATACTTGCCCACCTGGCCAGCGTGATAGCTCGTCCCGCAGGCCAGGATCAACACCCGTTGCGCCTTGTGAAGCGTCTCCAGATGGTCCGCCAGCCCGCCGAGTTTCACTTCCGCGGAGTCCTCGAGCAGACGCCCGCGCATCGTGTCCTCAAGTGTCTGCGGCTGCTCCATAATCTCCTTGAACATGAAGTGCTTGTACCCGCCGCGCTCGATCTGCTCGAGGCTGAAGTCGATGTGTGTCACCTCACGTTCGATCGGGGACTCGTCAAGTTTCAGATGAGTGAACCCGTTGCGGCTGATACATCCCACCTCGCCATCGTCGAGGAAAATCACATCCCGGGTGTGCTCGACGATCGCGGCGAGATCGCTGGCGACGAGGTACTCACCCTCACCGATCCCGACCACAAGGGGACTGCCCTTGCGCGCGATGACAATCCTGTCCGGCTGCTCGAGGTGCAGCACCGCGATCCCGTACGTTCCTTCGACACGGCGCAAGGCACGGATCACCGCATCCTGAAGGTCCCCTTCGAAGAACTCCTCGATGAGGTTCGCCAGCACTTCCGTATCGGTCTCCGAGGTGAATGCATATCCCTTATCCAGCAGCGTCTTTTTCAATTCACCGTAGTTCTCGATGATTCCGTTGTGGATCAGCGCCAGTTTACCCGACCCCGACAGGTGCGGGTGGGCATTGACGTCGTTCGGCGCTCCGTGGGTCGCCCAACGAGTGTGGCCGATCCCCACCGTAGCTGGACTTGACTCACGCTTGCTGAGCAGATTCTCCAGGGCTTTGATCTTACCCTGCTTCTTGACAACACGGACTTTCTTGCCCTCGAGCAGGGCCACGCCCGCGCTGTCGTACCCACGGTATTCAAGCCGTTTCAGTCCGTTCATCAGCAGCGGCACGGCGGGACGCGATCCCACATATCCGATGATTCCACACATGCGCTTTCACTTCCCTCGTACGTTTCGGATGACCGCAGCCTAAAGGTAAACCACTTTTGCCTTGCCCTTCATTCCCCGCGTCACATTCCGTGTGTCGAACAGCAGCCTCGCCTCCCGCAGGACGAGCCCGTAATCGACCCGTTGCCGGTGACCGGTTGTGATCAACACCAGGTCCTGATCGCGGATCGTTTTGGCATCCAGCGGCACGCTCTCGGCTGTCGAATGATCAACCTGCATGTTGGGGCAGTAGGGGTCATGATAACAAACCTTCGCGCCCCTCCGCTGAAGCAATTCATAGACGTCGATCGCGGGAGATTCACGAAGGTCATCGATATCGCTCTTGTAGGAAACACCCAGCAGCAGGATTCTCGAACCGTTGATTGCTTTCCCCGCGTCATTGAGCATTTCCATGACACGGGTGACCACCCACTCAGGCATCTTGCTGTTGACTTCGGTGGCGAGTTCAATGAAGCGTGTCTTGTATTTCAGCGTTCTCATCCGCCACGCAAGATATCCGGGATCGATCGGGATACAATGGCCGCCGAGCCCGGGTCCAGGGTAGAAGGGCATGAATCCGAAAGGTTTAGTGCCCGCAGCTTCGACGATCTCCCATACGTCTATGCCGAGCAGGTTGCAGATGATTGCCAGTTCATTCGCCAGCCCGATGTTGATCGCGCGGAAGGTGTTTTCGTAAATCTTGACCATTTCGGCGGACGTGGCGGAGGAAACAGGAACGACTTTGTCGACGATTTCGCGGTAAAACGCCTCGGCTACCTCGGTGCCCGCAGGAGTCAGTCCACCCACGACTTTCGGCGTGTTCTTCACCCCGTACTTCGGGTTGCCGGGATCCACCCGCTCGGGGCTGAAGGCAACGAACAGATCCTCACCCTCGGTGAAGCCCGCCTCCCGGATCGCGGGCAGAAACAGATCCTCGGTTGTCCCCGGATAGGTGGTGCTCTCGAGGATGATCAACATTCCCTGATGGAGGTGCGGCTTGAGGCTCTCCATCGCGGCGATGACGTAGCCCATGTCGGGATCGCCGGTTTTATTCAGAGGCGTGGGGACGGTGATCAGGACAACGTCCATGCCCGCCAACGCGGCATAGTCTTCGGTCGCCTTAACGAGTCCCCGCTCGACCAGCGGTTTCAAGCTGGGCGTTGGTACATCCAGGATATAACTCTCCCCGCGATTGATCCGTTGAATCCGATCGGCATCAACATCGACGCCGGTTACCTGAAACCCGCTCTCGGCCGCAAGCCGGGCCATGGGAAGACCGACATACCCCAATCCGATCACCCCAACCCGGGCAGTTTTCTCACGCAACGCGGTTTTGAGCCGGGCAGCGAAATCCATAGAACGCCTCCTCAGGTCAATCCATCAGGTTGTTGAGAAAGTACAACGAAACTCGTTTAAAAATGGAGCTTGAGAAAGCAACCGGCAACGTCTCGACCCGCGCTGGATCGACACGAGAATGACCTGCCGGACGGCAGGTCATCATATCGATAAAACCACTCGGCGCGTGAGCTCTTCCCTCGCGACGACGACTCAGTTCGCGAGCAGAATTTGAACGATCCGTTCGGCGGCCTTTCCGTCCCAGTAAGGGATTTCGCTTCCCTTCTTCCAGCGCCCGTCGAGCAGTTGCGCAACCGCTTTTGTCAACGCCCCCTTATCCGTGGCAATATGCTCGTTTGTGCCGAGTTCCACCGTGACCGGCCGTTCCACGGAAGGGCGGAGCGTGAGGCAGGGAACGCCGAGGTAGCTCGTTTCGTCAGCGATTCCGCCCGAATCTGTAATCAGGCCGCGCGCTCCGCTGATCAATGAGAGAAAATGGAGATAGTCCTGCGGGGCGGTGATCCGCACCTCCCTGCTGGCGACAAGGGTCTCCATCAGGCCGTGGTCCTGCAGACGCATCGAGGTTCGCGGATGAAGCGAAAAAAGAACCGGAAGTGTTTTCCCGATGTTCAACAGCTCCTCGATCAACTGTTTCAAACGCTTCTTTTCATCCACGTTGTACGGCTGATGCATGGTCGCGACCAGGTAGTTTCCCTTTTCCATTCCGAAATCGTTCCAGGCCTGCAGGGGCTCGATTTTAGGCAGGAAGGCAACGAGAGCGTCGATCATGACATTGCCGACAAGATGGATTTTCTCCCTGGCGACACCCTCATGAAGCAGGTTGTCCACGGCTCCCTGTTCGGTGACGAAATGGACCGCACTGAGGACATCGGCAACCTTGCGGTTGACCTCCTCGGGCATGCTCATGTTCCCCGAGCGGAGGCCGGACTCGAGATGAGCGGTCTTCATGTTCAACTTCGCGGCGGTCAGGGCGGCGGCGAGAGTGGAATTCGACGCGCCGTAGGTAATGATCCAATCCGGCTGGATGCTGACAAGAACCTGTTCGAGCTCTTTCATCATGGCGCCGGTCATCGCACCGTGCGATCCGGACCCCACTCCCAGATCAAAATCCGGTTTTGGTATTTCCAGCACCTCGAAGAAAGAGGCGGACATATCCGGATCGTAATGCTGGCCGGTGTGGACGATGGTATGCCTGGCGCGGTTACGTTCCTTGAAAGCACGGGCAATCGGGGCAACCTTGACGAAGCTGGGGCGCGCACCGACAACAGATACTACATGGGGTTTATCTGCCAAGGTTGTTGCCTCCTTCCGGGGAACGCTCATCCACCCGTGGGATTGATGCACGAGGAGAGTTCAGCCTCGTTGCCACCCACACAGGTATGAAGGTTGAACTACAGGACAACGAATTGCCTCGTTCAGCCCCTCAGACTCCACGCATGGCGAGGAATAGTGTGCGCCAGAGAATCGTCAGATCCAACAGCAGGGAACGGTTGTGGATGTAGTACAGATCATAGTCCAGATTCATATGAATCGGGAGCGTACGATCGAGCGAGAGCTGCCAAAGACCGGTGATTCCCGGTTTCACTGTCAGTCGAATCCGCTGCAGGTCGGTGTACTGATCCACAATAAACGGCATTTCCGGCCGGGGTCCGACGAGCGACATATCCCCTTTGAGTACGTTGATCAGCTGAGGCAATTCGTCCAAAGACGTCCGTCGCAAAAATCTTCCAATCGGCGTGATCCGATCATCATCCGGAGAATTCGGACTGAGGTTGTACGGACTAGCCGTAGCGTACATCGAACGAAACTTGTACATCGTGAACAACTTGCCGTTCTTCCCGATGCGCTTCTGGCGGAAGATGATCGGCGCGCCGGACCTGATCATGACCGCGATCAGAATCGGGATGCTGAATAGTGAGATCACAAGCATAATCAATGAAGCGGCAACAATGTCAAAAGCCCGTTTGACAACCTCGTAGAGCGGCCGTCTCGAAAGCTTCCGAGGACGCAGGATCGGGACAAAATCCAACATCTCGACTTCAAGAGACTGCGGAGGGTACTGGCCCAGAGACGGCACCAGGGACACTTCTACGCCCTTCGTTCTGCATGATTGAATCAATCCTTCAAGCCGATCCGGCGGGATCGAAAGATCGTTGATCCAGATTTCGTCGGGAGTACGGGAATCAAGGAGATCATTGAAATCGTCATATGTGCCGAGCACTTCGGCCTTCCCCTGAATCTCCTTGCTGTTGGTCACAATGTGCATCCCCACCCGTTCAGGTGTACGCTCGAGGAATCCGACGAGATCGTATTGATTGGCATGGGTGTCAATGACACGACGGAGCAGACACTCCCCGGCGACCCCGTTGCCGAGAATCATCAGCTTGCGACGCTTCACCTTGCTTCTGTCGAAGGTGGGCAGTTCATGAATACCCATCAGCGAACGAACGACGGGATTCACCACCAGGTTGAACAGGACCCCGGAGAGAAGCAACAGCTTGCTAATTTGTCCGAAGCCGGCAATCAGAGAGACCAGGACCAGCAGAAAGGGGGTGAGCAACAATCCCCGCTGAATACGGCTGGCTGCTGCGTACTCGAGATAGCTGCCCTTAATCGAGTACACACCTTCCCAGAGAAACACCACTGATTGAATCAGGAGTGCAACGAGGACGAAATGGTTAAAAAGGAGCGGAGAGATGTCCCCCTGATTCGCTGTGGGCAATTCGGCGAATTTCCAAAGAAAAAACGCACCCCAAAAGGCGAGAAACAGAGCGAGCGCGTCCGTCAGGAAAGACCTCAGGTGGCGACCAAAAAGCGAGAACATCCGATATCTCCTGATGCGATAGCTATCTTATTCGCCGCAATCAACGCGAAACATGCCCGCACAGCCACCCTGATCGGCTACCCGTGCAGGCCTATATACGAAATAATGCGATGCCGCCTTGGAGAGACAAATTTCGAAGAAAGGGCCACCGCAAGTCAAGCATTAAAAATCACAGCTTAGAGAACAATTAGCTGTCAGATCAAAGAATACAGTTGACCAGGCCGCTAGAGATGTGTTCCCTATCACCAAAAGACCGAAGTCTCTCGGAGCCTACGAATTCACAAAGCCTTCAGAGCTGGGCTGCAATCCGGACATCATCCATGAAACCGCACCACCAACCCGTCCTATCCACACCTGACCCTCCCCCAGGTTCCAACAAAAGTATGTTTCCGGGATCGAGTGCTCCGACGACTCTAGGCTGAATCGTTTCGAATGGGGAAAGGAACACTTTGATTAGACAACAATTCAATCACCAGCATACTGAAGTCCAAAAGTATTGTTTTTAACATGAAAGAATGCTTACAATCAAGTCTGAATCGATTCATAAAAGAAATAATGCGGCAGTCAACTTTCATCCATTCTTCCAGCCAAAATGAAAATATTCTCTGGCTATCCTATACTTAGGGTTATCAATCATTCGACCGCTTTCCTGGAAATTCTGAAGGAACCAAGCCCGGGGATTCTATCCTTGCCTCGCCGCCGGTATGCCAGTTTTTCTCCCATTTGGAAAAACGTGAGGGGAAATGTACAAACAAAGGGGAGGAAGATTCAGGATCTCCGTCTGCAAATCGAAAGCTCCATGTTTCCCTACGGTTGGAAGTCCACGCTTCATTCCGTGCCTGTTCAGCAGATGGCCGGGAGAAATCCGCCTCTATTCATCGAGCAAACCCAATTCACCGGATACATCCATCAGAATGTCCTTGTCCCGAATCACCCCGATCACTTTGTCTCCGGACAGGACCGGCAGGTTGATCTGGTGGTGGACGACCATCAGGTGCACGGCCTGCATCAGTGGAGCATCCGCTTGAACCGTGATCGGTTCGGCCATCACCTCGCCGATGGTCTTGCTCAACAGGTGGCGGCACTGGAGGTGAAAGAGCCCGGTGTAGGGGACCGATCCGCTTTCGGTCGCCATCGGCGGCTCCAGGTACGAAAGGAGATCATTGAGGCGGATCATGCCGATGAACATCCCGCCGCGATCGAACACCAGAGCGGAGCGCAACCGAGTGCGGATATCGTTCTCACCCACGCGGAACATGCCTTTCGCCAGCACGGTGACCGCTTTGGAGACGGATTCATGTGTGTAGAGACGCGGGTAGAAATCCGGCGAGACCATCAGGTCACGGACTGTGTGCTCACGATATGCCTCGGCGACCATCGTGCCGGAGACGATGCGCCGGATCGTGGCCACCAACTCATCCAGGTTGACCGGTTTGGCAACGAACACCACTTTTCCAGCTCCCTCGATCTTCAGATCGTCAGGTGTGGTCGAATGCTGCGCCAGAATCACAGCGGAAAGACCGGGCGCCTTTTTTCTCAGCGCGCGGAGGGTTTGGATTCCCCCGGCGGCGATATCCAAGATCAGCAGGTCGGGTTTTTCTCTGGTCAACTCCTCTTCCGCCGCGGGCAAGCCGTTGACGGCGCGAACCAGAAACCCAACCCTCGACAAGGTCCGCGCCGAGGAATGGAATTCAGGATCGTTGTCCACCAGCAGCAGGGTAATGGGACTTTCACGTGCGTCCATCACAACACCCTCATAAAAAACTACCGATCATCGGCCAATAGAAATTGCCGAAGAACAACAACAGCGCAAATGCGATCACGAAGCTGGCGAGTCCGACTCTGAGGAAATCACGGGGGCGCAGGTACCCGCTCGAGTAGACAATGGCGTTCGGAGGCGTGCCGATAATAAGCAGAAACGCGAAAGACGAGGCGCAGGCTGTGGCAAGCCCCATGATCGGGATCAACATCGTCCCCGATTTGGCCAGTGCAGCCATCTTGATGGTCACCGGTCCGACCGCGGCCGCCGTCGGACCCGCCGCGAGAACATTCGTCAGCAAAGAAGTGATCAAGCTGCCGGAACCGATCACGCCGAGTTTCCCGGCCACTCCCGTGGCGGCCATTGCGTGGATCAGTGAATTCGCCATCCAGTGCGCCGCACCGGAGCGATCGAGAACCCGGCCGAAAATGATGGCGCCCGCATAGAGCCAGACGACACCCCAATCCACCTTCTCCTGATAATCCTTCCAGGTTACGATGCCTCCCACCAAATACACCATCGCGCCCGCAACGGCAATCACCCCGATGCCCGGCGAAAAACCAAGCAGATCGTGCAGGTAGGTCTTTTCGGTAATCCAGGCAACGACAACCGCGATAAACACCGCCAGGGTGAACACCTGCCTGCGAGTCCACCGCCCCATACGGTGGATGTCTTTTTGCAGTATTGTCAACGCCGGCCGCAGATCCCGCACCCGTGGTTTGAACGCGAAGCTCACCAGCAGCCAGAGGAAAACCATCATGATGATGACGAAGGGCACGGCGTATACCATCCACTGGCCATACCCGATGGTGTAGCCGTACATATCTTCGAGGTAATTCATGATAATGATATTGCGCGCCCCTCCGGAAGGAGCACCGAAGCCGCCGATGTTGCAGGCCATCGCGATGGTGATCATCAGCATTTTCGCGAGCTCAGGGTCCTCGGGATTCTTTTCGGTGAGGCTGTTCTGGTAGAGAATCATGCCGATCGGGAGAAAAACCGCCGCGAGCACATGTCCGGAGAGGAACATCGCCGCGGGGGAAATTACCAGGATCAGCCAACCGGCGACGCCCCGAGCGCTGGGAACGGGAATCCAGCTGAAGATGCCCAAGCTTATCCGTTTGTCAAGACCGGTCTTGATCATCGCGGCGGCGAGCATCAACGAACCCATGATAAACCAGCTCGCATCCGACCAGAAGAGGCCGGCTACCTCCTCGCGATGAACAACGCCGGTAAACACAAGCACGAGGCCGATGATGAAGGCCACAGCGGGAAACGGCATCGCATCGAGGACGAAACTGAGCACGACGAAGCAAGTGAGCGCCACTCCCACCTTCATGTGCCAGGTCGCCGCCGCGACCTCCTTTTTTCCCATGGGATTAAGTGCGTCGGGATTCACCTCTTGAGCGAAATCCCGGGAAGCGAGGTCGAGCAGGCTGTCGCACGTCTGCGGACGCATGTCCTCGACGAATGTCCTGTACGCCGCATACTCTTCCGCGGTCAGCGTAATCCTGGCCGCCGCGAGGGTTTCCCGGTTGCGGCGGAGCAACGCCTTCTGCGTAACAAAGCCGCTCCGTGCGCTGCGCTCCATGACGTGGACAATTGTCGACTGTAGTCGCGAGATGTGCTGTGAGTCCTGACCGAACATGGCATACGCCAGGGAATCCCTGCCCATTTCGCGCCCCACCGTGATTTCCGCCGCGAGACGCTGCATGCTTTTCGGCGCTGGCAGGAGGAGGACGATCAGAAATGCGAAGGCGACGACGAGCAGCAAGATGAGTTTTTTCATCCGCCGCCGCGTAATGATTGGGCGTACCTGGTCACTCACTCCCAGCGGTCTCCCACGCCTGCCTGATCGATCGAAACGACACCATAAAAAACGCGGAGCCGAACCGGGGCATCCGTCCCGACTCCCGCCCCGCGTTTTGAGCGGGTCAAGCAAAGATAAGGATTATTCAATACCGTCGCCCGCGATGAAGCCTTCGTTGGCAAGGTACAGCGCCAGCTTGTGAGTGGCTTCCTCCGGACTCAGCTCGGTCGTGTCAATCACCACTTCAGCATCCCCGGGAACTTCATAGGGATCGGAAATGCCGGTGAATTCCTTGATGATCCCCGCGCGTGCCTTGGCGTAAAGCCCCTTCCGGTCCCGCTGCTCGCACACCTCGAGCGGGGTGGCGACATGCACAAGGACGAAACCGCCGTTCGGGGAGATCATGTGGCGGACTTCCTTGCGCACGACATCGTACGGCGCGATCGGGGCGCAGAGGGCGATGCCGCCGTTTTTCGTGATCTCGTTCGCGACGAAACCGATCCTGCGGATGTTGATGTCGCGGTGCTCCTTGCTGAATCCGAGCTCGCTGGAGAGGTTCTTACGCACCAGGTCGCCGTCCAGCAGGGTCAGCGGGCGTCCGCCGAGCTGCATCAATTTGACGGCAAGCGCATTGGCGATGGTACTCTTTCCCGAACCCGAAAGGCCTGTAAAAAAGACGGTGAAGCCCTGTTTGCTGCGCGGCGGGTAGGTTCGGCGCAGCTCCTCGGCGACCTCTTTGAAAGTGAACCACTCAGGGATGTCCTTGCCGGCCTGGAGACGTTCGCGCAGCTCCGTTCCGGAAATGCTGAGGGTGTTGACGCCCTCGGCGATTTCATCCATCGGCATGTACTCGTCCTTGTCGGGAACGTACACCATCATCTTGAATTCCACCATTCCGACGCCGAGCTCATCCTCGTGCTTACGCATCAGATCCTGAGCGTCGTAGGGGCCGTAAAAGGGCTTGCCCTTGCTGTCGCTGCCGGGGCCAGCGTGGTCGCGTCCCACAATCAGGTGCGTGCAGCCGTGGTTCTTACGGATGATCGCGTGGAACAGCGCCTCGCGCGGTCCCGCCATGCGCATCGAGAGCGGCAGGAGCGACAGTTTTGTCGTCTGCCGTGGATAATGTCCCATCAATGCCCGGTAGCAGCGCACCCGGGTGAAATGATCGACATCGCCGGGTTTGGTCGTTCCGACAACCGGATGGACGAGCAGGTTCGCGTCCGCCTCGCGAGCCGCGCGGCGCGTCAATTCAAAGTGGGCGCGGTGCATCGGATTGCGCGTCTGGAACGCGACGACCCGTCGCCACCCCATCTTGGCAAACTGCGAGCGCAATTCCCTGGGTGTAAGACGCAGGTTGAGGAAGTCGTAGTGCACCGGCGCCTGCAACCCCTCGACCCTGCCCCCGACGTACACGGGATTCATCTCATTGAGCAGATGCTTGACTCCGGGGTGTTCAAGGCTTTCGGTTCCGTACACGGATTTCGCCTCGCGCTTCCTGTCGGGCGTCCACACATCCTCAACGTGTAGCACGGCGAGCATCACGCCTTCGGCATCACGGAGCGCGATGGACGATTTCCCGGCATCAAGATCCGAGGCGAACTCTTCCGTGACATCGAGAACAACCGGGATCGGCCAGAGGGTGCCATCGCCAAGGCGCATATCGGCACACACCTTGTCATAATCGGCTTTTATCATAAATCCGGTCAGCGGGCTGAAACCGCCATTCATCAGCAGTTCGAGGTCAAAAAGCTGTCTGGGCGTAAAATCCCAGGATGGCCAATCGCGCGAGTGCTGTTTCAGGTCTTCAGCGTGATCATCATCGACGAGCAGGTCAATCAGCTTCCCGCCGTGGGGTGAAATCAGATGTTCCATGTTTTAAATCCCAACGTTTACAAGAGGGCGGCAAGGCATTCGGTAGCGATTTTCTTCTTTCGCGCCGCCTTACGGTTTCGGGGCGTAAAGTATCGGATCACCCCAATAGAAGCAACAAGCCAGCACCAGGAATCTCTCGGTATCACGTC